>Ga0210393_10005065_pt1 | contig 10393 bp, 11 predicted proteins | sample IncBWC27OmetaG_FD_160068 | JGI IMG/M metagenome (GOLD analysis project Ga0210393, IMG submission 160068) | Forest soil microbial communities from Barre Woods Harvard Forest LTER site, Petersham, Massachusetts, United States - Inc-BW-C-27-O ...
AAGAAAAAAAAATGGCGTCAGAGGGGCCAACGAAACGAGGAGGCTGGGAGGGATAGTGGATATGTGATAGTGATCAAATGGACCCACTCTTTGATATGGGGATTTTCCACGACATTTTGACGGGTAATGATCTCGTCAGGGACACTCGCCGTCGACGACAGTAGTTAAGAGAGATTCATCGATGTCCGACAAAGCTGAATCAATTTCGCAGCCAAGTTAAGGTGACAGTGACATGATCTCTCCGAGTCACCGCACCGTCGCCGGGCCCGTGACTTTCAAGTTGCCTATCGCTACCCACCCTTCTCCCCGACCCTCTCTGTCTCCATTAAACCAACGCCCCGGAGACATGCGAGTCGTACATCTATCTCACAGCGGAACATTTCGGGATCTCCGACTCGGGCCTATGCCCTCCAGTAAGTTACTGTACTTGGTGCTCACCCGCACTTGAGGCGTGAGGCGTTTGCTTGTGGAGTCGAATCCAACTGGATACGGGTCCTGCCTAATTCGCTTCATCAGCCGCGTCCTCCCGTCGCCAGGGGACCGGGGTCTGGTTGAACCTTGTTCATGATGGGACGACCCACCTATTTCTACTTCTAGACGACTCACTGACAGTCGGCGCTGTATTTCGGCGAGATCGCGGTTAGGGACTGTGATCAATCCCCCATACTCTATGTGGTGCACCAGGCGAGACTACGGTCACGGTAACAGTTGTGTACATTATAAACCTTGCTGCCCATCGGATTAGGGTCTGTCCACGTTCAACCTACCTCCATCCAGTGTTGCAGCCACGATACCTGCCTGGTACTTGTGAATGTTCCTTAACTTAATAATCCAGCAAGTAGCGCATTGCCGCAATTTAGCATCGAGGGTCCGATGAAGCACAAGTCGTGTTCGTGAGTGCTTGCAACCTACTAGAGATTACATTTGCATTATTTAGTCTCTTGGTTAGTCGTCGGCGCGCCGCCGCGAGCGGGACCTCCGAGTCGGGTAGGCCGATTCAGGTTCCTACCCCTGCCACCGTCTTGCATACCTCGACGGGTCTGCTGCCTTCGCCCCGGATGCGGTGACGGTGGGGGTGACGGAGGGCGATTGCGCAGATCGAGGCGTAAAAGGGCATCAAGGTTTCCTCCCATACGGAGTCGCATCACCACACGCTGGCAATCTTCCCGAAAACGCACAATGATGTGGGGTCTGATGGGCCCAGCGAGATTCTGTGATCAGAGATGTCGCATCAGTCGTATAAGCATAGGGCGTGGGCTTGTCCCATTTACGAGACAAGCATTACCTTCGTTCGAATAAAAGGGTCAGCCACGCAGAGGATATCGGACTCCCATCGAGACGGCTGTGCATTATCATCCGCTTCCTGTGCCAACCCAAACACGTCTTCATCTTCTGCAGGGTCGTGCTCGATTTCGGAGCCGGCCTCGTTGAACTTATCCTCCGCCCTTCCGTCCTCATCCCTCTCTTCACCCATTATTGGTTGTCCATCAATACGAGTACCCGCGGCCTTGGAAGCCTGGTTTGCATGACCGGTCTGCCCTTCCAATACCTTAACGCCTGCCTCCAGCAGAGCCTGTTTCTTGTCTTGCGTGCTCATTGGTGGAGACTTTCCTGCTGCGCCTTTCTCGCTCGAAGGCTGTCGGAAACCGCTAAATGGACCATCCCTCAGAGCTTCTGACTCCTTCCTGTCGCATGGAACTTCGCGAGGAACAACACCGCCCAGGCGCATATTAATCAAGTTGTTGCGATAATCATGCTCATGGCCCCAATACCTTGTGGTCTCAGTCAGACGGGCGCTTGGTAGTTAGAAATGCATGGCTCTGCCGTACTGAAACCAGTCTTGGAATGCCTGTTCAACCTCCACTACTGGAGGTATCCAATCAGGTGCTTTCTTCCATATCGCATCGCAGCGGATCCTTTCTTGGGTTTTCGTACGGAGCCAGAATGTCCCGCCTTCCGGAAGTACGGTACCTTCTTGGAGGTTTGGCAAAAGGCCCCTTGTCTAAGCGAAGTCAGTAAGTGATTGATGCTCATGGTAGCCACGCAAATGCACAGAACCTGTAGGAGCCCGATTGTCATTATCGTGAGTGTGTAGCTACTGAATGTGATTGGCGTCCCAGGAGCGCCTGCTGGGTTGTTGTAGCCAAGTGGACGTGCCCACCGTTTGATAGCAAGGAGCAGCGGCCGAAGTATTGGCAAGATCTCACAATAATGTTGGATAAGAGAAGTATTGATACAGCCCAGCTGATCGTTTATGTTCAAATCACATTGAACACCAGTGTCAACATCTTTGAACTTCACTTCAAACGATGGTAGTCAGCCGAGACCGTATATAGTTGAGTTGTGGGGGTGATACCTATAGGTACAGTCGCGGTGGGGATCTTCTTGAGGATCTTGAAGCCAGACCGTTGGAGGACACTGCTCACCTCGCTGAAGACACGGTAAGGCGAGGTCAATCGCCCTCGTTACATGCAACGTACCCGAGCTTGTAAATCCCTATTGCACGTCAGTAAAGAAAGCATTGTAGGATGAAGTGTGAAAAGGGCGTACTAGGTAGTGAATTGAGATCGACATCAGGGGTGAATCCCGTCATTCTGTCGGGATCCTGTACCAAGTTCACCCCCTCGGAGATGAGGCATCAAAGGAATGCCTACAATGACAACCATATCGAGATCGCTGGTTTGTCCATCGACACCATATCGCGTACTTCCAAATACCTCAACACGATACTCACGGCCGAAATGGTCCTGAATGGCACTCGCTACTTTGGCCACCGTTCGTTGGCGCATCTCACGGACCCGTTGACGTGGGACGGTCGTCTGGGCGGAGGCAACGTAGTTAGACGCACAAACTTGAAGCTTCTGGTTTGTGACCGGGAAATACGGAACGCACATGATACATCTTCATCAGCTCTTCCCGCACGCGTGAATCCGAAAAATAGCGCAGACGCTCCATGCGGATTCCTGTCAGTGAACGAGCTAGGCCGGGTTGAATTGGGGATCGTGAAGGACTGCGATGGCGCTGTTTAGCAAGTATCTCCGGTCGGTAGTAAGGACCAAATATAGTATGCAGGGGACGAGCCGTTCGCAAAAGTGATGCACAGGTTTCCGCTAGCACGGAGAGGTAGTGCAGCGTGCTTCGGTGTACATTGAACGCGTGATTCTGGGTACCCGGTCAACCTTCAGAAGTAACTGTAGAAGGAACACACATGGGTTGGAACAAACGGATCAGGGACGATGAGCTGGTGGTGAGACCACGGTAACCTTGTCTCGTCGAAAGTCCTTAACTCGCCAGAAAACCTTCCATCAAGAATGTTTGGGTGGTTGATGCGAAGAATAGGCCATTTTTCGCCATCGCCTGTATATATGTGATGAAACTTTTTAGATACGATCCATCTTTGGCATCATTTATCAGTCAATCGTGACGATTACCTGCTGCTGCAAAGTTTCCCCACCTTAGAAACCGTAGCAGGACCGGTGGGAAGTCACTAGTTAGGTATTCGGGCGGATATAAAGCAAAAGAAACGTCAAGTAGAACAGGCTGGTTTGGACCTTCCCTGGCGTCGAATTGCATCCATACGGTGGTTGACCAGTACGCACTAGCTTGCGCTTGGGCCTGCTCGGCTGAGACAGAAGTCGAGCGTCCTGCGTCCACGAGCCTTGATACTTCCTCTTCCTGTCCTTCGGTCAGAGAAGCAGGAATTCGGGGAAGCAAAGGTGCACTGAACCTGGAAAAACCTGACGAGGAGAAGACACAGCGTCTGTGGGTTGATCTCTTTTATGTCCCATGAACGCATCCAGATATAAGTCAGGCTGATCATAAGACCTAGATGGGGATTTTTTCGACTGTATACGTTCAAGAGTCTGAGCGTATACCCGATTGTGGGACAAGGAAGAGATAATCGGAATTGTTCTGGAGTCGTCGCCTCGAGAACAGTAGGATAGACAATCTCTGGCTTGGGCGATCGCGTGTACCGCGGCCATCGAAACGCACCATCTTCTGCGTGAGGTGGAGGGTCACTGCGCTTCCCACTCCCTTTTATATTATCCCGCCGCTTGATGTCAGCAGAAGGGATGACGCCGTCAAAACCGTAGTCTTGCAAGAATGAAGCTAGACGGCTATCGCACGTGAGCTATGGAGTGTCATGCACACAATGGGAACAAGCGACCTGGGGTAATAAACATCGGGGAGATTGCTGAAGTCTGTACCAGGACGAAGGCCGGCGAAGCGACTGTCATCCTAACGAGGTGAGCGCGACGCCATAGTATGTCCGACATGAGATAAACGTGTGATGGCGCGCCGTTAGCAGACTGCAGTCCCGAAGTGAGAGGCGTAACAACACGTACTACGACCATTAGCTCCATGGGGGCAATGTCCAAATCCTCAGCGTAGTTCAGCATGCTAATATCCTTGATGTCAAAATCGTCTCCAATGTCAGATTGAATGATTTCACGAAGGCGTTCATGAAGAGCAAGGCGTGCTTGCAGTCTCTCCTCGGAGGGCGCAAGGGCCTGGGGAAGGCAAGTGAGATGGCGGGCTGCACTGGACAGGACTCGGTTAACTCACCCGAACCAGAGATCGTGCGTCGTGATGCAGCTGGGGATGATATTTCGCCATCAGTGGTAGATTGACTTAGGTTGTGAGGGAGGAGATATGTAGTCAGATAGATATCACCCAGAGTGGAAGTGGCAACTTCGACAGGTTGTCAGAAAAGCAATCCGGGTCAAGCAGTTTCGTCGCAGTGCTGAACTTTGTTGGGGTTTAAATGACACCAGTATTCTCTTTCACGCCTCACGAGTGCCTCACCCATCAGACATTGCAGCCCTAACCGAAGATACACGGGCCGATCTCCCCGTGCTATATTTCAATTACGACTATTGACAGAACGGGCCCATTATCCAGACTTTTTACCTTTCCTCTTCTTTCGTGCACTCACAACAGTGCTACAGTCAGCTGGTTCCGTGCTGTCACGAGAGCGCTTCAACGGTCGTCCGTCTATCTGCTCCGGCGGTTCTGCCGTAACAGATACTGGAAGTACCGCCGCAGTTGACTCTGCTTCTGGACGCCGTTCCCCTGACGGCTTAGTTTCCATGGAATCGCTGGCCCTCGCAGACTGAACACCTGTCGTGTCTGGTATAACCAGTTTCGGCTCCGAGAACACCGCACGATACGTTTTACGGGTTTCTGAGAATTCACCAAGTTACAAAGAGCTTGCATAAAGCGCGAAGAGCGAATGTAGAGAAAACACGCACGCGCACGAAGGACGACAGATTTGGGGGTGGTGGTAGCAGCATCATGAGCCAAGTTTTGGGCAAGACCAAGGAATGTTACTCTTATACTCCCGGTTAGCAGTGACACGGAGGCAGAGGATTGTACGCACAAGTTTCCGATGTCTTTGGGAGCACGTAGATCGGCGATGTCCATCCCACCACCTGTCACGATGACACCCTTTCCTTTTGTCACACGAACGACCTCGCGTGCCGTCGCCCACCAGTTGCGTTTTGCAGTGCTGTCAAGTGCGCTCGTATATGGGATCTCAAAGACGGCGCCGTTGCGTAATGCCGTGCGCACCATGGTGTGCTTCATACGAAATGGGAGACGAGGGACGTCAAGAGGCACCGAGATTACATGAGCCGAGAGCGGGGACGGCTGTGTATGTGTTAGGCACGCAAGTGAGAAGCTACCCTCGGTGGTTGGTGCAAGTGCGATGATGTCGTAAGGACTAAACAGGTTGGACTGCGCGTTTGTCTACAGCATCTTGTGTTAGCGATGCGAGTTGAATAATTGGGAAAGTGCGAGCGTACAAGCCCAAAACCTTTCTCGCTATCCTCGTCGAGAACAATCGTAAGTCGCTTCAGATATATGACCCCGGGTCGCTTCTTCATCTGGCGGAGCAACGGGTCGAGTGCATTAATGAAGGTTTTCGGTTCTACCTTTGTTTTTATTCGCTGATTGAAAGCAAGCACTGAATAACCCACTGACCAGCCGATTAGTATGTTACTGGATATAATAGTTATAAAACGCGTACAATGCACGAGAAGATCTATACGTGCCTCGATAGCTGCGATTTGAGCCGGGGTAAACAGCAGCGAGTGGGAGGGTTTAGCCTGTTTTCCTTTTCCCTTGTTCGATTGAGCCGTTGAGTTTCCCGAAGGTAGCGGGACCGGAACGTTCAAATCGAAGTACATGGCTGCTAAAGGTGCCTACGTAGGACGATGGGGGGATAGGGGATACATGAAGATAGGTCACGTGCTAGAGTTTACGTCATCCGAACTTGTATACCAGCGCGCAGACGACCGTTGCAGTACAGTAACCGTCATACTGACACGAAAACGACAATGTCGTTGGCTAAGCTCACAGCTTTATCAACACAGACTCTGTCGCTATTACTAGAGCGTCAGAGATTACAGTCACTATCAGCGGCCGTCACCGCAGATGGCACGAACAGCTCCCTACACCTTCCGCAGATCACCCGCAACCTCGCTCAGCTGCGGTCGGGGATTATGGAACTCGAGTCATTTGGGGATCACAGCGAAGCCGTTGTACTCCTACGAAATCAACATGCTCGTATGCGCGGTATGATAGGGTTGGATGCGGTCATCGAGCCCCTCCCCGAGCCAACCGTGACGCAGGAGGTCGGTCTTCCGAGTGAGGAGATGATCCAGAATACTCGCCCCGCTATCAGCAAGCAAGTTTTCACGCCTTACACGGATGATCCGGAGGCTGGAAGGGACCCTGTTTTTGTGCTGCAGGAGCAGCAACGCCTGATGGATGGTGCGTATCGTGCCTATTTCTTGATGGGGGCATACCACTTCAACGAAGATGTGGATTATAGACCAGGACGTACATCTGGATTCGCTTTCACGTTCCATTACGCGCCAGCGTGACCTATCGGTGCAAATCAATGACGAGCTCGAAATACATACGGGCTTGTTGGAGGAGTTGGACCATGATCTTGATAATACTGGAAATCGCATGGGCCGGGCTCGTCAACGACTCGGACGTGTTGCTAACGGCGCAAGGGAGCATGGTGAGTGAGGGGCCAGTCAAAAGCTGGATGCAGCTGATGGTCCAATGCAGGATCAGCATTAACTATTGCGCTCCTTATCTTCGTACTGTTGATATTGATTATTATCTTCAAGACATAACAATTTTTTTTGTATTCTTTCTTTATCCTTACACGATCTAAGGGACGGGGGTATCTTACGCTCCATTCTACATACACATTTGTACTATACTCTCACAATTCCGTCGAGGGGATACCTTACCTTATAATCAATGATGGAGTGACGGCTTACATAGCGAGGATTATGTCGTGTTGGTAAGCTGCTTATGCTGCTTACGATTGACCATGATACGCCTTGACCTTGAAGCAACCAGTGATGTGATGACCATCCTTTTTTGTGCTCACCGTTAAATTGATTCACGACGGTACCCGTTCTCGCTTTGGCTGCTTCTCTCCTTCATTCTCATTTCCAGCAGAAACCTAAGTGGTCCATCCCTTTGACTCAGTCATGTCAACTCAAACGACCTACCTCGGAGGTACGGCCTCGAACGTCGCCGTGGGGAAGATTGGCGTGAGTCTCCCTTGCTCCTCCCCCGTCTCAGCATTGACCCCTGCCCGATGTCTATTATAGCATGGCTTGATGATGATGACGTGCGCACTTCTCTTCGCCGCATTCTGTCCCGCCATCGACGTGTCTTCACCAGTTGGCGAGATCCAGCAGTCTCTGACGAAGAAGCGTTCGCGTCTTTGAAGGCTGGTATGGATAGCCTCCCACCGGGTACAAAAATGTTTCTCAACAGCGGTGCGTATCCGAACGCTTCTGTTCCATTCAGCCACATCAACGACTCCATCATCACGAACAGGCGAGTTCTACGGGCTCAATCCCCCCAGCGCCAACCTCGAGCTTCTCGCCCGCTTCTTCGAGCGATACCCTGGCTACTCAGACAAGGCGTTCCTCTCCGTAAAGGTTAGCATTCCGCTTTGGAGTATGCGCAAGTGTTTTGATGTAGGAAACGGGCACAGTGTGGCATGTCATTCAATCCATATGGTGACCTGTGCGTTCCTCACTACTACTGGAATGAATGCGTGTTAAGACGTGAGCTCCAGAGAGGCAACACTTGAACGCAAGGTCGATTTTATCCTCGCCAAGCTCCGTGGGACTAAGAAACTTGACCTGTTCGAGCCCGCGCGTATCATTCATGGCATGCCCCTCGACCAGAGTACCCGCATCATGGCCAAGTTTATTGCCCAAGGCAAATTTGATCATATTGGCCTTTCTGAAGTCCGTGCGGACCATGTCCGTGAGGCTCACAGTGTGAGTGAACACCCTTCTCTCGTTGAGAAGCTTTCATTGAATTTCACTGATCGTGCTTCCTAGGGTCATCCTATCGCCGCAGTCGAAATCGAAGTTAGCCCATGGAGCTACACTCAGGAGACGAAAGACGGTTGGTAGAGATCTCGCCCGTCATCGACCCTTGGCCTCATCCATACTTCGCAGTTATATCGACGTGTGAAGAGCTCGGCATCGCTGTCATCGCATACTCGTGCGTACTCTGCCACCGACTCATTTGTCTCATACCTATTCTATCCCAGGCCTCTCGGTCATGGTTTCTTAACCGGAAAATGGAAGTCTTACAAGGACCTTGAACGTACGTGGTTTCCGCGGCGTCGCTTAGGAGGACGCTGACTCTACCCTAGCGGATAACTTGCTACGCCAGTTTAGTCGGTTCCAAAGAGATGTGAGTCGCAGCGAATGCGCGTGCGATTTTTTTTACCGAATCTCCCTCGTAGAACTTCGATCACAATCTCGCGCTTGTTTCAGCACTCGAAGCCATCGCCTCCGACAAGGACATCACTGCAGCGCAACTTTGCATAGCTTGGGTGGCCTCTTTAGGGCCCAAGGTCATACCCATCCCAGGCAGCTCGTGAGTCCTCATGACGCACTGTCTTTACATTTTTGACAAGTTTCTCACCTATGTGTACACAGAAATGCCAAACGCACTCTCGAGAACTGTACGGCAGCTACTATCGAGCTGACAGCCGAAGATCTCGCAAACATCAGTCATGCCATGACTGTCAACACTGTTCGTGGCACCAGGTATTGAAGATAATGGTCAATGATCTTGTATTATATGGAGAATATGCTAGCATCCAAAAGACACCTCTCTGTTGATAGACTCGGCGGAAAAAGACGGCACACGGCTAAATGGATTGTATTATGATACTTCAGAAGTAGATTCGCTCATGATCCCCTGGCCTCGCGACGGACGACGTATTGCGCAACTTGCTGTGATTGCACAACAGCCTTGAACATCCTCCGCCACGATATGGGATCGCCCTTCAAGGTTCACATCGCAATACGTCAGCACATGGTGCAGGTGCAGACGAATAATTTGATTACCTGATCACGTTGCATCACACAGCCTGAGAAACGCACCCCGCTCCGAAATGCCGGTTCGACGACCACCCAACCTTTGAACGGCACACGACGGTGGTCCGACCCGCCGATAAGGCAACGCAGCTCGCCATATAGCCCATTTGCCGCTCGCACGGCGCGGACATTTTGCGCTTCGAGAGCACTTTCGATGGCGGTCAATAGTTCTGGCGGCGCTATGGACGCCCAGAAGCGCGTCAGGTGTGGTGTGTAGCGCGTGCCGCCCTGAGTCTGCGACTACGGCATTGTGAGAAAGAACAATTGTGGCCTGTTTCTCAAGGTGTAAGATGGACGAACGAAGAGCATGAGCGATTGGGTAAATTGAGAACCCCGAGTCGCCGAAAGCATGATCTCATCATCGTCCCGAGGTATGGGTGATTCTCTGTGGCACTCGGATTGAGATGCGCATACGACGTGTCTGGCTGGACGTGACAACATACGATTGGAGATCAATATCCACAAAGTCGAGATCGCCTGTATTACGGAGAGACTGGGTAAGTTTCTCCGCCAAGGCCACAGGACCTTCGGAAGCCAGTTGGCTTTGTCTGTGAACAAAAGATAAACACCAAGATGACCTCTGGTGGCACATTGCCGAACGTACGTGAGCGCCCAAGGGTGCTGAAATGCATCGGCAAGGGTCATGCGATCTTGTGGATTGATGGTGAGTAAGCCTGTGATCAAAGCTACGCAAGGGTGCGTGAGTGAGCTAAGAAAAGGCATCAGCGTAGACAACGAACAAAACACGGGTGCAGTTATTCGGTTCCACGGAGCGTCATCGATGAATGAGCCTGCAACATAACGGCCAAACTCGTAGCTGCGTCCTGTTGGCTCATCCCAGGGAGTATCTTCGAGGTTGGATGAGACATCACTCCTTTTTGGCAGCGGAAGGTCCTACGCACTCCCAACAATCATGGTAAATAGGATGACACCGACACCCCAAGCATCAATGGGCT
>Ga0210393_10005066_pt1 | contig 10392 bp, 11 predicted proteins | sample IncBWC27OmetaG_FD_160068 | JGI IMG/M metagenome (GOLD analysis project Ga0210393, IMG submission 160068) | Forest soil microbial communities from Barre Woods Harvard Forest LTER site, Petersham, Massachusetts, United States - Inc-BW-C-27-O ...
GAGACCGGGATTTTTAAAAACAGGCGGCACGATCCCGCAGAAACGGTCTCTTTTCGATCGACGACGGTTTCCGCGAGGCTTGCGGCGAACAAAACCAGAAGTGCGGAAACCGAAACGCGGATCGAGGAGCTGATTGCGTCAACCAGCTTTCCCGCAAGGAATGATGGAGCAGCCCATGCTCTCCAGGAGGCGCAGGCGACCTATCCCGGACCGGTGCGGAAAGGGCTTCAGCGCCGCATCGCGGCGCGCTTGGAGTTGCCGTTCCGTGCGCACGAGTTCCTGATGGGCGGCGACGCTCTTGACGAGGGTCCTGTCGTGGAAGCGCTGCTCGATGCGGCGACGCCAGAAATCATCACGCGGGCCGGCTTTGTGGTCGTAGGTCCCAAAACCCTCGGAGCCGTGATCGACCGGCTTTTCGAGCTGCACGAGGCCTATCGGCGCGACCGCAACGCATGGGGGCGACCGGACCATCAGGCCGAACGCGACGAATCCGGGCGGTTGCGGACCGCCATCGAAGCTTCACGCGAAGACTCGTTCCTGACGGCCCTCTTGGAACGCGCGGAGACGGACGATCCGGCCCGTATCGAGTTTCTCGCCGATCTCCTGCATTGGCACGGCCGGCCGGAAAAAGCCGAGGAGCCCTCCGGCGTCGGCGACGAGTTGCGTTCGGCCATGATTAGGACCCTTCAGCGTTGGATGAACGTCAGGGCGATCTACTTCCCGAGCAACAGTCGGCAAACGGAATTTAAAAATCAATTCAGTGCCGTCGTATCCAGTTGCCAAGGTGAACAGGCCAAAAGAAGATCATCTTGATTTTCGTTAAGACGGAAACTCCGCATCGGTAATGCGAACGTGGTCTGCATGGAGCGACCAATCCTTCACGCGTTCGCTTTCACAGAAACTGACCTTGGCCAAATCTGCGGCTTTCAACTTGTCTGCAGCATCGACTTCCATCGAACGCTGGCAGATTTCAGTTTCGTGTCCGTTTTCGCCAAGCACGACTTTCATGAACTGAACTACATATCGTGACATTGCAGCCTCCCTAGGCGATTGGTGAATGACTCAGACGGGGACGGGTGCCGGGCCACCCAGGTCCTGACATCGGGACCGCGCCCTGCTAAAGACCGCTCGGTAAAGGCCTTGTGCAAGTTAAATCGTTGGATCGTGCAACAATTTAATCTTGAGCAAGCCAATGCCTGCGCAGCCACGAATTAAGGTGATGCGGCATACGCAAAAGCCGCCAAGGTTTCCCTCGACGGCCTGTACCGTTGCGTTGCGTTTGCCTAGAGGTTTGCTGCGCCGAGCGGTGCTCGAACGTAGCCCAAGCCTGCTAGCCACTGGCGCACGGCCTTAAAAGGCGCTGGTGCGTTGCCAGTGTGTCGGGCCAACGATCCCCGATCCTTAACTGTCACCGCCGCTCATTTGCGGGCGGCGCAGGCGTACATGTTGATTTCCATGCCGACCGATACTTCGACGATCTTGGGGGTCTTCCAGGCCATTTTGTCTCCTTGGTGAAAAAACCGGACGAACTTTATGTATGTGACTGGTGCTGATGTTGATCAAGCCAGCGCTGCTGTCCTATAGATGAAATAGACAGGCTGCCGTTAACACTGCGCAGCTGTAGTGCGCTGATCGGCATCTCGCTGCTCGGCCAGATAATCACCCATGAAGGAATAAGAATTTGGAGTAAGGCACTCAACGATCCAGCCGCGACGTTCGAGCGTCTTACGTGCCTGCTTTACTCCAGCCACCGAAATGCCTGTCATCTTACTAAGAACCTGGTCGTCAACTCTAGCAGCAATAGTTCTTCGGGGGAGGTTACGCCTCATGCAATAGGCAACTTTGAATGCGGCTGGATCAACGCGCTTATCGGCCGCAACCGCGTCGTACCAATCGAGCTTCCAGTTTTTCTTCGCGGTCATGATGAGCTTCCGTCATTAAGCTAAACCTTATTCGGTAGTGCGGCAGCAACAATTGATCTAGAACAACGCTGCAACCTCGGCCCAACTGCAATGTTCTTCCCAAAGGAAAGCAAGCATGAGGGCACTGGAATGAACCCTTTTCCAAGCTATGCACCGCTGACAATAGATGCCCAGCAAATCGATAAGATCGAAGCTGTCGGCGGGGAAGTAGAGGTGACCTTGACTGCGATGCCGCGCGATGGCGACGGACCTTCCGGTCAAGTTCGAATTCGATTTGATCTTGAGGGCACGCGGGAGTTGGCCGCGCGCCTGACTGCGGCCATTGTCACTGCTGGCGTTCAGTTGAAGTCTCGACAGCGGTGACGAATCGTGTGGTTGTCTGGAATTAGACGGGCGTCGTCAAAAAGCTCCGCACAAACCCCAGCGCGTTGCTCTGCCTCGCGGGATAGCAATCCGCCCTCTTGGTGGCACTGGAAAATCTGTCCGAAGATAGAAGCCAGTCCAACGGTGGTCGGCAATATGAAATTCCAGACGCGGGCGGCCGCGATCGCCGCCTGCATTGTAGAGATCGATAGCGGCTTTGACCGACCGGTGGTGGCTCGGAATGGACCCAACCCCCTGGACAGGGGTATGAAGTGAGTCCGGCTCACCTTGTTCTCTCATGCGAAGAGCGCGGGACCGATTACAGCCCCGCGCCAGAATAGTCCTGCATGACTCTAGGAAGCCGCCGGTGAGTCCGGGCCGCGCGGGACCGTGTGCCGTCAGTCGATCGATTTAGCGAACTGGTTGGAGTCTCTAGGGCGTTTGGGGTGGTCAATCATTGCTCGTCCCTGGCTGGACAGGCAATGAACCGATATCGAGGCACCCAAGCTGAGTTCCAATTCTCGATGGTCTTGCCACATACGGCGCATTCGAAGCTGCTGATCTCGCGCCCCTCTACAATATGCTCACTGCGGTCATAAACCGCGCCACACTTACAGGATCGATAACCAGAAGATTCGGACATAGCCCAATATGCGCTCTGGACCATCCGTTTTCCAGTTAACAATCCTGCCGCAATCAAACTGTCTCACCCCTGGAGATGGGTCGATTGCCGGGCCTGAGCGAGTCGCTGGCGGGTCCGAGAGTGCGGGCGATCTCTGAAAACGCCCGCCCCTCAGCCGCCTCGGCCTTCGACAACGTCGACGGCGAACCTCAGCGTCTTCGCGATTTCTTCTTTGCTGCTGAACTTTCTCATGTCTTTGATCGCCAGCCGAAGAATTTGCTGTCGGATCCCATCCATGTGTTGGCTATAGCCGTCGAATTCCTTCGCCTTACTCTCTCGGACCTTGCCAAGGTCAACGATCTCGTCTTCCATTTCATCGGCCCCTTCCTGCTTGAGGGGCCGGCTTTTAGGCAGGTCGCCTACGAGGTGCCCGGCGCCTCTCTGTCCGAGAAATCCGAGGTGCGGCTCGAGGCTATCACGGATGCGCGATGGCAGCCCGCTGGTCGTGGCGTGAATGAGGCGGTGGTCGAATGAACCATCAAAGTTCGGCGAACAGAGGCCGCCTTCGGGCGGCTTTTTGCTGCGCTTGCCCACACCGGGAACTTGCGGGCCAAGGATGCCACACCTACATCAACCGCAATTCAGGGGAGGAGGGTATATTGGGCAGTTTTAGCGACGCCTTCAAATCAGGCCAACAGGCGAAACAAACCGGGATCGACCGGGCTCGACAGAAGGAATCCGACCAAACGCAAAATGCTCAGGCGTGGGTTACGAATGTCCTCGCCCCGGTCGTAACAGAGGCCGCCAACGACGTTGCTGCTGACGGAAAAATCGTGATGCGGGATAATAGCGATTCGCCCAAAATTGAGAGTGAAGTCACGATCGCTATGAACGGCAAGCCGCCGACCCGATTGACCTTCATCGCCGATGAAAACGGCGCTATCAAATTTTATCGTGATAGAAGCCAAGGAAACACATTGGGGACGATTGCCACCGTAAGCCAAGTGCAAGTGCGACAGCTTTTTATCCAGACCTTAGCAGCGATTGGCCGGTCCTAGTTGGAAGAAATTTGCCCGGATCGGCATGACGCAGGCCACCGCGACCGATGCGGCCGGGCCAAATCCGGGGCAGAGAACCGCAGGCAGTGCATTGAGAAAGGATCAGATGCAATGACGTCTATCTCGACATGATCCCACTTGGGACATTCGAACAACCGGTGTTCGAAGTCGATTGGACCCGGCGAAACGCGTTCCAGCATCATTCGCGTTTGGCTACGAGAGCAGCGAAGTCGCTCAATAGCGGTCAAGAATTGTAGCAATGCGGGCATGATGCCTTCGCTGCGTTGGGCGGGAGCATTACCGACTCTGTCACCGATGGCTGCCGATGGCGGGGCGGTGATAGAACCTGCAAACGCTTCCGAGTTCCCCGCACGGCCCGCTGCGGTAGGCGCGGTCCCGGTGCTTCGAGACCAGATCCTCAAGTTCCATCCGGCAGGCGGCACGTAACAGGTCGGGGCCGATCTCGCCCTGCTCGGCGCAAGATTGCATCGAAATCACCCTCGATTCCCGCTGATTAGCTGCTCCCTCTGCTTGACGTTTTGCCAAATCACGCAATGGAGACGCACGTTTTCGATCCGCGCGACGAGAATGAAATGATAAGTTGAACAAATACATCAATCTCCATCAAATCATCGGACCGCAAGTTAAACCCGAAGTAACCCGGCTTGATGGTGTTACGGTTTTGTAGCTTTAAGATAGTTAGTTAGCTTGTTACGTCCGAAAAGCGCCAGGCGTGGACGGCTCCAGATCGGAAAGGACTCCGACGACAGCCCTTCAGTCGGTGAACGTCTCCGCCGGCGTAAACTCAAGTCCGTGCGCCTCCGCCACCGGCTTGCAGGTGATCTTGCCGTCGCAGACATTGAGGCCGTTACGCAAATGGATGTCGTCTTTCAAAGCTTGGCGCCAACCCTTGTTGGCAAGCTGCAAGGTGAAGGGTAGGGTTGCGTTGTTGAGCGCAAAGGTCGATGTGCGCGCCACCGCTCCCGGCATATTGGCAACGCAATAATGGACCACACCATCGACCACAAAGGTCGGATTGGAATGCGTCGTCGGCCTCGACGTTTCGGCACATCCGCCCTGGTCGATGGCGATGTCGACGAACACGGAGCCCTGCTTCATCGTCTTTAGCATTGTGCGAGCAATTAGTTTTGGCGCGGAAGCCCCTGGCACGAGCACCGCGCCGATTACGAGATCAGCTTTGGTGACGAGGTCAGCGATCACAGCGCGCGTCGAGAAGATCGTGCGTGCGCGGCCGTTGAACTGGGTCGCAAGGCGACGCAGAACCTCGAGCGATCGGTCGAGAATCGTCACCTGAGCGCCCATGCCGAGTGCGATCGTCGCGGCGTTAGTGCCGGAGACGCCGCCGCCTATGATCAGCACATCTGCTGCCGGAGCGCCCGGGACGCCGCCCAGGAGAACACCACGCCCACCCGACTCTTTTTCCAGCGCATGGGCGCCGACTTGCGGCGCGAGGCGCCCAGCGACTTCCGACATCGGCGTGAGGAGCGGAAGCCCTCCCGACGAGGCGGTGACGGTCTCATACGCGATACAGACAGAGCCGCTGGAGACCAAGTCCTGTGTCTGCACCAAATCAGGTGCGAGATGCAGATAAGTGAACAAAATTTGACCTGGCCGCAACATCTTGCGCTCGCCGTCCTGCGGCTCTTTCACTTTTACGACCATTTCAGCGCGAGCAAATATTTCCTGGGGTGTGTCGACGATTTTAGCTCCGGCAGTCCGATATTCGTCATCTGTCAGGCCCGAGCCGATGCCAGCGGACTTCTCAACAATAACCCCGTGGCCGTGATGCGTGAGCTCGGCAACTGTGGCAGGCGTCAAGCCGACACGAAATTCGCTGTCTTTGATTTCTTTTGGCGCGCCAATTAACATTTATTGTCACCCGAAATGAAAGAAGTCGCTATCTAGGGTCGGCTTCACTTGACCGTCAACGCTCAACGGTCCCTCGCTTTGGTCGACGGTGGCAGCAGGACTGCTCAGTTAGGCGGACCCATGATGTAGGGCTTCAGCATCGCATAAATCAAGCTGTGCGTCGGCGTCGGAACACCAAGCTGGCGCAGCATCAGACCAAGAGTTAAACTACGAAGTTACTTGTCGGTCTTGGGCAAACCGCGGGAAAAGTTACTTCCGGAGTAACCGTAGGCCCTCCGATGGTGTTACGGTTCGATTCGGGGTTCGACGGGTACCCGCATTCGAGCATATCCCCGCACGCGTGCCGCACGACCGCGGCTTGTCACGTGCCGCGATCGAACTGGGGTCCAGCCAAGTTTGATGATGTCGCGGGTCGGGTCGCCCCCACAAGCGATTGTGTCTAGCTTACCGCCTCATCGCTCTTCGATAGTCAGATGGTTTGATGGTTTGTGGTCCCCGCCCTAGAGCCCGGCTCATGCCGTGTCGCTGCCTGCTGCCGACATCGTGCCGTGTCGGGGAGAGCGCTCTGCACCCATGCCGCGCCATACACACTGCACACGGGATGCTGGCTGGCTCTAGCCCAGCCCTTGCGCGTTGTCGGGTAGCCAAGCCACCAGGCCAATGTCGGCCTGACCGTCGCGAGCGGGGGGAGGCGTTGGTCACACTCACCCATTGAAGGTCCAGGGGAACGAAATTTGGCCGACCCACCCCCTATACTGGACAGGCCGGCACCCACCCGCTTCGATCGGGGCCCCGATAAACCCCCAAGGCATTTTTTTGGAAGGTTACATGAAAGTAAAATTGTCTACGGCGCGCGTCCGCATGTTGGCTTTCGGCGGTGGACCAGAAATCATCGACGTGCGGCCGAAAGTTGCGATGCACTTTGTCGCTTAATGGCACTTTTGAGACATGCCGAATAATGCTGGGGATGTCCGCTAATCGCGGAAGACCGGAAGTAAACGGCGCGCGGTCAAAGTGACGCGAATGACCCGAAGCGGTAGCCGCCGCATTAGCTCGTCGTAAGCGTGAAAGATATGCTTCATCCAAAGCGGGAGGCTGTGCTGGAGAAAGTCCAGCGGGGGCTCGACCAAGACCCCAACAAGATGACTTCTATCCTCAAAATCCGATGCGTGCTAACATAACAACACTTCATAGGTGTTCCTTTGAAATCGAGGAGCCCAATGATTACCAATAAGCCACCGCTCGGTTCACCCGATGATGTCGGGAGCGGTATGTCCCATCCGCCGCGATTTCAGTCGGGCATTCGCCGCCGTGAGCTAATGCTGACCACGGCTACGACATTGTTATTTTCTACGAACTCCGTCCTAGCAGGCGTTGTCCAAGGCAGCTTGCCCTGGGAGCAAGATGCGGGCGCTCCGCCTGTCGAAGTGAGACCCGGGCCCTGGACGTACTTTACTGCGGAAGAGGGCGCTGCTGTCGAGGCGCTCGTTGACCGATTGATCCCACCGGACCCGCAGACGCCGGGAGGCAAGGATGCGGGCTGTGCGGTTTTCATCGACCGGCAACTTGCGGGACCGTATGGCACCGCCGAAGAACTATATATGCGCGGGCCCTTTGCTGAGGGAACGCCACAACAGGGCAATCAGTCTCCATTAACCCCGGCGCTACGGTATCGGGAGGCGCTGGCTGCGCTCGACAAGTATTGCCGCGCAACCTACGCGGGAAAGTCCTTCACGCAGATTCCCGACAATGAGAAGGACAAATTGCTCTCAGGACTCGAGAAGGGCCAGATGCATCTGGAAGGCGCGAATGGCCGGGCGTTCTTCGAGCTACTGCTGCAGAACACGCGGGAAGGATTTTTCGCTGACCCCGTATACGGTGGCAACCGCAACATGGTCGGCTGGAAAATGATCGGATATCCCGGCTCGCGCTACGACTACCGGGATTGGGTTGAGCGGCACAACGAACGCTATCCCCTGCCTCCGGTTGGCATCAGTGGCCGGCCGGAATGGGTTCGGAAGGCAGATTGAACTTCGTGACAAGGGCCCGACAATGGCACGCAAGCTGCCAGCAACCGACGTCGTGATTGTGGGTCTGGGATGGACCGGTTCGATCCTGGCGCATGAACTAGCAGGAAGTGGGCTGAATATAGTGGCGATTGAGCGCGGTCCCTGGCGCGACACGGCCACCGATTTCCCGCCCGCGTATGCCCAAGACGAGTTGCGCTACCACATCCGCCACGACCTGTTCCTTCGACCAGCGCAGCTCACCATGACTGTCCGCAATGGCGTCAACGAGACGGCCCTGCCGATGCGCAGCTGGGGATCCTTCATGCCGCCGAACGGCGTCGGGGGCGGGGGCGTACACTGGAACGCGGAGACCTGGCGCTTTCTGCCAAGCGATTTCCAGATGAAAACGCACCTTACCGAGCGCTACGGCGAAAAATTCCTGCCCGCGGACATGACGATCCAGGATTGGGGCGTCACCTATGACGAACTCGAGCCCTGCTACGACAAGTTCGAGTATCTCTGCGGCACATCGGGCAAAGCTGGCAACATTAAGGGCCAGATACAGGCGGGCGGCAATCCTTTCGAGGGGGCCCGCGCACGGGAGTATCCGACACCGCCGCAGAAGCAGCCCTACGGACCTACGCTGTTCGCGCAAGCAGCCAAAGAGATGGGCTATAAGCCATTCCCGCAGCCATCCGGAAATCTGTCACATGCTTACACCAACCCGCTCGGGGTCACTCTCGGGCCTTGTACGTATTGCGGGTTTTGCGAATGGTTCGGTTGTGGCAACTACTCGAAGGCCAGCCCGCAGACCACGATCCTGCCAGCACTCGTCCGCCAACCCAACTTCGAGGCGCGCACTCAGTGCGAGGTGTTGAAGATCAACCTGGACAACTCAGGAAAACGCGCCACCGGCGTCACCTATATCGATACCAGCGGCAACGAATGGGAGCAGCCGGCCGACCTCATACTCCTCTGCGCGTTCCAGCTCTTTAATGTGCACCTGCTTCTGATTTCCGGAATCGGCAAGCCATACGATCCGCGCGCCAGCGAGGGCGTGATCGGGCGCAATTATTCCTATCAGGTCACATCCAGCGTAGACGCCTTTTTCGACAACAAGATCTTCAACCCGTTTATCGCCTCGGGCGCTATCGGGATGTGCATCGATGAGTTCAACGGCGACAATTTCGATCACGGGCCGCTTGGCTTCGTTGGTGGCGGCTATATGGGCGCGGTGCAGACCAACGGTCGGCCGCTCCAGACCACAAGGACGCCGAAGGGAACTCCGCAATGGGGTCTTGAGTGGAAGGAAGCGGTGGCGAAGAATTATTTGACCAGCTACGAGGCGGTCACCCATGGCGGCTGCTGCAGTTACCGTGACGCCTACTGCGACCTCGATCCGACCTACACTGACCGGTTTGGCCGCAAGCTCATGCGGATCACGTTCGATTTCCACGAGAACGAACTCAAGATGTCGCAATACCTGACGGACCGCTTGGCCGAGGTCGTCCAAAAGATGGGACCGCGGCAGCTCGAGAAGAAGCCCCGCAGCGGCCCCTATGACAGTACGGTGTACCAGACGACACATACCTGCGGCGGTGCGATCATGGGCGCTGATCCCAAGAGCAGCGCGTTGAATCGCTATCTGCAGAGCTGGGATGTATCCAACCTGTTCGTAATGGGGGCCACCGCCTTCCCGCAAAACGCCGGATATAATCCCACTGATACTGTCGGCGCACTCGCCTATTGGGCAGCGGACGCGATCAAAAACCGGTACCTGAAGAGTCCTGGCCCACTCGTACAGATCTGACAGCTAATGCCGCAGAGGTATCGGCATGAAAATGCGCAATCTGATGACTCTCGCGCTCGCGGCCTGCACGACCGGCTCAATCGCCGCGCGGACTGCGGAAGACGGCCAGGCGTTCGAGAAGATCGAGCGCGGCCGTTACCTTGCCGTGCTGGGTGATTGTGTCGGCTGCCACACTGCGCCGGGCGGCAAGCCCTTTGCTGGCGGCGCTGCGCTGGAGACGCCATTCGGAGCATTGGTCGGTCCAAACATCACTCCCGATGTCGCGACCGGTATCGGTGCCTGGTCTGAGGAGGATTTCCGTCGGGCCATGCATGAGGGCATCGGCAGGGATGGCGCGCGCCTCTATCCGGCGATGCCCTATCCCGCCTACACCAAGGTCACTCGCGACGATGTTTCGGCGATCTGGGCCTATCTGCGCACCTTGGATCCGGTGCGCAACGAGATTCAGCCAAACCAGCTGAGGTTCCCGTTTAACGTTCGCCGGCCGGCCACGTCCGCCTGGGATTTGATCAATTTCAAGCCCGGTGTGTTTCAACCCGATCCAGCAAAGTCGGATGTGTGGAATCGCGGCGCCTATCTGGTCGAAGGTCTTGGTCATTGCGGAACCTGTCATACACCGAAGAACATCACCGGCGGCGACCGCGGCAGCGAAGCCCTGCAGGGGGCGCTATTACAGGACTGGTACGCGCCCGACCTGACCGAAGATCCCCGTACCGGG
>Ga0210393_10005070_pt1 | contig 10386 bp, 7 predicted proteins | sample IncBWC27OmetaG_FD_160068 | JGI IMG/M metagenome (GOLD analysis project Ga0210393, IMG submission 160068) | Forest soil microbial communities from Barre Woods Harvard Forest LTER site, Petersham, Massachusetts, United States - Inc-BW-C-27-O ...
ACAATTGGCGCTCTGGTCTTTCGCGATCGCGACAGCCCATGGCGCGGGATTGATGTTGTTGCCCATCTATCTCGGTATCTGCACTGCGGAAGAACAGGACATCGGCCACCTGGCGATGACCGCGCTCATGCGCGGGAACCTCGGGACGGCGATCGCCGTCTCGATTGTCCACGCTACTGCGATGATCGTCAGCGGCGGAATTGTCGCCTTCGCCGTTCATGAATGGCTGGGATTGAGGTTCATCTCGAAGAGTTGGTTCAACCTCGATGTCGTCTGGGCGTTGAGTCTAATCCTAGTGGGCGCCGTCGGCGTATCGAACGCCGCGAGCGCGAGCGCGTCGTCCTCAATCAATTGAATCTCGTGCGGGATGGCGCTCAGCTTTGGTTCTCACGCTTCCGGCCGCGGCGGCGAGAAGTGGGTACTTTCCCCCATTTTCGAGAACTCTGCGAATCCTTACAAGCCATGGCGTTTGCCGGAGCAAACCCATGAACGACGACGTCATCGCCAAATTCGGCCAGAGCCTTCGAGGCGCGCTGATCGGGCGCAACCACCCAAAATATGGGGAGGCGCGTAAACTCTACAACGCCATGATCGACAAGCGGCCACTGCTCATCGCCCGATGCGCCGACGTCGCCGATGTCATCGCGGCGGTGAATTTCGGGCGGGGCAACAAGCTCCCCATCGCCATTCGCGGCGGCGGGCACAATGGTCCCGGTCTGGGCAGCGTCAATGACGGCCTGGTCATCGACCTGTCGACGATGAGGGGTGTGAGGGTCGACCCCAAGAACAGGACGGTGAGAGTGGGCGCGGGCTGCACGACCGGCGACGTCGATCATGCGACCCAGACCTTTGGTCGGGCGGTCCCCTTTGGGGTCCTCTCGACGACCGGCGTCGCGGGCCTGACGCTAAGTGGCGGCCACGGCTACCTCAGCCGCCAGTACGGCCTCGCCGTCGACAGCCTGCTCGAGGCGGACGTGGTTCTGGCCGACGGCAGCTTCGTCACCGCTTCCGAGACGGAGAACGCGGACCTGCTGTGGGCTCTGCGCGGCGGCGGCGGAAACTTCGGCGTCGTGACCAGCTTCCTGTTCAAAACCCATCCAGTGAGCATGGTTTATGGCGGACCGATCGTGTTCGAACTCGCCGAGGCGCCCGCTGTGATGAGATGGTTCCGGGAATTCCAGCCGAACGCTCCGGAGGAATTCTACATCTTCTTGGGGCTTCAGATGGTTCCGCCCGCCGATCCTTTTCCCAAGGAGCACTGGTCGAAGAAGATGTGCGTTCTCGTCGTGTCGCACAACGGGCCCCTCCCGGAGGGCGAGAAGGCCGTCAATGCGGTCCGGGAAGCCTTGCCAAAACCGATCATCGATTGGGCTCAGCCGATGCCCTATACTGCGATCCAGACCCTGTTCGACCCGCTGCTTCCGAAAGGACTTCAGTGGTACTGGAAGGGAGATTTCATCAAGACTTTGCCGGAGGAAGCGGCCGAAGCGCATATGGCGCACGCCGCAAAACTGCCGACCGGGCTTTCCGGAATGCACATCTATCCAATCGACGGCGCTGTCCAACGGCAGAAGCGCGACGCAACCGCATGGGGTTACCGCGACGTGGCCTGGTCGATGGTGATCTTCGGGGTCGATCCGGATCCCGCGAACGCGCCTGCGCTGAAGAAATGGGCGCGGGACTACTGGGAAGCGGTCCATCCATTCAATCTTGCCGGCGCCTATGCGAATTTCATGATGGACGACGAGGGCGAGTCGCGTGTCAAGGCGGCCTATGGCGAGAACTACAATCGCCTCGCAACGCTCAAGCGGAAATTTGATCCGGCAGACCTGTTCCACGTGAACCAGAACATCAGCCCGGCGGCCTGACGCGGGCGAGCAGTCGGGCGTCGCGGTGGAGGAGTGCAGGGCCATACGAGCGAGATTTCCTGGTCCCATCGGCTCGAAAGAAGTCGTTGCAGTAGGTCGGCTCCAGAATCCGTCGCTGACGAAAGCGCAGTGCGTTGGTCTCGGCGCATCGATCACCTGGGAGCGCTTTGCTCGTGGGTAAATGACCGCTATTTGCGCATTCGAGACGTTTGAGGGACGTCTCGAGTCGACGTTGAGCGGACATAGCAGATCGCGGCCGCGTACGTCGCAATTGGGCGGATCGAAGACCTACGAGGCTCGCCTCGGGAAGGACTGCAGTCCGTGCCCTAGCCGTCCTTCCATTGCGGTAAAACCTGTTTCGCGCCGCCTAAAGCGGACTACCCGGACCGCGGACGCTCGTTGCATCGTCCCGAAGAGCGCGTCAACAACGTCCGGTCACGCATACCGTCGCGTGCATTGGCTCGAATCGTGGGAAGCGAAGTAGCCGACAACGGCGGCTTGTCCGGGTGGCGCGTAAAGCCTCTGATCGCTCGGGCAAGGTGTGAGCCGACGATCTCCCAACCTGCCGAGCGCCGCTTTGACCGACCACGGCTCCAGCATCATGCGGACGCTACTACGCATGTCTGGCGCCGGCGAAATTCGATTGTTGCGGGACCTAGGTGTGTAGGATCGGCTATGTCGATGCCGCGGCCGTCGTTCGCCGCCATTCAATAGCCGCCAGCGCCACCATCACGACGGTAACAACGAACAGTCCGGCCACAATCATCCACTCCACCGATCCATTGTGCTGATCCGGATCCCAACCTGACACGAACTCGATCCAGTCCGGAAAGATTGGAGTAATTAGGGCCAACAAACCTGTGATCGCGGCCAAGCCAATTTCGATCCAAAACAGAGGCCGAAAATTACTTCGCATTTGAACCTCCCAAGATGTCAACCGCGCAGGCTCTCGATGGCCAACGCGCTGAGGTCTATCAGCGATCCTCGTGGTCGTCGTCGTCACAGCACGGGTATCCCTGCCGGCAGGAAGTATGTTTGTCGCAACAACCCTTCTGGCAGTCGTCGCAGTCCTCTTTGCAGCAAGCATCCCAGATCGTGTACGCCAGCACCTCGACGAACTTGACTGGCGTCACGGGGTCGTCGCTCTCGATCACCAATTCGCGAACGCGAGCAAACTTTTCATTGGCGTGATAGTGAATCACGAGCGGGAGATGTGAGCCGGGGGCCAGCTTCGCCGGGAATGGATTGTGCAACAGCCTCCAGTGACGGCTCTTCTGCTTGAAATGCACGCTGGTCACGTGGAGAGCGCAATCGCCCGTATTGCAGATAAAGAGGGTGCGATCCGCGCAGCAGCATGCGGTCACGCCGCCAAAGCTCGTCGAGCCGGTGACTGAAAGCTTACCGGACGGCGCTTCCCCGGTCACGCGAATATGATGGGGACTGCTCGGATCGCTGCTCGTCACAGTGATCGTCGCGGTCTTAGCGCCATGGCTCGTCGGCGCAAAACGGATCGGCGCCGGGAGTGAATCGCCAGCTCCCACTCCGAGCGGAAGCGCGATCACCGCCGGGACGACAAAGTCCGCCGTCGACGAACTGATCGCGGTCACGCGAACCGGGCATAAGCCAGGGTTGTTGAGCATCAAATATTCATCGACAACCGAACCCACGCAGCACTTACCGAAATCGCCGCGATTGGCGATCATCAGCGCCAGCCGGGGGGTCGGGCACTCGCCTGACACATCGATGACATGGGGGCTGGCCGGATCGTTGCTGAAAATCTCGATTTTCCCAGCCTTGAAGCCAAGACCAGTCGGCTTGAAGCGGATCATTACCTCGATGGAGTCGCCGGCCTCGACCTTCAGTGGATAGGAGACAACGCTCGGTGGCTCGAAATCGGCGGAAGTCGAAGTGATGTTGGATATCTTGAGCGTGGCGGAGCCACGGCTGTTAATTGTCAGCATTTCGTCTTTGAAAGAGCCGAGGCAAACGTCGCCAAAAAATCCACTGTCGGCGATCGCCGTTGCGACCTCCGCGAACCCGACCTTGAGTTTGAAAAAGAACGGATCAATCGAAACCGCAACCGGCGTTACGCCGTCGTTGGCGAGCAGCGTTTGCGTCGCCCAATTGACGTTGCGCTGGTAAGTCACCCCAGAGGGGAAGTTCGCATTGTTCGCAGCGTTGCTGGCGGAGAAGATGCCATAAAAATCGACGAAATGCGCCTGCAGCTTAATGTAATCGCCAAGATAGGTAGCCATTACCGATGCTGGAGTGGGCGCGTTTGTCGGGGTGCTCGCCAGAACATGCGACGTGAAGCTGGAGACAAAGCCGCCTTCGCTCACTTCCAAAACGGTCGTCCAATTGGTGCCGACCACCTGCTGATAGACAAAGCCGACCATGCCGAGGGCGTTGATCGCGAGACTCGGGTTCTTGGCCTTCGGGATGGTTCGAACGTCGCCGAACCAATTCTGGCCGCCGTCGCTCGACCAGCGCAGATGCAGTGTCTCGTCGGCCGCCGAGGTCCCGGTCGCATAGACGAGGTAAATCCGGTCGACGTCTTTGGGGTCGACCGCGATGGCGAGCTCCGGACCGTATCGGTCATTGCCGAACGCAGGGTCCTCAAAATTCGAGTTGTACCAGGGGTTGGAGATCGAAGTCGCAACGCGCACGCCGACTTGGCTGTCACCCGAGTCGGTGAGGGCCTGGAACGCCGGAGAGGACGCGCCCCAGTTCAGGTCCTTGACCACCACCACGTCCCGCTGGCTGCTCGCCGGAGGCGGGGAGCTGGCACTGTTGTAAGTGTAAAATGCGCAGTAAATCGTCCCGCTGTGGTGGATCGCCGTCCGCGTGGGCGGCATGGTGTTGGGAAAGCGCACATTGAGGCTGTCCGCCGTCGTCGTCGCCGACACGGCCGCGTCGAGGAACACGTTGACTGTCGAGTTGGCGCTGTTGGCGTTATAGCCGACGTATAAGCGGTCGTGGCTGATCCCGCCGGCGACGGTCGTGGTTGCCTCCAAGAAGGGCTGGTCGCCGGTCACCGACGTCATGTTCGTCTGCTGCGTGCCGGCGTTCGGCGCGCGGCCGATGAGAATCGTGAATCCCCCGGGCGAGATAAGGCCCGAGTAAACCTCGCCGCTCGAGCCGCCGTAACGAACCGTGACGTCCCAGGTGGGAAGTTGATCGCCCGTCGCGCTGGGCAGGACGAACTGCAGCGTCCAGGTGTCCCCTCCGTCCACCGAACTGAAGAACGGCGCCCAATTTCCGGTCATCGCCGGACTGATCGCCGAGGTTCCCGCGGGGTTGTCAAAGGTGAAAGCGGTGCCGATGATCTCGCTGGGATTGACCTGATTGACCGACAGGTTTGGCTCGCAATCCTGGTTCTCTTCGTCGCTCCAGGCGTTCGGGATCATGTTGACGATCTTGAGCATGGCCGTCACTCCCTGTCCGAACCCCTGATAATCCGCTCGAGGGCCTCAAGGCGGTCGGGCGGCTGGATGTCGTAAGTGTCGGCTATGAACGCAGCCGTCTGGCGGTCCTCTTCGGGCAAGCGCTCCATTGCGTCCTCAGGCGGCCGCTGCAGGATCAGGATCGCTCGCCGTCCCGCTCGCAGCGCCGGCGCGCGTGGCAAGTGCTTGGACGCATGGATCGGTCCGACCAACGTCACCCTGCGCAGCTTCCTGCCCTTCAACACTCGCTCGATCTCAAAGCGGGCCATCGCCCAGGGCGTCCTGCCCCGCCGCTCGGCGGGCGAGACGAGCGGCCGGACTTCTCCTTCGGTCCCCAGCGCCACCAGGAACGCCGCCTCCAAACGGGGCGCCATCCGGGCGGCGTAATCGCGCTCTACCGCCGCCTCGGCCACTTCACGCTCCCTCGCGTCGAAATGCGCGCGCTCTTTGACAGCGATCGACGCGCCAACCGACAAAGGATCGGCAAAGAACAGGTAATGCCCCGGCGCCAACGGGTGGAGCAGCTGCGCCGTCACCTCGCGTCCGGCTAGGCCTCGCAGTCCTATCGGCGCCTTGATGACATGCTCGACCGACACTGCCGCCGTCGTCGCGTCGCCAGAAGGGACCGGCGCGGTCGACGCACCGGTTTGGGCGATGGAGCCGGTGAAGATGAAAGCGGATTCAGCGGCAATGGGAGCAAGATCGTCGATCGACGCCATGCGAGATCTCCGTTCTGGGAACCGTCCCGATATGCAGTGTCAATCCTTGGCGGAAGCGCTGGTTTGCAATCTGGATATGCCCGCGGCCCGTCAACCGCGTCATTGGTTTTGTGTGTCACTCACCCGCACTATAGGTGAGGCACATTTCTTCGGCGGCCGCTGTGACGCGGATCACACGTCGCGCAGGCAGCAGCAGCGAACGGGCCGGCGAGATCGTGAAGCTCGCGCCGCGCCTGGGTCCAGGCGGGGCGGAGGCGGTAGGCGTATTGCAGCGGCAGGAGCAGAGCAATCGGCGCGCCTCCCCCAGTGGTGAGAATCTAACGCCTGATGCCCGAGCCGTGATATCGCGAAAGCGCGGGAAGCGGACCTAGGGCTTCGCTGGGAAAGTCCGGGGGTCCGCCCGAAGCAGAAGTTTCCAATTGGCCCGCGATTGACCCTCCTGGCACAACAGACGCCTTCAGCCAAAGACCGCTTTCTCGCGCTTCCCGCCTGTTCAGAGGGCGGATCTTGAAGGCGTCAAATGGTCGAATTGACCCATTCGGCACGCGGCCGGCAATGGCGGCTACTTGCGCATTGCCGTCGTCCCTTGGGGGCGCCCGTCGATTCCCGCAACAGCTCACGTCTATCGGGCGCCGGCGCCTCAAGGCCGTCTCGCATCGATTGTCGCGGACGCGAGCCCATGGCCGCCCGGGCTTGCGTCGGTGACGACATGAATGGAATTGCCGGAGATCGTGACGTCGCACTGCCAGCGGTCTCCGAGGATATAGGTGCGCAGGGTCAGGTCGAGGCGCGAATAGGTCGAGCCGTCCTCGTCGAACGCGTGGTTGGAGGCGGCGTCAAGAATATGCAGATAATAACACGTCCCGCTGCCGCCGCCGCTCGATCGCACACGTCCATTCGAGGCGGTTTGAGCATCGCCGCTTAGGTTCGAAAACCAAAGCCTGGATTCGCTCTTATTGATTTTCGCCGGACCCTTTCAAGGGGCGTCTACCTGTCCGTAGCTGGTCGAAGGGACGGCTCGACGCTTCTGGGGGCCAGCGATCCCTCGCAACGCCGGTGGGGATCGGGGTCGCAATGGGCGACGAGGGGAGAGGGCAGCGACCAAGATGTTGCCGCGGATGCGAGGGAGACCGCCACTAAGAACGCAGCGGCGGTGAAAAATGCGGGCCGGGGCGAACGGGGGAAGCGGAGGGTCGTGTGAGACGAAATTTGCGGGTGCGGTGGCCGAACTTGGCTTGGCCTCGATCACCGGTTTGTTGGCCCTCATTACCCCATATTCCCGGACTGGATCGAGTTGGTGTCCGGGTGGGATCCGGATCAACATGACGGATCGGTCGAGCGGCTGATTGTCGTCGGGCTGTTTGTTGTCGCCGCGACGATATTCGCGCTGGCCGCTGTCGAATGGCGGAGAACGCCGTTGTCCGCGTAGCGCTAGGCCCGAACGCTAAGCGACAGGGCGCATCAACGGTCAATTTGTGCAGTTGGTCCCAATCAGCGCTACACGATCACCGGTCCCGGTGGCGGCGGTTCGGGATAGCCGGCGCCGGCGAGGCATCCGTCCAGCAATGGATGAACAGTCCACTGGTTTTGCGCCTGGGCCTGGATCTGCGGCGTGGTTGGCGAGTTGATTACGGCGAATTGGGCGTCATATTTGAGCTGCACTTCGCCCAGGCCCGAAGGCCAGATTCCGTTTCCCAAATCGCCCTGCGTGGCCGACGGACACATCTTGATCATGTAATGCACAGGATGGAGTTCGTTCGACTCGGCTCCCGTGTGCAGGGAGTCGTACACCCACCGCCCGAACACATACGCGATATCGACAGGGTCCTTTGGATTCTTCGTCGGATCGTAGGAGTTGAAGTTGCCGCCCCAGCCGCCGTCGCTCGGCGGGCTGGCGCCGTCATGGGTGATCGCCGGAGCGCCGATCAGGAAACCGAGCAAGGCCAGCAGGGTGAGTAGCGCCGACAGAATGGGCCCGACGACCGGGATCGCATAAACAAAGGTAGCCGCGACGAAGATCGCAAAAAGCACCCACAACAGGACCAGCAGGTCATGCATTCCCGGGCCTTCGATTTCGCAGTGCATCAGGAAATGCTGACTGGAGCCGCCAGAGAGCACAGCATTATCGGGGGACTCGGCATTCTGCCCTCCGAACCCGAGGCCGAGGCTCGCCATGCTTTGCTGCGGCACAATCTGACTAACTTGATCGGACACTTCGGCGAACGGGACGCCCGGAACAAGCGGCGGCAAAGTTGGCCAGTCCGCGCCGAGTTGCGAAAATGCGCTGGCCGACCACTGATTGCTGATGAAGGACGCCGGAAGCTGATGCTTCGGCGCGAATTGCCACAGCAGGAGATTGAAGCTGTAATCGGTGTCGAGATCGCTGATATTCGTTAGAGAGGTGACCGGGTTGTCGGTCGGCGCTGGCGGCTCCAGATGGTAAATGGCGCCGATCGCGCTCCTGTCGCCGCCAAGGCATATCAATCGAACGTTGAGCCACCAGGTGCAAAACTGAATTGCCGCCATGCAGGCGACCGCCAGGGCGAGGGCGACGGCTGGAGACAGCGATATGAGAAACGCCAAGACCCCGCTGCCTGTCGTCGCCGTAACCAAACCGACCAATACTCCCATCAACACTCCGACGATCCCGGTCGTGAGAACCCCCGTGTACGGCGCGCCGCGAAAGTTGGCGGGAAGGCTGCATTGGGTCCAGGAGGGATACCAGTTCGGCATCACACGACCTCCACACGCAGAGTGACGCCGCCGAGCGAGCCGTAGTCGTCGAGCGCCGTGACATTGAAAGGCATCGTCCCTTTGAAGCCGCCCGGTGGGGTGATCTCGGCTTTCACCTCCTGCTCTTGCCCAAGCAGCAGTTGCAGCGTGTTCGGCGTGAGGACGACGTTCCAGCCGGCGGGGACGGGCGACGCGGTCTTGCTGATTGCACGGGAGGCGGCTCTAGCCACGAATATTTCGTCGCAGGCGGGCAGAGGCGGAATGGCGTAGCAGTCGACCGTGAAGCTCACATTTCGGGGGCGATCCGCGACATGATTCCCGACTTTGAAGGTGAAGACCGCCGGGCTCTGAGGTTGCGTGACGTCGGTATTGCGCTGGCCAAGATTATTCTGCCAGTTGCTGTCATCAGGCGGTTCGAGCAGCACCTGCAGACAATAGTGTCCGAGCGCCGACGGCGTCGTCCACGGCATGTAGGCGAAGCCTGGGCAACCGGGCAATCCCTTCGCGGCAAGGTCGATCGTCGTCGCGCCGATCGGATTCGATTGCGTTCCCATGCCGAATGACAGGAACGAGAAATAGACTCCCAGATTGATCACCGGCACGTCGGGCGAGTTGTTCCAGATGCGCGCGACAACCGTGTAGTTCGTGTTGGCCTGGAGATTGTGAGGATCTACGAGGGTATTCCCCTCGTAGATGTAAATGTCGGGGTTGTCCCACGTACCGGGAAGCCCCAGGCTGATCAAATATTGCTGAGAATACAGAAACGGATCCGGCTTTTTCAACGCAGGAGGGCAAACACAGTGCTGGTCGATCGGCTTCTTGTTGCCGAGAGTGAAGCCGATAATATATTTAAGGAGCGCAAGAATGTCGCAAATGATCTTGTGGAGTTTGGACATCGAAGCTCCTTTAAGACTGAACAGCGAAGCTTACGCAGCGAGCTTAGCCCAAATTTCTCGAGTTTGCGACGCGGATGAGTTGCAAGTGGGGCGACACCATGGCTTCGGCTGAAGGCTGCTGGCGATTTTCTAGATCGCGGTCTTCACCCACTGGCGAGCGCGTCAATATCGAGGTCGACCAGACGGCGCACTCTAGGATTTCCCGCCGTCGCAGAAGGCGGCGACGGTCACTCTTAAAGATGCGCTGGAGAAGATGAGTAGTATCGCGAGCCGGCGCCCACCGCTGGCCTCGTCGATTGGTTCGGACCGGAGGTGGCCCTGTCGTACGTCGCCGAACGACCTCTCGGGCTCGATTTAACCCGTTCGCCAAGCCGACGATGAATGACGGGTATTTGCGCATTCCCGTCATCGCGCAATCTACTCGCGCCCGCCGTCTGGCGACGTCAGCACCGCGTCGAGGGTGTCGCGCAACGCAATGGGCTCTTCCTGGGTCATCGTATGTCCCTCGCCCTCGCCAGGCGCCGTTTTTTGCACCTGCCGCCGGACGCAATTTTAAGCACGCTCCTGATCGCTGAGGCGTTGCGCGAGATATGGATCACCAATCAGAGATGTGCGCGACTCCAAACGATCAACCAGGCGATCAAAAAAACCAACGGCAGAAGAATCGGAGACGCGAATCCCAACCAGCGTGTAAGCCGGCTCCCTTGGTGGATCTCAGGAAAATTTC
>Ga0210393_10005072_pt1 | contig 10385 bp, 9 predicted proteins | sample IncBWC27OmetaG_FD_160068 | JGI IMG/M metagenome (GOLD analysis project Ga0210393, IMG submission 160068) | Forest soil microbial communities from Barre Woods Harvard Forest LTER site, Petersham, Massachusetts, United States - Inc-BW-C-27-O ...
CGCAAGCGGCGTGCCGCAGCCTGGGTGAAATCGGCCGCGTGGTGCGGCCGACCCGCGTCTCTGCGGTCCCGGCGGGACCGATAGCAACGCGGTAGGGCCCCGAATTCAAGCTTGCTGGTGCCGGCGTTCATGCATGTGCTCGGGCGGGTCAACTGGTGGGCGCCCAAACCGTTGGCCACGCTGCATGATCGGTTCGGCCTCGGCGAGAATCCCGCGTTCGAATCCGCGCCGGAGACGGATCCGGGCCGCTGGCGGCGGCGCGTCCGGCGAGTGCTGTTCGGGCGGGCCAACCGCTGATGGGCGGGGTCTAAGCTGGTTGGCCGTGCGAGTGACGGGACCGGCCCGTCGGGGGACGGGGTGTCGATGACGGAGCATTCGCTCCCCGCTGTGCTGCACGAACGTGCTGGTCTGCAGCCCGATGACACGGCCTTCACGTTCGTCGACTACGAACACGACGAGTCCGGCGTCGCAACAAGCCTGACCTGGTCACAGCTGTATCGGCGAACGCTGAATGTCGCGAACGAGCTTGGTCAGTGCGCGTCGCCCGGTGACAGGGCGGTGATATGCGCGCCGCAAGGACTCGAGTACATCGTTGCTTTTCTGGGCGCGCTGCAGGCCGGACTCATCGCAGTTCCGCTGTCCGTTCCGCTGGGCGGGGCGGCCGATGAGCGCGTCAGCGCCGTGCTGCGCGACGCGTCGCCGTCACTCATCCTCACGACATCCGCTGTCGCGGGCGCTGTCGTCGAGTCCGTGAAATCGCAGTCCGAGACACCATCGGTCGTTGAGGTTGATTTGCTGGACCTCGACCGCCCGGGCGGAACCGCGACGATGCCCGAGGATCGGCTCGGCACGGCGTTTTTGCAGTACACGTCCGGATCCACCCGTACACCCGCCGGTGTCATGGTGACGCACCGCAACGTGATGGCGAATCTGGGGCAGTTGGCCGCCGACACTTTCCAGGACCTCGGCAAGGTTGCACCGCCGGACACCACCGTGGTCACTTGGCTGCCCTTCTATCACGACCTGGGCCTGATGTGCGGCATGGCGTTTCCGATAGTCGCCGGACTCAGCGCCGTCGTGATGAGCCCGATGGCGTTCCTGCAGAAGCCCGCCCGGTGGATACAGACTGTGGCGCGCAACACCCGGACCTACACGGGCGGGCCTAATTTCGCTTACGAACTCGCCGTGAAACGTGTTACCGACGAGGACATGGCCGGGCTCGACCTGGGGCACGTGCACACGTTCGCTTTCGGTGCCGAACGCGTCCACGCGGCGACGATCAGGCGTTTCACCACGCGGTTCGCCCGGTTCAACCTTCCCGACACCGCGCTGCGGCCGGGGTATGGTCTCGCGGAGGCGACCGTGTACACGACGTCGAACCCCCCGGGGCGCCCGCCGATAACCGCGCGATTCGACTACGAGAGGCTGTCGGCCGGTCATGCGCAGCCGTGCGGCGACGAAGGTGCTGTCGATCTGGTGGGCTGCGGCGTGCCCCGTGCGGCCACGGTGCGGATAGTCGACCCGGAGACCCGAGCGGAGAACCCCGCCGGCAAGGTCGGTGAAGTCTGGGTTCACGGCGACAACGTCACCGCCGGCTACTGGCAAAACCCGCAGGCGTCGGAGGACGCCTTCGGTGCGAAGCTGGTCGATCCATCGCCGGGCACCCCGGAGGGGCCGTGGTTGAGAACGGGTGATTTGGGCTTCGTCTACGACGACGAATTGTTCATCGTCGGCCGCATCAAGGATCTCCTCATCGTGTATGGCCGTAATCACTCGCCCGACGACATCGAGGCGACGGTTCAGGAAGTGACCGGGGGTCGCTGCGCGGCGATCGCTGTATCGCAGAACAAGACCGAGAAGCTTGTCGTCATCATCGAAGTCAAGAAGCGGGGCGACTCCCCGGAGGACGCGATGGCGAAGCTCGACGCCATCAAGGGCGAGTTGGCCTCGGCGATATCGAAGTCACACGGTCTGAGCGTCGCCGACCTTGTTCCGGTAGAGCCCGGCTCGATCCCGATCACCACAAGCGGCAAGGTCAGGCGAGGAACGTGCGTCGAGCGGTACCGCAACAACGAGTTCCAACGCCTAGACCGCTAACCCTTCGACGCTTGCGATAGACCGTGGTTGGGTAATTCTCTGATTCACCCAGATCGGAGGCAGATGAGCGAACACGTGCAAACCGGAATCATCACCACCCAAGTCCCAGCACGGCTGGACCGGCTGCCCTGGTCGCGGTTTCACTGGCGCGTCGTCGTCGGCCTCGGGGGCGTCTGGATCCTCGACGGGCTCGAGGTCACGATGGTCGGCAACGTGTCGTCCCGGCTCACCGAGCACGGCAGCGGCATCGAACTCAACGCCGCAGACATCGGCCTGGCGGCGGCGTTCTACATCGCCGGCGCTTGCCTGGGCGCGTTGTTCTTCGGTCACCTGACCGACCGCTTCGGACGGCGCAATCTGTTCATCCTGACTCTCGCGGTCTATCTGATCGCCACCGTTGCGACCGCATTCGCGTTCGCGCCGTGGTATTTCTTCGTCGCGCGCTTCTTCACCGGGTCCGGCATAGGGGGCGAATACGCTGCCATCAATTCGGCGATCGACGAGTTGATCCCCGCGCGAGTGCGCGGTCGGGTGGACCTGGTGATCAACGGGACATACTGGCTGGGCTCGGCCGCCGGCGCGGCCGGAGCGCTGGTCCTGCTCGACACGTCGAACTTCCCGGCGAACATCGGGTGGCGGCTCGCCTTCGGCATCGGTGCCATCTTCGGCATTTTTGTCCTCCTGGTCCGGCGCAACGTTCCGGAGAGCCCACGCTGGCTGTTCATTCACGGGCGCGACGAGGAAGCCGAGCGGATCGTCGGCCAAATAGAAGGAGATGTGCAGCGGGAAACGGGCCGACCGCTGCCCGAGCCGCAAGGGCGGCCGCTGAGAATCCGTCAGCGCCAGACGATTTCATTCCTCGAGATCGCCAAGGTGGCATTCACGCTTTATCCTCGGCGCGCGGTCCTGGGACTGGCACTATTCATCGGGCAGGCGTTCCTGTACAACGGCGTGACGTTCAATCTGGGCACACTGCTGAGTGGGTTCTACGCGGTTCCGGCCGCGAAGGTGCCGCTGTTCTACATCCTGTGGGCGCTGAGTAATTTCTTCGGCCCCCTGGTGCTCGGGCGGCTGTTCGACACCGTCGGCCGCAAACCGATGATCACCCTGTCCTACGTCGGCTCTGCTGTGGTTGCCATTGGGCTCGCGGTGCTGTTCGTGACCCAGGTGGGTGGCGTCTGGGCATTCATCGCCGTGCTCGCGGCGGCGTTCTTCTTGGCCTCGGCGGGTGCGAGCGCGGCCTACTTGACCGTCAGCGAGATCTTCCCCATGGAGACCAGGGCGCTGGCGATCGCGTTCTTTTACGCGATCGGCACGGCGCTCGGCGGCATCACCGGCCCGCTGCTGTTCGGTCAGTTGATCAATTCCGGACAGCGCGGTGCGGTGGTGTGGTCATTCCTGATCGGAGCGGCGGTGATGGCGATTGCGGGCCTCGTCGAACTGTGGCTCGGGGTGGCGGCCGAACAACGCCCGCTGGAAGAGCTGGCGTTGCCCCTGACGGTGGCCGACGCCGAGGACGAAGAGTCGGCGGAGGGCTAACGCGACGAACCCGCAGCCGTGCTGATCGCACCGTGTAGCGTCCGAACAATGCCGTCCCAGGAAGCCATCGCGCAGACCGTCAATCGCTATCTCGAATTCCTCGCCAAGGGCACCGCCGACGATGTCGTGACCCTGTACGCCGCCGACGCCATCATCGAGGACCCAGTCGGATCGGATGTCCGGCGCGGCCACGACGCCGTCCGCGAGTTCTACGTGGCGATCGAAGGTGTCAAGAAAGAGACCGAACTCGCGCAGCTGCGTATCGCGGCCAACGAGGCGGCGTTTTTGTGGCACCTCACCCTCGATGGCTCGGACAGCCGCACGCGCATCTCGCCCATCTCGGTCATGGAGTTCGACGAGGACGCCAAAATCACGTCGATGCGGGCGTTCTGGTCGCCCACCGACGTTCAGGCCGTGTAGCGGCCTAAAAATCCCGTCGCAGGGTCATCGGCGTGACGGCCGGCATGTCACCGGCGGCGATCACCGTTCGCGCGATCGGTGTCAACGCGTGCACCAAGGCCTCGGCCTCGGCGTCGTCGAGGCCGTCGAACGCGCGCAGCGCGAGCGCGTCAGTAGTGGTCTCGATGTGGCCTTGGAGGTCGCGTCCGGCCGGGGTCAAGGATCCAGCGTCGGTGAGCAGACCGCGAACGGCCAGGCTGTGCTCGCAGGCACGCCATTCGGCGTCGTCGTAGTGACGGGTCCGCTTGATGTAGTCCCGGGGCACCGCGCCGGCCGCGGATTGCAACACGTTGGATTCTCGCCCGGAGATGCCCGCGGCGACGAGCGCCGCGATGTGACCGTCGCCGCGATACTCGCGCAGCAGAGTTGTCGCGTGCCAGAGCGCGGCAACCGGATCGGTCGGCCAGGGCAAGGCGAGGTTGGCCGCGAACAGTGGCCGACCGTCCATGGACGCCTGCTGTGCTGCGCTGCCAGCCAATTGTGCTGCGGTGCAAACGTTTACGTCGTCGGTGACTCCGTAGCGCCGTAACGCGGCCACTGCCGAGGCTTCTCGGGTCCGCAACACAATCGGTGGTCCCGCGATTTCCCACGCCGCGGGAAGGGCCTTGGCCACCCGCGCGGGCGCGAAGTTGTAAAACAGCGCGGTCACGACTTCGGGGGCCACTTGGCCCAATGGGGCCGATCGGGCCGCGAAGTAACCCATCCAGAACCCGCGGTAGCCGAGGTCGTCCATCGCCGCGCGCGCCTCCGGCGCGAAATACGTCACGGCATGGACTGGTTCGAAGCGGTCGTATAGCTGGCGGGCCAGCTCTGGTGTGCGTTGCATGTCTGAAGCTAACCACTGGCACCCGCACTACGATCACGTCCATGGGCCGACCGCTGCTGGTGCCGTCAGTGGTTGGAAGCAGTCGGTGATGCGGTCACGGCGTGTCATTCAGATCCGCCGGACCCGCGAGTGGGTGGCGCTGTGCGCCGGAATCGCGTTGATTCCGTGGACTGTTTACCTAGGGTTCACCTTGCCACAGAGCTATAGCGCCCAGCATTGGCAACTGACCTGGGTCGGCTTCGATATCTTGCTGCTGGGCTTCATGATTGCCACCGCGGTCCTCGGCTTCGTCCAGCACCGCTTGCTGACTCTGTTTGCCTTTACGACCGGAGTTCTGCTGGTGTGCGACGCCTGGTTCGACGTGCTGACCGCCAAACGCGGCGACTTCGCGGTGTCGGTTCTCACCGCCGCGCTGGGGGAGTTGCCGATTGCGGCGGTGTTGATCTTCGGCACCTTGCGCATCGCGCGGCTGCAGGGCTCGCCGGTGGGCCGGGCACGGTGGCTATTTCGGGTGCGCCGTGGACCGTCCGGGCGGTCCGCCCGGAGCATGCGGATTCGGCGATCGGAGGAACGCTCACCATCGTCGGCCCGGTGATGGAATTTCTTCGTACACCCACGCGTTGCGGCTGAGTATATAGCGCCGTACTCAGCACCCGTTATGCGTGAGGGAGGCATTGGATGCCTGTGTTCAACGTGATTCCTGCTTCAGCGGGCCTTCATCCGCCGCAATACGATCCGGAGGATTTGAGAATTTTCGAATTCGCACGCATGGACCGGGAAATGGCACGCGAAATGGGTCAGAACTCCCAGCGGCGGAATAAGAAGTCCGTGATCGGGACCGCGTTGGCGAATATGTCGACTCCGCGCTTGCTTATCCTCGTCTCCGGCGTTCTGGTCCTGGTGGGCGGTCTGTTGGCGCTGCGGTTTCCCGTTTTCCTCACCGACTTCGACCAGTGGGGGTTCCAAATCAACTGCGGCAGTGGGTTCGGAAGCGATTGGACTCAGGCCGCTACCGCCGACTCGGCCGGAACCCGCTTCGTGCAGCAATGCCACGCAGCCATCGCGATGCGCCGTGCCTGGGCCGTCCCCGTGGTGGTGGCAGGGGCGTTGTTGCTGGGCGCACTGCTGCTCACGCCGACACGCCGGCATTCGCCAAACACGGTAACGGCACGCGACATCCCGCCCGTGCGGATGTCGTGGTCTTCGTCTTCTCGCATGCTGCCCGAATCTTCGTGATCAATCGGGTCCCGGCGTAATCCTGGGGATACCGAACAATTTCGGCCGCCCCTCGGGCAAGCTTTCTGAGCATGACGCAGCGGCGAGAAGACAACCTGCTTATCGTGCACTGGCACGACACCGGCCGCTGGCTCGGCGCGTACGGGCATCGTGGTGTTTCGAGTCCGTGCCTGGATCGCCTAGCCGCCGAGGGCATCCTATTCACCCGCGCCCATGCGGCCGCCCCTCAGTGCTCGCCGTCACGCGGGGCGATATTCACCGGTCGTTACCCGCACAGCAATGGCCTGATCGGATTGGCCCATCACGGTTTTGAGTATCGCGAGGGAGTCCGCACGCTACCGCAGATTCTTGCGGACGCCGGCTGGTACTCGGCGCTGTTCGGGATGCAGCACGAAACGTCCTTCCCGGCGCGCCTGGGCTTCGATGAATTCGACGTGTCCGACTCGCACTGTGAATATGTCGTCGCCAAAGCGCAGGAATGGCTGACCGAGAGCGCGCCGCTCGACGGGGGAGATCCGTTCCTGCTGACGGCGGGTTTTTTCGAAACGCATCGGCCATGGTCGCGCGACCGATATCAGCCGGCGCCCATCGAGGACGTCGAAGTGCCCGTCTACCTGCCGGACGTCGCGGAAGTCCGCAGCGACTTCGCCGACTTCTACGGGGCGATCGCGTTGGCGGACGCGGCGGTCGGTCGTCTGCTGGACACGCTCGCGGACACCGGATTGGACTCCACCACGTGGGTAGTTTTCTTCAGCGACCACGGTGCACCCTTTCCGCGCGCGAAGTCGATGCTCTACGGCGCGGGCACCGAAATCTCGTTGATCATCCGACCACCCACGAGGCTGGGCATCGCGCCGCGCGTCTATGACGAGTTGTTCAGCGGTGTCGATCTGCTGCCAACGCTGCTTGACCTGTTCGGCCTAGCGATACCGGCCGACGTGGAGGGCGTCTCGCACGCAAACCATCTGCTGCGGCCCACGCCCTATGCCGGGCCTGTTCGCCGAGAGGTGTTCACCGAGAAGACGTTTCACGATTCCTTCGATCCAATGCGTGCCATCCGCACCAAGGAATTCAGCTATATCGAGAACTACGCACCACGCCACCTCGTGGACTTGCCTCTGGACATACAGGACAGTCCCTCCGGGAAAGCGGTATTTAACGATGCGGGAGGCCCGCGGCCGGCGCGCGAGCTGTACAGCCTGCTCGACGACCCCAGTGAGTTGAACAACCTGCTGCTCGGGGAGGAACGCGACGGATTGGCCGGGATTGCAGACGAACTCGCACTTCGCCTTCACCAGTGGCGGGAAGAGACGGGTGACGTGTGCCCGTCGGAGTTTGCCGGGCCACGAATTCTGTTCGAGCGCACCGAAACCTACGTCGAGGCCTCCGTGCGAACCCTCGGCCTGCGGCCGACCTCGCGTTCGCCACGGGGGACCGAACGCGGCTTGCGGCAGGTGACCGGGACGAAACAATAGCCGCAAGAATTTCGCAAGAAATCCGCGACTATCGGGCAAGCGCTTTCCGTCAGCCTAAGGGTCGTCGGTCATCGTCCAGCAAGGACGAAATGCGACGACGGCGTGTACACGTCGGGTGGGCTGCGCCAACAAACGGCCGATGACCTTCACCCGGACCAGAGACGTCGACGTCAATACGGTTCCCGACCCGGCCACCCTGCCGCCACGGGTCATATCGCCGGCCGAAGCGCTGCGTGGCCACTACCGCGAAACGGATGTCACGCCGAATGGTTACCGAGATCAGGCCGATTACGTCGTCAGTACCGACTGCCTTCGTACGGGCGATCGGTGCATGAGCCTTTTTCCATCGACCACCGGCTGTCCGACAACTGGTGTTCAAAAGGCGGCACGCCGCACGTGGAAATCAATGCGCATATTCCGTTGCCCCAGCCGCCTCAGAATCCGATCACGCTGATCTCCGGGCACGGTTACGAGAACGTCACGGGAGCATCTGCACGCCCGTCCAGTGACGTCGACATAAAATTCGCCGCGCGCCGGCGATTAGCGCCTCGAAAACGCAGGGAATCGCTGAATTGGGGTCGGCGATCGCCTTTGCCACCCGACGCCGTTACTCACAGAGTTTGCTGGGTTAGGAGCGGAGGACGCATGTTCGGTACTCGTATTCGGCGCATGGCCGATTTTCACAAGTCTCACAGCGGTCGGATTAGCAGTGGTAGTGACGGCGGGCGTGGTGGCCGTGGCTGGCTGCTCGTCACCGTTGGACCTTCGGGAATCTGGTGGGGGATCCGCCGAAGATCACGATGATCATGAACAGGCACAACGCCCGGGGCTGGACCTGCCAGCGTGTGCTGAGTGCGGTGCGCAATGCCGTCATCGACGTCAAGGCCTGCGCATTCAAAATCTCCGACCAGGGCGTGCAGGCCGCCGACAAATCGCGGCCAAAGCAACCCAATAGTTCGGCCCTAGCAGCGCTCCTCGTCGTCGGTGACGCTTTCGAGCCCCTCCCTGGAGAGCGCTCTGACAAACCCGAATGCGTGCATTCCGGCCCTACCTGGATTTTTGACGATCCATTCGTTGATCTTCCCCAGCGCATTGGCCAACTCATCGCGCTTGACCCGGACCAGGTACGTCTCTCTATCGTCGTTCGGATCGTCACTGGCTTCGGCGACGGCGACGGGGTTCTTGAACGCGTAGGCGATCCCATGCACGGCGTCGTTGTTAAGCGCCCATTGAAGTTCGCTGGGGCGCAGTCCGTTCACCGCCAGATTGCGGTACTCGTTCTCGTCGCTTGAACTGCTCACCTGGCCGACGGTCCTCCTCGGTGTGGTCGCGAGAAAGTGGACCACGATGGACTGAAAGTGATGTCGCGCGGGCAATTCAATGAAACTTTCCCACCGCGACACTCTCATCATAAGAAGGTCGGCATGGAAGCGCATGACAACTGAACACCGCAGCAGACCCGAGCGTCGTACAGTAAGCGGCGCCCCACTCATTCAGGCCGGTAGGCCAGCTGGGAGGACTCATGACCGAACGCATCGAGGTCCAGCGCACCATCCCGGCGCCGGCGTCCGATATCTTCGCGCTGCTACGCGACCCGCAGGGCCACGTCGCGATCGACGCGTCGGGGATGCTCCAGGACGCCGACGGCGATCCCGTCCAGGCCGTCGGTGACAGCTTCGTGGTCCACATGGATCGGGAGTCGTTGAACGACTTTCCACAGCTAGGCAAGTACGACGTGACAGTACAGATCGCGGAGTTCGAGGAGGATCGGCTGATCTCATGGACGATTCTGGGCCAGATCCGCCCCCAGATCGGTCACGTCTACGGCTACCGCCTCGAGCCAGACGACGGGGGCACCGTGGTCACCTCGTTCTATGACTGGTCGAACATCGACGCAAAGTGGCGCGACGCCAAGATCTTCCCGGTCATTTCTGAGGGTGTGTTGCGGGCAACGCTGGGCATTCTCGACCGCACCGTCCGCCGAGGTTATCCGCGGGCATAACCGCGAAACCTCGTTTACTCAGTCGGCTCTCGCGATTCGCGATAGTCAATCCGACGCCGCTTCACCGTCTTGACCGATGATCAACGGAATCGAGATCGTCCCCTGGATAACCGGAACTTGCGCGGCCGTGGTGTGGGCACGCACCCGTCACTTCCAGATCAAGTGACCATCGGACGGCGCTACCGAAACGGGTGGTTCTCCCGCACTCCGCGATACATGCCCCACCGGACGATCCATGGCATCACCACCCGTTCGACCGACCATGACGGGAACCGGAACATCTGGCCGGTGGGCAGAAAGACCTCCAGCCCGTCGGCTTGGATGCCCAACACCGAACCCCACCGGCGCCGCGGAGCCCGGTAGGAGCGCATTGTTCGACCCGCGAATTCGGCGCGGATGTTGTGGGCCAGCAATGCATCCCCGCGATTGCGGGCGGAGCTGCGCAGCGGGTCGGTCGCCGCGACATCCCCGATAGCGAAGACACCGTGCTGGCCGGGCACTTGTAGCTCCGGCGTCACGCGTACGAACCCGCCGTCATCGAGCAGCTCCGGGGGCAGCCATTCGGTGTTGGGATGCACCCGCCCGATCGTCCACAACACTGCGTCGGCCGACGACGGGGACTGTCCGGTGCTCCATTCCACCGGTCCGCTGGTGATCTCGTCGCCGGCGAAGCCGTTCGAGAGCACGGCGCGATGGCCCGGGTGCAGGCCCACGCCGAGGTCGGTCAGTCGGCCCTGGATGCGATTCCAGA
>Ga0210393_10005076_pt1 | contig 10383 bp, 10 predicted proteins | sample IncBWC27OmetaG_FD_160068 | JGI IMG/M metagenome (GOLD analysis project Ga0210393, IMG submission 160068) | Forest soil microbial communities from Barre Woods Harvard Forest LTER site, Petersham, Massachusetts, United States - Inc-BW-C-27-O ...
AAGGGGCTCGAGTGGGGCAGTCCCGTGTTGGAGTCGGGGATCACGCTCATCCGGGACGGCCGGCTGTATTACCGCGGCCAGGACGCGATCGAGCTGGCGGAGCGTGCGAGTCTCGAAACCGTGGCCGAGCTCCTCTGGCAAAGCTCGGGTCTCTTTGACCAGCCTCCCGTGCGGTCGCCGCGCATCGTGGCCAAGGGGGATGCGCTGAGCCTCTGTCAGGCGACACTGCCTCTGGCCGGTGGCGCGGACCCCGCGGGATATGAGCTACGCCCCGATGGGGTGCGACGCACGGGGGTCCGCATCGTGCGACTCATGGCGTCGGTCATTGCTGGGCGCGACGTGCGAGGGCCGATCCATACCCTGTGGGGGGCCAAGGTCAGCGAGGTGGTACGGTCGGCGTTGGTTCTGTGCGCGGACCATGAGCTCAATGTCTCGGCGTTCACCGCCCGATGCGCGGCGTCGGCGGGTGCGTCGCCGTACGACGTCGTGGCGGCCGCGCTGGCGACGCTCAAAGGGCACCGGCACGGTGGGCAGAGCGAGCGGGCCGCGGCCATGCTGCGCGAGCCGCGAGCCATCGAGAGCATGTTGCGCCGTGGAGAGACCGTGCCCGGGTTTGGGCATCCCCTCTACCCCGAGGGCGACCCGCGCGCCGAGATGTTGCTGCGACTTGCTGGGGAGAGCCGCAATCGCGCGATCTGGCGGCGCGTGAGCGGCTTGGCGAAACGAGGGCACGAAGTGCTCGGGCTACACCCGACTCTCGATTTCGGACTGGCGGCGGTGTCGCTCGCGTATCGGCTCCCCGAGCACGCGCCGATCATTCTGTTTGCGCTCGGCCGAACCGTGGGTTGGATCGCGCATGCGATCGAGCAATATTCCAGTGGTCAGCTGATCCGACCGCGCGCGCACTATACCGGGCCGATGCCATGAAGGATCAGGTCATAGCGCTGACCTGGTTGGACGCGAAAGTGGCCATTTCGCGCGGCATCTGATCCGCCGATACTACCGCCATGACCGTCCAGATCCGCAGGATCGAGTCGCGCGACGAGCCGCGCTGGCGTGAGCTCTGGGACGCCTACAACCGCTTCTACGAGAAAGAGCCGTCGGACGCACAGACGCGCTACACGTGGGGGCGGATTCTCGATGCGACCGCTCCCCTCTGGGCGATCGTGGCCGAGGATAGCGACGATGGGGTGATCGGCATCGCGAACTACCTCGTGCACGAGAGCACCTCGACGCTGACACCGGTGTGTTACTTGGAGGACCTGTACGTCGACCAGACTCGGCGCTCGGCGGGTGTGGGCAAGATGCTCATCGATTGGCTCGCGACCGAGTCCAAAACGCGTGGGTGGGCGTACTTGTACTGGCACACGAAAGAAACCAATTATCGCGCCCGCGGACTCTACGATAAGTACGCGCCGCACAGCGGGTTCTTGCGCTACGCGATCGAGTTCGGTTAAATACCCGGCATGTCAGATCAAGACGCCGCACGTGCCGCACTCGTGCAAGGATTGCAGGACGATATCGCCCGTGAATACCAGGCGATCATCCAATACGTGATCTTCAGTCAAAAGCTGGACAAGGCGCAGTACATGAATATTGCCGACCAGCTGGTCGAGCACGCGCATCAGGAGCTCAATCACGCGCTCGCCATCGCGCGGCAACTCGACTATCTCGGCGCCTATCCGGTGCACACGCCGAAAACGGTCGAGGTGTCGGAAGACAACGAGAAAATGTTGTGGGCGGATCTGCGCGCCGAGGACAACACGATCAAGAACTATCGCGAGCGCATCCGCCAGGCTGATGCCCTGGGAGAAGTCGCGTTGGCCGAGGTGCTCCGAGGCATTGTGAAGGAGGAGCAAGATCATCAGATCGATCTCGCGACCGCGCTCGGTGTGACTCCCGACGATCGCATTCGGAAGGAGAAAGAGCCGAAATAGTGACGCCAGACGAGCTGGCGCGCGCGTCGGCCGACGCGATGTGGTCGGCCGATACCGCATCGCGCGGGCTCGGTATGGAGATCGTCGACGTCGCGCCAGGGCGGGCGACGCTGACCATGACCGTGGGCGAGGCCATGCTCAATGGCCACGAGATCGCCCACGGCGGCTACATTTTCACGCTGGCCGATTCGGCGTTCGCGTTCGCGTGCAATTCGTACGGCGAGCGCACGGTCGCGCAGCATTGCACGATCAGTTTCATCAAGCCGGTGGCCAGAGGCGATCGGCTCGTCGCCACCGCCACGGAAGTGTCGCGCGTCGGGCGGTCCGGCATCTACGATGTGCGCGTCTCGGCCAACGGGGCCATCGTCGCCGAGTTTCGCGGATTCTCGCGGACCGTCGGCGGGTCGATCGTATGAATAGTGCGCTCGCTTCGCTCGCGACACTCCAGCGCGAGCGATTGTCGGCGACACTCCACCATGCCTATGCGAATGTGCCTCACTACCGGCATGCGTTCGATGCCGCACGGGTGCATCCTGCCGATTTTCAACAGGTCAGCGACCTGTGTAATTTTCCGTTCACGACAAAAGACGATCTGCGTGCCAATTATCCCTTTGGCATGTTCGCCGTGCCGCGCGATCAGATCGTGCGCATTCACGCATCGTCCGGCACGACTGGAAAGCCGACCGTCGTCGGGTACACGCGGCGCGATATCGACACGTGGGCCGAGCTCATGGCGCGGTCCATTCGAGCCGCGGGTGGCCGACCGGGGATGATCGTGCATGTCGCGTATGGCTATGGGCTCTTTACTGGCGGGCTCGGTGCACACTATGGGGCCGAGCGGCTCGGCTGCACCGTGGTGCCCGCCTCTGGCGGCATGACCGAGCGGCAGGTGCAGCTCATTTCCGATTTCAAGCCCGACATCATTATGGTGACGCCGAGCTACATGCTCACCATTCTCGACGAGTTCGTGCGGCTCGGCGTCGATCCGGCGAAGAGCTCGCTCACCGTCGGCATCTTTGGCGCCGAGCCCTGGACGAACGTCATGCGGCGGGAGATCGAGCGGGCGTTCGATATGGACGCGGTCGATATCTATGGACTGTCGGAGGTCATGGGTCCCGGCGTCGCGCAGGAGTATGTCGAGACCAAAGATGGACTGCACATCTGGGAGGATCACTTTTTTCCCGAGATCGTCGACCCCACGAGTGGCGAGCAGCTACCGGATGGCGAGCTCGGGGAGCTCGTGTTCACGTCGCTCACAAAAGAAGCCATGCCGGTGATTCGGTATCGCACGCGGGACCTCACGCGCTTATTGCCAGGCACGGCGTGCCCCAATGTGAGAAGAATGGAAAAAGTGACCGGTCGCTCGGATGACATGCTCATCGTGCGTGGGATCAACGTGTTCCCGACGCAGATCGAGGCGGCGCTCCTCTCGCGGCGTTGGTGCGCCGGCCACTTCATGATCGAAGTGACGCGGCGCGAGCGACTCGACGAGATGACGGTGATCGCCGAGGCGCGGCCCGATCACTGGGATGGCGCCGGATTACCGGATGAGAGCCAGCGGCTCGCCGACTCGATCAAGAACACGATCGGCGTCACCTGCCGGGTCGTGATTCAGGCACCAGGCACGATCGAGCGGTCGGCCGGCAAGGCCAAGCGCGTCATCGATCGGCGATAACCATCATGGATGTGCACCTGATCGACGGGACGTATGAGCTCTTCCGGCACTACTTCGCGGTGCCGGGAGAGCTCGGCGGCGTCCGTGGGGTGTTGGGTTCGGTGCTCTCCATGATCGAACGCGGCGCGACGCACATCGGGGTGGCGACCGATCACGTCGTGGAGTCGTTTCGCAATGATCTCTATCCCGGGTACAAGACGAGCGAGGGCGTGGAGCCCGACCTGCTCGCGCAGTTTCCCGTGCTGGAGGATGCGCTGACGGCGATGGGCGTCGTCGTGTGGCCGATGACGTACTTCGAGGCTGACGACGCACTGGCCTCGGCGGCGGCCAGGGCCGCGCTCGACCTGCGGGTGACGCAGGTTCGCATCTGCACCCCGGACAAGGATCTCGGCCAGTGCGTGATCGGCACTCGCGTGGTGCAAGTCGACCGGCGGCAGGATATCGTGCGCGACGAGGATGGCGTCGTCGCCAAGTTCGGCGTGTCGCCGCGGTCGATCCCCGACTACCTGGCGGTCGTCGGCGACAGCGCCGATGGGTATCCGGGCATCACGGGATGGGGAGCCAAGGGAGCCGCGAGCGTGCTCTCGCGATATCCGCATCTCGAGGACGTGCCGAAAGACTGGACCACGTGGGACCCGGCGATCAAGAAAGCGCGGGCGCTCTCCGAGGCCTTGATGGCGGATTGGGACGACGCCCTGCTCTTTCGCGTGCTCGCGACGTTGCGACGCGATGCGCCGGTCTTCCAATCGATTGATGAATTGCGGTGGGTCGGGCCGCGCGGGGACTTCGCGGAACTGTGCGGAGTGCTAAAGACTCCTGAACTGTTGAATCGCGTCACAACCATCGCTGCTTCGTTACGGGACGGTTCCTCCCCCGAGATATAGAACTCCCGTTTAGGCGTACTGTGCGTGCGAACCTTACACGCAGATTACAAACGGGGGAAGGGACCAAGTGCACAATTTTGTCAGCAGGACGCTTCTAGGCGTCGTGCTCGTGTCGACTGCGCTCCAGGCTCAAACGCCGACCGGTCGAATCACTGGGCACGTCGCTGATAGTGCTGGTGCTCCACTCGCGGCCTCCCTGCGCGTACTCGGACCCGGCGCGCACGGTGCCTACGCCGACGCGGCCGGTCAATTTCTCATCGCCGACGTGCCCGCCGGGCCGGTCAAAGTCGAGGTGCGGTACCCCGGGTTCACGACTGACACCTTCGGTGTCACGGTCGTCGGCGGCCAGTCGGTCGAGCATGCGGTTGTGCTGCACGGCGCCAACCGACAACTGGCCGTCGTGCGAGTCACAGCTGCCGGCGTCGCCGAGACGCAGGCCTATGCGCTGCAAACGCAGAAGCGGGCCGACAACATCGTCAGTGTGATCTCGGGCGATGAGATCCGGTCGCTGCCGATCTACAACGCCGCCGAAGCGGCGGAGCGCTTGCCCGGTGTCGCGGCCGAGGAGGATGAGGGAGAAGGCAAGTACCTGCAGATCCGCGGCACGCCGCCGGACTTTCAGCATGTGACGATCGACGGGGCGGACGTCCCGGGCACGCTGGCGACCGACGTCCGAGCGGTGAAGCTCGACGACGTCCCGGCTGATCTACTCGGGTCGATCGAGGTCTCGAAAACGCTGACCGCGGACATGGACGCCAGCGCGATCGGCGGCTCGGTCAATCTGGTCTCCAAAATTCCCGAAGGCTCGCCACGCGGGTATGTCTCGGCGACCTACGGATACCAGGAGCAGGAATCGAACAACAACGGCCAGGCGAGCTTCGCCTACGGCGGCCGCGTCGGCGATCAGCAAAAGCTCGGCTTCCTGCTGAACGGGGCGTACGACCGCATCGACCGCACGCTGAACGACGTCGAGCCCTCGTTCACCGCCGTCGACAACCAGGGGAACGAAGTCACGGGTGGGTCGAACTACGCGCACGTCTTCCCCAGCGAATGGAGTCAGCGCGAGTACAACTATTATCGCACTCGGTACGGGCTGGGCGGCGATCTCGACTATCGGTTCTCGCCGACGTCGACGTTGTCGTTGAAGGGTCTGTGGAGCGCGTTCTTCGACCAGGCCAACCGGTGGGAGACGAACGTGAAGGGGAGCGACGAAACGTTCACCAACGGCGTGCCGACCATCAGCGGCGGCAAGGTCTCTAACACGGTCTCCAACCGCGGCCCCGTCGAGCACACGTGGGGGTTCGTCGCGGAGCAAAAGCAGCAGGTCGGTCCGGTGCATCTGACGTTCGACGCCAACTACGCCGGCTCCGAAGCCACGACGCACGACCACCTGGAAGACAGCTACTCGTTCAACGAGTCCAAGTTCAACTACGGGATCAACGGCAACAACACGAATCCGGCGTACATCGTCACGCCACAAATACGGTCCGAGATCAGCAATCCAGCAAACTATTCGCTCTCGGAGTTGGATACCGACAACGAGTTCAACAGCGGCCAAGATATCGGGGCGAAGATCGACGCGCTGGTTCCCTACTCCATTGGCAATTTGCCGGCGTCGTTCAAGTTCGGCGTGAAGTATCGCGACGAGCACAAGGGATATCTGGACTACGAGCCGCAGTTCACGCCGAACAACGGCAATCTCCCCATGACGCAGTTCTTGGGGACGTATAGCGCACCCTCGTTCTACTCGCACCTCTGCGCCGGATGCTTTACGAACGCGCCGTACGCGAGTATTCCGGCGGTGCAAGCCTACTATCACGCGAACGCCAGCGCGTTCTCGGGCATCCAGGGGCAGACCGAGGCCGATAACCTGAACAGCTTCGCCGGCACCGAGCAGGTCGCGGCCGCCTACGGCATGCAGACGCTCGACATCGGCCAACTGCACATCAACGTCGGCCTGCGCCTCGAGAACACGACCGTCGGATACGTGGGGCACATCACGACGAGTCCGAACGATACCACCGCATCCGCGACCCAGCACGGCGCACACTCGTACCTGGACTTCTTCCCGAGTGTGCAGCTCCGCTACGCGCTCGACGAGAATACGAACCTGCGCGCCGCGTTCACGCGGGGCATCGCCCGTCCCGACTATGTCCAGCTCGCGCCCAGCCTCAACGCCGTGGGCGTGACGGGCACGCAACAGGACCCCTCACCCTCGGCAATCCCGAGCTCAAGCCCGAGCACGCATGGAACTACGACCTCCTGGGTGAGCACTTCTTCCCATCGGTTGGCGTGATCTCGGGTGGGTTCTTCTACAAGGACATCGACGATTTCATCTACCAGCAGATCGTGCCCTACAGCGGGCCGCTGCAACAGTACGCCGGCTTCTATGCCAGTCAGTTTACCAATGGCCCGCGGGCGGAATTGTGGGGCGTCGAGGCGGACTACGAGCAGCACTTCACGTTCCTTCCTGGCGCGCTCGCCGGCGCCGGGTTCGACGTGAACTGGACGCACGTCGAGTCGCGCGCGGTCGTGCCCGACCTGACGTTTGGCGGGTTCCGGCATCAGATGCTCGATCGCACGATTCCGAATATGTTCACGGTGTCGATGCTCTACGACTACTCGCTGGTATCCGCGCGCGTCGCCGGACGCTATACGGCCGCGACCATCAATGCCTACGGCTCCGACGGATCGAGCAACCCCGAGTCGAGCGACACCTGGTTCTATCCGCACTGGCAAGTCGATGCCCAGCTGACCGTGCGCGTGTTTGGGAGCACGGCCCTCTCGGTATCCGGCCAGAACATCAACAACGAGTTCTTCGGCTTCTTCACTGGCACGCCCGGCAACCGGACGAACAACCAGCGCGAGACGTACGGATCTGTCTGGGCTGTGGGGGTGCGACAAGGATTCTAATGAGCCTCCTGCCGCGCGCCGTGTTGGCGCTGGCGCACGGACTTTGGGTTTGGCACACACCGCAAGTGCTCGGCGCGCCGCACGGCGCCGAGCACCTGCGTGATTTCTGCCAGCAGCAGGGGATTACGGAGGTCTACGTCTCGTTCGCCCCCGATGTCGACCTTGAGCCGCTCGTGCTGATGCTGCACGGCGCGCGGATCCGCGTCGAAGCGCTGCTATCGAGCACGGATGCCGATGAGGCCGGCCCGCATCGGGACAAGCTGCTCGGCAAGGTGCGGGCGGTGATTGCGTACAACGCACGACACCAGGACGCGCGGTTCGATGGCATCCATCTCGACATCGAGCCGCAGCAGCGGCCAGAGAACAAAGGGCCGGGCAACCTGGCGTATCTCCCTGGTCTGGTCGAGGCCTATCGCGCCGTGCGTCACGAGAGCGACGCCGCGAGCCTCAGCGTCGACGCCGATATTCAGACGAAACTGCTCAAGGGCAGCGCCGACCAGCGGCAGCCACTGCTCGCGGCGCTCCCGCGGCTGACGCTCATGCTCTATGAGCTGCCACACTCGGATGCGGCGACGCTTCGTGAGACGAGTCAGCGGATGTTGGCCATGGCGTACGATGGCGTGAGCGCACCCAATCTGGCGACAATGGCGGTGGCGCTGCGCACGCAGGACTATGGCGACTCGCTGCCACAGATGCTTCACACGCTCGATGAGACGGACCAGGCCAACCCGCACTATGCGGGTTGGGCCTGGCACGCGTATCAATAGCGGACCTTACGGTCCCAAGTATTGGACGTGCACGTACGTACCGAGGCGCTCGTTGTACGCCAGGTACCAGCCGATGTGGTCGGGATCCTCGTAGATCACGACATCGTCGGTATCCCATAGCCAGTCGCCGACATACCCGACGTCGAACGGGGCCACGCTCCAGTAGAATCCGCCGAAGCCGAACCGATCGGGGCCACCACCGTGCAAGTGCCACACGTGCCCCGGGCCGAATCCACCCGAGAAGTGGCCGTGCGCCCACGGATGATCGAGGTGGTAGTGGGCATCATTGGGTCCGGTATCGTGGCCGACCCAGTGACCATCGTCGTGGACATGCGGCGCCGCCGGGTGTCCCTCGTGGTCGACGTAATCGTGAGGCGCCGCGTACGTGTGACCCTGCCCGTGATACGCGGGTGGCCCGTGCGCGGGGGCATGGCCATGGCCGCCATGCTCTTGTGCAGCGACGGGGACGGCGGCAGCAACGGCGACGACACCAGCGAGTGCCACGTAGTGCATGAGGTGCATGGATTTCCGCTCCGAGTGAGTGAGCTCATGTGTGCTTATGCAACGGGCGAGCCAACGCGGTCATCGCGCGTGGTATTTCGTGAGAATGGCCAGTGTCCGATCGATGGGGAGCGCCTCCATCTTGTGGCCACGGTAGGTCACGTCAGTCGCACGGAACAATGAGTTGATGAGCGCCTCTTCGGTGGCTTCGGCCGTTGCCTCGAACAACGGTCCCAGGTCGTCGTGGCGCAGTTGCTCCGAGGCATATGTCGATCCCGGCGTGCCGGCATGCCGCCGGACCGATTCGGCGGTCGAGAACGCGACGACATAATCGCCGGAGCCCGGGCTGCCGTCCGAGCCTGTGCGGGCGAGGCCTAGGACTGCCCGCTTGGCAACGCGTTCGAGGTCGCGCGAGGTCAGCGGCGCGTCGGTGGCGACGATCATCATGCAGGATCCGTGTGAATCTTGGAATTCGTAACGACCCAGCTCTTTGCCGACCGGGGCGCCATTGATCGTGAGGATGCCGCCGTAGTTCGATTGTACCAGTACACCTACTGTGTACGATCCGTATTTCGCCGGGAGTTTACGGGAGCTCGTGCCGATGCCGCCTTTCCAGCCGAGGGCTCGGGTGCCGGCGCCAGCGCCAACTGAACCTTCGGCCACTGGGCCCTCAGTCGCGTTTTGGAGAGCAGCCCGGACGTCGGCTTCGCTGATTGGGCGCGAGCGAATGTCGCTCAGACCGCCGTCGTTCGTTTCGCCAACGACCGGATTGATCGAATAGACATCGCTCATATCCGGCTGGGCGAGTAGATACGCGACCATGGCGTCGGCCGCTTTCCACACGCAAAGCGTGCACGTGAGGAGGATTGGCGTTTCCAGCTCACCATGTTCTTGCAGTTGCGTGGCCCCGATGAGCTTCCCGAACCCGTTGTAGACGAAGAGTGCCGCGGGGACTCGATCGCGAAAGAGATTCCCACCGTGCGGCAGTATGGCCGTCACCCCGGTGTGTATGCTGTCGCCTTGGATGACCGTCGTCTGGCCGACGCGGACGCCGGTGACGTCCGTGATCGCGTTGAGCGCTCCGGGCTGGAAGACCCCGATGACGACGCCCGCATCACGGGCTCTCGGGCGCGCCGGCTGAGTAAGGGCGCAGACGGGGAATCCAACGATGCACAGCAGCACGATACGCGTCATACTCGCTCCCGAAGGTCCGGCGCAGATGCGGCTCCTCATAGAACATCACGAACAGATGGGTCAGGGCCCAGAACGCCAGGCCCCATTCGAGCACGCTGGTGCGGCCGAAGAGGAGCCCTTGCCCGATGATCAACGCGACGAGCGCCACATACATGGGATTGCGGACGTAGCGATACCAGCCGGTCACGACGAGGTGTTGTGGCGGCGCGATCGGCGCCGGGGTGCCGAGGCCTTGCAGCGCGAAGCGCGCGAAGGAGTCGAGCAAGATGGGGAGTCCAGCGGCGATCAGCGCTATGCCGATCCAGCGGAAGGGCGCCCAGCCGAGCAACGCCGGGGCCACATGCCAACGGTTCAACAGCCACGGCACGTAGAGCGCAACACAGCCCGGCGCGATGACCAGAAAGAGCGCCGAGCCGAGGACCGCGCGGAAGGGTTTCATCTGGGAGTCAGGAGGTGTTCCAGTCGCTGCTTCGCCGCTGGCCACTCGGACGCCACGATCGAGAACCGGACCG
>Ga0210393_10005077_pt1 | contig 10383 bp, 7 predicted proteins | sample IncBWC27OmetaG_FD_160068 | JGI IMG/M metagenome (GOLD analysis project Ga0210393, IMG submission 160068) | Forest soil microbial communities from Barre Woods Harvard Forest LTER site, Petersham, Massachusetts, United States - Inc-BW-C-27-O ...
CCACCCGATCCTGACGCCATCCCACCCATCCTCTGGGCATGGCTTCCGGTCACACTCGCCTTCCTCACGCGATTCATAACCTGGCAATCCCGCAACTCAAGCGTCTTCGACGCACACCGCTCGCCCGGCCGCGTCGAACGCTTCTTCGGCCCGCTCTACGCACAGAGCTCCGGCCTTCTGGACGACAAATGGATTACCGACCGTTTCCTCTTTACCGGCCCGATGCTGTTCCTCATGGCCTGTGCGATCGCTGCTCTCGTTCGCTACCGCCTCACCGCTCTGCGCTCGACTCAAGGAGATATCGAACCAGATAAAGGGTCGGTTTGATAGATGCAGATACGTCAAGATTCAATCTGACCGATGCCGGAGACCGACAGATCGGTCAATAGCCCCACACCACATTCCCACTGATACACTCCCATCCAAGCCGAAACCAAGCTCGAGCGAGCGGGAGACGTACCACCATGGCAACATCCACACCAACCAGACCCACCTTCAAGCCCTTCGTCCCCACCACTGAGACCCGCCCGGAGCTCTCGGCCCGCGCTCTTATTCTCGGCGCCCTCTTCGGCGTACTCTTCGGAGCAGTCACCGTCTACGTCGGTCTCCGCGCAGGTCTTACCGTCGCTGCTTCCATCCCCATCTCGGTCTTGTCCATTTCTATTCTCCGCGCCTTCGGCAAAGCCAGCATCCTCGAAAACAACATCGTTCAGAGCACAGGCAACGCGGGCCAGTCCATTGCCTCTGGCGTCATCTTCACCCTGCCCGCCCTCATCTTTTTAGGATTTGACCTGGAGTCATCCAGAATCTTCGCCCTCGCCCTCTTCGGCGGATGGCTCGGCGTCCTCTTCATGATTCCGCTTCGCCGCCAGCTCATCGTCGAGGAACACGACAACCTCGTCTACCCCGAAGGTACCGCCTGCGCCGACGTCCTCATCGCCGGAGAGCGTGGCGGCAGCTTCGCATCGAGGGTCTTCCTGGGCCTCGGCCTCGGCGGCCTCTACACTCTCTTCCAGAACGACAACCTCTTCGCCCTCTGGCCCGCTACTCCGAACCGCGACTTCGACCTCGGCTCACAGCACCTCCTCAAGGGCGCCGCCATCCGCGCCGACTGCACTTCGGAGTACCTCGGTGTCGGCTACATCATCGGCATCCGCGTCGCCGCCATCATGCTCGCCGGCGGAGTCTTCTCCTGGCTCGTCCTCATGCCCGCGATCTACTTCTTCGGTTCACACCTCTCCACGCCGCTCTACCCCGGCACCGTCCTCATCACCCAGATGTCCCCCTCCGACCTCTGGCGCACTTACGTCCGTCCGATGGGCGCAGGCGGAGTGGCCGCCGCCGGTCTCATCACCCTGCTCCGCACCCTCCCCACCATCGTCGGCGCACTCACCCAGGGCTTCAAAAAGTCCGGTACCGGCAAGACAGCCGCAACCCAGCCCTCACGCATCGAACACGACCTTCCCCCCATCGTGGTCTTCGGTGGCTCGCTCCTCCTCATCGTCCTAATGGTCCTCTTCCTCGAGTTCAAGCCCATCCCCGGCGCTCAGGTCGGCCTTCTCGCCAACGTCGCCGCCGCTCTCCTCGTCGTCGTCTTCGGCTTTCTCTTCGTCACCGTCTCTGCACGCATCGTAGGCATCGTTGGCAGCTCCGCCTCGCCCGTCTCCGGAATGACCATTGCCACTCTCATGGCAACCGCCGCCATCTTCCTCGTCAAGGGTTGGACTGCACCCGCCTTCGGCGCCCTCGCCATCACCATCGGCGGAGTCGTCTGCATCGCCGCCTCCAACGCCGGCGACACCTCGCAGGACCTCAAGACCGGCTACCTCATCGGAGCCACACCCTGGAAGCAGCAGATCGCCATCATGATAGGCGTCATCATCTCCATCTTCTCCATCGGCGCGACTCTCAACGCCATGAACAAGGGCCTCGAAACCTTCCAACGCCTCCCCAAGCCTATCCTCTTCTCCCTCGACCACCTCCCCGACGGCGTCCAGAACAGCGGCCACTTTACCTACGACAAGATCGCGCTCAGTTCACACAACGCCGACAACCACGCTAAGGAAGAAATTTCCAACGCGAAGCAATACATTCTGCTCAACTCCATCGGCTCCACCACACTCGACGACGGCAAGTACCTCTACAACCCCACGACCGGCGAGATCGAGGTCCAGTGGATTCAAGGTATCGGAAGCGAAAAAGCTGCCGCGCCGCAAGGTCGCCTGATGGCCACCGTCATCAACGGAATTCTCAGCAGGAAACTTCCGTGGGCGCTCGTTCTGCTCGGAGTCGCTATCGTCATCGTCGTCGAATTGCTTGGCGTACGCTCCCTCACCTTTGCGGTAGGGGCTTACCTGAGCATTGCGACAACACTCGCGATCTTCATAGGCGGAGTGGTGCGCTGGATGGTCGACGCCGCCATGCACCGCCACTCCGCACGGCAGGTGCAGCTCGACCACGATGCCTCTCTCGCGCTCTGGCACTCCGACCGCGAAACATGGCTCGCCCAGCATCCGGACTTCGATCCCGCGAATCCCACCCACGCCGACCCCAGCGGTCGTCCCCTCTTCAGCGCAATTACCGCCCGCGACGTCACCCTCGAATCAGAGGTCAGCCCCGGCAGTCTCTACGCCTCAGGACTCATCGCAGCGGGCGGAATCGTTGGCCTCCTTGGCGTCTGCATTCGTCTGTTGGAGGGCCTCTCTGAACAGCGTGGAGGACACTGGCAGTTCTGGCGCTTCGGCGATCACAACCCCCTTCACGATGATTGGGTCAGCGTGATCATGTTTGCTCTGCTGGCCTTCTCGCTCTACCACTTCGCGAGGAAACCGCTAAAGACAGAGGTCTGATTTTCGGATGAGCAATGTACTGGTTATGTTTCAAGCCGATTCGGAACAAACCGAGCAGCTCGCGCTCGCCGTGGCCGTAGGTGCGGTAGAGGCAGAAGCAAGTATCCGGTTGCGAAGGCTGGCGGCTCCCGGTGCCGTCGAGGTAGGCCACAAAGGCTATGGAAAGCTGCAAGGCAAAGACCTGCTCTGGGCCGACACCGTAGTAGTGGGGCTTGAATCGCCCACGCCAAGAGCAGAGGAGCTGGAAGGGTTGCTTTCGCTGCTGACTGAGCTTGATCCGGATCGACTGGAGGGCAAAAAGGCTTGGACATTTGGCCGTGCGGGCTTGACCACAGGCCGATCCGAGGCGCGGATTTTCGTCGAATCCGCCCTGCACGCCGCCGGGCTGGTTGTTCTACCGATGGCGATCCCGAGCACCGAAAATGGAGACGATCTGATTGACCGGATGAAAGCGGCCGGCCGACTTTCGACGGATTAGCAATTTATAATCAGCAACATGCAATGAAATCAACGGCTCGAAGGATCTTTCTTGAATCTTATTTCGATGTCGAGATATCTTATATCGTATAAGTCGGGAGACCGAGAAGATTATGACTGAAAAGACTATTTCTGCTCCCCGACTCTGGCTGGTTTTGGCCAGGGCGTACGGCTCGATGGTCAGCTATATCGAAGGGGCCATCACGGCGCAGGGTCTCGGGTTGAGCGACTTCATGGTGCTGGAGGTTCTGCTACACAAAGGGGCGCTCACGATATCGGCGATAGGACAAAAAGTATTGCTGGCCAGTGCGTCGATGACGTCCGCAATTGACCGGTTGGAGAAGCGCGGACTTGTACAGCGCAGAAGCTCCGACTCGGATCGGCGGATCCGCTTCGTGGAACTCACCGATTGCGGCAAGGCGTTTATCGAAGAGATCTTCGCCCGGCACGAGAAGGACCTGGAGGCGGTTGTTGGAGGGCTTTGCGAAGAAGAACGCAAGACGCTTTACGAAGGATTGAAGAAGATTGGACACGCGGCGAAGATCGCGGTCCCAACACAGAAGTGCGATACGGAGTCGAAGCAGGACCCTTCGGCCTGAGCACTCGGCCGGAGTAAGAAAGGAAAGGAAGCATCATGTTGACTGTTCGCAAGAGTAACGAAAGAGGCCACGCCGACCATGGCTGGCTGAATTCACACCACACGTTTTCGTTTGCCAACTATCACGACCCGAAACACATGGGCTATCGCTCGCTGCGCGTCATCAACGAGGACCGCGTGGCTGAGGGGCGCGGCTTCGGGGCGCACGCCCACCGCGATATGGAGATCCTGAGCTACGTGCTGAAGGGCAAGCTCGCCCACAAGGACAGCATGGGGCACATCGAATTGCTGGGGCCGAACGAAATCCAGAAGATGTCGGCCGGCAGCGGCGTCGTGCACAGCGAGTTCAATGGTTCGGAGACGGAGCCGGTACACTTCCTCCAGATATGGATCGAACCGAAGGGCCGCAACACAACACCCGGGTATGAACAGGTGAAGTTCGACGCGGCCGAGAAGCTGGACCGCTTCAAACTGCTGGCTTCACCGGAAAAGGTCGCCGGAGCAGCGACCATCAACCAGGACGCGAGCGTCTCGGTTGCCGAGCTGACGCCGGGCAAACAGCTGACGTATCCATTAGGGGCCAAACGCCATGCCTGGCTGCACGTGATTGACGGCAATGTAACGGTGAACGGCAAGAAGCTGCGAACCGGAGATGCGGTCGCCGCCGACCAGGAGGAAAAGCTCGAAGTGATTGCAGAGGGAACCGGCAACAGCGAGATCCTGTTGTTTGACCTCGCGTAAACGCGTCAGAAGTTTTGAATAATGCAACGATGACCGGAACATATTTTGTGGGCCGGTCATCACAACCAGGACATCCAACACCGGGACATTCAAATCAAGGAGACCACCCAATGAATCGTCGCATCTTTACCGCTGCTCTATCTGCCCTGCTCCTTACTGGAGTCAGTGCATTCGCCCAAAGTTCAACCTGGACCATCGATAAGAACCACGCCCAGACCAACTTCAAGATCCTCCATATGGGAGTCAGCACTGTGCGCGGTTCCATCAGTGGGGTCACCGGTACCATCGTCTGGGACGAGAAGGACCCAGGCAAGTCGAGCGTCGAGGCCACCATCGACACCAACACTGTGTCCACGAACAATTCAGCACGGGACAATGACCTGAAATCCGACAAGTACTTCAACGTCGCGAAGTATCCGACTATGACCTTCAAGTCCACTTCCGTGAGCCGCGTCAATGGCAAGTTGAAAGTCGTCGGCGATCTTACCCTGGCAGGTGTGACCAAGAGCGTCACCTTGGATGTGGACGGACCCACTCCCCCCCAGAAGGGAATGGGCGGCAAGATGGTCATCGGCCTCTCTGCCACTGGAATGGTGAAGCGGAGCGACTTCAACTTCGCTCCTAAGATGCCCACCATGGCTCTTGGCGACGAGGTTCAGATCACCATCGACGCCGAAGCCAACCAGTAAGCAGAAATGCAAAAAGTCCCACCCTCAGCAGACCATCGCTTAGGGTGGGGCTTTTTTTTGCGCCCGAAGAGCCGGTGCTTGACCCTTGAAAATCGAGGGCCAGGTGCCAAAAGAAGTCCTTTGGATCACTCGATATCGCCGAGGTCATCATCAGATGGCAGAGAATGTCTTACTCTATAAGGGAATCCCCCGAGTGTAAGAGGCCCTCATCCAATGTGGATCGTAAAAGTAGCCCTAAATCGGCCTTATACGTTTATTGTTCTGGCGATCCTGATTCTGATTGCGGCGCCCGTGGTGATCCTTCGCACACCGACAGACATTTTTCCGAACATTAATATTCCGGTCATCTCGATCGCGTGGCAATACACCGGCCTGAATCCCGAAGAGCTCGAAGGTCGATTGACCACGCCGTATGAGAAGGTATTGACGACCCTGGTCGATAATATTGAGCATACCGAATCGACCACGATCGCCGGACAGGTCGTCGTCAAGGTCTACCTGCAGCCGGGAGCGAGTCTCGACACCGCGAATGCGCAGGTCTCCTCAGCGTCTCAGTTCATTTTGAGGAGTCTGCCGCCGGGTATCCTGCCGCCACAGATCATCGACTTCAGCGCGTCAACCGTACCGATCCTTCAACTCGGCCTCTCAGGAAGAGGGTTGTCCGAGCAGCAGCTGAACGACCTCGGCCTCAACTTCATTCGGCCGCAGCTTGTCACCATTCCTGGCGCAGTGGTCCCCAACGTCTACGGCGGCAAACAACGTTCCATCATGTTGAACCTCGATCCGAAGCTCCTGCAGGCCAAAGGGCTCTCCCCGGCAGACGTTCTCGCCGCATTGGCGGCGCAGAACGTCGTGCTGCCCGGAGGCACGGCAAAGATCGGCCAGGACGAGTACGACATCCGCATCAATTCGTCTCCGATTACGCTTGCGGGAATCAGCGACCTGCCGTTGCGTCAGGTAAACGGCACAACCATTTATATGCACGATGTCGCCACAGTGAGCGACGGCAGCATTCCCCAGACGAACATCGTGCGGCAGGACGGCCGCCGCGGCGTTCTGGTCACTATTTTGAAGTCCGGCAACGCCTCGACGCTGTCGGTCGTTAGCGGCGTCCGCGCCCTCCTGCCCCGTATCGCCTCGACCGTGCCGCCCGAGCTCCAGATAAAGCCAATCGGCGACCAATCCATCTTCGTCCGAGCCTCCATCACCGGGGTCGTTCGTGAGGCCGTGATCGCAGCGGTGCTGACCGGCCTGATGATCTTGCTGTTTCTCGGCAGTTGGCGCAGCACCATCATCATCGCCATCTCCATTCCGCTGTCGATCCTTTCGTCGGTCATTGTGCTCGGGCTCATTGGAGAGACGATCAACATCATGACGCTCGGGGGGCTCGCACTCGCCGTTGGCATACTTGTCGACGACGCCACCGTGACGATTGAAAATATCGAGCGCTATCTCGAAGAAGGCCACACGCTGCACGATGGGATCCTCGAAGGCGCAGCGCAGATAGCGGTGCCGGCCCTGGTGTCGACACTCTGCATCTGCATCGTGTTTCTGCCGATGTTCTTCCTGAGCGGAGTCTCCCGCTACCTCTTCGTACCGTTAGCTGAGGCGGTGGTATTTGCCATGTTGGCGTCGTACGTGCTCTCGCGAACGCTGGTGCCAACGCTGGCGATGTATCTATTGAAGACACACGACCACCACGCAGTGCCCTCGACAAATGTTTTGGCCCGTTTTCAGCGTGGATTTGAGCGCCGGTTCGAGCAGGTGCGCAGCAGCTATGCGGGTCTGCTGAAACGGCTCGTGGCGGCCCGCGTCATCTTCGTTCCCGTCTTCCTGCTGCTCTGCCTCTGCGCGTTTCTGCTGCTTCCCTTCCTCGGCCAGAACTTCTTTCCCAGCAGCGACACCGGCTCGTTTATCCTTCATCTTCGCGCCGCGAGCGGCACCCGCATTGAAGAGACAGCAAAGCTCTGCGATCTTGTCGAACAAAATATCCGCAAGATCGTTCCCGCAAATGAGGTCGACAATATCCTCGACAACATCGGCCTGCCTTACAGCACATTGAATCTGCAGCATGCCACCTCCGGGTTGATTGGCCCAGGCGACGCCGATATTCTCGTCTCGCTGAAGCGTGACCACCACCCCACCGCGAACTACATCGAAGATCTGCGGAAGGCCCTCCCGCGCGACTTCCCTGGTGTCACCTTCTACTTTCTGCCATCGGACATCGTCACCCAGATTCTCAACTTCGGCCTGCCCGCGCCGATCGATGTACAGTTCGAGGGCTCCGACATCGCCGACACCCGCAAGGTCGCCAATACCGTGCTCAATCAGCTTAGGCAGGTGCCTGGTCTCGTCGACCTGCGCATTCAGCAGCCGGACGACTACCCTGTGCTCACCGTCGACGTAGATCGCACAAAGGCCGTGCAGGGCGGCTACTCCATGCGTGACGTCGGCAGCAGCCTGCAGAACCTGCTGAGCGGAAGCTCGCAGCTCACACCCTTCTTCTTCCTCAACTACAAGAACGGCGTCAACTACAACATGATCGCCCAGGCCCCGCAGTACGACATCCAGTCGCTGAACGACCTGCAAAATGTGCCTCTGTCGTCCCCGACTGCCAAACAGCCGGAGATCCTGGCGGATGTCGCCAATATCAGCCGGACCACCGAGATGCAGGTCGTCAATCACTACAACATCCGCCGCACGATCGATATCTACGGTGCGGTGCATGGGAGGGACCTGGGTTCAGTCAGCAAAGACGTCGACAGGATCGTAGCGGCCAACGAAAAATCGCTGCCCCGGGGCAGTTTCGTGCGCGTCCGCGGTCAGGTTGAGACGATGAAGACCTCGTACCTCGGTCTGCTCTTCGGTCTGGTCTTTGCCATTTTGCTGGTCTACCTGCTGATTGTGGTGAACTTCCAGTCGTGGCTTGATCCTTTCATCATCATTACCGCGCTACCTGCGGCGCTGGCGGGAATCGTGCTCTTTCTCTTCACGACGCAGACTACGTTGAGCGTGCCTGCGCTGATGGGCGCGATCATGTGTATGGGCGTCGCCACTGCAAACAGTATTCTTGTAGTGTCATTCGCGAAAGAACGTCTGCTGGACCACGGAGATGCCATCATGGCGGCTACCGAAGCTGGTGCAATACGCTTTCGGCCAGTCTGCATGACTGCGCTCGCGATGATCATCGGCATGGTTCCGATGGCGCTCGGTGCCGGCGAAGGCGGAGAGCAGAACGCTCCGCTCGGTCGCGCAGTGATCGGCGGCCTGCTGTTGGCGACCGTCGCGACGCTGATATTTGTCCCGGCGGTCTTCAGCCTCCTGCACGGACGGCGCGGGCAGAAGCAGACCGCGATGGAGCCAGCCGATCATCACATGACGGCAGGGGCTTAGGGGAATCTATGAGTATCGAAGGAGTTCGCATGGCAAGCACGACCGAGACGAAAGAAGCAGGGGCCCATCCGCCCAGCGAGCACACTCCCGAGCCAGAGATACCGGCGGAGGCGCCCAGGCTGACTCGTGGCACATGGATCGGCATGGCCGTAGTTGCCCTTATTGTGGCCACCGTTGTCGTCTTCGGCGTGACAGCTCGGCGAGGCGCAGAACGCACATTGGAGAAGGAGACGGCCGTCGCCTCCATTCCCTCGGTGAATGTCGTCTACCCAACTCCTTCCACGCTCTCGTCTGAGCTTGCGCTGCCGGGCAACACGCAGGCGTTCACCGATACGCCAATCTACTCGCGCACCAGCGGCTACCTCAAGAACTGGTTCTTCGACATCGGGGCCCACGTCCGTAAGGGACAGTTGATGGCGCAGATCGAGACGCCTGAGTTAGACCAACAGTTGCAGGTCGCGCAGGCAGATCTGAAAAGCGCGCAGGCGAACCTCGACCTCGCCAACACGACCTCAGCCAGATATCAAAACCTGTTGAAGACGAACTCCGTCTCGAAGCAGGAGACCGATGTTGCCGTGAGCGATGCGGCAGCCAAGAAGGCGGCGGTGGACGCTTCCATGGCGAACGTGCGCAGGCTCGAGCAGCTCCAGTCGTTCGAGAACGTGTATGCTCCCTTCGATGGAATCGTGACCGCACGCAATACAGACATCGGCAGATTGATCTCGGCCGGCCAGAATACGACGGCGCAGGAGCTGTTTCACCTGGCCGCCATTGCGAAGATCAGGGTCTACGTTTCAGTCCCGGAGGCCTACTCCCCATCCATCAAAACCGGCGACAAGGCGACTCTGACGCTCGACGAGTATCCAGGCAGGTCGTTTGAAGGCACCATCGCACGCAACTCCAGCGCCATCGATCAGTCGACCCGCACGCTGAACGTCGAGGTCGATATCGACAACCCGAAGGGCGAGCTGCTACCGGGCGCGTACGTCTTCGTCCACTTCAAGGTGCCGGAACACGCAACCAGCCTCATGGTTCCCTCGAACACGCTGCTCTTCCGAGCACAGGGCCTGCAGGTCGGCGTGGTCCGCAACGACCGTGTGCAATTAGTTCCTGTGAAGATAGGCAAGGACGCCGGCGCCACCGTAGAGATCTCGTCGGGTTTGACAACCACCGACCCTGTGATTCTTGACCCCTCCGATTCGCTGGCCAGCGGCCAGGAGGTCCAGATCGCAAACCGCGTCAACGCACCGGCTACCCAGACGCAACAGAAAGCGAGGACGCAGTGACGTTACGTCCCGCAGCTTGCACTAGCGCTGCCGTGCTCCTTCTGAGCGGATGCATGGTCGGGCCGAAGTATGTGAAGCCATCGGTGCCTACCGCGCCCGCATACAAGGAAACACCTCCCGATGCGTATAAGGAGAGTGGGACCTGGCAGGTGGCACAGCCTGCCGACGCGGCCAAGCGAGGAGAGTGGTGGAAGGTCTTCGGCGATGCGGAGCTGAATGTCCTCGAACCACAAGTGGCCGCCAACAACCAGGACCTCAAGGCTGCGGACGCACGGTTCCGCGAGGCACGCGCGCTGATTCGCTTCAACCACGCCTCGCTCTATCCGACGGTCGCGACTCAGCCCTTTGCC
>Ga0210393_10005079_pt1 | contig 10380 bp, 9 predicted proteins | sample IncBWC27OmetaG_FD_160068 | JGI IMG/M metagenome (GOLD analysis project Ga0210393, IMG submission 160068) | Forest soil microbial communities from Barre Woods Harvard Forest LTER site, Petersham, Massachusetts, United States - Inc-BW-C-27-O ...
CAGCGGATGGACCATAGTGCCAAAACATTGGCATAAAAGTGGTGCAAAAGGAACACCCATGCAAAAACTCATCTCCGCGATTGGTTCTGCTTTCCCTGTGGTGCTTCTCTTAGCCATCTGCATTGCCGTAGGGGGTTCGCTGGCCCGATACCAGGTCATCCATCGTGAGCACGAACAGGCTTTTGAAGCCGAAAAGCGGACCGCAACCCACGAATCCATTGTCAGGGATGCCAAATCCCTGAAGGGGCAAGAGGCGATTCTGATTGAGCAACTCGAGAAGGACCGGGCGGCGACACCCAAGACGGCACTCATCGAGGAACGAATCAAAGACCGAGAAGCCGAGTTGGCCGATATTCAAAAGCGACTCAAGAGCCGGTAGGAAACACCCATTTTAAAGCTCCGCGTCGTTCAGATTTTCGGCGGCTCCTCAGCGCCCATTCGAACAATGCGGATGGCGATTCGGCACGACGCGCTGGAGGTCGCCCCCGACCGTGTCGAGTTCGTGATCGCCGGTCATCGTCGCGTCAACCTGCGAACTCGGCCGACCAAGATATTCCGCCGCGCGGGCCTGGAGCCGTGGCCGAAGCTCTTTCACAACCTGTGCGCGACCCGGCAGACCGAGATGGAGGAGTCGTTCCCGACGCATGTCGTCTGTGCGTGGCTGGGCAACTCCCCGAAGGTCGCCGGCGAGCGCTATCTACAGGTCACTCCGGAGCACTTCGCAAAAGCGGTGCGGAATCCGGTGCACTATGCTGGGACGCGGAACGACACAGAGCCACACACGACTAGTGCCGCGCGCGAAAATCGGCGAGATATTCGCGGTGACGCTGTTGTGTGTGGCTCTGTGCAATGTCAAAAGGTGGAGGATAGGGGACTTGAACCCCTCGGAGATTTCGACGCAAAGCGCAATTCCGCTTCGACTTCCATCGATTACCAAGTTGGTGCTGCTGCACGGGCGCTGCATCTTGGCGGTCCTAATTGTCATTGCTCGACCCTGATCTGCAACGCGTGATCGCGGCGTGGGATGAATCACCGGCGGCAATTCGGAAGGCCATCGGGTTACTAATCGAGGCCGAGAGATGACAGGGCGACGGCTGGCCGAACGGAAAAGCGACTTGCGCTCACTCGGTCTCTTCGACCGTGAACTTGAAGCCGTGGAATGCTTGTGGCATTTGGCCAATCGCAGACTGGGCCTGTCCGCGTGTCCTAAAGACTTCGGCGTTCTCGCGCGGACCAAAGACGCGCTGGTTTGCGGGGCGAGGTGGAGAAATCCACATCTCCAACCCCGCGGCGCTCGTCGCCTTGGCGACAAAGCCCGACCGGTATGTTTCGCTCATACCTTCATTCTAGGGGCCGTTGGGCGTTCTGGCCCTGCACCTACTTCTTGTGCAAACCGATTTTGGGAGTCGAGTTTTTGTGCAGGGGCGGGTTTTGGTGCCGTGTCCGACTGATCCCGTGCAACCGTGCCTATTCCCAGGGTACGCTAAGAATCTCGTTCGCTCACGCGACGGCGAACAGCAGAACTGTCTTCTGATTTGTTTGGAATTAGTGGCCGTTCAGGCATTCGCCATGACAGAATTTCAGGGTGACGGGCAGGTAGGGGCCGGCGGCGAGCGCTACCGGGCCTTGCTCGCTGTCTCGCAGGCAATTATCTCCCATCGCGATCTGGAGGGGCTGTTCCAAGAACTGGCCGGCCGGCTTCATCAACTGGTGAGCTTCGACTACGTCGTCGTAGTCCTCCACGAGGCGGCGACCAACACCATGCGATTGCACGTCGGCGCTGCCTCCGAGCCCGGCCCGCTCACGCCCGCGATAGTCCTGCCTCTTCAAGACGACCCAGCGGGACTCGTCTGGCAGACCCAGCAGCCGCTCATTATCTCGACTGCCGAGGAGCTGAGGCGCTGGCCACGTTTATTGGAACGAGTGCAGCCGTATGGGATCCAGTGCCTGTGCGAGGTGCCGCTGACCACGGCTCGGCGACAGCTGGGTGCGCTGGTCTTCGCCTGGAAACAGCCGTCCGCCTGCGACACGGCTGACTTGGACTTTCTGCAACAGGTCGCCAAACAGGTGGGCGTGGCCGTAGAGAACGCTCTTTCCTTTCAGGAAATCGCGGCGCTCAAGGACCGGCTGGCCAGGGAGAATGCGTACCTGGAAGAAGAGGTGCGTATGGAACAAAATTTCGGAGATATCGTTGGCGGAAGTGGGGCGCTTCTGCGAGTGCTGAAAGAAGTTGAGACGGTCGCCCCAACGGGCTCCACAGTCCTGATTCGTGGTGAAACTGGCACTGGCAAGGAACTCGTCGCCCGGGCACTGCACACCCTGAGCCCGCGGCAGGGCCGCACCTTCGTCAAGCTGAACTGTGCTGCCATTCCCACGGGACTTTTAGAGAGCGAGCTGTTTGGCCACGAAAAGGGTGCCTTTACCGGGGCCGTGAGCCAGAAGGTCGGCCGCTTTGAGCTCGCCGACAAAGGGACGCTGTTCCTCGACGAGGTCGGCGACATTCCTGCGGAGCTTCAGCCTAAGCTGCTTCGAGTGCTGCAGGAGCAGGAGTTCGAGCGCTTGGGTGGCACGAAGACGATCAAAGTCGACGTGCGGCTGGTAGCAGCCACGCACCGCGACTTGGCTGCAATGGTCGCCGACGGCCGATTCCGCGAAGACCTCTACTACCGCCTGAATGTTTTCCCGGTGATGTTACCACCGCTACGAGAACGCCGTGACGACATCCCAAAACTGGTCCGCCATTTCACTCAGCAGTTCGCGCGGCGAATGGGGCGCCGGATCGAAACCATCCCGTCCTCCGTCATGGATGCTTTGGTGCACTATCCGTGGCCGGGCAACGTCCGTGAGCTGCAGAATGTCATCGAGCGGGCAGTGATTCTCTCCTCGGGCTCGTCACTTCACATTCCTCCTGGCGACCTGCCGCCTGCTCGGACGGAGGTCCCGGCGCCGCCCGCCGCAGCGGTCACGCTCGCCGATGCGGAGCGAGAGCACATCCTCGTTGTCCTCCGCGAGACTGGCTGGGTGCTGGGCGGGCCGAATGGGGCTGCCGCCCGCCTGGGGATGAAGCGCTCCACGTTGCAGTGGAAGCTCAAGAAGCTCGGCATTTCCAAGCCCCAGTAGTGCCAGCCGATTGGCGGCTGTGACCGGCCGTTGGCACTTAGCCCTTGGCACTTGTCGTTCTTTTCTTGCGTCGATTCCATCCGCGAAATCCGCAAGTCACCATCGCCGCCTTCCTTACGAGGCGAATCGCCTGCACGGGACGCCGCCCGGCACGGACCCTGCTTTAGGACGCGTGCAAGCCAAATCCAGGAGGCACGCCATGCTCCGAATCACTGTTCACGACCAGCCAGAAGCACTCACCTTCCAACTCGAAGGAAGGCTGGGAAGAGAGGGCGTGGAGGCGCTGGAGGAGTGCTGGCAAACTGCCGTGCCCCGCGACCACAAAGCACTCCTCCGCGTGGACCTGACGGAGGTGACAGCCATCGACGCCGCGGGCCGGGCCTGCCTGGTCGCCCTGCACCGGCAGGGTGCGGAATTCATCGCCGCCGACTGCCTGACCAAAGCCATGGTGGCCGAGATCAGTCAGGAGCATGACTGCGATTTCTCGAAGTGACGGGCAATGTGCAAAGAGGCACCTCGATGGACTCATCAATGATCACAGCGACGGCGGCTCTGCTCGGATCGCTGGCGGGCGCCTCAGCTTCAATCGTCACGAATTGGATGACCGAGCGAAGCCAGTTCGCTCGCTTGCACGCTGTCGAGGAGCTGCGACGCAGACAACTGCTGTACGAGGAGTTCATTAAGGACGCGTCGAATTCGGTTATCGACTCATTGACCAACTCGTTGGACCGACCCGACAAGTTCGTGAAGCTCTACTCGAACGTCAGCTGCATCCGACTTCTCTCGTCACCGCCTGTGCTCATGGCCGCGGAAGAGTGCTGCCGGCAAATCGTCGAGCTCTATTCAAAGCCGAATATGACGGTTGAGGAAATCCGCACATCCTTCGAAGTGAACCACTTCGATCCATTGCAGGCGTTCAGCGCTGCTTGTCGCGCGGAACTGCATCAATTCGCACCCAAAGTAACCGGCTCTCTTAAACGATGGTGAGGAATCCGATGAATACTTTCGCATCTAAAAAACGCATTGTGATTCTTGGCAGCGGTTTCGGGGGGATCGCGACCGCCCGCCACCTGGAACGACTGTTTGGCAAGCGGCCGGATGTTGAAATCATCCTGGTGAGCCGAGACAACTTTCTGGTCGTCACGCCCCTGCTTTTCGAGGTCTTTTCCGGTGTGCTCGATCTGCGTTCATGCTCGTTCCCAGTTCGGGCCGCTTTACGCGCCACACGCTTCATGGAGGGCAGTGTCCAGGACATTGACCTGGACCAGCGCGTAGTTCGCCTGGCAACGACCGAGAAATGCACGGAGCTGGTCTACGACGAATTGGTGCTGGCGCTCGGGTCCAAGACGAACCGCGAAATGATTCCCGGTTCGGAGCACGCCTTCACGTTCAAGACACTGGCCGACGCTCTGCTGCTCCGCAACCACGTCATCGAGCGGTTCGAGCGCGCCGACGTCGAGACCGATGCACAAAGGAAAACGCAGTTCCTCACATTCGTAGTCATCGGCGGCGGGTTGGTCGGAGTCGAGTTGCTCGGCGAGCTGTCCGCCTTCGTGGACGGCATCATCCCTCTTTACAAGCACATCGACCGAGGCGAGGTCCGCTTGCTGTTACTCCAGGCTGGCGACCGGATCATGCCGGAAATGGATCCGACGCTCGCGGCTTACGGTGCACGGGTGCTCGCCAGCCGGCCTGGCGTGGAGCTGCGGACAAATACACGAGTGCGGTCCATCGAACCCGGCACGATTCATCTGGCGGGCGAAACCATGGTCGCGGACACAATCGTGCTGGCGGCGGGGAATGTGCCAAACCCGGCAGTGACGCATCTCCCCGTGGCTAAGGACAAAAGCGGGCGCATCGTGGTCGAGGCGACCATGCGCTGTCCGAGCCACCCCGAGGTTTGGGCCCTTGGCGATTGCGCCTCGATTCTCAGCCCCAACGGCAAACCTTATCCACCCCTCGCCCAGCACGCCTTGCGCGAGGCCCGAGTCCTGGCCAAAAACATCTTCGCTGCATTGAATCATCGGGCCCTTGAGCCCTTCGTCTACGACACGGTCGGAATGATGGGGTCGTTGGGCCATAGCAAGGGCTTTGGTCAGCTCCTGAAAGTCCGCTTGCACGGGTTCCCTGCGTGGTTCATTCGCCGCACCTATTACTGGCTGCAGACGCCGGGCTTGGCCCGAAAGCTGCGCATCGTGATCGACTGGACCTTTGCGCTGCTGTTTCGCCCGGACGTCGTCAAAGTCAATCTCGACACCGAGACCGCCTCGTTACTTCGCGAAGTCGCGCTTGATGAATTAGCTCCCGAGCACGAAGAGGGCAGGGTCTACACCGAGCTCGCGCGAGTTTGATGACAAGGTCCGGGCGATCGGCATTCCTCACATTTTTTACGGTCTACATAGGAGTTCACCATGAAGACACTCGTCAATAACGGTTCTCAGACCGCTCACGTCTCGGCGGAGTCTACACCAGTCCCTTCCGACGAGGCGCTCACGCACGCGCCCGAGGCGAGGTCGACTGCCACGGCCGACCCGCCCCCGAAGCATGAAGCACCTGCCACGCCGACAGACGGTTCGGCACGCATCAGTCAGGCCCAACTGCGCGTTCCCGCGCCGCCGGTGCATCACTATCGGAAATGGTTGCTTTCGGCCGGGATCGTGGCCGCGCTCGGAGTCGGCGCATACTTCTCGGTCTCCTGGGTGAATACGGTGCTCAACACGGTGAGCACGGACGACGCTTACATCAACGGCCACGTGACTTTCGTCGCGCCCAGAGTCTCCGGCCAGGTGAAGAGGGTGCCGGTCGATGACAACCAGCGTGTGAAGAAAGGGGATTTGCTGCTCCAACTCGACAAAGAGCCTTTCCAGGTGCAGGTGGCGCTCAAGCGTGCCGCCGTCAAGGTGGCGGAGGCAAACCTGGCGGCCGCCGAGTCCAAGGCCCGCAGCCTGGAGGCTCAACTCGGCAGCCAACGTTGGAAGCTCCAAAGCGCTTGCGAGCAGGTCGACAGCCAGGTCGCGCTCCTGGCAGCTCAGGAAGCCAACCTGCGAACGCAGGAAGCGACACTCGACGTGGCCCGAGCTGACTACGAGCGCGGCCAGCGATTGTTGCCGTCCTCGGCGATAAGCCGTGAGGACTTCGACCACCGCCATCAGCAATATCGGGTCGCTACGGCCAATGTAAAGCAGGCCCGCGAAGCGATCCACCAGACGCGCGCGGCACTCGGACTTCCCCCCGAGCCAAAAAAAGGCGAGAGCCTGACCGACGTGCCATCGGACCTGAATCAGACCTTCTCCGCAGTCCGAACCGCGCTCGCTGACTGTATGGACACGATGACCCAGCTCGGACTGCCGCTGGGATTCACCGGCCTGACACCGAACAAGGCCCTCGAAGAATTTCGTCGGTTCGACAAGGAGGGAGACATTGACCGCATCCTGCGCAATTTGCTGCCGAAGGTGCCCAGCGTGCTTCAGGCCAACGCCGCATTGGAACAGGCCCGACACGACCTGGAGCAAGCCGAGTTGAACCTGCGCTATTGCGACATTGCCAGCGAGATCGACGGAGTCGTGACCAGCCGCAACGTCAATCCCGGGAACGATGTCCAATTCGGGCAAAGTTTGATGGCCGTACGCTCTGTCAATGAGATCTGGATCGACGCCAATTTCAAAGAGACACAGCTTGCGGACCTGCGGATCGGCCAGCGGGTGCGCTGCGAAGTGGACATGTACGGCGGTCGCCGGGAGTTTGAGGGCCGCATCACCGGCTTCACGATGGGGACCGGCCAGACGCTCGCGCTGTTGCCGCCGCAAAACGCCACCGGCAACTTCGTCAAAATCATCCAGCGGTTGCCGGTCCGGATCGAACTGACCGACTACGACGCGAGCAAGAATCCCCTGTTCGTCGGCCTGTCGGTCACGCCCTACGTGTACTTCCGGGAAGCCGCAACCGGCTCCAACGCGGGAGAAGTCTTACAGCCTTATGCCGCAATGCCCAAAGGCCGCACGGAACGTAAATCCTGAACTGTGAGACGACGATTTTGAACCGGCGATAACAGAGGACCGCCACACCTCGCTCGGTTACCGGAGGACGCATCATGAGTACCATCGCACTCAGCCCCGCAGCAGTCAGCCGACCGGCATTCAATTATTGGATCGTCGCCTTCGTGGTCGTCGTGCCCACGTTCATGGAGATTTTGGACACGACGATTACGAACGTGGCCCTGCGGTATATCGCCGGTGGCCTGTCCGCCGCAGAGACCGATGCCGATTGGGTCATCACTAGCTATCTGGCCGCAAACGCCATCGTCCTGCCGCTCACCGGCTGGCTGTCGGCGCACCTCGGCCGCCGCAGATACTTCCTGCTATCGATCACCCTCTTCACGGTCGCCTCGGCCCTCTGCGGCCTGGCTGGCAGCCTCCAGCAGATGATCTTCTTCCGGGTGATCCAAGGTCTGGCCGGCGGCGGGCTGCAGCCGTGCAGCCAGGGCGTTTTGCTCGATGCGTTCCCGTCCGAGAAACAGGGAACCGCTATGACGCTTTTCGGAGTTGCCGCCATTATCGCGCCCATTGTCGGGCCGACGTTGGGCGGTTGGATTTGTGTCAACTACGACTGGCCGTGGATCTTCCTCATCAACGTCCCGATCGGCCTGTTGTCCCTGGTCGCCGCGTACGCCGTGGTCGACGACCCCGAATACCTCAAGCAGGAGCGGGCCGAACTAAGTCGCGGGCCGCTGAACTTCGACTACATTGGCCTGGGGCTTTTGGCCCTGGTCATGTCTTGCTGGGAAATCATGCTCAGCAAAGGACAAGAATGGGACTGGCTGGGCGACCCGTTTGGCCGGGTTCAGACGCTGATGATTTTGTTCGTACTGGGGCTTTGCCTCTTGATCTTCCGCGAGATGCGGATCGCCAGCCCGATCATTAACTTCCGGGTCCTCAAAGAGCGAAACCTCGCCGTGAGCTGCATCATCATGTTCTGTGCCTTCGGAGTGCTGTACGGCGCGAGCATCGCACTGCCGGGAATGCTGCAGAGGCTGTTCGGCTATGACGCCCTCCGCTCGGGGCTGGTGATGTCCCCCTCGGGAGTTTCCTCGTTGGCCGCGATGGTCATCGTCGGCGTTCTTGTAGGTCGGGGGCTGGACGCGCGCTGGCCCATCGCGGCAGGGCTCGTAGCGATGGCTGCCGGCAACTATTGGATGGCGCGGATGAACCTCGAGATCAGCCCTGGCCAGGTGGTCGGGCCGCGGATGCTGCTGACGCTAGGTCTGGGGCTCTTGTTTGCGCCGATGAGCGTAGCCGCATACAAATACACTCCGGTGCATCTCCGCGGCGCTGCCGTGGGACTACTTAGCCTCTTGCGCACCGAGGGGGGCAGCGTCGGCACGTCGATGGCCCAGACCATTCAAGAGCGGCGCGAGCAGTTTCACCTGTCGCGTCTGGGTGAGGGCCTTGGCTCGCTGAACCCACACGTCCAAGGGTTCCTGGATGGGGCCCGGGCGGTACTCCTGCAGCGGACGGGTGACCCGGCGCGGTCACAGCTACTGGGCATCCAAGCGCTCGACGACTTGCGCCAACAGCAAGCCGCGTCGCTTGCGTACTTCGACGTGTTCTTTCTGTGCGCCGTCCTAGCCCTAGCCCTGGTCCTTCTGGTGTTGTTTATGAAACGCTCCGTAGCCGAGAAGGGTGAGCACATTGGAGGGGAGTAATTCAGAACAACGGAAAGCCGTGGGCAGCGAGGTTCTTGAAACGGTCCGAACTTGGCTTTTTCGACGGGCCTCCCCTCCGGAGGCGCGACCGCCGGAGCAGCCGACACCTGCGCGCCCCGGCTCGACGAACCGAAACCCGACCTGTGGCACACGCCTCGAATCTCTGCAGATACTTACACTCGCGAAACGGCATCGCGATTACTGGGATCAGCGCGAGGAGCCGCAGTGAGCTTTCCTTGACGGGTCAGGCCCTCGGGCTCGCGTCCATCTCGGAGGCACGCGCCAATGCTTGCGTGTCGATATACTCCCGGACGTTCGTCAATTTGCCATTTCGAACGGTTATGGCGAAGACCCAATGGTCATCGAACGTCCTATTCGTGGCTTTGACTCTCCCCGTAGCGAAGCCGACGACCAGAACCCGGTCTCCCTGCGCTATGAACTCGGGGGGCACTGGGTACGAAGTTTCCACCGTCTCGTTAGCCTTCTGAAGCACATCCGCCAATCCCGCGTGCCCGCGGTGCGTGCCGGCCAGCGGCCAGTCCTCGCCCGGAATGATCCACTCGATATCTTCGGCAGACAACGCCAGCAAACCTTCCTTATCGCGGCGGCCGAGTGCTGCAAAAAACTCCTTCACAATCTGGACATTCTCTTGGATGCTCATCGGCCTCTCTCCATTTCCCTTACATCGGATCGTGTAAGTTTCAGCGCGACAGCTCTCACACTACCCCTATCTTTTTCGATTTCTCTCACAAACTTGATCTGCACTCTCCGTATTAGACCTGCGCCATGCCCCCATCGACGGCGAGATCCACGCCGGTGATGTAAGAACTTTCATCAGAGGCGAGGAACACGACGGCAGCAGCGACTTCCTCGGCCTTGCCTCTGCGGCCGAGCGGAACTTCCGTGGCGAACTGGGCTGCCGCCTGTTTTACCTGTTCAGCGGTGAGGCCCGCGTTCTCCAAAGCCGGAGTTTCGATTGGGCCAGGGCTCATCGAATTCACACGAATCTGGCGATCCTTCAGTTCCACCGTCCAGCCGCGGGCGAAAGAGCGCACAGCCGCCTTGCTCGCAGCGTAGGCGGTAAACGCTGCATCTCCCCTCACATTGGCGACTGAAGAGGTCAGGATGATCGAGCCGCCATCTTTGAAAAGGGGAAGGGCCTTTTGCACTGTGAAGAACGTTCCCTTTGCGTTTAGGTCGAAGGTCTTGTCAAAATGAGCCTCGGTCGCCGTTTCGAGCGGAGCGACTTCACCCCAGCCAGCGTTTGCGAAGAGGACGTCGATGTGGCCGTGCTTCTCTTTCACGACGGCATAGAGCCGGTCCAAATCCTCCAGGCGCGATATGTCGCCAGCGACCGTCGTGACGTTTCTCCCGATCAAGGCTGCGGCCTCTTTCAGCTCTTTCTCTCGTCGGCCAGTGATCACGACGTGCGCGCCTTCTTCCACGAAGCGCTTGGCCGTGGCCAAGCCTATCCCGCTGTTTCCGCCTGTGATCACGGCGATTTTTCCTGCTAATTTTTGTCCGTTGTTGTTGCTCATATGTTTTTCCTTTTTACCCAC
>Ga0210393_10005081_pt1 | contig 10377 bp, 10 predicted proteins | sample IncBWC27OmetaG_FD_160068 | JGI IMG/M metagenome (GOLD analysis project Ga0210393, IMG submission 160068) | Forest soil microbial communities from Barre Woods Harvard Forest LTER site, Petersham, Massachusetts, United States - Inc-BW-C-27-O ...
CGGGCCGAACATATTGCGGCCGAGGATGAAGGCGCCGAAGCCTTCCGCCGCGGCGCGGGCGAAGCGATCGTCAGTCCCGCCGTCTTTCCCGATCATCGATCGAAAGGTCCGGGTCGGGTAGAACCAACTGTGCAACTCCCCGCCCCGTTTGCCGAGCGGATGCTCCAGGCTCTGGTCCGGACCGGCCCCGAAGCCGTCGATGGACACTCCAAAAGCTGCTACGCGCACCTTGCCCATGGGGGGCCTCCGTCTGATTGTGAACTGCAATCTCGGTGGATATGGATGGCCGAGTCGACCCGATGCTCAATTCAGCACGGCACTCGACCTCGATTGGGGTCAAAGACATGTATTTAATCATGAGGTTGAATCAAATTCTCAAAGAGGTTCACCCAAGAGAATATCCACAGCTTGACCTCATGCCAAAGTTCGTGTGGCGCATCTCAGAGAGAGTGAAGCCTGTTTTCTGGAATTAACGGGCGAAAGTCAGCATTAATTCGCGTGTATTGCGGATAATGGGAGCCTCCCCAGTGCGACGCGGATGGTCCGCGCGGGTGGCTCGGTCGGGCCGGCTTAGATTCTGAAAAAATGCCGACGGCATTTTATTTACGAAAAACGAAATTCATGCTAGCTTTCCCGAGTCGCGCAATCCGGACGGACAACCTGAGAGCGAGTTGCGCCGCAACGTAAGCAAACAGAGAGAAAATTTTTATTTGGATTCGCCGTAACCCATTGAAAAGCCCTGATTCGGCCAAAGGAATCCAAGGAAATCCAAGCTTTTTTCGTTGGTTTTATTTGGTTTTGCTTGGATTTATTTGGCGGCGTCCCGCGCGTGGGCCGCGCCCTCACGCCGTGCGCCGCATCGCCCCGCCTGCCGCATCCGCGATCGACTTCGCGCCAAAGAGGATAAAGATCACGCCAACGAGCCGCGTCACCGCGACGCCATGGGTGAGGAAAAACCGCCGCACCGCCGGCAGGCCGGCGGCGAAGATCAGGGTCACGTCGGCGAGCAGGAAGCCGACGAAGGCAGCGACGAACATCTGGGGCGCGTCGGCCATTTTCAGCGCGCCGATATAGGGGGCGACGATGGCCGAGAACATCGCCAGCGCCACCGGATAGGATTTGGGGTTGGTGAGGCCGAAGGCCATGCCGGTCGCAAGCGGCCGCTTGGCCCCAATCGTGCGCGGCGGCGCGTCCTTTTTGGTCATGACCGCGCGGGCGCCGAGATAGAGGAGATAAAGGCCGCAAACGAAGCCCAGCAGCTCGAACAAAGTCGGGCCTATGCGGTTCGCGCCGACGATTGCCGCAACCGCGAGCACGCCCCAGGTCACGTCGCCAACAAGGTGACCGCAGATGAACCAGGCGCCGGACGCGCGCCCGCGCGAGGCCGCAAGCGTGAACAAGGCAAGGAACGCCGGCCCGGGCGTAACGACATAGAGATAGGCCGCGGCGAGCGAAGCGAGCAGGATTTTGGGATCGGTCATCTTGCTCCGGCATAGACCATGGTATATATCATTTGTCAAAGGCAGAGCAGAATGAGTCAAACCGCAAGACTATTCAAGAACGGACGGAGTCAAGCCGTGCGCCTGCCTGCCGCCTTTCGCTTTGATAGCCAGGAAGTGTACATCCGTCGCGATCCGACGACCGGCGATGTGATTTTGTCCGCCAAGCCGCGATCGTTCGATCGCTTCTTCGCCGCCCTGGCAAAAGCCGAAACCCCGGATGATTTTCTTTCGCCCGGCGAGCGCCGGCAGGAGGGGACGGAGCGTGATCCTTTCGAAGGCTGGGAGGAATGACACGCTTCATGCTCGACACCAACGCGGCGAGCGGATTGGTGAAGGGTCAGCCGACAATCACCGCGCGATTCAAAGCCGAGGCGCCGGACCGCGTCTGCCTTTCGGCGGTGACAGAGGGCGAGATGCTGTTCGGCGTCGCCAGGAGGCCCGAAGCGCGAAGGCTGCACGCCGCAGTGAACGCGCTTCTGGCGGCGATCGATGTCCTGCCCTGGACGAGCGCAACGGCGCGCCGCTATGCGACCCTTCGGGCCGGCCTGGAACGCCAAGGACGGCCGCTCGGCGCACTCGACTTGCTCATCGCGGCCCATGCGGCGGAGCATGACATGACGCTAGTGACCCATGATGGCGCGTTCGGCGCGGTTCCCGGACTCCGCCTCGAGGATTGGACGCAAGCCTGAGGCCTCACGTTTCTCCATTTATCAACCGTTTCAATTTGTACAATGTCTCGAGCGCGTCGCGCGGGCTCATCGCGTCGGGGGCGAGCGCCATGAGCGCCGCGCGCAACTCGTCAGGCACAGGGGGAGGAGGCGGCTCGCGCGGCTCGTAGGAAAACAGCGGCAGTGCGTCGAGCGAGCTGCTCGAGCGCGTCGCCTCGAGGCTCGCAAGCACCTGACGCGCCCGCTTGACAACCGAAGGCGGCAGGCCCGCGAGCTTCGCGACCTGGATGCCATAGGAGCGGTCGGCCGCGCCGTGCACGACCTCGTGCAGGAAGGCCAGCGTGCCCTTGAACTCGGTGACCCGCATTGTGAGATTGACGAGCCGAGGCAGCGTCTCGGAGAGAGCCGTCAGCTCGTGGAAATGGGTGGCGAACAAAGCCCGCGAACGGTTGACGGCGCTTAAGTGCTCGACGCAGGCGTAGGCGATCGAGAGCCCGTCGAACGTCGCCGTGCCGCGGCCGATCTCGTCCAGGATCACCAGCGAGCGCGCGGTCGCCTGGTTCAGAATGGCCGCGGTCTCGACCATCTCGACCATGAAGGTCGAGCGGCCGCGCGCGAGATCATCCGCGGCGCCAACGCGCGAGAAAAGCCGATCGACGATCCCGATATGCGCGTGCGCCGCCGGCACATAGGCGCCCATTTGCGCGATCAGCGCGATCAATGCGTTCTGCCTGAGATAGGTCGATTTGCCCGCCATGTTGGGGCCGGTGACGATGGCGATGCGGCCGCCCTCCCCCGCTTCTCCCATGAGATCGCAATCATTGGCGACGAACGGCTCGCCCGCTTCTTTCAGCGCCGCCTCGACCACGGGATGGCGACCGCCCTCGATCTTAAAGCTCAGCGAGGCGTCGATCAAGGGCCGTGTCCAACTGCGCTTGACCGCGAGTTCAGCGAGCGCAGCGGCGACATCGATCTCGGCAAGCGCCGCGCCAAAACCGCGCAGGCGTTCGCCCTCCGCGACGCAGGCCTGACGCAAGCGCTCGAACGCCTCGAGCTCGAGCGCAAGCGCCCGGTCGGCGGCAGAGGCGATGCGCGACGCGAGATCAGCGAGGGCGTTGGTCGAGAAGCGCATCGCGCCGGCCATCGTCTGGCGATGGATGAAGGTCGCGTTATGGGGAGGCTTGAGCAGCGTCTCGCCCGCGGCCTGCGGGGTCTCGATGAAATAGCCAAGAAAGTTGTTGTGCTTGATCTTGAGCTGCCTGACGCCGGCTTCGTCGGCGTAGGACGCCTGCAGCCCCGCGATCACGCGACGGCTCTCGTCGCGCAGGCTTCGCGCTTCGTCGAGCGCCGACAAAGCGCCGGCGCGGACGAACCCGCCGTCGCGCTTGAGCAACGGCAAATCGTCACCGAGCGTACGTTCGAGATCACGCTCAAGTTCGGTGCAGTCAGCGCGGAGCCGCGCGGAGGCGCTCAACAGTTCGGGTGGAAGATCCTGAGCGGCCTCAAGAATGCTGGCCAGCGTCACCGCCGCGGCGAGGCCGTCGCGGACGGCGGCAAGATCGCGTGGACCGCCGCGGTCAAGGCTCAAGCGCGCAAGAGCCCGAAGAAAGTCGGGCGCGTGCATAAGCGCACGTCGCAAGGCGTCGCGCATTGGCGCCGCCTCGACCAAGAAATCAAGCGAATCGAGCCGCCAGTTGATAGCCTCTGGATCGGTGAGCGGGCTCGCCAGCCGCTCGGCAAGCAGGCGCGCGCCTGCAGGGGTTACGGTCAGATCGATCGTCGCTAGGAGCGAGCCCTCGCGCGCGCCGCTCAAGGTCCGCGTGAGCTCGAGGTTGGCGCGGGTCGCCGGATCGATCTCGAGGCTCGTCCCGCGCGCGCGCCGGGTCGGAGGCGAGAGGGCGGGCCGGGCTTCGAACTGGGTGCGCTTGACATAGGCGAGCGCGAGAGCGGCGGCGGCGATCTCGGCGCGCGTGAAGGCGCCGAAGCCGTCGAGGGTTTCGACGCCATAGAACTCGCAGACCCGGCGTTCCGCCGCGGCGCCATCGCCGCCGTCGCGCGCGAGCGGCGTCGCGGGAACGCGCATCTCGCGGACAGTCTGGGAAAACCAGGGTTCGTCGTAGACCGCTTGCGACGCGACCACTTCGCTCGGCTCCAGGCGCGCGATCTCCGCGGCGCGGCCGGTTTCGTCCGTCTCGCTGAGCGCGATCGACCCCGTCGACAGATCCAGCGCGGCGAGCCCGTAAACCTGCCGCCCCTCGCTCGAACGCAGCTTCTGGACGGCTACCAGAAGACGCGCCCGACCGGGCTCGAGCAGCCGTTCCTCCGTGATCGTCCCCGGCGTGACCAGCCGCACGACGTCACGCTTGACGACTGACTTCGGTCCCCGTTTTTTTGCCGCCGCCGGGTCTTCAATCTGCTCGCAGACCGCAACGCGGTGACCGAGCGCTATCAGCCGGTTGAGGTAGTCGTCAGCCCGCTCGACGGGCACCCCGCACATGCGGATGTCCTCGCCCTCGTGCTTGCCGCGCTTCGTGAGGACGATGCCAAGCGCCCGGCTCGCGATTTCCGCGTCTTCAAAGAACAGTTCGTAGAAGTCGCCCATCCGGTAGAACAACAGGGAGCCGGGGTTGACCGCCTTGATTTCGAAATACTGCGCCATCATCGGCGTGAGCCGCGCGGCGGTCTCGGAATTGGGGCTATCGCTGGAGGCGTCCATCGCCTCAGCTTAGCAAATCAGCCGCGGGCGCGCAGCGGCGCCACCCCCGCTATCCACGGGTCGCGCCCGTGTGGCCGGACGCCTATTGCTGGGCTTGTTTCTCCAGCAGCCGGTTCTTGATCAGCCACGCGGCGCCGCGGTTCCAGGAATAGTTCGCGCCGATGCGAAGGTCGGTCTGCTCGACGGCGCGGACCGCGCCGGTTTGCGTGTCGCGAAGCTTGAAGGTGACGGCGTAATCGGTGCGCGTGACGCGGGTCACTATGCCAACAAGGGATTGATCCGCGCCAAGTTTGCGAGCGATCGCGGCGTCGCAACCGTCGCATTGGCGCAGGGTATGGGCGCGCACGTCCGCTGCGTCGGCGCCGCTGACGTCAACGAGGCTGTATCGGCCGGATTCAACGAGCAGCCGGCGCACCGTCTCGGTCGCCAGCCTCAGTTGCTCGCGGTCTTGATCGCTTTCGGGGATGATTCCGGCGCCGCCGCTGAAATCTTCCAGCTCGAAGTCAAAAACGGCAACTTTGACCGGCGCAATAGCGTCGCCCTGTTTGCCGAACGTCGGAGGCGAGTTGAGAACGTCACGCGCGACAAACGATTCCGCTTTTTGCCAAGCCTCGTCCGTGTCGCCGCGAAATGTCAGCAACCGGTCAAAAACGATCCGGCCCTGCTCCTCGTCGGCGATTTGGATCTTCGCCCCCTGAACAAGGGTGCTCATTTTGTGCACACCGCCAAGCAGGACGAACCTTGCGCCGGCGGCGCGGGCCGCCTTTTGCAGCTCCGCGGGGTTCATCACCGGCTCGCACGGCTCGGACCCGCAAGACATCGGAACCACGCGATACTGACCATTCGCCACAAGGTCGCGCTGCAAGGCGCTAACGAAATCGGCGGCGCGCCGTTGATGAGCCGCCGTTTGATCGGTCGGCTCACCGGATGTGTCGACATAATCGAGGTCCAAAACCGCCAGCGCGACGGGCTGGGTCGGCGCAACATCGGCTCGCACGCCTTGCCCGCCAAGCGTGGCTGCCAAGCCGACAAGTGCAACGACTGCAACGGAACGGAGTGCGCTATGCATCGACCACCTCCTTCTAACGGCCTTCGAGCCAGAGGCCTCACGCCGCCGACGCCAGCGCATCGCGGCGCGTCTTCATCGCTTTGGCGGCCATCGTATAGCCTCCACCGGCGCCGTCAACGAAGTGGACATGGCCGCGTTGGGTCGCCGAGGGAACAAAGCACGTCACCTGCGCCGCCCCCTGCCGGAAGACGCCCCAGTGAGCAAACGCGTCCGCGGCGGCAAGCCGCGCCTCGAGAGCATCGGCGAACTCAGGGGAGCAGTCGAGCGTCATGCGCAGGCCGTCGTCGAACTTGCGAAAATCGGCGTTGGCGACAAGCTCGCTCGCATAGGTCGCCGCGTCGAAGCGACCCACTTTGAGCTTGAAAGAATGAAGGAAGATCGCGATGCAGTAGCTGCGAATCGCCGCGAGACGCGCCTTCGCTTGCGACAGACCCGAGGCCTTATTGACTCGTGTCTCAAGCGCGACCGCCCTGCCCGGGCTCCCAGGCCGCAGACTCATCAAAGTGACCGGCCGCTCGCTCGACGCGACGACGAGCGACGATTTGACGATCTCGTTGATCAGCGGCGCAAATCTCGCGTCGTTTCCGCGTGGCGCAACGATCAGCGACAGAACAAGTCCGTGCTTCGCCGGCGCCACGCCCCAACGGCAGGAGAGGCCGGAAAGATCCGGCCGCGCGCCGGGCTCCGCCAGCGGCAGAGCATAAGCGCCGTGTTTGGCCGCAGCGTCGAACCAGGTCAGGCCGCCGCCGGCGAACATCGCATAGACGCAAGGCGGAGCCGCGGCGAAGCGCGCGACCCTCACGTCGTATCCCGCCGCCCGGATTTCGGCGACCGGCGCCATCGCGACGCGTAACTCGAAATGAAACTCTTCACGGGCGAAGGCCGCCATCGCCTGAAGCGCCTTGGCGGCGGCGACCACATCGGACGACGACACGGCGAAGCTCGCGCCGTCGCCGCCAAAGACGAAAGGAAACGGCCGCCGGTCCAGCGCGTTGGCGACGGCCGCGATCGCGCCCGCGCCGACCATGTTCACGGCCTTGTATCGGCCATCGGCGACGGCTTTGGTCGAGCCGACCACGTCAGCGAAACCGACGACCCAATCGTCCGGCAGCGGACTATAGTTCTCGCTCCTCACCGCGTCGGCGAAATTTTCGAATATCGGAATGGTGTCATAGAAGCCGTCGGCCATATCCGCCCAATCTGCGCGAGAAGCTCCAGATTAACGCGAACACGGATCGAATGCGTCAGAGTTTCGAACGCAACTCGGTCTGAATCAACGGCCCGGCTCCCGCGCCCAGCGTGACATCCTGGCCGCGCTCGATCGATCGGCGCACAAACGTCTTGGCCGCCGCCACAGCCTCGGGCAATGGAGCCCCGAGAACAATGTAGGCGGCGATGGCGCTGGACAGTGTGCAGCCCGTGCCGTGCAGGTTTTTGGAAGCAAGCCTCGGCGCCGCGAAGCGACGAATCGTGTCCTCTGTCACCAAAAGGTCAACCGCTTCGTCGCCTTCAAGGTGACCGCCCTTCACCAAAACCGCGCGCGGGCCAAGCTTCAACAGGGCCGCGCCCTGGCGTTCCATGTCCGTTTCGCTTTTAGCGATCGGCTCGCTGAGCAGCGCAGCTGCCTCGGCGAGATTAGGGGTCAGACAGTCGACGAGCGGTAGCAGCGCGTGGCGGACCGCCTCGACGAAGCCTGCGCCGCTGAGCGCGTCGCCGGACGAGGCGGTCATGACGGGATCGTATATGAGGAAGGCCCTCATCCGGCGCCGAAGCCCGTCGCGAGACGGGCGTTCTTGCGAAGGCCCTACGGGGCCACCTTCTCCCGAAGGGAGAAGGGTTTCGCGCCCGCCTCCCAAAGGACGCCCGTTTCTCGACGGGCTATGGGGAGAGGGGAGCCTCGCCGCCACTATGTTGGCGATCTCCGCGCTGCCGAGCATGCCGATCTTGATCGCCGCGACCGCGAAGTCCTCGAGAACCGCTTCGATCTGCGCGCCAACGATTCCAGTCGGCGGAGTGTGGACCGTCCGCACGCCGCGCGTGTTCTGGGCGGTCAGTGCCGTGATGACGCAGGCGCCATAAACGCCAAGTGCTGCGAAGGTCTTGAGATCGGCTTGGATTCCGGCGCCGCCGCCGGAATCGGAGCCGGCGATGGTCAAAGCAATCGGCAGCCTGTGAGTCACGCGGGCCGTGTCGCCGCTATCCATTCTCTCGCGCGCGCCTCCGGATCGGCGCTGAGGGTGATGTCGGTCACGACGGAGACGATGTCAGCGCCGGCCGCAAGGCACAGCTTCGCCCGTTCGACCGTCAGCCCGCCGATCGCGACCAACGGAATCGCGCCGATGCGGCGCTTCCACACGCCGATCGTCTCGAGCCCCTGTGGCGCGAAAGCCATTGCTTTGAGCTTGGTCGGATAGATCGGCCCAAGCGCGACATAATCCGGCGCGAAGGTCAGAGCTCTCACGAGCTCAGCATCGTCATGGGTGCTGATTCCGAGTTTGATTCCCGCCTTACGCACGGCGAGCACATCCGCCTCGTCGAGATCGCCTTGCCCGAGGTGAATCCAGTCAGCTCCAGTGTCGATGGCAATTTCCCAGTGGTCATTGATCACGAGTTCTGCGCCTGAACGGCGGCAGATGGTCATCGCATGGTGCGTCTCGCTGCGGAGATGGTCCTCGGTCGCATCCTTTATTCGCAGTTGGATCAATCTCGCGCCTACGCCCACAAGGCGTCCGACCCAGGCCGCGCTGTCGACAATTGGATAGAAGGGATCGAGCGCGCTCACGAGAGCACGGCCCGGCCGACGACGGGCGTCGATGGCGCGGCCATGTCGCGCGACTCCATGGGGCCTGCCAGGAAGGCGGCGCGGCCCGCTTCGATCGCCTGGCCGAAAGCGCGCGCCATCGCGACGGGATCTCCCGCCTTCGCGACGGCGGTATTGAGCAGCACGCCGTCGTAGCCAAGCTCCATCGCCGCCGCGGCGTGAGACGGCAGGCCGAGGCCGGCGTCGACGATCAGCGGAACCTCCCGGAAATGCGCGCGCAACGCCCTCAAGCCGAACACATTGTTGAGACCCTTGCCGGAGCCGATCGGCGCGCCCCAGGGCATCAGCACCTTGCACCCAGCCTCGATCAGTCGCTCGGCGACCACGAGATCTTCTGTCGTGTAGGGAAAGACCTGGAAACCGTCGGCTGAAAGAATTCGCGCCGCCTCAACGAGGCCGAATGGGTCCGGCTGAAGTGTGTCGGCTTCGCCAATCACCTCAAGCTTGACCCAGGGCGTGCCGAACACTTCGCGCGCCATCTGAGCCGTCGTCACCGCCTCTTTCACGCTGTAACAGCCTGCGGTGTTCGGCAAGACGCGGGCGCCGATATCACGGATCAGCCGCCAGAAATCCTGGCCCTCCTTGAGGCGCGCCGATTCGCGCCGCAGCGACACTGTGAGGATCTCGGCCCCACTTGCGCGCGCGGCTTCAGCGAGGATCGCGGGCGAGGGATATTGCGACGTGCCAAGCATGAGCCGCGAGCGAAAGCTCTGGCCGTAGAGAGTGAAATCGGAGTTCGAGGTCATGAGCCTCACCCACCCTGCCGAGGCGCGACGATCTCGATCCGGTCGCCGTCCTTCACAAGCGTTGCAGCGCGCGCGCGCGCCGGCACGAACTCGCCATTGAGCGCGGTCGCGACCTTGGCCTCGGCGAGGTCGAGCGATCGCAGGGCTTCCGCAAGCGTGGCGGCGGGGACATCCTGCAGCTCACCGTTAACGACCAGCCTCATACGAGCGCCCTCGACCGCTCGAACGCGAGCGCCGCCGCGCGCTCCGCGAAAGCCGGCGCGAGCAGAAAACCGTGGCGAAAAAAGCCGTTGACGAAAATGCGGTCGCCGCGCTCCTCGATACGCGGCTCGTTGTCAGGATAGGCGGGCCGCACGTCGGCGCTCATCTCCAGGATCTCAGCCTCTCCGAACGCCGGATGAAGCGCGTAAGCCGCGCTCAGAAGCTCGATCGCCGAACGCACGCTGACCGCGCCCCTCTCGGCGCTCTCAATCATTGTCGCGCCGATCATGAATTCGTTGTTCGCCCGCGGGACGATATTGAGCGGAATGCGAGGATGCAGAAAACGCACCGCGCGGGTCAGCGTCACCTCGCGCGAGCGGATGCGCATCATCTCGCCGCGTACGCCGCGCAATTCAGGAAGCGCCTTGCGGGCCGCCCAGCCGCGGCAATCGACAACGAAATCCGCCTCGCCAGGCGTCTCGCTATCCACGCCAAAACGGATTTCGCCGCCTCTCGCGCGCAAGTGCTCGGTCAGCGCCGACAATGCGACGCGCGGATCGAGATGGCCTTCGGCGGCGAAGAACAACCCTTTGCGGAAGCGGCCCGCCAGATCGGGCTCGAGTTCGGCGATGTGGCCTTCGTCGACACGCACAT
>Ga0210393_10005082_pt1 | contig 10377 bp, 9 predicted proteins | sample IncBWC27OmetaG_FD_160068 | JGI IMG/M metagenome (GOLD analysis project Ga0210393, IMG submission 160068) | Forest soil microbial communities from Barre Woods Harvard Forest LTER site, Petersham, Massachusetts, United States - Inc-BW-C-27-O ...
ATCACCGTGCTTTCGAGCGCAATACGATGATCGGACCAACTGTGGTCCGTATCCACGTGCATCGCGGTGATTTTCGTCCCTCCCTTGGCCTTGATCGCGGCCACCAAGTCGTCGTCTGTGATGCCAGATGATCGTTCGCCGTCAGAGCCAGCACGGGAATGCGCGCCAGTCCTTCCGCAGTTCCAGCCACCACGAATTCCTTCGCATGCGCGGTGAGCTCAGCGACCATGCTTTCGGCGGTGACATCGGAGAGTGTTTCCATGTCATCGGCCATCTGCGCCACCGCCTGGGCGCGCGGCCTTCCGCCAACCAACCCCATGTCCGCCATGGAGATCAGAATGGCGCCGAGCAGTGCATGATCGTGGGCCGCGGTGTGCGCGACGACCCAGCCGCCCATACTGTGACCCGCTATGGCGATCCGGGTGGGGTCAACACCCAGTTTCAATGCGTTCGCCGGATTTCGCAGGTACGACAGCACCGCATCGGCATCCTCCGGATTCTGCGCAAATCGAAATGGCCCCGGGCTGCCCCAGGAGCCGCGGTAGTTGAAGGTCACCGCATTCCAACCTGCGCGGCGCACGGCCTGCGCCAAGTCGAGGTTTTTCTCATTCCCCGGCAAGCCGTGGCAGATGACGAGCGTGGGATGCGGACCGGCACCGGGCGGCGAATACACCAGTCCGTTGATGAGCACTCCATGACTGGGAATGTGCAGCACCGTCATGGCCGCCGGATGCGCCGAATCCACGGGTGGATCTGTAAAGATGGCCGGCGGCGCCGATTGCGCCGAGACCCCGGTCCACGCGAAGCCGAAACTCACCAACGCAAGCAATAGCGACACTCGCATCACGAACACCTCATGCAAACAGCGTACGGAAGACCTCGTATCATAAACGACTGGGACGAAGTAGGTCCGCTTTAGTCCTGCGCGTTAATCCGGTACGTGTGCCTGCCGATCACCAAGTCGCTCCATTTTGAGGGGCGCGCAGACACACTCCCTTTCGCCAGGTCATTGATCAGATCGCGCGCCGCACCGGGAATGTCCACGGTACCCACGTTGCCGACGTACACCCACTTTCCCAGCCGATTTTCATACGCTCGCCCGCGGTAGCTCGTCAGAAACACGAACTCATCGAGCTTGTCATTGTTCAGATCAATGAATATGCCGGCGGTGCTTTCAATTGAAAAATTTCCGAGGCGCAGATCGCCGCCGGGTTGGCTCAAGTCCGTCGTGAGTGTATCGATCAAGCTCTGATCGAGGGTGCGGCCCGCGGGGTAAATACGCAACTTTTTGAGCACATCCGGGACGTCGACCCGCGCAAAGGATTCATAGCGGCTCGATTGCGCCAGCATCGCGGTCGCGGCCTGGCGAATGGCATCGGCGTCGGCGCCGGCATACGAGTCGGCCAATTCTTTGAGCCGCGCGCGCCCGTATTTGCCCGCGTCGAAACGCAGGTATCGCAAGGGCGAATTCTGCCCAAATGACTGAACGCGCATGCGCGAAACGTCCGGCGACTCGATCGCCTTGAGCCCCCGTTCTTGTACGAGTTGAAACTGGCTGTTGGCGGCCAATCGATACGGCGACAGCAGCGGCGTCAACGCCGCCGAAATGATGACGATCAGGGCGAGCGCGACGATCACGTTCACGCGCGCAATCGCGCCGAGCCATGCTCCCTTGCGAAATACCGCAATTGAGTATCCCACCGAGTAGAGCAACGCGGCGCTCGCGACCACAAACGCCCACACTCGCTCGACGGTGAGCCCGTAGTGGCGGCTGCGCACGATGAGCGCATACAGCGCCGTCAATGCGACGATCACCATCAACGGTACGGCGGCTCTCAAGCATCTCGCGACCCACTTCGGATAGGGTTGAACTACCGTCCCGTCTCGATAGGCGGCATTCAACAGCAGCACCATCACCGCCACCAGCCATAACAGCCAGGTCGCATCGATCGCCTTCTGCCCTGTGAACAGCAAGCCCGGCAGGTTCAGCACGAGCGCTGCCGTAAAGAGCGTCAGAATGGCTGCCGCAATCGTGGCCAGCCACTTGAGCACATTGAGCAGTTGCTCGAGAATCACGGACGTCAATTGCGTGATGGAGCCAATCAAATGCATCGCGCAACCGAATGTCAGCGCGGTTACCGGATAGATGAAAATTGGTTCTTCGAACAGCTCGCGGAAAAAGTCGATCTTCAGCAAATGAAAAAGCATCTGCCACAAGAACAGCAGCAGCCAAAATAATCCCGTGAAGAGCGCCGCTTCGGCGAGCATGAGTTTGTTGTGCCAGGCGTGCGTAAATAGCGCGCGGTAGTCGCTCGCCCAATGACCCGTCGTCAATCGACTCTGTGCGAATGGAAGAACCAGAAGCCATAAAACACCGAACAATAAAGCGAGCGACAGCGGCCAGTCCGCATCCCCGAGGTAGCGGGACAACCCGCCCGATACATGCGCGCCGAAATGCCATCCGAAATAAAGGTAAGCGGCGGCCAGCGCCAGCATGAAGCGCCAGAGGATCGCGGCCCGCGCATATCGTGACAACAATTGCGTCGTCACCGGAATGAATAGCGCCAGCGCATACAGCGGGATCAGCCATGCCTGATCGGTCGCAGGCCAATGATGGAATTTTATGGAATGGTGAAGCCAATATAGGACCCATCCTTGGATGACCGCTGCGAGCAATATGAGCGGCAATGCCGTCCTATCCGGCGAGGAACGTACCGAATCTTCCATGAATTCTCCCTTGTTTCTTGATCGTTCTTGGGTAGGGTGGGCGCCAATTATGGCAGTCGTGTGCGGCAATTCCGGCTTTTTCGAGGCAGCCGTATCGCCTCCTAAGCTACTGTATTTTAACGGAATAATACCACTACCTCCGACGCTGATTGCGTGCGCTTCAGCGCGCTGGATTGTATACTGTGTTTATAGCCAGTAGTCGAGAGTCCCATGAGCCAGAAGCAACCAGCGGATCTAAAGCAGCTCCGTCTCGATGAAATTGAAGACCAAATCACTGAACTCGCCGGACACTTGAACGCAGCGAACTATCGATGGCTGACCCTCATCGCGGAGTTCGATCGCCGTAACGGTTGGTGCGATGGAAAGCTTCACTCCTGCGCTCATTGGCTCAACTTCAAGGTCGGCCTCAACCTGGGCGCCGCTCGAGAAAAAATTCGAGTGGCGCATGCGCTGGAGGGATTGCCGAAGATCGCGGCGTCCATGGCGCGAGGCGAACTGAGCTATTCCAAGGTCAGGGCACTAACGCGTATCGCTTGCGACACCACGGAGGATAGTTTGCTCATGATTGCCTTGCATGGCACAGCCCATCATGTGGAAAGATTGGTCCGGCACTACCGGCAAGTCGAACATACGGAGGAACTGGCACGAGAAGCGCGCCAAGAAGAACGATGCAAACTGAGTTACTGGTACGACTCGGATGGCAGCTTGATTGTTCAAGGTCGGATTCCCGCATTGAAAGGCGCCTTATTCGAGAAAGCCTTGGAAGCTGCCATGGAGGCCGTACCTGCAACTGAACCCATATCTCCGAAAAAGCATCCTTTTGATTGGGATGATCCCGAGGAACCCAGTGTGGCTTTGCGGACCTACGGCGCGCGCCGCGCAGATGCGCTCGCTTTAATCGCTGAATCCTTTTTACAGCACGGCCCAGCCCAGACCACCGCTGACCGCTATCAGGTCGTGGTGCATGTCGATGCGGCGACTCTGAAGGATCACGACAATGGCCGTTGCGAGATCTAACACGGTCCTTCGATCACAGTGGATATGGCGCGCCAAATAACCTGCGACTCCGGCCTCGTGCGTCTCATTGAGAATGATAACGGCGAAGTGCTCGACGTCGGACGCAAGACCCGAAGCGTTCCATCTGCTTTGCGCCGCGCGCTGAATGCGCGCGATACGGGTTGCCGGTTCCCTGGTTGCACGTTTCATCGCTACGTCGACGCGCACCATATCAAACACTGGGCCGACGGCGGTGAAACGAAGCTGTCCAATTTAATTACCCTTTGCCGCGCGCACCATCGCTTGGTGCACAAAGGAGAAATAGTCATAAAGCCGTGCGAGGCTGGCGGTTGGCAATTCTTCAGCGAGGACGGCCGCGCTTACAAAGAGGCGTATCGCGAAAGAAGGCAATGCTGCGAGTGGAATGCGCTTCAAGAAGTGCATGAGGCTCAAGGGGTTTACATCGACTCGAGGACTGCCGCAACGCGTTGGGCCGGAGAACGCATGGATTACGATATGGCGATATCTGGACTTTTCTCGAGCTTGGCTCGCGCCAAGCGCGCCAAGGACGTTTCCGCGGAAACGTCGGAGGCATGACGCTCGGCTACCTCAAGGAGTCGCTTGCATCAAATGGAGTTTGACGGCCGATGGATGGCCCGAATCGTGATAGACGGTGTTTTCCGCGGTCTTCATGAGGCGATTCATGCCGAGCGGTTCACCGGTGTTCGGGTTGACATCGAATCGCGGGAAATTGCTGCTCGAAATGTCCAGACGGATACGATGACCCTTCTTGACCACGTTGGCGGTGTCGAACGGCCGGATGAGCATGCCGTAGATTTTGCCGGGTGTCAGGAGTCGGCGCTTCTGCGAGCGATCACGATAGCTGGCGCGCACGATGCCATCGGTAAGATTCATATCAAACCCAGTCGGAAAGTCGGCACTCGGCGGATACACATCAATGAGTTTGGCGGTGAAGTCCGTATCGGTCGCCGTCGACGATGCGTACAGCGTGACTTCCACCGGGCCGGCCAACACCACATCTTGCCGTAGTATTTCGCTCTCGAATACCACAACGTCGCTGCGCGCGCGCAGCGGCAGATAAGGAGGCCGGGATCCCGGCATATCGGGACGTTCGCGCTGGTCGTAGGCGCCGTCTTTCAAGCGCCTCGAGACTCCGCCGCCAATGGTGGGCACGGGATGCGCGGGATCGAACTGAAACGTGGTCGATGCTTGCTCTGGTGAAGTGGGCGCACGCGCATTCAACGATCCGTCGGCGTGCAGATAGAAAATCGCGGCGCGCGACTCCGCGGGCGGCCATTCCTTCGATTCACGCCACTCGCCGCCGTGATAGAGGCGTCCCGCAGCGTCTTTGTGGCCGTCTCCAGTACCCATCAGAAAATAGCGCACCGGCGCCTGCGTTGAACTCTGCGTCTGGATGCCTTTCAAATGGCAGTCGAACCAGCGTAGATGAAAATCCGTGTCGAAATCCTTGATCGCGGCGTCTGCGCCAAAGTCCACATCGCCGGCGTAGGTCGCGGTATTCCCGTGGTGGGTCCATGGCCCGATCACGAGGCGCATCTCGGACTTCTTCAGCGCCGCAAGCCCGCGCCAGTTCTCGATCGTTCCGCGCAGATAGATGTCGTACCAACCGCCAACGTGCACCATGGGAACATCCGCGGTCTGTGCGTAGAACTTTTCCCATTGCATTCCGAGGGTGTCCCAATGTGCGTCGTAGTCGGAATGCGTCGCTTCGTCCAGATAGTAGCGTTCGTAATTCGGTGCCATCGACAGTGGGCTCAATCCCTTGCGGATCGGCAGCGCTGCATACCATGCGGTCACGTCCTCCTTGGACAGCATGCCTTTTGTCACGGGATCCTTGGCATCATCCAATGCCTGCGACCACGCCCATGTCAGCTGACGGCCCATCTCGAACGCGCCGTCGTATCTGACGCTGTGATCCCAGGCGTTCGCCATGCCTCCCATGTTGAGCAGCAGGGCGCGAAGATGCGGAGGCGCGAGTTTCGACGCATCGGCCTGCGTATGCGCCGCATATGAAGTCCCGTACATTCCCACTTTGCCGTTACTGAATGGCCGGGCCGCCGCCCATTCAATCGTGTCATATCCATCATAGGCATCGTATGCATAGTACTTTTCGAACACTCCCTGCGAATGATGGCGGCCACGCGTGTCCTGAATCATGACGACATAGCCATGCTTCGCCAAAGTCTCCGCGATCGATACGGCCGCGGGCTCCGACTTGTCGTAGGGAGTGCGATGTAGCAGCACCGGCAGCCGTTCCGGAGCCGGCACGTTTCCCGTTCCCGGCCGGTAAATATCGGTGGCCAGCAACACGCCGTCGCGTGCCGCGACCATGACGTCTTGCTCGCGGATCACGTCGGGATAGGCCTTCGCCGCGACAGATTGCGCGTAACCGGCCGCAGCAGCGAGCAGCCACGTCGCAGCGGCGAGACTTGCATGGAATCGTTGGAGCCGTGGTGTCATGAAGCTACCTTAACTTCCGAAATTCATCGCGCGCCTGCGGATGTTCAGCGAGGAGCTTTTCGAGCCGCGGCAGCCGCGAGTGAGCGGCGTTGCGCAGTTCTCGCGGCGCCTCGCGGTAAGACTCGCGAAGCAAAGCGCCCTGCTGCTCGACCAGCACCGCCGCCAGCGTCGCCGCCTGCACGAGATCCTTTTCCGCCTTGGCCGGATCCTTGCTGCGGCGTGTGCTCGAGTAGAGCTTGTGCCAGATCATGCGAGCGGCTTCCGGCAACATGATCGGGATGCAGTGCCCGCCGGCGAGGGCCGCGGCGGCGCGGCTGCCTTCGAGCAAGTAATCGTAGAACGGAATTGTCTGCGCGTGCCATTCGAGTTCCGGCACCGCGACGATTTCACCCAATAGGGGTCCGGGGGCGAGGATGTCAACGCGCCGGCCTTCGGCGCCCGGCAGCTTCACCGAGGTCGGCGGATGCTTGGCCGGCACGCCCGGGATCAGGGCGAAGGGCAGCTGCGTGGCGTGCATGGCGGATAGAAACGAAACCGTGGTCGCCAGTTTCAATGCCTGCCGGCGCGCCAGCTCCACGTCTTGCGCCGCGGCCGCAGTGGCCATGGCGCCGTACTCATTGAGCCAGCTCAAGAAGGCCAGAGTGCCGACCACCACCATACCGGCCTCGAAGATTCTTCGGTTCCGCAGCTCAACGAGGACGCTGGCGACACTTTTGTCCGCCACTTGATAGCCGAGCTTGGCGAGCGCCGCCACCTGTTTGGCCGTCCACTCAGAATTGGCAATTCGAGTCTGCATCGCTTCATAGGCCGCCGAATTGCCCGCCGTGCCCACAAATTGCTCAGATCGCTTTCTCGGCACCGGATAATAGGAGCGGTACCAATATTCGTGGCCCGTGCCTGCGCGCTTGACCAGCGTGCCCGGAGTACCGGGAAGCAGATCGCCCGTTGCGTTAGCGCGCGCTTTGACTTCCGCATAGAGCGCGCGGATCGCTATTTCATGGAGACGGTAAAGAGGCTTGGACGGCAGCAACACGCCCCACCTGAAATTAAGGGGTGCCGGGCAATGCATCCATTACCCACTATTTCTATATTTTAGTGGGTAAGCGACGGAGCAGCAAGGCGACGCTCGGGGCTATACGCAACTGCAACATTTCTGCGCGAAGATTCGCCGGCACCGCGACCAAAGGACCCCTGTACTACCCCAAGAGCCGTCCATGACCATACCAGCGCCACTCGATCACGATGAACTCATACGTCGCATCAGCCTCGACCTCGCCGACGGCTATGACGAAGAACTGGAGATGGAGATAGAAGACCGCCATCCTCTCCCGGGCGCACCGTCAGGCGCCCAAACCGATGCGGAGAGAGATTATCGGCAAGACTATTTCCGCCATTTGTTTCGGCTCCAAGCCGAACTCGTCAAGTTACAGGACTGGGTGGTCGCATCCGGGGAGAAGGTCCTGATCCTATTCGAAGGCCGCGATGCCGCAGGCAAGGGCGGCATGATCAAGCGCATCACCCAAAGGCTCAATCCTCGCGTCGCGCGGGTCGTGGCGCTGCCAGCGCCCAATGACCGCGAACGGACGCAGTGGTACTTCCAGCGCTATGTGTCGCACCTGCCGGCAGCCGGGGAAATCGTTCTCTTTGACCGCAGTTGGTACAACCGCGCGGGCGTCGAGAAAGTGATGGGCTTCTGCACGCCCGAGGAGTACGAGGAGTTCTTCCGTTCAGTGCCCGAGTTCGAGCGCATGTTGGTTCGCTCGGGTATCAAATTGTTGAAATACTGGTTCTCAATCACGGACGAGGAACAATACCTGCGCTTTCTCGGCCGCATTCACGACCCCCTGAAGCAATGGAAGCTAAGTCCGATGGATCTGGAATCGCGCCGCCGATGGGAGGACTACACCAGGGCAAAGGACGTGATGCTCGAGCGCTCGCATATTCCCGAGGCGCGATGGTGGGTGGTGCAGGCCGTCGATAAGAAACGAGCGCGCCTCAACTGCATCGATCATCTGCTTAAGCAGTTTCACTACCAGCAGACGCCGAAGACGCCGATCGTCCTGCCGCAGCGCGAGCACCACGAGCACTACTCGCGGCAAGCTGTGCCCTCCGAAATGCTGGTGCCGGAAGTGTATTGAGCGGTCAGCGAGGTCAGCTGCCGGCGAGGTCAGTGCCGGCGAGGTCAGCTGGCGGTGCTGTCCGGTTGCCGCCAAGCTCGCTCGAAGGGCAGCCGCCAGGCGCTGGGGGCGATGAGCTGGTGAATGGCGTTGGGTCCCCACGATCCGGGCTCGTAGAAACGCACCGGCAGCGGCGCCTCCAGCAGGTTGGTGGAAACCTCCCAAAGCCGTTCGATGCCATCGGCGGTCGTGAACAGCGTGTGGTCGCCGCGCATCGCATCCAGAATCAAGCGCTCATACGCTTCGAGCACATCGGCAATGTGCCCCGTGTCGTGCATGGCGAACTGCATACTGAGCTTGTCCAGACGCATGCCGGGACCGGGGCGCTTGCCGTAGAACGACAGCGACATTTTTGCGGCATCCGCCAGGTCGAAGGTCAGATGGTCCGGGCCTTGCTCGCCGATTCCTGACCCCGCCGGAAACATGCTCTTGGGCGGCTCGCGAAAGGCTATCGAAATGATGCGTTGACCTTCCGCAAGGCGCTTGCCGGTGCGCAGATAGAAGGGCACGCCGGCCCAGCGCCAATTGTCGATGTGGCATCTCAACGCAATGAAGGTCTCCGTATCCGAATCCGCGGAGACGCCTTCTTCCGATCGGTATCCCGTGTATTGTCCGCGGACGACATCGGCGGGCTTGATCGGCAGCATGCTGCGGAAGACTTTGTTTTTTTCCTCGCTGATGGGTTGCGGTTCCAGAGACGTCGGGGCCTCCATCGCCATGAATCCAAGAATCTGAAACAGGTGAGTGACCACCATGTCTTTGTAGGCGCCGGTCTGCTCGTAAAAAGCGGAACGCTTGCCGAGGCCCAGCTTCTCGGGTACATCGATTTGCACGTGATTGATGAAGTTGCGGTTCCATATCGGCTCAAACAGACCATTGGCAAAGCGGAAGGCGAGAATGTTCTGCGCGGCCTCCTTGCCGAGGAAGTGATCGATGCGGAAGATCCGATCCTCGTCGAACACCTCGTGCAGTTTGTTGTTCAACAAAACCGCGCTCGCGAGGTCCGTGCCGAATGGCTTCTCCATGATGACCCTTGAGCGGTCGACCAGTTCGGCCTCCCCCAGCAGGCGCACCGCGGACAATGCGGCGTTTGGCGGGACGCTTAAGTAGTGCAGCCGGCGGCACTCAACGTTGAAGCTGCGCTCCGCCTCCAGCACAGCTGCCTTCAGCACGGCAGCACCGGCGGTCAACGGCACATAGTTAAGGCTGTTTGAAAAAGCATCCCAGTCGGCCTGCGCAACTTTGCGCGTGGAGAACTCCGTGAGCGCGTCCCGCGCCAGCTGCCGAAAGGCTTCGGCGTCTATATTCTCGAGTGAGACGCCAATGATCCGGCAGCCCGGGATGAACCCTGAACTCGACAGATGAAACAGCCCGGGCAACAGTTTGCGTCGGGCTAGATCGCCGGTCGCGCCCACCAGAACCACGACTTGGGGGAACTGCGGCCCAACGCCCGACGGTATTTTTGCCACTATTCATATCTCCTTCGAGGGAATCAACGTCGCATTGTGCATCCTATTCCCGAATGCGCCAACGGCACCGCCCAACATTAACCCACGATGAGCGAAACATTAAACCCCGCCATTTTCGTATCGCTAATTCATTTTGTAAGCAGGCCCCACAGTGGTGTTTGACCCTCAAATCCAAGGGGAGTAGAACGAGTACACATAGGCTGATTCGGTGAAATCCCATGTTTACCAAACTAGTCGTATTTACCGCTGCATTGATTCTTGCCGTTCCTGTCTTCGCCGCGACTGGCGGAAGTTCGGGAGGTGGATCGTCGGCGAGCGCAGGCGCGAGCTCCTCAGTTTCCTCCGGTGGCGGTGGTCATAGTGGCGGTGGTGGTGGTGGCGGCGGCGGCGGCGGGCATGGTGGCGGTGCCGGCGGCCTTGGTGGTGGCGCCGGCGGCCATGGTGGTGGAGGATTGGCAGCGCATGCGGCCAGTATGCAAGGCGGCTCTTTCGGCGCCGCTGCTGCA
>Ga0210393_10005083_pt1 | contig 10372 bp, 8 predicted proteins | sample IncBWC27OmetaG_FD_160068 | JGI IMG/M metagenome (GOLD analysis project Ga0210393, IMG submission 160068) | Forest soil microbial communities from Barre Woods Harvard Forest LTER site, Petersham, Massachusetts, United States - Inc-BW-C-27-O ...
TGAAAGCAATCATCGCCATGTGCGCCACCGAAGATCTTTTTCACGACGATATTCATTACATTGACGGCCTCATGCACGTCGATGAATTTGAGCTCGGCATGGACATGCAAGTCGGGCTCACTCCCGCGCCGAACTTTCCGACCGACGAAAAATCTCTGGCCACCCGATTCGACGCCACGCCCTGGTTTCTTCTCTACCTGCACCAGCAGCGGGATGGCGCCTTTTGGCAACGCGCCTCAATCTCCGGCGATCAGTACGCACAATATAAAGTTCCCACTTTTATGATCGGCGGTTTTCTCGACGGCTACCGCGACAGCATCGGCCGGTTTCTATCGCGCGTAAAAAATGCGCCGGTGAAGGCTCTGCTCGGCCCTTGGAACCACTCTTTTCCAGATGACGCGCAGCCCGGCCCTACAATCGAATGGCGTGTGGAAGCTACACGCTGGTGGGATTATTGGCTAAAAGGGAAGCAGAACGGCATTCTCGACGAGCCGCGCTTCGAAGTTTACATGCGCCATTGGTATCCGCCTGATCCGAACATCGCAGAAATCCCCGGCGATTGGCGCGCTGAAAATAGTTTTCCCCCAACCAACACGCACACGGAAACTTTGTACCTCTCGCCCAATCATTCGCTGCGCGATTCAGTCCCGCCAGTTACAGATTCAGAGCAGCTGAAGTATGTCCCGTCCATCGGCGCCGAAGCAGGATTTTGGTGGGGCGATTTCACCACCGATCAGCGCCCCATCGACGCCTTCAGTTTGGTTTACGATTCCGAGCCGCTTGATAAAGACACCGCAATCCTGGGATGGCCCAAAGCACTTCTGCAAGTTTCCGCCACGGCGCCGCTCGCGGATTGGTTCGCCCGCCTTTCCGACGTTGCGCCCGACGGCACTGTGACCATGGTCACCGGCGCCGGACAAAGCGGCGCGCAACGCGACTCTCGCACGAACCCCGCTGATCTCGTTCCCGGCCACATTTATTCGCTTCCCATCGAGCTTCACCTTACCAGCTGGGTTTTTCAACGCGGGCATCGAATTCGACTGGCCATATCAAACGCGCTCTGGCCCATGATTTGGCCCACTCCATTTCCCATGACAACTTCATTGCAACTCGGAGGCGCGTCCGCTTCGCGATTGGAACTCCCGCTTGTTCCCTTGGAGCCACCCGCACGCCCGCACTTTTTCGCGCCCGAAGAAACGCCGCCACTCGACAACGTGAAGTCCGAAGGCGACACTTGGCCGCCCCAGGTTTGGACCGAAACCCACGATTTGCTTACCGGCATCACGCGCATTTCCTGGATCGGAGACGACTCCAGCCATTACCCTTGGGGCCGCCTGAAAGATCACGAGCAGATGACTTACGTTCTCGGCGACGCTCATCCGGAGAAAAGTTCGATCCACGCCGAAGGATCTACGACAGTCGAATTGCCCGGCCGCACTCTGGTCTGGAGCGTGATTCTCGATCTCAGCAGCGACCCGCAGAATTTTTACTACCATTCCGAGCGCCATCTCACCGAAAATGGAAAGCTAATTCGCGAAAAAAGTTGGGACGATAAAATCCCGCGAGATCATCAATAGACCTCGCCGCGCGGAATTAAATTCCGGAGCCTATTTTGAAAAATAGCGCCATCCTGCTAATTAGCTGTCCCGACCAAAAAGGGCTCAACGCTGCCGTCCACGATTTTATTTATCGCGCCAACGGCAATACTCTTCACGCCGACGAGCATCAGGATTACGAGCGAAACCTCTTCTTAATGCGTGTGGAATGGGATTTGGCCGGATTCTCGATCGACATGCGGGATTTCGCTAAAGAGTTCCAGCCCGTCGCTGACCGCTTCGGAATGAAATGGCGCGTGGCGCTTTCCAGTTACCGTCCCAAAGTAGCCATTTTCGTTTCGCGTTACGATCATTGCCTCACCGATTTGCTCTACCGTCAGCACAGCGGGGAACTGGCCTGCGAGATTCCGCTCGTTATCAGCAATCACGAAGACGTGCGACGCTGGACCGACTTTTACAAAATTCCTCTGCACGTGATCCCGGTCACCAAGGAAAATAAGCCCGACGCCGAGCGCCGCGAACTCGATCTCCTGCGTCCTCACGGAATTGACCTAATCGTTCTGGCGCGTTACATGCAGGTCCTGTCCTGGGATTTTATCCGCCAGTATCCGCCGCACCACATCATCAATATCCATCATTCTTTCTTGCCAGCGTTCGTCGGCGGCAAACCTCATCATCAGGCTTTTGAACGCGGCGTAAAACTCGTCGGCGCCACCAGCCACTACGTTACGGAGGTTCTCGACGATGGCCCCATCATCGAGCAGGACGTGGTCCGCATTTCCCATCGCGATACGCTCGAAGATTTAATTCAGAAAGGCCGCGACCTCGAAAAAGTGGTCCTCTCTCGCGCCGTCCGCTGGCACATCGAAAACCGCATCTTGCTATACGGCAACAAAACCGTGATTTTCGACTAGCGCCGCTCTGCCTCAGCTTTTCTTGCGCGTGAAATGATAAATCATCGGAGTATCCTTACCATTCTTGCGCCAAGTCCATTCTTCGGTGATGTGATCGTTGTCTTCAAAGCGAATGACGAGCTTGTGCTCGTGCCCGGTCGCTTCCGACGGCAAATTTCCCGCGCCTTGAAACGAAAAACTCAGCTCCTTGATCGCGCCATCGCCGGGTGTCGCTCGCATTCGCGGCTGATTGTTCGTTGGGCAATAGTGAATCAAAGAAATGGAATCGCCATCGACGTTATACAGCGTAACCATCTCCTCCATATGCATGGCTACTAATGTCTCCATCACGGTTGTGCCATTCACGATCACCTTGAAGCTCGTCTTCGCGTCCATGCCGTCCGCATCCTTACCTTCCCATTCTCCGGATAGTGACTTCAATTTTTCAAACGCCGCTTTGGTCTGCGCTCCGGCCCAGGCCGCATGCACGCCAAAAATAAAAGTCAGTAACAACAAACCGATCCGCTTGTTCCGTTGCATCATTTATCCTTTTTTGCTGGAATTTGTAGGTCGCGGCTGTCCGCAGGGAGGATCAGGAAGGCGGTCGAGGAACTCGCGCGAAAAAGCCACCAAAAATTCTCCCCGCCCCGAACGTCATGTTACGAGGGCAGGGAAGGCGCGGCAAGGACGCGCAAATTCAAACAAGCTGCCAAATTGGCCGTAAAGTATTAACGCTTCTTAAATCGGGGGCTATCGCGCGATCGATGCGCGCGCATCCTTTAAATCCGCCGCCAGCAGCCGGTGAAACAAATGTTCGCCTGCTTCGCGCCGCACGGAAAGTCTTCCCGCCTGATATGCGCGCGAACTGAGTCCGCGCTGCACGCCCGCGCAGATCACGATGTCTTCCTGCTGCACCAGTTCGCTTACTCCCATGCTCTCGCGAACGTAAGACATGTTTGATTCGCTGGTATCTCCAAAATAAAAATCAAATATCACTTCGCAGCGGCCAACGCCCATCGGAAGCACCAAGTTCGTATCCAGATATCCTTCATACCAATTCAGCATGAAGTTCGGATATTGCCAGAAATAATAAGCGCGGTCGCCTTTGCGCGTGTTGGCCGCGCTTTTCTCCGAACTGCTGTCCACCGTAACCGGGCTCGATTGCACGCAGCAACGATCCACATTTTCAATGGTGTAATTCGTGTAGTCCAGGACGCTGTTCAATCCTTTGTGCATGTGCGGCACGTGGTATCCGCCGTCCAGAAAATTGTCCACATACACTTTCCAGTTGCAGTCCAATATATAGCTGCGCCGCTCCACAAATTTCAGATCCGCAAAACCAAGCGGCTCCGCCAGCTTCACCAGCGCTCCCAGAAAATCCGCAAGCGATCCCGCCTTCGGATCCAGGTTCACAAACACAAACTTCTCCCAAGTCTCCACACGTATCGGAACCAATCCATTTTGCGCGCGATCGAAATTGCAGACACCGTCAAACTCCGTCATTCCCCGGAGCTCGCCTTCCAAGCTGTAGGTCCATCCATGGTACGGGCAACGCAAGTGCGCTGTGTGCCCGCAGGGCTCATTCATCACCGTCATCGCGTGATGCCGGCACACATTGAAAAACGCGCGCAGCTTGTTGTCGCTGCCGCGCACAACTACTACAGGTTCGCCAGCCACCGTCGCGGTAACGTATTGTCCGTGTTTCTCAACTTGCTCCATGCGCCCAACCGCCTGCCACGTCCGCGAGAAGACATTCTGCAGCTCCAGATCGGCGATGCGCGTATCGGTGTACCACGGCGCCGGTATCGTGTGCGCTTCCGCCAATGGAGCGGAAGCATTGTAAGAAGCGAGAATCTCTTTCACCGTCTGTTCCATGCAATTTCTCCTGTCGCTTTTCGTGAACGCCGGAAATCGGCGCTCGATTCGCTTCTTACACTCCGATCGCGCCTCTCAACACCAACAAGAATTGATTTATCCGCATCTGATTTTTTTCCGGGTCTGCAGGATGCGGGAAAAGTCCCGGATCAAGTTCTTCGGTAAGCAGCGCGTCCTGAAAACGTTCCATGGTCCAGTCCAGAATCGAGACGATCAGCGTCGCATCGATATCAGACCGAACTTCACCACGCGCAATCCCCAGTCGCACAAACGCCGCGCTACCGTAGGGATCTTCCGCCAGCAAAAACCGGTTGATCTCCCGCTTCAAGCTCAGGTCCACGCCATAATTTCCCAGCAGCGAAACGCGATAGGGAATCCAATCCTCGCGAACGAGCCGCTCCGTTCTCAGCAGCCAGTAACGCAAAATTTCAAAAAAGCCTCGCTCGCGAATTTGCGACGGGGAATCCAGATAGGTCGGAAAAGAGCGCACCGCTTTTTTGTAAGCTTCCAGAAACAATCCGCCCTTGCTGCCAAAATATTGGAAGATGGAACCCTTGGCCACGCCCAGCTGCGCGGAAAGATCCTCGATTCGAGCGGCGTGATATCCCTGCTCGGCGAAATGCTGCATCGCGGCGTTCACGATGCGCTCGCGTTTTGCCTCCATGCGCGGATGCCGCTGAGTTTTTCCCGGAATCGATGGTTCCAGAATGCCGCGCCGTTGCTTAATGCGCGGATGTGACCGAAGGTCACTTGTCGAAGCCGTCATTGGAATCTTCCCCTATATGTGCTATGTAAAGCGGTATTGCATGGGTGCTGACTGGCGGTCATGCTAATCTAAATGCCTCCTTTGCGCAAGTCCTACGATGCGATTGTAGTAGGCGCCGGACACAACGGCCTCACCGCCGCCGCTTATCTCGCACGCGCTGGCGTTTCCACTCTCGTTCTCGAACGCCGCGAAATTGTAGGAGGTTGCTGCGTCACCGAAGAAATCGCGCCGGGATGCCGCGCTTCCACCACTTCTTATATCGCGAGCATGTTGCGTCCAACTGTGATTCGCGATCTTGATCTCGCGGCGCACGGCCTCCACATGGTTCCGTGCGATCCGAGCTTGCTGGTTCCTTTTCCCGACGCGCAAATCGTCCCGTGGTGGGCCGATCGCGCTCGCGCCGTCAGTGAGTTTCGCAAACTTTCCGCGCGCGATGCCGAGACTTTCGTTCGTGTGGACGACCAGCTAAAGAAACTCGCGCGTTACCTCCAGCCGTTTTTCTTGGAGCCTCCTCCCGAGCCGTCGCTCCACGGCGCGGACGGATTCTGGGAACTCTTGCGCGTAGGAAAACGATTCCGCGGTATTACCAGCGCAGAAGTCGCCCAGCTCGTTTCCTTCCTGACCGGCAGCCTCGGCGATTTTCTCGACCGCAATTACGAATCCGAGAAAATGAAAACAATGTTCCTCGCCAATAATCTCTACGGAAAACACGGAGGCCCCTACAACCCAGGCTCTGCTCTCGGCCTCCTCTTCCACTTGCTAGGCGGCGGCGACGGTGAAGTCCAAGGGTTCTACGGCCACGTAATCGGTGGAATGGGGGCTATCACCCAAGCTCTGGCTTCCGCTGCGCGCAAGTTCGGAGCAGAAATTCTCACGTCCTCTTCCGTGGCAAAAATAAATGTTCGCGACGGAATCTCACGCGGCGTCATCCTGGAAGACGGAACTGAAATTTCCAGTCGGATTGTTCTTTCCAACGCAGATCCCAAGCGCACGTTTCTCGGTCTGGTGGAAGCTAGCCAGCTCCCGCAAGATTTTCGCCAAGCCATCGCGGGCATCAAAATGGACGGCCCCTGCGCGAAAGTGAATTTCGTCCTAAGCGAAGAGCCGCGCGTCACCGGCATGCCGCCGGAATTCACCGCATCGCAGCGCTCGCTTTTCACTTTGGTGCCTTCACTAGCGTTTGCCGAACGCTGCTACGACATCGCGAAGTTCGGCGATATCCCCGAAGAATTGTGGGTCGATTGTGTAGTCGCCTCCAACGTGGACTCCACGCTCGCTCCGCCGGGCAAACACGTGATGACCACTTTCATCCAGTACGTGCCATATCACCTGCGCCAAGGCACTTGGGACGAGCAGCGTGAACTCCTCGGTGATCGCGTGGTAAAAAAAATTGCCGAGTATGCTCCTAACGTTCCAAATTCGATTATCGCGCGTCGGGTTCTCACCCCGCTCGATCTCGAGCGCACCTACGGCCTAACCGAAGGTAATATTTTTCACGGCGACCTGTCGCTCGAACAACTTTTCTTCATGCGCCCGGTCCCCGGATGGTCTCAATATCGCACCCCGGTGGCCGGCCTTTATCTTTGCGGCGCGGGCGCGCATCCGGGCGGTGGGGTTACCGGCGCCCCGGGTTACAACGCCGCACACAAAGCATTACGCGATTGGAAAAGTGGCCGCGTAAAGAAAGCCAGCGCTTAGATTTTCTCTGGGCAATTGCAACGACGAAAGGAGATCGCCATGGCCAAGCAGCAGAAGAAGGGAATTCTCGAAAAATTAGCGGAAAGCCCTGTCCTCGGTGACGGCGGCTATTTGCTCGAACTGGAAAAGCGGGGCCGGGTGCGCGCGGGCCCATTCACGCCTGAAGTTGCCATAAATAATCCCGACGCGCTTCTAGAACTCCACCGCGAATTTCGCGACGCGGGCGCCGAAGTCCTGCAAGCCCTCACGTTCTACGCCAGTCGTGACAAGCTCGCCACCGTAGGCATGCAAGATCGCGTGGAGGAATTAAATCGCGCCGCCGTTCGCATCGCGAAAAAAGCTGGAGAAGACCGTTGCCTGGTCGCCGGAAACCTGAGCCTCACATGGATGTACGAGCCCAACGACAAAGCCGCAGCCGATCGCGTGCGCAAAACTTTTGACGAGCAACTCGACGTTCAAGTAGCCGAAGGCGTCGATTTCATCATCGGCGAAACATTTTCGTATTTAGGCGAAGCTTTGCTGGCCGTCGAGCGCGCGAAAGCCACCAAGCTACCGGTGATGGTCACCGTCTGTTTCGAAAATGAAGACGTCACGCCCGACGGTAAAAAAGCTGCCGACGTAGCGAAAGCTTTGGCCGACGCCGGCGCGGACATCGTCGGCATCAACTGTCTGCGAAGTCCCGAACACACGCTTCCGCTAATGGCTGAAATGCGCAAAGCCGTGAAAGGTTACATCGGCTGCCAACCCGTCGCGTATCGCACCACGCACGAGCATCGTGATTTCACCAGCCTCGCCGCGTTTCCCGATCAGCTTGAACCCTATCAGCTCACCCGCCGCGAAATGGCCGACTACGCGATCAAAGCCCGCGAAATCGGCGTGAATTACATCGGCGCATGTTGCGGCGCCGTCGCTACGCATATTCGCGAGATGGCTCGCGCTCTCGGAAAAATTCCCGCGGACGATCGCCTGTGGAAAAAAGGCGGAGAAAAACCCATGTCCGCCTACGAATATTACGGCCACGACGACAAACCCAAAGCCAGCGGAAAAGCCCGGTAACGCGAGGCACAAAAATAATGGCCAATTCGAATCTTGCCGCAACTGGCTCGCTCTCCGAAGGAGTTCCACCGCGAGCAAAACGCATCGAAACGCGCGTGCACGCAAACGATGCACACAAACGGAAGAGCGGGGTTTCAACCCCGCCGAAAATGCAGGCCCATGACGCGGGCTTTAGCCCCTGAAGCTATCTCTCGGCTCAAGCCGCAAACGGCTCGCTTTCCCATTCTTCTCGGAGCATGATGTCCGCCTAAACCCGATGGCCTCACGGCAATTTACAACCAGCGAAACCGAAAACTCAAATCGCCCGCGGCGAACCATGGGTTTTCGCGACCTGGTGCTGTTTTACATCGTCACCGGCATCAGCCTCCGTTGGATCGCAACAGCCGCAACAGTTGGCGCCAGCGCCGTCGTCATCTGGCTAATTGCCTGGAGCGCGTTTTATCTTCCGCTCGCACTCTCAGTGATGGAGCTTTCCTCGCGCTATCCGCAGGAAGGCGGCTTGTACATCTGGTCCAAGCGCGCCTTCGGAGAATTTCCCGGCTTCATCACCGGTTGGACATATTGGACCAGCAATCTTCCGTACTTTCCCGCCATACTTTATTTCACTGCCGGCAACGCGCTCTTTATAGGCCCGGCTCGCTGGCAATCGCTTTCAAATAATAAAACTTACTTCCTGCTTTTCGCTCTTTGTGGCCTCGCACTCGCCACTTTCCTGAATCTCATCGGCCTGTCCGTAGGCAAGTGGCTGCACAATCTCGGCGCCATCGGCACATGGCTGCCCATCGCAATTTTATTTGCGATTGCCGGAATCGCATTTCATCGCTTCGGCTCTGCTACCGCCTTCACGCACGCGTCGATGGTCCCTCACATGCATTTCCGAGACGTTCTCTTCATGGCTACAATCGTCTTCGCTCTCGGCGGCTCCGAGTCCGCTTCTTTTCTCGGAGACGAAGTCCACGACGCGCGCAAAAATCTTCCCAGAGGATTGCTCGCGGGCGGAGCCTTCGTCACCACCGGATACATTCTCGGTACCGTCGCCGTGCTCATCGCCCTTCCCGCCAACGAAGTCAGCGGCCTGCAGGGAATCATGCAAGCAATCACAAAATCGGTGGAACGCATAGGTTTCTCAGGCGCCATCGCAATCGGAATCGTTTCGTTCGCCGCATTACTCATTACTCTAAGCAATCTCGGGGCTATGGGAGCTTGGCTCGCTGTTTCCGCGCGCCTTCCTTTCGTTGCCGGAATTGACCGCTACCTTCCCCCCGCCTTCGCGCGCATCCATCCAAAATGGGGAACGCCCTACGTCGCGCTCCTGGTCCAGGCAGCTTGCGGAGTCGTTTTCATTTTTCTCGGCCAGGCGGGGACTAGCGTCTATGGCGCATACGAAGTGCTCGTAAGCATGGGAATTATTTCGTACTTCATACCGTATTTATTCGTGTTCGCATCATTAATCCGCTTGCAACGCGAGCCTCCCGGTCCAGACATCATGCGAATCCCAGGCGGCAGCCCCGTCGCAAAAATAGTAGGCGTCCTCGGTTTCACCACCACGCTGATCACCATCGCCTTTTCCGTGCTTCCGGCGGAAGACGATCCCCACAAAATTCTTGCCGTCACAAAAATCATCGGCCTCACCGTATTGCTCCTAGCCATGGGAGTTTTCGCCTTCATCTGGGGCAAGTCCCAAGCCGCCAAACGCATCTAGGAATGCCTCCTCTTCTCCAAACCAAAGTTACCCTTTCTACATAAGCCGACGAGTGCGTCCGGCAAGAACCTGCGAGCCGACGTAAACTTCGGTGATGCTCGCGTCTCTGTGTTTTACGTCGTCATCCCGAAGCGCGCAAAGCGCGCGCGACCTGAGGGATCTGTTCTTTGAAGCGACGGCTACCAGCCTGGGTCATCCATCGTGAGCACTCTGCTACAAACCGAAACCGTCGCTTCCGATACCACCGCTCCTGCCAGCGCTGGTGCTCCGCCTTCCGCGCCGAAGCAATCCGCCCCGTGGATTTACAGCCCTTGGCTCGACCTGCTCGTAGGATGCGGCGCATGGTCCGCCCCGCTTTTAGCCGTCGCCATGTGGATGGCGCCCTCGCATACCCACGCTTGGGTCGTCGCCTTCTACGCGCTCGCCCTCGTCTTCAATTATCCGCACTTCATGGCCACCATTTATCGCGCCTATCACACGCGCGAAAATTTCCAGAAGTACAAATTTTTCACCCTGCACATCACGCTTCTGCTCGCGCTAACCGCGATCCTGATGCACGCGTCCCCACGCCTGTTTCCCTGGGTCTTCACGCTTTACATATGTTGGAGCCCTTGGCATTACAGCGGACAGAATTACGGCCTGCTAATGATGTTCGCGCGCCGAAGCGGTGCGGAAGTCAGTCCCAGCGAACGCCGCTGGCTGCGCTCTGCATTCATCGCGTCCTACGTGATGTTGCTCGCGAGTTTTGAAACAGGAGGTTCAAACGATCCGCTAATTCTTTCGCTGGGAATACCCGCAACATTTACTTTCCCGGTGCGCCTGGCAC
>Ga0210393_10005084_pt1 | contig 10372 bp, 13 predicted proteins | sample IncBWC27OmetaG_FD_160068 | JGI IMG/M metagenome (GOLD analysis project Ga0210393, IMG submission 160068) | Forest soil microbial communities from Barre Woods Harvard Forest LTER site, Petersham, Massachusetts, United States - Inc-BW-C-27-O ...
ACGATACATTGGAAGCGACGATGCCAATTAAACAGAAGATCAAGCCAACCGCTGATCCGCTTGACTTACAGGGACGGCTCTATCAACAGTTAGGCAGATTGCTTGACGACATGGAAGCCGCCGACCGCGACGAGAAGATGACGATGCCGCAACGCATCCAAGCTCTGATCGCCCTCGGTCGCGTGCAAAAGATGTTCCAAGACCTCGCGAAGGGGAACCTCAATGCCGGAGCCGGTTCAGCCGTCAGCCGATATGCCGCCGCCTTCCAGACGCCCCATGCAACTGGTGGGCGAGACGACCGCTCCGGACCCGCAAACATTGTCCAGTTTGATCGGACAGACGAACACGACGACGAAGACCGCGACGAGTTCGACGCCTAACGTCGAGTTTCAGGTCCGCTCCGAATGGAAGACGGCGGTCCTCGCCAGCCTCAACGTCCTATTCGTCATCCTCGCGGTCAGGGCGATCCTCTTGGTCGCGGTCATCGGCGCGATCTACCTCACGATCATCGCCACGACCACCCCGGACCCGTGGCGAATGGGCGCGGTGGCGGTCTACGCGATTATCGTTGTCGTACCCCTGACGTGGCTCGCCGCGCGGAAGTAGCCCAAGCTCTGCGAACGACTTCAGCGTGATTTTTGCCCACTTTAGGTTGGGTGGCATCCCTATAGCTCCCCCCTCTCAGTTGGGCTGTCTACGCGGCTGAAAGGCGTGCGTAGAACCAGCGTCGCGCAGAGCTTTTAGGTGATCCTCCGAAAGCTCCTTCTTTTTACGTATCCCAAGCTTGTCGCGGATAATCTCCGCTTCCGCTGGCGTCGGCAACCGCGTCAGCCGCAAAAACCCTTCGTCATCGCCGTCCTGCGTCACGGTGCAGAAGGCCAGCGCCTTTTTGGCGAAACCCCACGCTCTTACCGAACCCGAACTGCAATACAGATAGAACCCCTCCGGGTGCGCGTAAATATGTCCCTGCTTGCCCTCGATCCGCCAATCTCCACACTCGTCCCGGCGATAGGCGCGATCCCAACAGCCCAGTGACTTGACCAGATCGTCCAGATCAAAATCGCTCATTTCGGGAACTCCGCCCCAAACGACGCCATGTCGTGTAATGCGCCTTGAGTGACACACCACGCATCGTCCGCTTCCTCCCAAAACTCGTCCTTCATGCACTCCACCCCCATAAGCCAGCCTATCAAAAACACCGCGTTGCGGTGCGTGACCGCCAGCACGAACCGCTGATGCGCGTTCTCCTTGTCATTCGGACGGAAGTACATGTGACCCTGCGCGTAGGCGGTTGAGCGCACCTGATTGCCAGCCACGTCCGGCCTCTTGCCGTCGAGATTTTTCGGCGTGTAGTAAACATTCAGCCACTTGGCGAACGCCATCTCCGCCAAGACGCCCTCAACGTCCCACGCCCAATCGGAACGCTTGTCGGTGTGCTTGTCCGAATTGTAGCCGTTGCGCCACGCCGACGTGCGCTTGATCGCGGCCAGCGTCGTCGCCCAGATGACCTCAATCGAGTTCATCTCGACCTTAACCGGGTCCGTCATTGGAGCTTCAACATTGTCATGCGAATGTCGTGACGCGACATGCGAAACGGGACCGGCGGGGCTGGCCTGATCGTCTGCTTGGGATAATAGTTGAACATTTTCTGCACCCGCCCGGTCAACTCCATGTGCTGCCCAAGCACCGCCGCGACCTTGGTCATCGTGTCGATGCGCGGACAATCGGTGAAGCCGGTCAGCCACCAGACAATCGTCTTTTTGCGCACTCCGGAGCGATACGCGATGTAGCCCAGCGGCAAACCCGACTGACGCACCAAGGTCTTCAACTCATCGAACACCGGAATTATCATCGCTGTCCTCTCGCTCCTGCCACTCGCAACCCAACAACTTGCGCAACTCCGCCTCTTGCTCCGCGCTCTCCGCTACGCGCAAAATGAAGGTGCAGTTGTAACAACGGTCGCGATCCGAAACGTCGCTGTAGCTGAACACCTGCGCGTTGCACCCGACGCAAATGAACTCACGCGGGTGCGTCTCCAAGATTATCCTCCGGGTTGACGATCTTGATCGGGACATCGCCGTAAGCCAGTTCTGCCGGAGTGACTGCGCGGCGCGTGACAGCATAAGCGCCCAGCGACTTCGCCCGCTCATGCATGATGTCCAGCGCGTCACAGAAAGCGCTTAACGCTGATCGCAGCGCCACCTGATAGTGGCGATCCGGCAACGTCACCTTGTGGAACGGCGGCATTTGAGGGTGGAAAGTGTAAAAGTGGACAGCCTGAAAGGCGTCCGCGACCAGCAAGTGACCCTGCACCTGCGCCCGATAATCGTCGCCGGGACCGTCCAACAGATACTTGATTTGCGTTTGCGGCGCGGGACACTTGACCTCAACCCCCTCTTTCATGCCCTTCAACACCCGGTCAGGCGAAGCCCCAAGCCGCCCGTCGTCCGTGGTGATGAAGCCACCCGGCTCAAGCTGGACCTCGTTGGTGAAGTTGAACAGTTGCACCGCTTGCGGCTCGCGCTCCTTGCCGTCGCGAACGTATGACACAAACCCTATGTCGTCGTCAAGCGTTTCGTTTAACAGGCGCTCCGCCACCAGACGGTACAGGTACGCCATCGCCTGTTTGCTCGGCTCCCCCTTCGGGGTCACGATCCGGTGGAACTGGCTTGAGGTCGGGCGTCCAATCCGTAGTCTGTACCACTCGTCCGAACCCTGCTGTACGTTGTAGAATTTCACTGACAACATCCTCCAGCTTGTGGACCCGCTTCTCCAACGCTCGGATGCGAAGCTCATTCACTTCGACAGTTCCTTGCGCACCAGCCGCCGCTGCCGTTCCTGCAACGCGAGAAACAGCCGGGAGTAATCGCGGACGCGAATGTCCACGATGTCCTTGACATCGGTCAGCATCGTATTGAGAAACGCCTCGACCTTAGTGTCCGTCGCCTTCATCAGGTCTGTCAACTCTTTTGCTTGCCTCGCGTCGATGAAAGCGTCCACAGCCCCTCGACCATCGTTATCCGTTCCCTTGCGGACAATGTTGCACAGCAAGTCTGCGATATACCGCTTGGCGTAAGTCTGACTGCTGCCCCTAGCCTGTAGAGCGTTCCGACCGGGACCGCTGTCTGGTGGAACGGGATAAACGCTTTCCCGCTGCCATCCCCACCCAGCCAACGCGCCGTGGACAATGACGACATCGATCTTCTCCGCGTTGCTCGACCAGTATTGGAGGCTGAAGCCAAACTTGACCAGCAAGGGCCGGAGGATTTTATCCATCTGTTCATACGTAGTGAATGGGTATTTTCCTTTGGCTCCCAAGTCCACCATGCCGTCGCGCTCGACCGCTGGCATCTCGGCGGTGAACAGCGCGAAGTGGTGCATGTAAGCTTCCTTAGCCTCGTACTCCAACGCCTCGCGGCGCATCTTCATCACGACTTCCATCTTGTCGGCGGGGATCGCGGGGTCCCGCAACAGCCCCATCATCAGTTCGCCAAAGTCATGGGCTGGCGCGGGCCGTTCGATGATTTGCGTGTCACTCATTGCGATCCCTCATGGCTACGTTGCGCACGTCGTCCTCAAGCGGACTGAGCCGGTTGATGGTGCCAGCAAAAGCGTCGATCTGCCCCTGCATGTACGCCAGCCGAACCAACCGTCCGAACAGAACAACCGCGTCCGTGAAATCAGCTTGCCGGATCAAGTCCACCACCTCATGGTGAGTTTTCTCGTCCAGCGGATCAACCCTACTATCCATCTGCACACCTCAAAATCAGACCAGCACACGCGCCCAGCAACACCATCACCACCAGCACCACGAAGCTTCCCCCTCGCATGAAGGAGATGCCGCCCAGCGCCACGATAGTGAAAACGATTAGAAGTTGTAGGTCGCTCATGTCGAGTGTATCATATGATACCCTTGACGGGCGTGTCAACCGGCTTATATGACAATAGGTGCAGACAATGGAAACGAACGCGGAATTGCTAACGACGCTCAACGCCCTGTCGGCTGGCTTGCCTCTGCCGCTGCAACGCGACTTGCGCATGGTCATCCACAAGGCGACCTATCCGATGCGCGACATCCTCGCCAAGGTTCCCGGCGACAGCCTGACCGACAGGGCGAAGAAACTCAAGGTGTCGCGTCAAACGATGTACGTGTGGGCGAGCGAGAAATTCCGCCCGACGCGGGTTCAGGCGAAGCGCATCGCCAAGGTCACGGGCGTTCCCATTGAACACATTCTCGATGACGGGTTTGAGGTGGGCGATGACACTGGACGAACGGCTCGCAAGAAGGTTGCGCGAGTGGCAACAGCGCGGAAGAAAACTGCAAGAGGTGCTATCGTCGCTCCGGCCCGGAGACGAGGCAAGTCCGATGCTCGAAAAAGAGCTAGCGACGCTTAGTCGGTGCATCGCTGATTTGGCGGCTGACCTCTCAGCCCGATAAAAGTCCCGGCTTAATGACCCCGTTCAGGCCAGAAAAATGCCCTTGCGGTCGTCCGTGGTCACTTTGCCCATGGGCGTCACGCGAGGGCGGAAAAAGCCTTTTTGCAGTCCTTCAGTGCCGCAAGGCGGCTGTCCAGCCCATTGTACCCGCCATTCACGACCTTACAGACAGCGCGAGGATCGTCCCTATCGGCGTGGTTGTTCAGCCCGTGGGTCTTCCAGAACCAGCCTGAAACGATGGCGGCGGCGGGAAAAACCTCAACCAATTCAGGGTGAGCGACATAAGGTTCGCGAAGCTCGGCGTCGGCGCGGGCGTAATTCGCCCGTCCGGTAAGCTGGATCAAGCCTCTGCCTCGGTAGCGCTCGCCATCGCCCTTCTGGGTGTTGCCCAAGTCCTTACGGCCTTCATACGCCTTGCCGCTGGCGTACTCGCGCGTCGTCCGGAAATGATCGCTCTCATGCGCGCACTGAGCGATAAAATGCTGCTGCCTCAACGGGGTATTGATTTCAAACTCGTCCGCCAGACGGTTCATTTGGTCAGCCAAGCCAAGGACAATCCAATCCTTGCCATTCGGCTCGACCTTGAGAAGGATGGCTTTCCACTCGTCCGTCGTCATGGATAGAACATGTATCACTGGAGGTTTGACTTGTCAAACTCTCCCATCCCCAAAGCATCGGCAAGTATTGTGAAGCCGCTTTACTTGCCCTATACTAGCCCTATACTTGCGCTATACTCGGCGCGGGATGGTGGAACTCCCCACGGGCAACGTCTCTCGGGTCGGTTGAGAGGCGTGCTTGCGGAGCAGGTCGCAAAAGTTTCCAGAAGGGAAAACCCCCAAAAATTTTTCAGCAAAATTCCCTTGGGAAATTTCCCCCGATTTGGTCCCCTCACCGCCCTTGGCGCACGCCCCGGCGACCACACGCTACCACCTCCGCTCGCGCCCTCAAGGACGCTCGCTACGCTCGCGCCGCCTCCGGCGGTCTTCGATCCTTGACCGCGCTCGCTCCGGCGGTTGGTTTTCCTGTGGCCGGGACGAAGGATGCTCCGCTGGGGCCGAACCAAGGATGGCCGCCAAAATTTCCACCGTCCGTGCTTGTTGAGTGCAGCAGTGTAGTGTAGTGCAGCATATTCCTACGAACCCCATATTGCGCGCGAGAAACATGGCCCTCGTAGGGGAGTGCAGCACTTTGCTGCACTGCTACACTCTGGGGACATACACCCAATAGAAGCCGCGATTGGTCCGATTGGGGTCTTTCCTCCATCCTGCCAAGGACATAGCGGATTTGATCCGGTTCGCGTCGGCAGTTCCCACTCTGGATTTGTCCATTAGCAAAGCGCCTTGGGCGACCTCCATGACCGTCGTTTTCTCCGAAACACGCCCAAGTAGCCACTGAAAAATAGGATGCTCCCACGGATCGACGGCGCGTCGAGTTTCTTGTTCTGGCTTAATGACTTGCGCTTCAAACTCAGGCTCCGGCCACCATGGCTCGCCGTTCTGAAAACGGGAAACCGCTTCGGCAAAAATTTGGTCGCGGACCCGTTTCAGACCTACAATATCGATCCGTCCTACCTTAACCGGCCAAAACCGGCGTGCGCCGGTATCGTCTTTGTTCCAATCCGACTTGTTGGTTGTGCCGACCAAAACGCACTGGCGCGGCTCTTCGACTTGGGCTTTCGCGTAGGGCGGGCGGTACTTCTCGTGCGTCCGCGTCAGGAAGCTTTTCAGGCTCTCGGTCGTGGCTCGGTTGAAGTTGGCCAGTTCGCTCTCTTCGACCAGCCATTTGCCCCGGACGTGCTGCTTGGCGTCCTTGGTCGAGATGTCGCCCAGATCGTCGCTGAAATAGTCCCCGGCGAGGACCGCGCACGCTTGGCTCTTCTGCGCGCCTTGCTCGCCCTCCAAGACCAGCATGTAGTCGCATTTGCAGCCCGGTCGGAACACTCGCGCCACCATCGAAATCAGGAACATCGAGCCGATGGCGGCGAGGTAGCTCAAGCTCCCCTCCGCCTCCATGTAGTCCTTGAGCCAAGTGTTCAACCGCCCCACGCCGTCCCAATTGAGCGCCGAAAGCGCTTCGCGGATGGGATGGAAGCGCGTCTCCCGCGCCCGATGCTCGACCGCCTGTCCGACGATTTCCCTGCCGACGCGCGGCAGCGAATTGTGTTGCAGCCACTCCTGCACCCGGCTCACGTCGTCGTCGCTGACCCGTTTCGGCGGGCTCTCGCCGGGGCGCGATCCCGGCGCGAGCGGGATCGCCTTCATCAGGATGCTGTCCTGCAACATCTCATCGAACGCCAAGGCGTCGCACATGTCGGGGTCGCGCCGCAGCGCGATCAGGACGTTGGCGAGGTCGGCGTAGATGACCCCGGTGTTGAGGTTGCGGCGCAGGAGCCCAAACCAGATGGGGAAGACGTTCCCTTGCGGGTGAGGCTGCCTAGCCATTGGGGCCTCCCTTGCCCGCCTCCACCGACTTCAGGATGTCGCTCGCCTCGACCGACACGTCGCGGATATGCTTCCAAATCCCGCGCGCTCCCTCGGCGTCGCCGTTCGAACAGGCGACATAGAGGTCGAGCCACAGCCGCGCCCCCTTGACGCTCATCCGCCGGACCTCGTTGAGCTTCTGCCGGTCTGAGTTCTCCTGCACCTCGGGCATGACCTCTCCTACGTGTTTTCTGCAAAACCATTTTGGGTGTTCTGGATAATCGATAGCAAAAGGGGCGAACGGCGCGGCGCAGACGCAACAGCGCGGCGTCTTGAAAGCGCTTGGAATTTCCGCTAAGGCTGGCGACGCAAAGACGCCCACGTCGTCCCCCACATAAGGGGGCCGGAATTTAGGTTTCTTTGTCACATCGGGATGCCTCCTTTCTGGGTTCCTTTGTGGCCTTGGCGGGCAAATTTGACGCCCCGGTTCGCGCCGGGGCGTCGTCATGTTAAGCTCGATTTCGCGCCCCGCGCAACGCCGCTAGCGATAGACATGACCGCCCTCGGACCCGCTAATTCTTGGACGACCGTCGTGGTTGATCCGGCGGCGGGGGCGCTTGACGATCCGTCAACCGGAACGATTGTCGGCCAGCCCCAACCTCTCAGCCGCGACCGGGTGGTGTGGGCGCTGCCCTTGAACGGCGTGGCCTCTCCGGCCAAGCGCTACTGCCCCGATCATCCGTCAACCGAATTGTGTTACTTCGGGCTGGACTTCAGCTTCGTCATTCCCTACGGGGTGGGGATCGCCTCTGGTTCTTTGAACATTTTCACCAACGCCAACCCGCCCGTGGCCGCCGACGCCGATTGGACGGTGCAGCCGGTGCAGGTGCGAGGGCGGGCGATTTATGCTCTACTGACCGGCGGCGTGACCGGGACCGACTACCAACTCAGGTGGACCGCCAACGACACCATGGGGAGCGTCTGGCCTCGCACCGCGCTGATCTTGTGCGCCGAGACAAGCTGATGCCGTCAGACGATCTGATCCTCAACGTCAGGCAAATCGCTGGCTACCCGGACGCTGGCGGCGAGGCGCAGCCGTCCGACAGCTTGGTGATCCAGCGCGGCGGGCTCGGCGGCCCCTACCTCAGTCTCGACGCCGAAGCCTTCGTTTCGACCGCGCTGGCGGAAAGCAGCTTGCCGATCCAAGTCGGCGTCGCCGCTCCGCCGGACGCGGCGGGCGGGCAAATCCTCACCTACTCCATCGCCTCGCCGCTGACCGCGCTGTGGTTCTGGAACGCCTACCTCGACAGCCTGACCGGCCACGGCGCGCGGATGGCTCCGGGGGCCGCCGGGGCGCTGGAGTTCAGCCCCGTCACCGGCTGGAGCTTCTACTTCGCCAACCCCGGCGCGGCGGGCGACGCGATGGAGAACTTGTGGCAGACGCCGTTCTCGATTTCGCCGGTCGGCTACCTCAACGCCAACCAGATTTTACTGGCCCGCGATCCGGCGGGGCCGATGGAGGCGGCGACCGCCGGATACGTCTCGACCATCGACGGCGCGACCCGCGATTGGATCGCGGAGTTGCGCTGCCTGTCAGTCACTTCGTTTAACATGCGATTTGGCGACATCATGCTCAACCGCGACGACATCGTGTGCGCGGGCGGAGCGCCGATCTGGGACCCGTACTTGCAAGGCAAGCCGCGCGCTCCCACCCCGGAGCCGACCTCCAACTCAAGCCGGATCGCCACCACGGCTTATGTGACCACGGCGGTTTCCGAACTCGTCAACGGCGGCTCGTTCGTCGCCAGCTTCAACACCCGGACGGGCGCGATTGTCCTCACCCAAGGCGACGTGTCCACCGCGCTGGCGGAGGGCGGCGGCACCTCGACCACGCCCGCGACCGGCGACAACTCCAACCACATCGCGACCACCGCGTTCGTCTTCAACGCGTTGTTCACCAGCGGTTTCGCCCCGCTCGAAAGCCCCAACTTCAGCGGCTACGCGACCTCGCTCACCCCGCCGCCGGGGACCAACGACGCGCAGATCGCGACGTGCGCCTTCGTCATGAACGCGGTGGCGGAAAGCACGACCGGCGTCGCCTCGTTCAACGGTCGCACCGGGATCGTCGTCCTGACGGCGGCGGACCTGACGGCGGCGGGCGGCGCGTTGCTCGCCTCGCCAACCTTCACCGGGACCCCGCAAGCCCCGACCGCCGCGCCGGGGACCAACACCGGGCAGATCGCCACCACCGCCTTTGTCGAGGCGGCCATCGGCGGGGTCACGGCGGGGGTGGACAGCTTCAACGGGCGGGTGGGGATCGTCAGCCTGATCGCCGCCGACATCACGTCCGCTGGCGGGGCGCTGTTGGCGGGACCGGCCTTCACCGGCATCCCGACCGCTCCGACCCGCCTTCCCGGCGACAGTTCGGCGGCGCTCGCCACCACCGCCTTCGTCATGGACGCGGTGGCGACCTCGCTCGGGGTGACGAGCTTCAACGGGCGCACCGGGGCGATCACCCTCATCGCCAACGACGTGTCGGCGGCGGGCGGCGCGGTGACGCAATCGCCAGCCTTCACCGGCGCCCCTACGGCTCCCACGGCGGCCCCGGCGACCAACAACACCCAGATCGCCACCACCGCTTACGTGACGGCGGCCATCGCCGCCATCCCGCCGGTTCAGTTGCCGTTCCTGCCGCTGGCGGGCGGCACCATGACCGGCAAGCTTATCAATACCTACGCCTTCGCCAACGCGGCCAACGACGCCTCCATCGTGGTCGATGCGCTGTCCGGTGTGCCGAAAACCTTCGGCGGCACGAGCGGCGGCTTGCTGCGCTGGCGGATGTCGCTCGGCAACGGCGCGGCGGACAGCGGCGGCAATGTCGGCTCGGATTTCGAGCTTAACCGCTACAGCGACGCGGGCGCGTTCCTAAGCACGGCGCTGTCGATCAACCGTGGGTTCGGCACCGCCACTTTCAACGGCGGCAACATCGACAGCGTGGCGACCGTCATTATTGGTCCGGGGGCGTCGGGCGCGAACGCGACGCTCACGCTCTCCCGCAACCCGGCGACGCCAGCCACCCGATGGATCACGTCGAATACCGGCGGCCTGATGCGCTGGCACATCGCCATGGGCAACTCGACCCCGGAAGGCGGCAACGGTGGCGGCGACTTCAACATCGGGCGCTACAACGACGCCGGGACGTTCGTCGATTGGCCGATTTCGATTGCCCGTTTGACCGGCGTCTGCGTGTTTTCGCAGCCCATCGTCAACGGCTCGGACGCGCGCTTGAAGCGCGACGTGCAGCCGATCGAGGGCGCGCTCGCCATCGTCGGCAAGCTCAAGGGCGTCTACTATCGCCAGATCGCCGACGCGACCGGCCGACGCCAGATCGGCATGGTCGCGCAGGACGTGCAACCCGTGCTGCCGGAAGTGGTGTTCGAGAGCGGCGCCAGCGAGACGGACGCGAGCCGGATGCGGGTCAAGGAGAACGATCCGATTTCCGGCATCGCCTATGC
>Ga0210393_10005087_pt1 | contig 10369 bp, 10 predicted proteins | sample IncBWC27OmetaG_FD_160068 | JGI IMG/M metagenome (GOLD analysis project Ga0210393, IMG submission 160068) | Forest soil microbial communities from Barre Woods Harvard Forest LTER site, Petersham, Massachusetts, United States - Inc-BW-C-27-O ...
GGAACTGGCGGACGTCGTGCTCATCGATATTGTCGAAGGCGTCCCGCAAGGCAAAGGCCTGGACTTGCTGGAGGCGATGCCGATTGAGAAACGCGACTCTCACATCATGGGCACGCAGGATTATGCGGACACTGCCAATTCTGACATCGTTGTAATCACTGCTGGGATCCCGCGCAAGCCGGGCATGAGCCGCGATGACCTGCTGAACACCAACCATAAAATCATGAAAGATGTGGTAGGGAAGGCGGTGCAGTACTCACCGAACTGCATTCTGATTATCGTATCGAACCCGCTCGACGCCATGGCCCAGGCCGCTTACAAGATGAGCGGCTTTCCTCGCGAGCGCGTGATCGGCATGGCTGGCGTCCTCGATTCTTCCCGCTTTCGGGCGTTCATTTCGGAAGAATTGAAAGTCAGCGTGGAGAACGTAACGGCGTTTGTTCTCGGGGGACACGGCGATACTATGGTTCCGTTGCCGCGTTATTCCACGGTGGCTGGAATTCCGATTACTGAATTGATGGATGCGGCGACTGTGGCTCGTCTGGTGCAGCGCACCCGCGATGGCGGAGCCGAGATCGTGAAATATTTGAAGACCGGAAGTGCTTATTACGCTCCTTCGGCGGCGGTCGCGGAGATGGTTGAGGCTATTTTGAAAGACAAGAAAAAAATTCTTCCCTGCGCGGCGTATTTGGAGGGCGAATACGGGATCAAGGGGCTTTATGTCGGCGTGCCGGTGAAGTTGGGCTCGAAGGGAATCGAGCAGATTATTCAAATCAAGCTTACGCCGGAAGAAAAGGCGGCGCTGGATAAGAGTGCCGAGGCGGTGAAAGAGTTGGTGGCGGTCATCGGGGTTTAGATAACGACCGTACGATTAAAAGTAAGTGGAGTTGCGAAAAAACGCCCGAGATCGGCGTCTGTGGTGTTGAAAGAGCCCCTTACAAGCGTCGCCTTACGTACTTTTTCGAGCTTTACGGCCCGACTGAAGTCGGGCCCTTCCCATGGCCAGCTTGCAGCATACTTTTTCCGCAACGGCTGAAGTCGGGCCCGTCTCGGTATTTCGCGTCTGGGTTCGGAAAGTAAAGTCCCCAGGCATGCCGCAGCATGCCGCCAGATGAACGGTGGAGGAGCGACGTTTCCTTAGACGCGCTCGATCACAACCGACTTCACGACGACATCTTTGTTCGGTTTGTCCTGGCGATTGCGCGGGACGCTGACAATTTTATCGGCGATATTTTGGCCTTCGACTACTTCGCCGAAGATTGTGTGTTTGCCGGTGAGCCACGTCGTGGGAGCGAGCGTGATGAAGAATTGCGAGCCGTTGGTATTGGGGCCGGCGTTGGCCATCGCGAGCTTGCCGGGCTTGTCGAATTTGTGCGGCGAGCCTTTGGTTTCGTCCTCGAATTGATAGCCGGGGCCACCCATACCGGTGCCCGCCGGATCACCGCCCTGGATCATGAACTCGGGGATCACGCGATGGAAGATGGTTCCATCGTAGAGACGGTCGTTGCTTTTCTTGCGGCTGACGGGATGCGTCCACTCACGCTTTCCCTCGGCGAGTTCCACGAAGTTGGCGACTGTCTTAGGTGCGTCCTTTTCGAATAAACGGCAGACGATGCTGCCTTCTGAAGTATCAAAGATTGCGTAGGTGCCGGGTTGGCGGGCCATGGTGATTCCTTTCTGGTGTTGTATTGCTGTTCCGCTCGAATCCGAGCCAGACACAAGGTTGCTCGGCTACGCTCGGAATGACGGGAACTTTGTCACTAATTCGCGTCGCTGATGGTGATGTGGTTGATCTTCACCGGTTTGTAGGGACGATCACTCGAGTCCCGTCCCATCCTTGCGATTTGCTTGACCAAGGTCACGCTGGCTGCGTCGCACTGGCCGAAGATGGTGTAGCCGCCGTTCAAGCTGGCGTAGGCCACCTCGGTGATAAAAAACTGTGAGCCGTTGGTACCTGGACCGGCATTTGCGTAGGCGAGGCGTCCGGGACGATCGAACTTGAGGTCGTTGGAAGTTTCGTTCTTGAAAGCGTAGCCGGGGTCGCCGGTGCCGGTGCCCATCGGGTCGCCACCTTGAATCATGAAGTCGGGAATCACGCGATGGAAGATGGTGCCGTCATAAAGTGGAACACCGTGTTTTTTCTGGTGAGTGACGGGGCTGGTCCAATCTTTGGTGCCGGTGGCCAAGCCGATGAAATTGGCTACGCCGATGGGAGCTTTGTCGGGAAAAAGCGTGCAGGTAAGTTTGCCCGCGGTGGTGTCGATTACCGCCGTCGGGTGACCCGAAGCCGTGGCCGGCTTGTCTTGCGACCACAAGGTGAGCGAAGACAAAAGAATGACTGAAACGAGAATTAAGCATTTGCGCATGGTGGCTCCTTAGGTGCCAGATCAAAGTGATAAATCCGAACTTCGAATTGTACGACAGTCGCAGTGGAATTACTTGCTGGGTGGCTGCGTCTGCAGCTCCCGGCTGACGCGCTCCACTTCTTTGAACACTCGCAGGACGTTGCCGCCGAGAATCTTATGAATATCTTCGGCGCTGTATCCGCGATCGAGCAGGGCTTGTGTGATTTTGGGCAAGTCGGCCGCGGAATCCATCCCCGCGGGGGTCGCCCCGCTTACGCCGTCGAAGTCGGAGCCGAGGCCTACGTGGTCTATTCCAGCGACCTTGGCGATGTGGTCAATATGATCGATTAACACGGTGAATGGCGGGCGCGGGATCTTGGCCATCCATTCTCTGGTGATGCGATCGTCATCGACGTACATTATCTGTTTTCCTTCCGTTTTCAGTTTGTCGAGGTAGGCACGAGTCGCGGCGGCTTGCTCCGTTTTTTGAGCTTGAAGCGCATTCCAATAGTTTTGATCGAGAAAGCCGGAGAAGAAATTCACGTCTACGACGCCACCATTCTTGGCTACGGCGCGCAGCATGTCGTCCGTCATATTGCGGGGAGCATTGGTTAGGACACGGGCTGAGGAGTGCGACGCGATCACTGGAGCTTTGGTTGTGGCGATTGTGTCCCAAAAGGTTTTGTCGGCGACGTGGGAGATGTCGACCATCATGCCCAGGCGGTTCATTTCGAGCACGACTTGCTTGCCGAAGTCCGTTAGTCCGTTGTGGTGCTGGATCTTGGGATCGTCGATGTCTCCGGAGGAGTCGGCCCACTCGTTCGTGTTCGACCAGGAGAGAGTCATGTAGCGCACGCCGAGACGATAGAAATCGCGCAGGAGATGAATATCGTTTTCGATGGAATGGCCGCCTTCGATTCCCATGAGAGCGGCAAGTTTTTTCTGCTTGTGGGCGCGGTCGATGTCGTCGGTGGAAAACGCCATCATCATTCGGTCGGGGTGACGCGCGGCCTGTTCGTAAACGGAATCGATGAGATCCAAGGTGTGCTGGGCGAAGTGGCCTTGGTTGGTTTCGGGGTCGACCCAGATGGAGAAGAACTCCGCGCCCAGATTTCCGGCGCGGGCTTTGTCGAGGCTGATGTGGCCGATGTCCTTGGGATCGGTTGAGCCGATATCGAAGTTCTCGTCGAGAAAACGCTGCGGCGTGTCGGCGTGGGTGTCGATTACGATCGCCGAGTCGTGGATGGCGCGGGCTTTGGGGCTGATGCCGGACGTCTGGGTAAACGCTTGGGTTGAGGTCAGTATCAGGAGAGCGGAAAGAATTATGGCTGAGGGACGGCGTCTGAGTGTTTGCATGAGTAAGGGAATGATTGTATACGGCCTGTGGTGAAGAGGGAATCCTTGATGGAAATGCGTTGAGGCGGTTGGAGCGGGAGTGGCAACACGGGGTCCTTCGACTTCGCAGCTGATTCGCTTCGCGAATCAGCTACTGCGCTCAGGATGACAGTTTGATAGAGCTGATTGTCAGGTGGAGCTACTGTTGCGGACTGATCTCGGCTGCGATGCTTGGGGGCTGTCCGAGCGGGTCGTACACTGCTTCGTCTTGCTGCGCTCCGACTGGCATCTTCGAATCCTGCAGGTCGGCGTAACGGCCGGATACGGCTACGTGAAATACCCATTGATGCCGTTCTTCTTCCGGTTCAACCAGACCCTCGTCTCTGAGCGGCATCAAATATTCTTCCATCCACGCTACCTGCTGCTTGGTCATGCCCCGGCGCTGGATATCGACTGTAATGCCGGCTAAGTGAGAGGATGCGGTCTCGCCCTTCTCGGGTGCGGCATTGCGATTGTGACGGCGGAGTTTTTTCTGTACCTGTACGGTGCGCACGGCCGAATTCACCTGGATCGGGGCGTGAAACTGTTTGTAATAGGCTTCACTCAGATTGTCGAGAAAATCGCGCGTCCACGGACGGCAATAACGACGATCGGGATCAAGCCGCGGATCGAAGCGCAGGGTTTGGCTGGCAACAATCGGAACCAGTTCCTGGCGGGCGATCAACTGATCGAGTTCCGCTTGATTCTGGATGCGCGGCAATTCGAGGCGGTCGATTTCTTCGTTCTGGCGCAGTAACGAATCGCGGGAAGGACGGAATACCGGATTCCAAAGGATACGGCGGAGCCGGCCATGACGTTTGCCGACGTGACGCGCATTTTGGCTGGGCGCGACCTGATGCAGGCCAAAAGCCTGTCCGCATACAGCGACGGCCAGAAATATCAACAGAAAAACTCGGCCTGTTTTACACTTCACGAAGTGAGCCTCAGTTCCCGTACCGCAAATCCAAGCGGCTAGTTTAAATCACCGCCGCCTGATGCCAAGCCAGCTTTCGGTTGCGAAGTTACTAAAGAGTATCTTGGCTAGATTACCGGTCATTACCCCTCGCGCCGTCCGCTGCTAATCCGTTTTATTCCTGCAGCTAGCGTGCCGTTTCCGATCGCCAGATCGCGGCGGCCATGTGCTTAAGAAAACAGGTTTTACACTTTCGATGCTGGACGACGAAGTGCGCACTATAACACTGTTTGGAGGTGAGTGTCCCAGAAAACGTCACTGATGGGACAATTTGGCCCATTCCAGTCTGTGGTGGTGGAACCAGTCACTTGCGGAAAAGGTCTCCTACGGCCTGTCTGATAACTTCGCCGCCGACCTCGGAAATCGATTGCGTCAGGGGAATGTCTTTGGGGCAAACCTCGACGCAGTTCTGGGCGTAGCCGCATTCCTGGATGCCTCCATCGCCCATCAGTGCGGCCAGCCGCTCGCGTTTTAGGGCTGCGCCGGTAGGGTGCGTGTTGAAAAGGCGAACCTGGGAAATCGTAGCTGCGCCCACGAAGCCGGTGTCGTCATTGAACTGCGGACAGGCTTCCATACAACAACAGCAGGAGATGCAGCGCGACAGCGGGTACGCGGCCTCTTGTTCTTCGGGACTGATGCGAGGGCCGGAGCCCAGATCGTAGGTGCCATCAATGGGAACCCAGGCCTTCACCGTCTTCAGATTTTCGAACAGAACGCTGCGATCGACGGCCAGATCGCGAATGACCGGGAATTTCGTAAAGGGCTCCAGGCGGATGGGCTGCTCGAGCTTATCGATGAGGGCAGAGCACGCCATGCGCGCGCGTCCATTGATGAGCATAGCGCAGGAGCCGCAGACTTCTTCGAGGCAATTCGAGTCGTAAGTGATCGGCGTGGTCGGCTTGCCATCGCGGGTGACGGGATTGCGGGCAATCTCCATCATCGAAGAAATGACGTTCATGCCCGGGTGCCAGGCGAGTTCGAATTCTTCCCAATGCGATTTAGCGTTGGGATTGTCTTGGCGTTTGATTTTTAAGATTACGGTTTTGGTATTTGCCATTTAGCGATTAGCCTTTTGCTTTGTATTGGTGCTTGTCGCCTGGTTCCTCGAAATGTCCAAAGTTAAAGGTGCCTCATTTCTTTGACGGTAATACACAATCAACGCAATAATCCCCAGAAACTGGATAACCGCTTTGACAGCATAATCCGTTGGATTCTGGCCGCGTGCAACCTGTACGCTGTTGAAGATCGCCATGGCAAAGCACGCGAGAGCTAGCAGACCAAGAAAAAAGCGCCACTTGTATAAAGGCTTCGCCATCTTAATATTTCCTAGGTTCCCGGGATTCAAGCTGGCCCTCAGCGGCTGAAGCCGCAAGTCTGCAGGCGTCTTAGATGGCACGAGTAAACTCGTGCCCTTCCCGGTCGTGCGCCTCGTACCGCGTTTTCCAAGAGACAGCGTTTTCCAACGAAAGCGTTTTTTCCAATGACGCAGACCAATGTTACTTCGCTATGTCGTACTTTCTCGGGCGCGGTGGAATCAACGAAATATCCACCGCCTCGAATTCGAATTTGGGCTCGTCTGCATCCGGCGCGAAGTAAGCTTTGGTGGTCTTCAGCCAATTCTTGTCGTCGCGCTCTGGGAAATCTGGTTTGTAGTGTGCCCCACGGGATTCGTCGCGCATCGCCGCGCCCTGCGCGATGACGCGGCCGAGTTGCAGCATGTTATAAAGCTGGCGCGTGAAGACCACACTAGTATTGGCCCACTGCGTCCGGTCGTTGAGATTAATGTGGCGGAAGCGCTCGAGCATTTCGCACAACCTGGCGTCGGTTTCCTTCAACTTATTGTTGTAGCGAATGACGGTGCAATTGGCAGTCATCAACTCGCCGAATTCTTGCCATAGACGAAATGGATTCTCCTTGCCGTCCGATTTCATCAACATGGAATTGTTTTCTTCCTGATGCTTTCGTTCGGCGTCGAAATGTCCGTTACTGGGCGCCGACTGCAGATTGCGGGCATATTGCACCGCCGCTGGTCCAGCGACGAATCCACCGAAGATGCACGAGACCAGCGAATTCGCGCCCAAGCGGTTGGCCCCGTGGTATTGATATTCGCACTCGCCCGCCGCATAAATTCCTGGGATATTGGTGGCCTGGTTGAAATCGATCCACAGACCACCCATGGTGTAGTGCATGCCGGGGAAAATCTTCATGGGAACTTTGCGCGGGTCATCGCCCACAAACTTCTCATAGATTTCGAGAATGCCTTCCAGCTTGCGGTCGAGAATCTTGGGATCAATGTGGGTCAGATCGAGGTACACCATCGGCTTCCCGTCGATGCCCAGATTGTGCTCGAAGACAACCTTAAAAATCGCGCGCGTAGCAATATCGCGCGGCACCAGGTTTCCGTATTTCGGGTACCACTCTTCGAGAAAGTACCAGCGCTCGCTTTGAGGGATCGACAGCGGATCGCGCTTGTCACCTGGCGTCTTTGGAACCCAGACGCGTCCGCCTTCACCGCGAGCTGACTCAGACATGAGGCGCAGTTTGTCTTCGCCGGGGATGCAGGTGGGATGAACCTGGATGAACTCGCCGTTGCCGTAAAAGCATCCTTGCTGATATAGCGCGGACTGCGCGGACCCGGTGCAGACTACCGAGTTGGTCGATTTGCCAAAGATTGCCCCATTGCCGCCGGTGGCGATGATGATCGCGTCCGCCGGAAAAGTGCGGACTTCCATGGAACGCAAATCCATGGCGCAGATACCACGGCAAACTTTGTTTGAATCGAGCACCGCCGAGAGAAATTCCCAGTGCTCATATTTCTTGACTTTGCCCTCGGACTCGTAGCGGCGCACCTGCTCATCGAGTGCGTAGAGAAGTTGCTGTCCGGTGGTCGCTCCGGCAAAAGCCGTGCGGTTGTAGAGGGTTCCGCCGAAGCGGCGGAAATCCAGCAAGCCTTCTGGAGTGCGATTAAAAGGTACCCCCATGCGGTCGAGCAGATCGATGATGCCGGGGGCGGCTTCGCACATCGCTTTTACGGGAGGCTGGTTGGCCAGGAAGTCGCCGCCGTAAATGGTGTCGTCGAAGTGCTTCCAGGTGGAATCGCCCTCGCCTTTTAAATTCTTGGCTGCGTTGATGCCGCCTTGCGCGCACACGGAATGCGAGCGTTTCACGGGGACGATGGAGAATAGATCCACCTGCCCGCCCATCTCCGCGATCTTGATGACGGCGGAAAGACCCGCCAGGCCGCCGCCGATAACAATGATTTTCGGACTTGATGCCATCTTCGAGTACACCGCTTTCCGTGAACTTTAATTCGTCGTGCCCGGTCCGGCCTCAACCATGCTTGCGCCGGCAGGGTCGGTCGGCTGCTGGGCAAAGCGTTCCCTGAATGTGTACAAACTGGTCAAGCCCACGGCACTCATGAGCACGAAGAACGCTAAGCACACAACCAGAAACCTTTGCCGAGCTTTTTCGCCGGGCGTAAGTCCCCACTTGGCAGCAAATAACCAAATTCCGTAGGCAAAATGCCAGGACGCGGACACCAGGCCAAGCACGTAAAAAGCGAGTAAGGCGGGAGAAAACAGTTCAGCTTGCACTTTACCGAAAGACGCACCCGGAAATTCGTGCAGGTCGATACCGGTAAAGCGCATGGTCCACGTGTGCCAGAGGATGTAGGCGAACGCGATTGCGCCGGTCCAGCGCTGGGCCGTGTACATCCAGTTTCCGGTCCAGGGATACTCGCCGACGTTGGTCTCGCCGCGATACCAGATGTAGAAACCGTAGAGGGCGTGAAACAGAATAGGCAGCCAGATGCCAAATAGCTCGAGAATCGGAACCAACGGAAGACTGGCCAGAAAGCGTACCTGGCGGGCGTAAGCAAGGGGACCGCCGATGGCGGAAGCATTCGAAATCAAAATGTGTTCGAACAGGAACGCCCCGACCGGGATGATTCCCGTGAGCGAGTGCAGGCGTCGCAGCCAGAACGAATATCCTTGGCCCGCCCTCAGCGGAGCTACGCCACCTTTAACCGGCATCGGAGCCACAGGACTGGCGGTTGCTGCCACAGAATGCTCCTTGTTAGTTCAGGTATGAAAACGGAACCTTTTATTATGTTGTTGCGGGAGAAGGGAAGTCAAGGAAGCATAACGTAATACCGGCGGCACAGCTTTAAGTCGTAGCGCCGCTTTTTATCGCCTGATACCAAGCCAGGAACTGGCGGAACGCGGCTCCGCGATGGCTGTACTGGGCTTTTTCTTCTGAAGTCAATTCGGCAAAGGCTTTCTGGATCTGCGGAAAGTAAAACAGGGGATCGTAACCGAAGCCGTTTGTGCCTCGAGGCCGGTTCAAAATTGTGCCTTCGACCTCTCCCCGAAACACCTCCAATGTTTGTCCATCGCGAGCGGCGGCAAGCACGCATACAAATCGGCCGCTGCGCTTGTCGGAAGGAACATCTTTCAACTCCCGCAGGAGGCGTGTATTGTTGGCTGCGTCATCAGTGTTGTTGTCCATCAAGTGAGGGGCGTCGGCTGCGTAGCGCGCGGAATGGACCCCCGGAGCACCCTTGAGCGCGTCCACTTCCAGTCCAGAATCATCTGCCAGGACGATTTCCCCCGGAGCCGCGGAGCTGTACGCTTCTGCTTTCTTGCGCGCATTTTCCTCGAAAGTTAAACCGTCCTCGATCACGGGAGGCAGGTCTGCAAAGTTGGGAACGGGGACGATCTCGATATCGAAAGTGGCAGCGGCGCCGGCAAAGTCGCGCAACTTGCCGCCATTCGACGTCGCAATGAGAACGTGATTCACTCGCCTTGCGTTTGCCCTTCTAAGAAATGATAAACATCGGCGGAGTGTTTACCAACACATTTTGATTCGGGAAATGTTAAGCGGCGTTGGCCGTTGGATGCTTGCGCCGAAGGGCGACGAAGATCCCGAGAGATAAAGCGGTAAGGACGGAAATGAGTCCTCCAAGAGTTCTATCCCAGGTACGCGTGAACAGGATGCGCACGCGGTTCTCGCCGGCTGTAACCGGGATCAACATTTGCCCAGTAACTTCCTGGGTAGAGGTCGCGACCGCTTGGCCGTTCACTTCGACACGCCACGCGGGATAGTTAAATAAGCGCAATACTAGTTGTCCTGGGTGGGTGACTACGGTTGTAAACATCTTCGATTCAGCATTCCACTGTTGAATCTGAAGCTGTTGGATTTGGTTCGGGGTGTCGCTGTGATCCAGAGCTACGCGGGGAGCGTCCTGCTTAATTTCGTATGGATCGGCTCCGACGGGTACATATTCATCGGTGCCCTCATATCCTGCCCCGCTTTGCTGGTGTTCATGCATCTCGGTGAAATCCGCGGAGGTCTCCCACCATGGAGCCTGGATGCGATGCCAAACGAAAACGAGGACGGCCAGCATAACGAGACAGGTCAGCAGGCGGACAACCCATCTCCGCGAAGCCAGGGTCACGAGTAAGGCTAGAGCGACATTCAAGCACAGCAGCCAGCGCCACGGGAGTTGGAGATAGCGCAGCTCCGGCAAATGATTCCAGAACCACGCGGTAAAGGAAAAGTTGAGCACGACCGCAAATAGAGCCCACACCAGGAGCATCCGCCAAACCCGGGGCTGTCGGCGTCTCCATGAGCGGGAAAGAAACGCCGCAATCGCGAGCAGAATTATTTCTGTTGATGC
>Ga0210393_10005089_pt1 | contig 10365 bp, 8 predicted proteins | sample IncBWC27OmetaG_FD_160068 | JGI IMG/M metagenome (GOLD analysis project Ga0210393, IMG submission 160068) | Forest soil microbial communities from Barre Woods Harvard Forest LTER site, Petersham, Massachusetts, United States - Inc-BW-C-27-O ...
CGCTTCCGTCGAGAAGGTCCAGATCGTGCATCCGCTCCTGGCGTCAAGCGCGTGCACCTTTCGATCACCGCCCCCGACGAACAGCACGCCGCCCACGACTGTCGGCTGGGCATTGGCGGTGGAAACTTCTGGAAAGCCAAATGCCCATTTCAGTTTTAGGCGCGGAACCTGGTCCGGCTTCAACCCTGCCATGCTTGCCGGCTGAAAACGACTATTGTTGAGGTCCACGCCCCAGCCGTTCCATCGCGGTCCGTCAAGCGCCCCGGCAAATGTGAGCGATCTCTGCGCGCAGTTGCCGCTTGTCCCGGCTGTAGCCGCAGCCTGGCTGGACGGGATCTTTCCGGTCACAAAGGCGGCGATGGCCTTGCGCTCATCGTCCGTTCGCTCCCTGGCGATCGATGCCATGCTGCCGGACGTGATCGTTGCGAGAACATGCTCGAACGCCATCGACTGCATCGCATTCCGGGTGGGCGCACGGCCTTGCTGGTCGCCGGTATCATGGCATTGCGCGCAATGTTGTGCGTAGAGAGCAGCACCACTCTGCTGCGCGAATGCTGGAATGGACGACCAGAGCAAGAGACACGCGGTTACAGCGCTCAATTTCATGGATCTTCCCCTCAGCTGGCGATCTCCGGCCGTTCGAGTGAGGTGTACGGCGGCTTGGCGTGAAGAGACGCGTCAGGACGTTGGAGCTTCGGTTCCTATGCAATCAGAGCCAAAAAGCGGGGGCAGGCGCCAGGTTGAATACCGTTCCCAATTCTCAATGAACTGCCGCGTACAGAATCTTGTCCTGCGTTGCCTCCGCGGCATCGAACTCGGCTACGATGCGACCGGTGCGCGCCACCAGGATACGGTCGGTGACAGCAAGTATCTCCGGTAGATAGGAGGAGATTACTACGACCGCCTTGCCTTCGTCGGCCAATCGTCGGATTTCTGCGTGAATGTGCGGGATGGTACCGACGTCGACGCCGCGGGTCGGCTCGTCGAAGATGACGATCGAGGGGTCCTGGACCAGGGTTTTTGCCAGCACGACCTTCTGCTGATTGCCGCCTGAAAGCTCGACGATTTTCGCTTTGCGCTGCAACGCGTTGATCTTGAGCCGTTCGACCCAATAGTTGGCAAGTTTCGACCGTCGCGCCCGTGAAAGCAGGAAACTGAAACCGCTCCTGGTCGAAAGCTTGCCGATATAGACATTGTCGTCGACGATCATGGTCTCGAAGAAGCCGTTGGCCTTGCGGTCTTCGGTGATGTAGGCGATGCCATCGTCGATTGCCTGCCGCGGAACGCGATAGCGGATTGGCCGTCCGCGCAGCTTGATGGTGCCGCCGTTCACGAGGTTGCGTTTCAGCGCGCCGAAAATGATCTTTGCGATTTCGGTGCGGCCTGAGCCGATCAGGCCGGCAATCCCCACCACTTCGCCGGCATAGACCGAGAAGGACATATTCTTCACGACCATGCCCATGGTGACGTTCTCCACCGTGAGCACCTTCTCGCGCCGATGATGCGCCGGCCGGTTCGCGCGACCGTAGACTGCCTGCGCAACCTGGCGTCCCACCATGTGTTGCACGAGCGCGTCGCGCGTCAGGCTCTTGGCAGGGGCCGTGATGACAAGCCTTCCGTCGCGCAGCACCGTGATGCGGTCGGCAATCTGAAGCGACTCTTCGAGCGCATGGGAGATATAGATGATGGCCACACCCCGCGCCCGCAGGTCGCGAACGAGATTGAAGAAATGCACGATCTCTTCGGGCGTCAGGCTCGCGGTCGGCTCGTCGAAGATGATGACGCGAGCCTTGTTGTAGATCGCACGCGCGATCTCGACCATTTGCTTCTTGGCGGTTCCTAGAAGGCCTACCGGCGTTGCCGGATCGACGTGAAAATTGAGGGATTGCAGAAGCTGCTGCGCCTGGATGTTCAGGGTACGGAAGCGCGTGAGCAGCTTTTCGTTGCCAAGCTCGATGTTCTGCGCCGCCGTCATCGTCGGAACGAGGCTGGTTTCCTGATAGACCATGCAAATTCCGGACGCGAGCGCGTCGCGCGGTTGATCAAAGTTGGCCTGCTTGCCGTCCACATAAATCTCGCCCGCGGTGAGGCCGATCGCACCGGCTATCGCCTTGCACAGCGTCGACTTGCCCGCGCCGTTTTCGCCAACCAAGGCGTGGACTTCGCCTGGATAAAGGTCGAAGCTGACACTTTCGATGGCATGGACACCGCCGTAGATCTTGCTGCCGTTGACGACCTTGAGCACGGGCTCGCGGGCCGACGCGGTTTGGGCTGTCATGTCCGCCGATGTCCCCAAATCGTTCATCGAAGGTCTCCCCGCTCGAGAAGCAGTCGTCCCGCGCCGCGCGAGGCTATCACCAGGCCCTGCGGGGTCATGCAGGCGCCAGTGATACCGTGAAAGCGGCCGCCAGCTCGGCTGTGGATGCTGCTGGTTACTTCGCCGTTGGCGTCCAAATGCACGAGCAGGCCATAGGAACGGGGAGGCGCCCAGGGCTTTTGAATGCCGAGCGCCTTTACACCGCCGATCTGCATCGGTTCGAGACAGTCGCTGCCGCCGGCGTAGGCGGGTGCGATCCAATAGTCCGGTGGCATGGTCGCGATCATTTCCTCGCGGAAATCGTCTTCCTTCAGGACGAATTCTATCAAGTGCGTGCGGCGCGCGAACAGTCCGAGATAGAAACCGCCTCGGCCATCGCCTTGCAGGCGCGCGGGATATCCCGGCAAGTTGCGAAGAATCATTTCCGTTTGCGTCACGCCATTGTGCAGTAGCGGCATACGACTGACGCGATGCGCCCAGCTCTCGCTGAACCAAAGCTGTTCGCCATCGGGCGCGATGGCGATTCCATAGGGATAGTGCAGGCCCTTCAGAAGCGTCCTGACATCGTCGAGCCCGGCACCGCACTCGATGAGGCGGCCTTCGTGGCGTCTTGACATGAGGTCGTCTCGCCATTCGGAAGGCCGGCGCCCCATGCTTCCTTCGACCGCAAAGATGCGGCCGTCAGGCGCGGCCGCGACCGATATCAAGCCGGCAAGGACACAACCTTCGACCGTTTCGAGCCAGCGCGGCTCAGGCTTTGCTCGATCAATTGCCGCAAGACCTCGACCGGCAACGCAAACCAGGATGCGGCCGTCAGGATGTATCGCAAGCCCACCGGCATCGGCTTCGAATTCCGCCACCGATGTGCGCGTCGTAAAACCCTCGCCCGAAAGCCTGATCACGCGCTTTCCCGCCGACACCAGCAACGAACCGTCCGCCTCGGCGAGAACGTCGTCGAGACCTGGCAGGGGCTCCCCAATTGGCACGCAGGTGTCGAGGCGGTCATTGGGGCTCAGCGCGCCATCCAGAGGCGGAACGGCGTTCTGTTCGGCATCCCGATCGAGGACGCTGCGGATGTCTCGCATCAGATGATCAAGGAATCCCACGGCCGCTCACCCAGTCACTCTGCTTCTGCTCCCCCAATAGGCATCGTAACCGGTCCAGCTCTCGTCGACAGCTTCGAGCTTGATACGCCCGATGCGATTGTTTTCCAGGCCGCCGAGATAGAGATAGCCCTTGTGCTCGCGCATGGAGGTCAGCGTCGAGTGAGATATGCCGGTTGGGTCCCACCAGGATTCCAGCGCTTCGCCTTGTTCGTTGAATTTGAGCACGCAACCGTGGTTCAGGGCCGGCGCGAGCCACTCATCGGTCGGTACTTGCTTGACCATGCGAAGCCGAAAGCCGGGTTTGCGCGCCGCCAGATCGAAGGTCGGTGTGCGAATGCCGACCAGGGCCAGCCAGTAATTGCCGTCAGAGGCGCGGTTGATGTTGTCTGGATTGCCGGGCAGTTGGTCGATCAGCACCTCGGTCTTGCCCCTGTCGGGACCGGCGATCCAATGGCGGAAGATCTTGCAAATGGACGTGCTGGCAATCAGCAGCGACATGCCGTCATGCGAGACGCACACGCCGTTCGGGAAATAAAACTGGTTGATGACCGTGTGCGTCGTCCTGGTTGCAGGATCGTAGCAGACCAGCCGGCCGTTCGGGCGTGACTCGAGAATGTCGAGCGTATTGGTCGTCATCTCATAGCGCGTGGTGCAGTCGCTGAAATAGATCTTGCCGTCCGGCGCAATGTCGAGATCGTCGGCCATGCGCAGCCGCGAGTCGTCATTGAGCTTGTACCAGGTTCGATTGGTTTCGTCGGTTACCTTGAACACTTCTCCACTTGGCCTGACGCCATAGACTCCCATGCCCGCGACGCAGATGATAAGGTTCTCGTCGCGGTCGAACTGCATACCCAGCGGCCGGCCGCCGATGTGCGCGAAGACCTCTCGTTTTTCGAAGTTCGGTCCTGAGAAGCGGATGATATTGCCGTCGCGCGTCGAGCCGTACAGGCGATCCTGCCGATCGAGGATAACGTCCTCCGGACCCTCCACCTGGTCGAGCCCAATCGCCTGCGCGCTGATTAGCCGGTCGTTCTGCGCGTAGGGAGAGTTCGACCCAGGCTGCACCGACGGCGCCGGCGAGAGCGCGACGAAGGCCGGGTTGACATAGATCTTCTGGATTGCCTTGCCACGGTTCTTCGCCCATTTGACGTCGATACCGACAGCAACCAGCAGGATGATGCCCGTGACCGCCGAGCTGACATAGCCCGGGATTCCCATCCTTACCAGGCCATTGATCAACAGGAAGATGATTATCGCGCCGATCATCGCGCGCCACACCGTTCCCTTGCCGCCGGCGAGCGAAATGCCGCCGAGCACGACCGCCGTGAGCGCCTGAAACTCCCAACCCACACCGGTGGTCGAATCGGTGCTTGATTGTCGCGCGGCGTAAAAAATGCCGCTGGCGGCACACAGCAGGCCAGACAGCACGTAGGTGAAGAACAGGATGAGTCTCACGCGAATGCCGGCATGACGCGCCGCCTTGCGGCTGGCGCCGATGGCGGTGAGGTGCCAGCCATAGCGTGAGCGCGACAGGAAGATGTGGCAGATCAGGAGCACGACAAGGAGGGTTGCGGCGTTGACGGGAACGCCAAGGATGCTGCCGGTGCCGATGAAATCCCAGGCGTCGCTGTCCACCGAATTGGTCGCAAACACCTGAGCGTACCTGGTGTTGAGAAGATTTACGGAGGCGCGCAGGATGATGAGGGTGACAAGCGTGGTCAAAAACGGCCGCGTCTTCAAGTAGCCGATCAGGAAGCCGTTGATGCTGCCGAGCGCGGCACCAACCGCCAGCGTCGCAACGATCGCGAGCCCAACCGGCAGTTCCAGCACGAACAGGAAATAGAGCGCGGAGAAATTGCAGAATGCAAAGATGGCGCCGACGCTGAGATCAATCCCGCCGCTGATCAGGCAGAATCCCATGGCAAGCGCCACAAAGCCGAACTCGGCAAACAGCCGCAGCAGTGACAGCGAATTCTGCACCGTAGCGTAGTCGGGGACGGTCAAGGCGAAATAAAGCCATAGGCCGATCATCACGGTGAATGGGATCACCGGCTCGAACCATTGCTTCAGCAGCAGTTCCGACAGCAAAAGCCGCGGCGAGAAGCGTCGCACCGAAGCGCCGAACGAATCCATGGTCATCGACATCGTCACGAAACTCCAGCGGGTCCGACGGCGCAGGAAACGCGCCGCCGGATGTTGCCCCGCTATTTCTTCGGGAGAGCGTAGCAGTTACCGCCGTTCGCGTTGGTTTTGTCGATCCAGAGCGGTTGGGTGTAAAATTCGAGATTGCGCGAGCCGGGCTTCTCGCTTGATTCCAGCAGCATCTGCGCTGCCATCATCAGATCATGACCCTGCTCGGTCGCCTTGTAGCTCAGGAACTTGTAGAAGTTGCCCTGGTTGACCTGATCGCAGTCGAGCTGCGAGCCCTCGCCTGAGGCATAGACCTTCACATCATCAATCTTGCCGGCGTTGCGAATGGCCTGCGCCGCGCCTGATTCCATGATGCCCCAGAAGCCGATGCTGGCGCACAAATCAGGGTGCTGCTGAATCACGGTCGCCGTGATGTTCAACGCGGTGTTGGCATCCCAGTTGGCCGCCTGGTTGGACACGACCTTGATGGCCGGGTCCTTGTTGAGAACCTCCATGACGCCGCCGACCTGATCGACGCTCGCAGCCGCCGCCAGTTCGCCCTGGACAATCTGCACCTTGCCCGACTTGCCGGAGCCTGTGCCGCATTGCTTGACGACATCCTGGGCGAGAATCTTGCCGACCTCACGCCAATCGGCACCGACAAAGGCGCTGGACTTGTAGTTGGACGACATGTTGATCTGGATTACGTGGGTACCCTGGCTCTCCGCGCGCTTGAGTTCCTTCATCAACAACGTCACGCTGGGATTTTGAACGATCAGGACGTCCGGCTTTTGATCGACCAGCGCGGTGAGCGCCTGTTGCATGGCCGATGGATTGTTGTTGGGATCGCGCACGACGAATTTCATGCCGCGCCACTCGGCCTCCTGTTGCACGACGCGTGTCCATTCGTCCATCAACGGCACGTTCAATGCGATCGGCAGGAAGGCTATGGTCTTGCCTTGCAGTGCCTTGTCGTAGGCGGTGCGAAGCTCGCGCGCGGTCTTGGTACCGCCTTCGTCCTGGGCTGTCGCCATCAAAGGCAATGCGGCAACCGCAAGGCCGACCGTTGCCGCCATCCATCCTCGTCCTATTGTCATTAACTCCTCCCTCTTTTTGAAATTTGATTTGGTTTTCAGTCGCCTTGGCGCGCCGTCTCCTCGTCGCGTGGGTGCAGCCAGTTGTCGAGCACGATGGCGCCGAGCAGCACAATTCCCTTGATGATGTTCTGAACCTCGGTGTTGACGTCCATGATGGTGAAGGCGTTGAGCAGCGTACCGATCAAAACGCAGCCGACGACCACGCTGAACACGCTGCCGCGGCCGCCGACGAGGCTGATACCACCAATCACCACAACCAGGATGACATCGAAGATCATGGTGCTTTGCGTGATCTGCATCTGCATGCTGCCTGTGGTGCCGATCCAGACCAGGCCGGCCATCCATGCGAGCAGGGCCACCAAAACATACTCCAGCATGATCAACGGCCTGAGCGCGACGCCTGCCAGTCGCGCAGCTTCCGGGTTGTCGCCTTGCGCATAGATGAAGCGGCCGATCGACGTCAGCGAGAGGAACAGCTGCATTGCAATTGCGGCGGCGGCAAATACCAGAATCGGAACGGGAATCCCGAATACCCGTCCGGCCCCGAGAAACAGCAGCGCTGGCGCATCGGTCGGAGCGTAGACGACATAAGCGGGAGCAAACCAGAAAGCCAGGCCATAGATCACAAAACCCGCCGCCAGCGTGACGAACAAGGCTGGCGCCTCGACGAAGGCGACCATGATGCCGTTCACGATACCGATCGTTACCGCAAGGGCGAGTGCGAGGAGGCAGGCCCATCCGATCGGCATTCCCTGCTGGATCTTGATCAGGGCGATCGCCCATGGGCCGGCCATGATGGCGACCTCGCTCAAATCGATGCCGCGGCTGATCACGATCAGCCCCATGCCAAGGCCCAAAATTCCCAGGATGGAAATACTGCGCAGCAGGTTGAGCAGGTTGTTGAAGGTTGCAAATCCGTTCAGGGTCAGGCCGAAGCCGATCAGCAGCGCGATCGTGATCAATAGAACGATCTGCTCCTGGTTGGGTTTGGCAGCCGTGAGGCGAAAACGAGGAGGGCTCGTCGACGCAAGCGGGGACTCAATCGCCACGACGCACCTTGAAGTTGCGTCGTAGCCGGGTCACATCGGCGGCCGGGGCCGCAGTCGAGTGCATCACTTCCTCCCGAATATGCTTTTGTCTCGACTTTCCTCCGGATCAGGTCGGACGTCAAATATGAAATGAGACTATCTGCATCCCCGATTACTCGAAAGAAGGCGCCGGAGTAATTTAATGCCCCTTCGACTGGTATCCCGCGTCCTCTTCCGCCAGGCGAAACTTGTGAAGAATGCTGCGCCGTCGGGATTGCGATGGACGCGGGGTCAGTAATTGCCGGCTTCAAACGGCGTCGGGGTCCTGCAGACGCTCGATATCCTCGAAGTCTCTATGCCGCAGCGGCAGTCACGCCGGTGACGCCACCGGCAAGGTCCGCAATTGTCTGCGACAATTTCGCAGTGCCGGTTTATCGTTCCAACAAGGCAAAGAAACTTCAATATTCATGAGGCCGTGAGGGGCAAACAAAATGAAAATCGGCGCAACCTTGCAAAGCCTGCGCAGGTCGGTCATCAACTCGGCCGGCACGATCGTCTTTGGCATGGAAGACGGGACCGTTTCCATCTTCGGCCTGATCTTTGGGGTCGCTGCCACGACGACCAGCACGAAGACAGTGCTGATCGCCGGGGCCTCGGGTGCCGCCGCGGCGGCCGTCTCCATGATGGCTGGTGCTTATCTCGATGTCGAGACGACGCGCGACCAGAGCGAAGCTGTCGCACTGGCAGCGGGCAAATCCGACGTATCTCTTGCGAACCACCTCGCGGGCGCGGGCCTCACACCGGGGCAGTCCAACGCTCTCGTTGCAGCCGTGCAGAACGACCGCCAGGCCGCCGAGGGACTGGTGCTCGCACTAACGGGCTTGGGAAAGGCACCGCTCGATCCGCTGGAGCAGGCGTTGTGGATGTTGTTTGCGGATTTTTTTGCGGCCGCGATCCCGATCCTGCCATTCGTATTGCTTCCGATCGGTCAGGCCCGGATCGTTTCGGGAATTGTCACCTTGGCCTTGCTCATCGCGCTGGGTGTCGGGCGAGCGCAATTGGGGAAAGGCCGTGCGATTCGCACGGTAGCCGAGACCGTGGCAATGGGAATCGGTGCCGCGATCGCAGGCGTCGCAATCAGCGTGCTGATCGACCATTTGTTCTCTTGATGCGCGCCGATGTCGATGACGCGCGAGACGTGTTCGAGTACAAGGCCCGACCGGCACCGGCATTGCTATCCGACGGTCAGGGTGTCTCCGACACGCTTGAACTGCTTGCCTATGTTTGCGGCAAAGGCCGTTGACGCCGCACTGACACTTCCGATTTCGCCTCCGCTTGCGAAGTCGTGGGCACCAAGCAGGGTCATATTTTCCGGCGGCTGTGCACCAAGAAAGAACAGCGTAACCCATAGCTGAGCAGTGTTCTGCGCCGTCGTTCCGCAACTCACGCGTTTGACGCTGGAGTAATTTGCGACATGAATGCCATTTTCCAGCACCTTGCCGCCTTCGATTTGCCAGCGCATCGCGCCATCGTCGACGTTGTCCAGACAATCCCGATGTAAAGTGTAGGTGAGGGTCGTAGATGGGCCCGTCGCAAACGTCAGATGAAACGGCGCCGTCAGTCCGCCAGCACCGTTAGGGACAAAAAAATCCATGAAGGTTCCGGTTGGATAATTGAAGCGCATCACGTTTGCGTAGCCCGTCGACACATACAGATTATTGTCAGGGCCGAACGCGATGCCGATCGGAGCGTAGAGGTCGCTGCCGCTATTTGCGAACATGTCGATGAACGCGCCCGTGGTCGGGTTGTAGCGGCGGACGCCAAGGTTGCCCCCGAAAGTGCCGCCAGAGATATAGAGGTTACCGTCGGGGCCAAATGCCATGGCCGACGGAGTGAACAGGCCGCCGGAGCCAAGCGGGCTGCCGACAGGCATCAACAGGCCGAACGATGACCTGGTGCCCAGATCGAAGGTCTCGACCGTGGCGGCGTTGTAGTAGAGCACGTAAAGTCGGTTGTTTGTCGGGTTGACCTTTACATCTCGCGGGCTCGGATTGGCGAGCGATGGCACGAAGTGACCTGTGTTCGCCCCGGTGGTGGCGTCGAAGGCCTGGACGCCCTGAGGTGGATTCGAGTTCGCGACATAGAGGACGCCATCGTGAATGGTTATGCCCATTGGACCGGCGAGGCTGGTCGACGCAAACACGTCGATGAACGTGCCGCTTGCGCTGTCGTAGCGTTTCACCTGGTTGGTCTGGCCATCGGAGACGAGCAGGTTGCCATCCAGCCCGATAGTGAGGCCGAGGGGATCGCCCAGGGCGCCGCCAGACGCGGCCACCCCGACGAATGCACCGCTTGTCCCCTGGTACTCCCGGACAGTCTTGTCGAACTGGCTCGCGACGAGCAGGTCGCCCTTCGTAATCATTTTCACCCCTCCGTGTTTCAGCCAGGGCTAAAAAATCGAGTGGCCGCAATCGTGTACATGTCGAATTGGGGGATCGGTCAATGCGTAATGAGCTCAAGATCATGAATTCGCAGCAATCAGGCTTCACTATGCCGCCAGGAATTCGAAGAGCAAGTGAGGCAGATCACAATCCTTGTCACCGTTAAGCCAGCCCTCGGGCGTTCGCGGTGCGCTCGCGCGCTTTGGTACCAACCAGCGGAGCGCGAATGCGTGAGAAGTTCGTTCT
>Ga0210393_10005092_pt1 | contig 10363 bp, 6 predicted proteins | sample IncBWC27OmetaG_FD_160068 | JGI IMG/M metagenome (GOLD analysis project Ga0210393, IMG submission 160068) | Forest soil microbial communities from Barre Woods Harvard Forest LTER site, Petersham, Massachusetts, United States - Inc-BW-C-27-O ...
GGCTTTTGCCCGAATCCGCTCTCTCACGACTGGCACGTTCAACCGAGTTGTCAAAGACCGAATCGCGATCCGCCTGAGCGGCGCGAATTCAGTCCAGGCGAACTCTTCTCTGCAGGCGAACCTGCATATCCGAATCCGACTGTCCTCGAAACCTTACAAACATACAGTGCGCCGAAAATCCGGTCAACCGGCGGAGCGCACAGGATTCCCAGATGTTTTCCACATCCGAGAAAACCGCGCTAGGCGGGTTGCGGAGAGCTGCCGGCAAAGAGGTCGAGCTGCGCTCGACGAACGGGCAAGAGTGCCCGTTCCCACATTTTGCCGTTGCTCAAAAAACCGCGCGCAACAGTATGGGGCCTTCCGCTTGGCTGGAAAACATCTCGAATCGCGCCTGATTTCGGCGCAGCCGGAGCGGAAGACAGAAATTGAGAAAAGATCCTAGTTTGGAGGTTCCTTGCTTTGAAGGTACCCTTCGGAAAGTTGCTACTGCGACATTCCCGAATCACATCCCGTGGCCGGGATAATTTGAAGGCCTGACGCCCTCACACATCTTTAGATGCCGGACGGCGACGAGAGTTGCGACAAAATCGCCCGGCTAGCCACACACTGCTCTCGGTGAATTGTTTATACCAGATGAATGTGTTGGGACGCAAGCAAAACTTTCGTGACGGAAGGAGTTTACCAACTCGATTCCGGGCAGAGCCGGGACTTCGAGCACGCAGACGGGGCGGAAACAGCTGTCCGAGGTTGGGTCGGGCGCCTCAGGACCGAAGCTTTCCGCGGGCGGAGAAAGCATTCAAATTGTGAAGAGCTGGATGGGACCAGCACGGTCGCAGCCACGAACGGCCACAATATTGGAGTTCGCTATTCATGAGTCCGGTGCGTGAGAGGGAAGGAAAAAGGTGGGCCACCGGTTAGGAGCCGGCTCGTCGATCGTCGCTTCAGAGATCATCGCTTCAGAGATCATCGCGTCTGCGATTATCGCTCACCATCGTCACCTCTTGTCCCTCTATATCCATATCTATTCGCTCTATAATCTTTAATCTATCTAGGTCCCTAGCCGCTCATCACTATCTTTCATCGAGCGTCCGTCTTACGCCTTCGCTCTTTGACCTCTGCCCGTTCACCCTTGCTCGTCGATCACCGCTTCGTCAAGCGTCGCTTCATCCATCATTGCCTCATCATCCCTCACTAGAAACGCGCGACTGAAAACTGAAACCAGAGCCGCGAAATTGGCGACGGGGACGAGGAATTTGCGATCCCCGTCCACAGGCTGCCGGGGCACCTTGCGCGAAAACGGCCGGGGGCAGCCGCGAAATAGGACAGCTCTTGCCGCGGTGTTGTTCAGGGTTGGACCTGCAGCCAAAAGTAACCGGAGACCTGACTGAAAAAGGTTGACATGCGTCCACGCTAACCACTAACGTTACTAGCGCAATCCCCAGCATTTAGGAGATTATTCGGATGCGATCCCACAATTCGGGATCGACGTCCCCCATTTCCCTTGCGGCAAAGAAGCGCCAAGTCCAGAGTTTTTCTGTTTGCAAGTTTGTCAAATACGGGCCCTGCAACCGACATCGACTGAACAATCGACTGAACGAAGCTCGACTAAATCAGATCGACACACCAGACTGCAACACACACATGGCAACACTCATGGAGACCAAGAGAAGGACCAGACTTTCCGTAACAGCAACAATCGCTGCCCTTCTGTTGTTGGCGATAGCGCAGGGTTTCGGCGCGACGACGAGCAAGAGCACAACCAAGAGCTCGCCCAAGGTCGCGACGAAAAGCACCGCCAAGCCGTATCACATAACTGCGCAAAATCAATTTCACATGAGCCCGGCGAAGGCTGCGAAGCCTGCGAAGTCTTCGAAATGGCTGACTGAAATGCAGACCAGGCACGACGCGCACCTGCAGAGCCAGCAAAATTTCCGGGCGCAACATGGACTAAAGAATCTTCCTCCCATCCACGACCCCTTGAGCGCGGCGCAGAGCAGGCCGGCCAGGGCGATGGCGCGCGCGACAAAGCCGCGCAGGAACCAGGCTAATCCCCCGCCCGCGGGCACGCTGGGCTTCGTGAGCGCGACCCAGGTTGCGACCGGCGGCGGTGGTCCCGATCTAGTGTTCGAGGGCACGTGGGGCGGGACGACCGGCTTTGTTACCGCGGTCGACGTCTATACGCCCGCATGTCCCACCTGCACCCCAGCTACACTCGCTAGCTTTACTTGGAACTATTCCGTGGTGTTGAATAACGCGGGTACGTTGTCGGCGCCAGTTTTGACTCCCGTCCCGTACAATGAGGAACCTTCCTTCGTGGTCGGCGTCACCACCTCTTCCGGAAACACTGACATCGTGCAGATCGACCAGTCGGGAGGCGTTCTGACCTTTACCGTACTCGCGGGCAGTGCGACCGGAACGTTTGCGGCAGTCACGACGGGCATCGGGGACCCTTCGCCCTTCACGGTCGCCGATACCAACGGAGCAATCGGCGGCACGCTGGTGCCGAACGCCACGACCGGCTTCCTGGATATCGCGGTCGTCGACGACGAGTGGGACTACAGTACTGGCGCCACGCCTTCCAACCTCACAATCTATGCGGGCAACGGAGACGGCACATTCGGAGCGGCTGTAGCCAGCCCGGTGGTCCCGGTCGCTGCGACGACTACGTCACCTTTGACGGTTGCCTCTACTGTCCAAAACGAGTACGGGAATCCGTTTGACGGCGATTCAAACAATGCCACCCTCGCGGACTTTGACGGTGACGGGACCGTTGACGTGGCGGAGAATGACTTCAGCTCTGGGCAGTTGGTGGTCTACCTTTCGTCGGCGACATATTCCGGGGCGGCTTACAACACTCCAGATGGCAATGAAGACACTTGCACTGCCACAACTGGAATCCTTACGGGGACCTTGCCCGCAATCGTCAACGTCTTCTGCGACTACGACGAAGTGGCGGTGTACACCCAGGGCAGCGCGGCTGGCACTTTCAACACGGCAGTCTATTATCCTGCCGTAGGAACTGTGGCCAATGCTGACGCTTATCCTTACGGGGCGACGATTGCGGTCACCAGCGGAAGCGGCAACGCAGACCTGGTGGTCACCGACTATGAAGGCAGCGACGTCACGGTGCTTCTTGGCAACGGAGATGGCACGCTGACCACTACCAGCGTGGCCTACGCCATGGGCGGATACCCCTATCGTCCGGCGATCGTCACCGACATCAACGGCGACGGACTACCAGACATCATGGTATCCGACGAAGAATTCAACCTGACTTACGCGCTTGGCTTCGGCGACGGCACTTTCCAGGCAGCGCAGGACTCCTATGCGCCGATACCGGGCAGCGCTGGCTACTATTACCAGGGACGTTCCCAGTCGATCGCGACAGGGGATTTCAACGGCGACGGCATCCCCGACGTGGTGACCGGCAACTTCGGCACCAACCTGATGGGCATTACGGTTTACCTGACGAACCCAGACGGAAGCCTTGGACAAGGTACGAATTATGGCACCAGCGGAGAGCTAGGTACGGTTGCCGTGGCCGACTTTAACGGTGACGGCTTCCTCGACATAGCTGCCACCAATTACGACGGATCGGTGGACATCTTTTTCGGGACGGGCAGCGGGACCTTCATCGAAGGCCCCACCTACGGCATCAGCGGGGTAGGCCTGTACGGAATCGTGGCAACCAAGTTCGGTACCGACACAAGTACGGATCTGGCGGCGGTCAACGACTCTGGCACCGTATACATCCTCACCAATGACGGCGCGGGTGGGTTCAACGAAACGCTGACGATTGGTCTCAACGCGCCGGCAAACGCCGGGGTTTCGATAGCAGCCGCCAATTTGAGCGGCGGCACAAATGAGACCGACCTGGTGGTTACGGAAGACAACGCTGGCACGGGGCAGATTGGCGTGTTGTTGTGGGACCTCACGGCAACTCCTCCTACGTTCGATATCCCGGAGGTCGACGTCGTCACCGGATCGGATATCATTCCCTATCAGGTCGCGTTGGCTCCAATCAACGGCGACACTTACCCGGACTTGATCGCAACAGTTTACGGTTCTACTACCCAAGGGGTTTTCGTAGCCCTCAACGGCACGACAACCGCGGGAACCTTCGGGAACTTCACGCCGCTCACGGTCGGTGTGCAGACCGGGACCGGGGTGTTGACCTCGTCGCTGCAAAATTCGGCCTGGGACTCTCCGTACCCTTGGGGAATCCAGGTTACGGACGTAAATGGCGATGGTTTCCCGGACCTGGTTTATACCAACACCGAGTACAGTACAGTGGGCGTGTTGTTCGGTACCGGATCGGGCAGCGAAACCGCAACCCCCCCCACGCCGTATTTCTATGACCCGGTGGAGTTCCCGAGCACGCATTACGCGTTTGGGATCGCCGTAGCTAACCTGAACGGCGATGGCACGCCAGGCGCGCAAGCCAACTCAGACGAAGCAGCCGTGGCGAGCGTCATGATCAACGCCAGCGGCACCGGCGCTGCACCGAACTTCTCGTTGGCGGTGAGCGGGCAGTCCTCGCCAGCGTTCCTCAACATTGCGGATGGTGGCACGGTCACTGCGATGATCACCTTAACTCCAGTCAACTTCTACAGCGGAACGGTGACGTTCAGTTGTGGCGGGTTGCCGCTGGACGTGACTTGCGCCTTTGCACCTGCAACGCTGACGCCGGCAGGAAACGCACCGCTGAGCACGACGGTGACCATAACTACGGCCGCGCCGCACGGCGCGCTGCGCATGCCTGCCGACACGAATCCTCATCAGGGCCGGACCAGTCTGCTGGCTTGTCTGACCGGGATGGGATTGTTTGGCTTGCTGTTGTCGGGCGACTGGAAGAACAAGCGCAATCGCCGGGTGGGCATCCTTCTGGGAATTCTGGTCCTGGGAATGATGTTCAGCCTGGTGGGTTGCAGTTCTTCGAGCACGCCGGGTACGCCGATTGGAGCACAGACCATCCAGGTAACTGGAACGGGCTCTGACGGCACTACCAACGCGGTCAGCCTCACCATCAACGTGTTCTAAACTGTTCCAAGCTGGAAATTGAGGCGGCCGGAAATCCGGCCGCCTTTTTTATTTGAGGGGAAAGCCTCTGAAAGTCAAAAGCAAAAATGCAGAAGTTAAGAGCGAATGCCCAAGGTTCTTACCTCTTCATTTTGACTTTTGACTTCTGACTTTCTGGATGCTCACCGTCCAGCAATGCGCTGGCTATGGGCACATCGACCGGGAGAGCATTGCACTCTACTCTTCTTCTTCGCGGGTGGCGCGGATCCATTCTTCCATTTGATCGAGATACTGGGCCAGGGAGCGGCGTCCCGCGGGAGTGAGGCGATATTCGGTGCGCGGGACGCGGCCTTCGAAAAACTTCACGCAGGAAATGTATTGGGCTTCCTCGAGCTTACGGGCGTGGACGCTGAGATTGCCGTCGGTGGTCTTGAGGATGCGCTTGAGATCGTTGAAGGTGAGCGACTCGTTGGTGGCAAGAGCGCTGACGATGCCCAGCCGAATGCGTTCGTGAATCAGGCGGTCGAGTTCGGGGAGCGCGAGCACGCGGGGAGCGCGTGCGGGCCGCGGAGTTGCGGTCTTGCCGTGCTTGTCGCGCTGGCGCACAGATAAAGACCTAGCCACCGTGCCTCCTCGCAATAAGAACTCCGAAGAGAAGGTGGAGTCCGCCAAAACCAGCGGCAAGAAACCATGTGCCCCAGGCCGCGGGGCCAAAAACGGCAAGGCCGCCGAGCACCATGAAACAAACTCCCATGACTGGAACGGCGGGCACGGAAAATGCGCCGCCGGTGATGATACCCGCCCCATAAAGCAGCAGCCATGTGGCTGGCAGGGCCGATCGCAGGCCTATCCGGAAAAGCGAGAAAGTGAGAAGCGCGCCGGCGACCAGCGGTGGGAGAAGTCCGAGGGCAACCTTGCGGCCGGGGCCGGAGAAGACAGGCAGGCCGCGGCGGTTGGCTTTCCAGAAGATGGAGAGCAGGGCGATGGTGACGGCGAGCAGACCTTCGCCCAGCCAGACCCGAAGCCAGGCGAAAGCAGAAGGCTGGCGGGCTGCAAACCAGGCGGCGCCGAGAGCGGTCGAACCCAGAACTACCTGTCCCCAACCCGAGACGGCGGTGAAAGCGGAGGAGCGCTCCATGGTGTCGCGGATGAAGCGCAGATCGTCGATGGGGTCAGCATCGGCCGCACGCGCAGACAGAGGCCGAGCTTCGCGGCGAAAATGTCGGAGCCGGTGCTGGCGGGGCTCAAGCACAGAACCAGGATAGCGGGCACAGGCATGCGTGTCAAGTACTTTTAGATGCAAAGCGCGAGACGGCGAGATCCCTTCGATCGCTGGCGATGAGTCGCTGCAAGGGATTCTTCGCTTCGCTCAGAATGACAAACCGCTGGGAGCGATTCCACTGCGAGCGACAGCTAATTCCCCGTCGCATTGCTCCTCGGAATTTGAAGGTCGTAAAGACTAAAGTGACAACCTCAAGACAGGAGTTGCTGAACCGCGTCACGGCCGGAGCGGACGCAGTCGGGGACGCCGATGCCGCGGTAGGCATTGCCCGCGAGGGCGATGCCGGGGAGTTGCTGGCAGAGGCGATCGATGCGGGCCAGGCGATCGAGATGTCCGACCGTGTACTGGGCCATGGCCGATTTCCATTTGTAGACGCGGCTGAACAGCGGGTCGGCCGCGAGACCAAGAATCTGCTGCAGGTCGTTCTTCACAACCGCGATGATTCCTTCGTCAGACAAGTCCCAAACGCTGGCGGCGTTGCTTCCGGCAAAAAAGCAGCGCAGCAGGGCGCGGTCTTCGGGAGCGCGATGAGGAAATTTGTTGTGCACGAACGTGGCGGCCAGCAGGCGTTTGCCTTCGCTGCGGGGAACCAGGAATCCGAAACCCAAGGGCAGCGACTGGCGAACGGCGCGATCGTAGCCCAGCGCAACGGTGATGGAAGAACTGTATTCGATGCTGGCGAGCTCGGCCGAAAGTTCACGACTGCACATGCGCAGCAGGCTGGCGGCAGAGTGCGCCGGCACAGCCAGGATCACGGCGTCGAACTCATCGGTCTTGAATCCGGCGGAAATTATCCAGCTATCCCCTTCGCGCTGGATGGCCTCGACGGGCGCGTTGGTGAGCAGTGATGACGGCGTAAGGCGCGCGACCACGGCTTCCGTGAGTTGCTGCATTCCGCTTTTCAACGAGGTGAAGATCGAGGCCGTCGGTTTGTTGGAACCGAGCGCCATTTTCTTGCGCGCAGCGAGCATGGCGCGGCCGAGGCTGCCATGAGTGCGCTCCATTTCGGCGAATCGCGGCAGAACCGCGCGGACACTGAGATTGGCGGCTTCGCCCCCGTAGACGCCGGAGAGCAGTGGGTCGGCGAGGCGGTCGACCACTTCAGCACCGTAGTGCCGCTCGACGAACGAAGCAACGCTTTCGTCGTGCTCGACGGCGCGCGGGGGAAGAAACATTTCCTGCGCCATGCGCACTTTGGTCTTCCAGGAAAAAAGCGGCGATGCTCCGGTGGACAGAATCTTTGTGGGGACCATGAACATCAGCCCGTCGGGAATGACGACGAGTCTTCCGTGGACCAGAATGTAGGTTTTGCGGTCAGCATCGTTCGAGCCGATGAGCTCATCGCCCAGTCCAACAGCGCGGCAGAGATCGGCGGCCCACGGCTTTTCGCTGAGGAAGGAATCGGGACCAGCTTCGACCACGCATCCGTCAATCTGTTCGGTGAAAAGGACGCCGCCGAGGCGCGGCGAGGATTCGTAGAGAACGCATTCCGCGGCCACGCCGCTGCGAATGTGTTCTTCGAGCGTGAAAGCCGCGGAGAGTCCGGAAATGCCTCCGCCGACGATGGCGATGCGTTTCATAGGGGCGCCGGATTTTCCTGCACGAAGCGAGCCAGATTTTTCACGTTCTCGACCGGAGTTTCTGGGAGAATGCCGTGGCCGAGATTGAAGATGTGGCCGGGTCGTCCGCCGGCGCGGCGGAGAATATCTTCGGCGCGCGACTTCAATTCCTTCCAGTCGGCGAAGAGCAGCACCGGATCGAGATTGCCCTGAACGGCGCAGCTGTGGCCGAGAGTGCGCCAGCCTTCGTCGAGCGGAATGCGCCAGTCGAGGCCGATGACCTCCGCTCCGGTTTCGTTCATCGCCGGCAAAAGAGTAGCGCTGTCGGTGCCAAAATAAATGATCGGCGCTCCCGTCGCTTGCAAAGTCCGCACCAGGTTCGTGACGTGTGGCAGAACGTAGCGGCGATAATCTTCCACGCTGAGACAACCCACCCAGCTGTCGAAAATCTGAATCACATCGGCGCCCGCGCGCACCTGCGCCGCGGAGTATGCGGCTGCTACTGCAACCAGCTTGCCCATCAAAACATTCCAGTCGGCTGGGGAGTTGTACATCATTTTCTTGGCGTGAGCGTAGTTACGCGAAGCTCCGCCTTCGATCATGTAGCTGGCCAGCGTGAACGGCGCACCGCAAAAACCGATGACGGGGACGCGGCCGGCGAAGTGCTTCGCGACCAGGCTTACAGCTTCGGAGACATAGCCGAGATCGGCCGCGCGATCGGTGCGCAGGAGGGCGATGTCTTCTTTTGTGCGGACCGGCTTTTCGATGACGGGGCCTTCGCCGACGGAAAAATGAAAAGGCAGGCCCATGACTTCAAGCGGGAGCAGGAGATCGGCGAAAATGATGGCCGCGTCCACGCCCAAAGCCTCGGCGGCGGTGATGGTCACTTCGGCGGCGAGCGCGGGTTTTTTACAAATCTCCAGCAGCGAATATTGCTTGCGCACGGCGCGGTATTCCGGCATGTAGCGCCCGGCCTGGCGCATGAACCAGACAGGAGTGCGCTCGACCGGCTGCGATTTGCAGGCGCGTACGAAGATGGAATTGGGAGCGGACATGAACTCGCCAATGTAGCATTTTAGAAGGCTCGTGTGGGGCGGCCACTCCTGCCCGCCAGGGCCGCCTCAGCGGCCGGCTTTTGATTCCGCCCGACAAATGAACCACCAACGAGCCGCTAACGAGACGAAGGTTCACGAAGGGTACGCGGAAGATGGTCAACAGCATTTCCGCTGGCTCTAGTAGAATCGAATCGTAGGCTGCGGATTCCAAGCCATCGGCGCAAGCGCAGTCCGACGTAAAGCAGTCCAACGTTAAAGATGAGCGACGTACGCCGCGGTCTGATCATCGTGAATACCGGGCCGGGCAAGGGCAAGACCACTGCGGCCATGGGCACAGCTTTACGGGCCGTGGGCCAGGGCATGCGGGTGCTGATGCTGCAATTTCTGAAAGGCTCGTGGCATTACGGCGAACTCGACGCGGTAAAGGCATTCGGCGACAAGTTCGTGATGAAGCAGATGGGGCGCGGCTTTGTGAAGGTGGGCGCAGAAAACCCGGACCCGGAAGACGTGCGGATGGTGGAAGAAGCCTGGGCCCAGGCGGAGAAGGCAATTCAATCGGGCGCGTGGGACCTGGTGGTGCTCGACGAGATCAACTACGCCATCAGCTACGGCATGCTCGATCCGTCGACAGTGGTCGAGAGCTTGAAAAAGAAACCAGAAATGGTGCACGTGATCTTGACGGGCCGAAGCGCACACCCCACAATTGTCGAGATTGCGGACACAGTGACCGAAATGCGCCAGGTGAAGCACGCGTATGAAAAGGGCGTGATGGCGCAGAGGGGAATCGAATATTGATGATGGTTGATTGCTGATGGTTGATTGAAAGGCCCACGCGGGCTGGGTTTTAATCAGCAATCAACAATCACAAAATCAACAATTTCCTTTTTTATGGCATGGTTTAAACGCGAATCCGGCGAACTGGACACCTCTGGCGAGAAGAAGGTGAAGACCGAAGGCCTGTGGGTGAAGTGTGAAAACTGCCGGCAGATTATCTGGAAGAAAGATCTGGAAGACAATCTGAACGTGTGTCCGAAGTGCGAGAAGCATTTCCGGATTGACGCGCGCACGCGGCTGGCGCAACTCCTCGATGACGGCGCCTACGAAACTTTCGACGGAGATCTGGTGTCGACCGATCCCCTGAAGTTTGTCGACCTCAAGGCTTACTCACACCGGCTGCGTCAGGCGCAGAAGGACACGGGCCTGAAAGATGCGGTGATCAACGCGCAGGGCAAGCTGGCCGGGCGCGCCGTGGTGGTGAGCGTGATGGAGTACGCGTTCATCGGCGGCAGCATGGGGGCGGTAGTAGGCGAGACGATCACGCGCGCGGTGGAACGCGCAGCCGACACGCGCACCCCGCTGATTATTGTTTCGGCGTCGGGCGGGGCGCGCATGATGGAAGGCGTGGTCAGCCTGATGCAACTGGCAAAGATTTCGGCGTCGCTGGCGCG
>Ga0210393_10005094_pt1 | contig 10360 bp, 11 predicted proteins | sample IncBWC27OmetaG_FD_160068 | JGI IMG/M metagenome (GOLD analysis project Ga0210393, IMG submission 160068) | Forest soil microbial communities from Barre Woods Harvard Forest LTER site, Petersham, Massachusetts, United States - Inc-BW-C-27-O ...
GCCAGTCCAGCCATGAGCCGGCTGCTGTCCGCCCGGCGTCCCGCAGATCGTGCGCCAGCTGATCTTCGGCGTGCTGAGCGTGCGACCATCGTGATCTCCCACGGGGCTGGGGGCACAGCCGTGCGCTGCGCAGGGGCTGCACGCATCTGCCCGCGGGGTCACACGGCAAACGTCAGGACGGGAAGGGGCCGCGATCGTGGGTGCGGCTGACGTGCCGCGGGGCCCGCGCTCAGAGCTCGTCGACACCCGTACTGGCGAGCGGCGGCGAACCGGCCTCGACCGCTGGGGCACCGGCTGAGGCAGCGACTGGCACCGTCAGGCCGGCCCTGGCTGCCTTCCTGGCATCGATCCAGGAGTCGACTAGCGCCCACTGAAGCCGGAGCCACTCTCGCCGGCCGTTGTCGGTAGCTGGCAGGGTGCGGCCTGGCTGAAACCACCAGCGGACAATCATCGGACTGGCGGTGACCGGCAGCGCGCGCCACACAAGGGCGGGGCTGACGAGGTCTTCCAGGCCCGTGTGCGCGACCACGGCGACGGTCAGGTCTGCCCGGCCCGACATGCAGGCCAGCATGCCGGTCGGCTGCGGCGGCAGGACGTTGCGATTCTCGGCCGCGTCCGCAGCGGCCTGCCGTCGCCCCGCGTGCAGCAGCCGCGCGATCGCGCGGCTGTGGCGGCCGGGGGTCCAGTTGCCGCCTTCGGGGAACAGCAGGATGGCATCATCCCTGCTCATCGTCCGGGCCAGCGCGGCGAGGCGCTCGGGTGCCTTGCCCTCACCGCGCCGGATGAAGCAGGATGGCAGCCGCCCGAGCAGCAAGTCGAGGCCGGGATCCCAGCGCAGCGATTCCTTCAGCACGATTGCTGGCCGACGCCGGTACCGCGATAGCAGCAGCTGCACGAGCGCGAACGAGTCCCCTGGCCCTCCGTGCCGGGCCAGTAGCAGCAGCGGTCGGCCGGCGATCTGGTCGTGGTCGGGCGGCTCCTCCAGCTCGACGCGGAAGCCGAGCAGCGGCCGAGCCGCTGCCACCATCAGCGCAAGCGCCCGGGTGAGCGTGGCCTGATGCAGCCGCGACCAGCGGGCCAGATCGCGGTGCCGGGCAACCGGGTACCGCAGCCAGCACCCAGCGCACCAGAGCACCAGGCTCGCGTTGACCACCAGGTAGAGCGCACTGAACAGGCACAGCCGAGGAAGCCGGCGCCGCCGGCTGAGCGGCGCGACCAGCGTCCCGACCGCCGACACGGCGAGGAGCAGCAGCGCGAGGCACGCCGCGAGCGGGATCCAGAGCGGATCTAGCACGGCCCGGCGAACAATGGCGGGCGGTGGCCTCATGCGGTGTCTGCCTGGCTGGACAAGTACTCGGCGGCGGCCTGGTAGCCCCGCTGCACGCGGCTCGCAACTGCCTTGGCGTGCCGGTAGCGCAGGGACACTAGTGGCATCTTCTCCTCGCCGCTCGGCAGCACGTGGACTCGGACCTCGGGCGGCAGGTTGGCCATCTCCTCGACGAACCGGTGCCGCCGCGCGACCTCGAAGGAGGTCAGGCACACGTCCCACAGCGACCGCGGCGGGCTCAGCGGCTGCTCGATGCGGCCCACATGGAGCACGTAGATCTCGGTCGCCCCGAGGGCCAGCGCTCGTCCGATCGGAATCGAATGCACCAGGCCGCCATCGAGGAAGTGCTCGCCGTCGATGACGACCGGCGGCAGCAGCGCCGGCACCGCGCACGATGCCATGACGGCGTCGGTCAGGCTGCCTGCGCTGAACCAGTGCGCGACGGCCCGCTCGATGCTGGCCGCGACGCACTGGAACGGAATGGTCAGGTCTTCGAACGTGGCAGGCAGATGGCTGGTCAGCAACTTGCGCAGCGGCGCTGGCGAGTACAGGTGGGTACGGTAGCGCGCCAGCGTGCTTGCCCTGGCGAGCACTGTCTCGGTGAACAGGCCTTCCTCGCCGAGCGAGCCCCACAGATCGGCGAGGACGTCGACTCCCTCGGTTGTCGGGTTCGCCGCGATCGCCGCCCCGTTGAGGGCGCCTACGCTCGTCCCGATCACGAGGTCGGGCTCGAAGCCGGACTCGAGCAGCGCGCGCAGCATGCCCACCTGAGTAGCGCCAAATACGCCGCCGCCGCCTAGGACGATCGCCGAGCGGCCGCTCAGCGATGCGGCATCAGCGAGCATGGTCCTCTCCATCGCGGTCCGGCTCCTAGCTTTCCCGGCGCGTGGACGTGTAAACGGCGGCACCCTGGGCAGCTGTCGGCATCTACGCAGAAAGGTGCCGCTATGGCGACACGGTCCGGTCTCGGAGACTGGTGGAGCCTGGCGGCGTGCCGGGCGGCGGACCCCGAGTTGTTCTTCCCCGTCGCCGCCGTCGGCCACGGCGCCAGCGAGGTCTCGCGCGCTAAGGCCATCTGCGCGCGATGTACGATCCGCCGGCGATGCCTGGAGTACGCCCTGGAGACCCAGCAGCCGGATGGCATCTGGGGTGGCGCGAGCGAAGCGGAGCGGCGCCAGATCGTCGCCCGGCGTCGAAGGCTCGAGCCGCAGGTCAGCTGAGTACACTCCCGAGTTCGCGGACCACGGCCGCCCGCGTCACTCGGCGGGCGGGGTCCCGGCGCGCAGGACCAGCATCGTCAGGTCGTCGCGCAGAACGTTGTTGCTGAAGTCGAGCACGACCTTGCGCATCTCCGCCACGATGTCGGCGGCGCGCCGCCCGGCCAGCTGCGCGAGGCAGTCGGCGAGACTGTCTTCCAGATACGTCGCCTGCTGGCTGCGCGCATCAGCCAGGCCGTCTGTGTAATAGAACAGCACGTCCCCGTCGGAGAGCTCCAGCTCCACCGTTGCTGGCTCCGGATCGGGGAAGATCCCGAGCGGGACGCCGCCGCCTGGCACCTGCTCGGTCCGGCCGTCCGGCCTGATAATGAGCGGCGCGGGATGGCCCGCGTTGGCCAGCACGACCTTCAGAGTGCCACCGTGCCAGCTGAGGTGGGCTGCGCTTGCCGTCACGAACCGGCCGCCGAACTCCTCGGCCAGCATGATGTCGTTGGCGCCGCGCAGTACGTCGGCCGGATTGGCGGTCGAGTGCGCCAGCACCCTGATCGCGTGCCGGGCTGTCGCCGTCGCTGCGGCCGCGTCCTCGCCCTTGCCGCAGACGTCTCCGATCGCGACACCCCAGCCGCCGGGCGTGGGGTAGACGTCGTAGAAATCGCCGCCCACCTCGCGGCCGCGCGTCGGTGCGAGGTGCGCCGACGCAATCTCGACCCCAGGCACCGGCTTGAGCACGGGCGGGAGCAGGCTGGCCCGGAGCGCGTCGGCTGTCTCGGTCCGCTGCCTGAGCACGCGCCGGGCCGCGATGGCGAGGCCGAGCAGGGCGCCGATCTCCTCCGCGACCGCGGCATCCGCGATGCTGAACTGGCCGTCGTCCGCCCGCCGGATCAACGTCACGACACCGAACCGGCGCGCTCCGTCGGTCATCGGCACGGCCAGCACTGAAGCGCCGCCGAGTAGGGCCAGCAGCGGCGGCCCATGCTGGGGCTGCCCTTGCTCAGGCGGGCCGAGGGCGCGATCGTCGTCGACGTGGGTGAGGACCAGCGTCTGGCCGGATTCGAAGACCTGATCGGGAACCGTGCCGGGGCCGGGGTCAGCGGCAGCAGCCAGCTGGGCCAGGCGCGCCGAGTCCGGGTCGTCGGGCCCGGCGACGTAGTGACGCCGCAGCTGACCGCGCCGCCGGACGTCGACGATTGCCCAGGTAGCCAGCGCACCGGACAGCATTCGGGCGGACCGCTGCAGCAAGACTGACTCGCTGACCGTACTGCTCTCCAGTAGCTGCCGCGCAGCCGTGGCGAGCAGGTCGAGCCGCCGCACCGCTGCGATCGCGTCGGCACTGGCCGCGTCGGCACTGGCCGCAGGGGCCGTGACATCGGGTCGCTTCGGGGCCTCGTCCGGAGTGACCGCGACAAGCAGCCGGTCGGCATCGCCCCGCACGGTTAGCGGCCGGATCTCCAGCTGGCAGCGAACGAGTCCAGTGTCGGCGAGCATGCCGCAGCCGAGCCGGGTGCCGATGCTGGTGCGCGCCGCAGCGGCTAGCTGTGATCGCAGGGCCGCCCGCACGGACGGTTCGACCAGCGCGGCTAGCGACCTGCCGGTCGCGTATCCCGGCCCGACGCCGAGCAACTCGCAGGCAGCGGTATTGGCCCGCAGCACCGTCCCGTCGTGATCAACGACGTAAAGCGGCACTGGGGTGCCGGTGAAGATCGCGTGCAGCAGGCGGCGATCCGAATGCTGCCCGCTCAGCGGCTGGCCGCCCTCGCCTAGCGCGGCGGGATTGCCGGCGGCCTCGTCGAGCGCCGCGACGGCGCCGTCCAGCTCGACCAGCGCGGCCGCCAGCAGCACCTGCTGGTCGGCCTGCGGCAGCGCCGCGGCCTGCCGGAGCGCGGCGGCCCTGGACCTCAGGTCGCCGAGGTCGCCGGGCGCGGCTGAGTCAGGCGCGGCCATGTCGCTGCCGATCCGCCGGAGTTCGCCGGGCCCGGCTCGCGAGGTCGGCGAGCTGGCCGACACTGTCGCGGGCGGCGCGGCCGGATCGGCCGCTGTGCGCGTCGATGACCCGCCTCGCGACCTCGGTCGCCCGGATGTTGCTGCGCTGCGACACCTCGCGCATCCGCTCGAGCGCCTCGTCGGCGCTGCAGCCGAGGGCGTGCATCAAAATGCCCTTGGCCTGGTCCACGATCGCCCGCGAATCCGCGGCGCCCCGCAACTGGTCGGCGACACGCCGCGAGTCGCCGTAGTCAGCCACGGCGCCGACGATTGCCCCCCCGTAGGCGACCAGGAGCTCGGCGAGCTGAAGCCGATCGGGATCCAGCGCGCGCGGTCGCAGGCCGACGAGGGTCAGGGTCACGATCGCCTGTCCGCGGTAGCTGAGCGAGACGCTGCTGCGGACGCCCATGCGGAGCGCCGCGCCGCTGAACTCGGGCCACCGCGTCTCGGTCAGGGTGTCGGTGCAGATCACCGCGGGGCCCCTGGCCGCGCCCGAGCCGCTCACATCACCCGCGCTGGCCGCCGCCGGGTCTTCTCCGGCTACCGCGTCGAGCATGGGACCGCGCCCGGCGGCTACCTGGATGGCAGCAAGCCGGGACAGCTCCGGTTGGCTTGCGGCCTGGCTGGTGAGCTCCCCACCGCGCCAGACGGTCACGTCGGCCGCGGCGCAGCCGGGCACCTGGCTGGCCGCCAGGGCCGTGAGCTGGCTCAGCGACCGCTCCTCGGTAGCCGCAGCCAGGCTTAGCAACGACGCGGCGCGGTCGGCGAGATCGGAACTCGGCACTTGCTTCCTTACGCTAGGGGCCACCGGGCGCGGTCGTCTCGGCCTGGGCGCGCAGCGCTTCCTCGACGGTCGGATAGAGCGTCAGCTTGTCGGCCAGGCCAGTGATCCACAGCGTCTTGGTGTACCGGTACCGAGCCCCGGCGAGCGCCAGCATCCCGCCGGCCGACTCGAGCTTCTTCCAGTGCCCCACGATGACGGCTAGCCCGCTCGTGTCCAGGAAGTCGACAGCGCCAAGATCGAGGATGATCCGCCGATTGGTGCTCTCGGCGCGGGTCAGGCTCTCGTCCAGCTGCGGGCTGGTCACGATATCCAGGTCGCCATGGATCGTGATGACCATGCTGTCACCACGGTTCTCGGCGGAGAACCCGGTTCCTTCCACGCTCCACCCCTGGCTAGTAATCCGCGTATTGACCCTCTACAGGCCCATAGTAGGAGCGCGCGCCCACCTGGCCCGTTGCATATACCGTAATGCGACGGGAAGGTACCGCGGGCAGGCAGCGGCAGTGGCTGGCGACGCGTGGGGGTGAACGGTGACGAACCGGGCCGGGCGCGGTGGCGGATTCCGTCACGCGGCCTGGTTGTACCGCTCTCGCGCCGAGTACCTCGGCGGTGTCAGGAAGTTCGTCCAGGCAGGACTCGCGTGCGACGAGCCGGTATTCCTCGTGGTCCCCGGCTTGGAGCTGCTGGGCGACTGGTTCCCCCGCGGGCCGAGCGTGACAGTTGCTGATATGCGGGAACTGGGGGGCAATCCGGCCAGGCTCATTCCGGCACTGCGCGCTTTCGCAGACCGCTTCCCTCGTCGGCGGGTGCGGTATCTGGGCGAACCTGCCTGGGTCGATCGTTCCGGCGCCGAGCTGCTGGAAGTCGCGAGGCACGAGAGCCTGCTCAACCTTGCCTTCGCCAACACGCAGATCAGCGCCCTGTGCCCGTATAACGCGACCGATCTGTCGCCCGCGGTGCTCGCCGACGCCCGTGGAGTGCATCCGACGCTCCGCAACGAACACGGTGAGCGCGCCAACCCGGATTACTGTGGTCCGGGCGGCTGGCCTGACAGCCTGGCCAAGCTGCTCGTCGCCCCGGCTAGCGCGGAGATGCTGGTCTACGAGGGAGACCTGCGACCGGTCCGAGCGCTGGTCGCGGCGGTCGCGAGCCAGGCCGGCCTGTCACCAGCGCGGTGCACCGATCTGGTGATAGCAGCCAGTGAGGTCGCCGCGAACACGCTCCGGCATACCACCGGGGAGGGTGTTGTCCGGCTCTGGGAAACCGATGCCGAAGTGCTCTGTCAGATCGAGGACCGCGGGTACATCACTGACCCGCTGGCGGGGCACTGGCGACCGTCCGATGACGTGCCGGGCGGGCAGGGACTATGGCTAGTCAACCAGCTTTGTGATCTCGCGGAGATCAGGTCGAGTGAGCTCGGCACCACCATTCGGCTGCACATGTACCGCCGATAGGCAGCCAATTCGTCGCGGGCGGCGGGTTTGCCTCACGCCGCGTGGGTAGCTGCAGAGCCGCAGCGACGAATGGCTTGGAGTGACGAACATGAGCTTGCCAGCAGCCCAGCAGCACACCCTTGACGCGATAGCTGACCGGCTGCGACGCAGCGAGCCCAAGCTCGCCGCCATGTACGCCATTTTCACCCGCCTCTGTTCCAGTGAGGCCCTGCCCGGCCGAGAGCAGCTGCGCGCCAGTCGCGACCGCCTGACCTGGCGCTCGACGGCGTTCGCCGGTTACGTCGTGATGTCGTTCGTGGTCCTCCTTACAGTGGTCGGCGTCAGCTGGCACGGGTCAGGGGGATGCGGATCGGCGTCTGTTCAGCGCGCGGCTGCCTACGGGCGACTGTCGTGCCCCGCCACCGCGGGACCAGCTGTTTTTCCCGGCAAGTAGCCCTGCTATCTCGCGCCGCTATCTCGCGCCGAGCTGACGAAGGGCCAGGCGCGCTCGGGGCGCACCTGGCCCGTCCTTCGAAGTGGAACTGCCTCAGCGAGCCATCGGGCCGGCGCGCAGTAGCTCCTCGTCGAGGTCAGCGACCCGCTGGCAGAAGTCCCGGTAACTGCGCAGCGTCGAGCGCAGCTGTTCGGTGTCGCCCAGATCGCCAGCCGGGCCTGCTGGCAGCCGACGGCGCAGCGTTTCGACCAGGGCACTGACGGCGTCGTCAGCAGCCGCTGCCGCGCGGTCTACGGAGCCTTGCGGGTCATCGACGAACATGGCCTGGATGTCATGCCACTGCTCGCTGAGGCCCGGCTCATTGCCGGCTGGCTCACTGCCGGCTGGCTCACTGCTGGCCGGGTCATTACCGGCCGGCTCATTACTGGTCGGCTCCATCAGCGCGTAGCCGTCCTCTGGCGCTGTAAGGCGGGTGACTTCTTCGACGTCACTGTCATCCAGCACGACGATGTCGGGGTCGAGCTCCGACCTGGTGTCCGGAGCTACTGAGCTACCTGCTGGCTCGGTTCGGCTTTCAGACTGCGGCGTAAAAGGCTGCGACGTCACGTACTTACCTCCATTGCGGGTCGTTGCTGAGCGCCGGGGTGGGCTCGGCCGCCGGAACGCCTGTGCTGTCTGCGCCCGTGCTGTCTGTGTCTGTGCTGTCTGTGTCTGTGCTGTCTGTGCCCGTGCCGTCTGTACCCGTAGGTGCTACGTCTGGGGTCTCGCCGAGCAGGTCAGAGAACAGCGCCCGGTAGTGAATCAGCGCCTGCCGCAGGTCTTCGGTCGCTACGTCGCCCGACGTAGCCGCGCTGGCGATCTGCTGGGCCGAGCGGAAGTGGCCGACCGTCGCGGCGTGCTCCACCGACAGGTCAGCGACAACCTGCTCGCTGTCGTCAGTCGGGTAGCCGCGCTCGGTCATCACGGTCACGACGAGGCCATAAGCGCGCCCGACGGCAGTCTGCGGTGAGTCGACGAACTGCTCCTGGATCACCGTCCAGTCGGCGGCGTACTGCTCCCTGGTCTCCTCGCTCAGTGGCCTGATGTCCAGCTTGCGGACGCGGCGCTGCCGGCCGGTCAGCTCGGCTTCGGCCCGCAGCCTGCTGTTCTGCTCGGTGACGGCCCGCTCGTACTCAGGCCCGAACTGCCGCTGAAGCCGGCGGCGCCGGGCGGTGAGGGCCGCGGCCGCGACCAGCCCAGCGACGATGATCACCGCCGCGATGACGATGGCAATAATTGCGCCGGACATGGGACCTCCTGAATTTGGGTCCCCACCTGCTTTCCTGATCCGGTGGCTTCAAACAATGGCAGCAGCGCCGGATCACACGCGCACGACCGCGAACGACGCTGGTGGCATGCTCAGCGCGTCGCCGACCGAGGTGACGCCGCCAGCCGAGCTCAGCAGCACCTCGCTGCCTGGCGCGCCAAGCGGCAGGCGCTGGGTGTCCGGGCCAAGGTTGGCCGCCACGCGCAGCCGGCCGCGACGGACCAGCAGCCACCGCGCAGCTTCGTGCCAGCTCGCCTCGATCCTGCTGACGTCCGGATCGGTCAGTTCTGGCTGCTGGCGCCGCAACGTGATCAGCGCTCGGTACCAGGCAAGAATGTCGAGATGCCGCTGCTCGTCTAGGTCCGCCCAGTTCAGCCGGGAGCGCTCGAAGGTCGCTTCGTCCTGCGGATCGGGCACTTCGCCCGGCCAGCCGTGCCGGGCAAACTCGGCCCGCCGCCCCGCGGCCACGGCCTGCCCCAGCCCTCGGTCCTGATGATCGGTGAAGTATTGCCACGGCGTGAGCGCGCCCCATTCCTCGCCCATAAACAGCATCGGAGTGAATGGCGCCGTGAGCACCAGGCCGGCGGCCACCTTGAGCAGGCCGGCCGGCCTGCCGACGGCCATCCGGTCGCCAGCCGCGCGATTGCCGACTTGGTCGTGGTCCTGGAGATAGCCAACGAACCGATAGCCAGGCACCCGGAACACGTCGACCGGGCGGCCGTGGGACCGGCCGCGAAAAGACGACCAGGTCCCGTCGTGGTAGAACACTCGCGTCATCGTCTTCGCTAGCGCCGCCATTGAGCCGAAGTCGCGGTAGTAGCCCTGCCGCTCGCCGGTGATGGCGGCGTGCACGGCGTGGTGGAAGTCGTCGTTCCACTGCGCGTCAAGGCCATATCCGCCCGCTTCCGGCGACGTGACCAGCCGGGGATCGTTGGCGTCGGACTCGGCGATCAGCACGAGCGCCCTGTTCAGCCGCGCCGCCAGCGCCCGTACCTCGGTGCTGAGCTGCTCCAGCAGGTGTACCGCACCGTGATCCTCGAGGGCGTGTACCGCGTCGAGGCGCAGTCCGTCCAGGTGGTAGTCGCGCAGCCACATCAGCGCGTTCGACACGATGAAGGCCCGGACCTCGTCGGCACCCGGCTGGTTCAGATTGACCGCCAGGCCCCATCCGGTGCGGTGTGTATCGCTGAAGTAGGGGCCGAAATCGGCGAGCCGGTTGCCAGGCCCCACGTGGTTGTAGACGACGTCGAGAAAGACTGCGAGCCTGCGGGCATGGCAGGCGTCGACGAACCGCTTGAGTCCGTCCGGCCCGCCGTAGGGCTCATGGACGGCCCACAGCCCGATGCCGTCGTAACCCCAGCCGCGTCGGCCAGGGAACGCGGCCACAGGCATCAGCTCGATCGCGGTGACGCCCAGGTCGACCAGATGATCGAGCTGCTTCACCGCTGCATCGAAGGTCCCGCCGGCGGTGAAGGTGCCGATGTGCAGTTCGTAGATGACCGAGCCCGGCAGCGGGGTGCCGGGCCAGCCCGCGTCTGTCCACTGGAAGGCGCCATGGTCGTAGCGCTGGCTAGGTCCGTCCGGCCCGGCCGGCTGGCGCAGCGACCTCGGGTCCGGAAGCAGTGCGCCGCCGTCGAGGCGGAATGCGTACAAGGCCTCCGGATCGGCGTCCGGCACCCGGACCGTCCACCAGCCGCCCGCGCCCGCCGTCATATCGTGCAGTCTGCCGACGACCTCCGCCTGCACCCGGCGAGCGGCCGGTGCCCAGACCCGAAACTCTGTTCGGCAGGATTCCATCACACGTGAGCCGCGTCGTCGTCCGCTCGGACAAGCAGTGCCACCGGCAGCTGCGCGAGCAA
>Ga0210393_10005095_pt1 | contig 10360 bp, 4 predicted proteins | sample IncBWC27OmetaG_FD_160068 | JGI IMG/M metagenome (GOLD analysis project Ga0210393, IMG submission 160068) | Forest soil microbial communities from Barre Woods Harvard Forest LTER site, Petersham, Massachusetts, United States - Inc-BW-C-27-O ...
GCCCGTTTCTCCCTCGAGGAGGGAGAGCGCTTCGTCATCGGCTCAACGACGTTCTCGCTGGAGCGTCAGGCCAATTCGCGGCTGAGCGAAACGGGGCCGCTGGAAGAAGTGACTTTCGATCCGCACATGTTGCGCAACGTTCGGTTCAGTGATGCCGATCGGCGGTTCGACGTGCTGACGCGGCTGCACGAGGTTATCTGGAGCGCGCGGACCCAGAGCGAGCTTTACACTCGGCTGGGCAGCCTCATTTTGGCCGGCGTCGGCAGTGCGGAGGCCGTTGCGATTGTCGAGATCGACGACGCGGGGACGGTCCACGTGTTGAATTGGGACCGACGCCGCGAGGCCGCCGGATTCGTGCAGCCCAGTTCGCGGCTGATCGGCGATGCGCTGATGCGCCGCCGCCGAAGTGTGCTGCACGTTTGGGAATCGGCCAAGCTGTCGGACAGCAAATACACAATCTCGGCGGAGTTCGACTGGGCGTATTGCACGCCCGTTGCCGACGGGACCTCGTCGTGGGGCATCTACGTCGCCGGCGGACTCGACCGTCCTCTGGCGGCCGGGAAGGTGTCGGGACCGGAAGGCGGGGTGCTGCAGGCTGACGTCAAATTCACGGAACTAGTCGCCGAAATCGTCAGCTCCGTTTTGAGGCTCAACCGCTTTGAGCGGCAAAAATCCGGGCTGCGCCAGTTCTTTGCGCCCCCGATTCTCGCCGCCTTGGGAGACGATCTCGACACGGGTCTGCTCGAGCCGCGCGAATGCGATGTGACAGTCTTGTTTTGCGACTTGCGCGGTTTCAGTCAAACGGCGGTCGCGGGTGCCGACGATCTGCGCGGCTTGTTGGAACGCGTGAGCCGCGCTCTGGGTGTGATGACCAGCCAGATCCTCAAGCACGGCGGAGTGACGGGTGACTTTCAAGGCGACGCCGCGATGGGCTTTTGGGGCTGGCCCCTGTCGTCCGCCGAGGCGCCGCTCGACGCGTGCCGCGCGGCTCTGGGTATTCGCGCGGCCTTCCAAGAGACGTTCGGCAGGCAGGATCATCCCTTGAAGAACTTTCAGGTCGGGTTGGGAGTCGCGCACGGACGGGCCGTCGCCGGAAAGATCGGCACCGCCGAACAAGTGAAGGTCACCGTCTTCGGACCGGTCGTAAACCTGGCAAGCCGGTTGGAAGGAATGACCAAGCAGCTTCGGGCGCCCATCGTGATTGATGAAGCGACTGCAGCCATCGTCAACGCCCGTCTGGATCGCCGCGAAGGGCGAACGCGTCGGCTGGCCAAAGTGCTGCCCTACGGAATCGAAACGCCCGTCGTGGTCAGTGAACTGCTGCCTCCCGCCTCCGCGCCGGGCGCCTTGACCGACGAGCAGGTCGCGTTTTTCGACCAAGGAGTCGAACACTTCATCGCCGGCCGCTGGGAAGACGCCTATCAGGATCTCCACCGCATGCCGGCCAGCGACCGGGCCCAAGACTTCCTGGGCGTCGTCATCGCCCAGCACAACCGCGTCCCACCCCCTGGCTGGAACGGCGTGCTCGAGTTGCCGAATAAGTAGAGCCACGACGACCGGCGCACAAAGTAAGCGGTCTTAATACTGCGACGCGAGAGCTACCTCCTTCGCGGGTGAAATAAAGTCGAGTTGGCCAATTCAGCTGCTCAGTCGATTAGGCCGGTCAGCCAATGGACGATGTTGAGCGCGAATTGGCGGTTGTCGCAGCCGGGGACGTTCATTCCCATCTTTCGGACCGGATCGGCTCCGTAAATTTGGGCCGAGAGATCGCCTGCTTCGCCCATCACCACGACTCGACCTTTGCCGAACTTGAAGGCAATCCCTTGAGCGCGGCCTGCGGCTGAAACTTTTTTGCGGTCCTTGCCGAAACCCATGTCCATCGCCGCGTCGGAGAACTTGAGGAGCTGCACGCTGCCCGGGGGGCCTTTGAGCGATTGGCCGGTGAAAGTGAGTACGCGGTTGATCCGCTCAGACGGATCGCGGCCGTTGAGGATTGGGTGGTCGCCGAGCTGATTCTTGTCGCGTGAGAAGAGCAGGCCGTTCTTGGTCTCGTTCTTCGGATCGACCGTGACCATCAGACTCATGTTGACGCCGAACCGTTTGCCGAGCTCGTCCGAGCCTGATCCGTACGGCTCATGATCGGTGATCAGCAATAAGGCACCGCCGTTTCGCACCCAGTTCTCAGCCGCGTCGCACTCGGCCGCGGTGAAAGCCGAGGGCGACTCCTGCGACTTGGCCGGCGCATTCGCGGTGATGAACAGGTCGTATTTGCCCAGCAGCTCTGGCGTGAGGGGTTCGCGATTCGGGGTCACGCGAACGCCATCATTGGTAATCAAGTCGGCGAAGACCTTGTAGCGGCCGCCGGCCGTGTGAAAGTTCTTGTGAGCCTCGTCGAACAGCACCGCGGGCTGCTTCGTGGTGAAGGCGGGGTGGGCGACGGAAACGTCAAAATCCGGGTCATTGCGCTGCCCAAGCTGCTGCTGCTGTTTGAAGCGGGTGTGCGGCAAGAGGGCCGCGAGCCGCTTCTTTCCGTCGTCGGTGACTTGCGTCCCCCAGACGAGCAGCGTTTTGAGATTCTTGAGTTGGCCGAGCGGTTCCAAGCCGGCGTCGGTGATTCGCGTCATGCTCAGGTCGAGCGATTTCAGATGCTGCAGCTTCGCCAGATGTTTGACCCCGGGATCGGAAACAGAGGTCAATTGAAGCGACAGGTATTGCAGATTGGGGAACTTCACCAGTTCGGCGGCGCCGGCGTCGTTGAATTTGGTGCGGTCCAGATCGAGGCCGGCGAGCTTCGGCAGACCGTCAGTGTCTTTGAGGCTTGCCCCCGTGATCTTGGTATTTGAGAGATCTAGTGACTGAAGGTTCTTCAGCTTGCAAAGCGAGAGCAATCCCGCATCGGTGATTTTTGTGTGGCCCAGGAGGACGTCATCGAGCTCTGGCAAACCCTCGAGCTCTTTGAGGCCGGCGTCCGTGACGCGGGTGCCGATGAGTCCGAGCCGTTTGAGGTGCTTCAGTCCTTTGAGGTGTTTGAGCCCCGCATCGCCGATCTTGGTTCCTCCCAGATAGAGTTGCTCCAATTCCGGGAAGGCCTGCAGGCACTGCAAGTCATCGTCGTTGACCTTGCCATTGCCGATCAAATCGACAAGGAAAACAGGGGCGTTTTGTCCCTTGGTGGTCGCAGGGGAATCGGGTACCTCTCGATCGTTTTGCCGCTGGATTTCTCCTCCCAGGGCCTGGATTTTCGCGACGGCCGCGACCTCAGCGGAGCTGAGTTTTTGCTGGACCGCCTTGTCTTGCGCACAGAGAGCGACGGGGGACAAGAGTGCGATGGCGAGGGTCAACCAGATTGCGAGGCGCATGGCGAGTCCTCCTTCATAGCGTCTGACGCTCAGACCCGAAAACATGGCGACGCGGGGACAAGGAACGCCTGCGGACGCAAGTTCCTAGTAGATCCCCTGCGATTGTGAGCCATGCGGCGCCGGGGTTTGCCGACAACTTCGGCCACGAGCCGAAGACGACATTCGATAGCATGAACTCAACGTACCCGAGCGGACGCTTCCCGGCTATCGGCGTCCTAACTTCTGCGAGATGATCGCCGCGAGCCCGCTCGGAGGCGAAGCAATCGTCACGGATGAGTTGTCGAATCCACTTCTTGAAGGGGAAATAAAGGGGATCGAGAGTAGTTTCCGATCAAGACAGGCGGCTCGCGCAAAACGACACGGCGCCTTAATCTACTCTGCCCAATCCGCCGCTAGAATGACGGCCGCCATGCAGAAGATTTACCTGACGAGGATCCTGGCTTACGGATCGGCGATTGCAGTGTTGAAGTTCGCGGCCGCTGCGACCTTGGTCGTCGGGTGGGACTCCCGTGCCACCTAGTGCGCCATCGAGCCCCCGGAAGCCGGCGGGTCGCGGTGGCCGTAGAAGCTGTAGAGGACGGGCATCAGATAGCGATTTAACACCAATGTCGCGATCATGCCGCCGACGACCACGATGGCCAGCGGCCGCTGGGTTTGGGAGCCGATCTTCGTGGAAAGTGCAGCCGGGAGGAGGCCGAAGATTGCCGTGAGGGCCGTCATCATCATGGGACGGACGCGTTTTTCTGCGCCCTGCAGAATGGCGTCTTCAAGCGGCACGCCGTCGGTCCGCAGGCGATTGAAATAGGAAATCAGCAACAGCCCGTCCATGATCGCGACGCCGAAAATTGAAATGAAACCGACGGCGGCGGAGATGTTGAAGTTCGTTCCGGTGAGCATGAGCGCCCAGACTCCGCCCAACGAGAGGGCCAGCACGTTCGAAAAGACCATCAGTGCGTCGAGGACATTGCGAAATGCGGCGTAGAGCAGCATGAAGATCAGTGCCAGCGAAATCGGAACCATGAGCAACAGGCGTTGTTCGGCTTCTTCCATTTCCTCGAATTCGCCGCTCCATTCGGCACGGTACGGGGCTTCGATGATGGGTTTGGTGACGGCCTGAGCTTCGGCGACCGCGCCAGCTAGGTCTCGGCCCCGCACGCTGAATTTGATTGCGATCAATCGGCGGCCTCGTTCGCGATAAATCATCGAGGCGCCCGGACGTTCGTACGAGCCGTCGGGATCGGTGCTGCCATCTTCGCCGGCGGGCGAGACGAGATCGCGAAGTCGCAGCTTGGGCGCAGTACTGTTCGATGAGGTGTCGTAAATCGTGCCGGTGGTCGGAGGGGCCGCCTGGCCGCTGCCGGTGGCTGACGGCACTGCCGTGGGACCCTGTCGTTGAATGACAGTGTTGTTGAGGATGTCGACGGGGATGTCGAGGATGGAAGTCTCGCTGCTGCGAAGACGTTTCGGCCAGCGGACGGCAATGTCGAACCGCTTCTCGCCCTCGACCATGCTCGACAGGGCCTGCCCGCCGAGGGCGCTCGCAATCACGTTATTAACGTCGGAGGCAATCACGCCCCAGCGCTGGCATTTCAGCGGGTCGACGCGAAATTCGAGATGCGACTGCCCGCGGATGTGAAAGACCCCGACGTTTTCGATGCCGGGCACTTGTTGTAGGGCCTCTTTTGTCTTGGCGGCCAGGACCTCGAGCCGATCCAGATCCGGCCCGACAATTTTGACCGAGTTGTCCCCTTTGATGCCGGAGAGCGCCTCCATCACGTTGTCGCGAATGTTCTGCGAGAAGTTCCAAAAGATGCCGGGTAGCCGTGACTCGAGTTCCGTATTCATCACGGCGACCAACTCTTCTTTGGTTCGCGCGCGGGTCGGACCGAAAACCCAATACCGCCAACCCGTATTCTTGATCAACCGCGGCCAATCGCGCTCGGGACGCAACGGAACAAAGTACTCGCTGTTGTAGTAGCCGTCGGTGTCCGTCGCGTCATCCGGACGACCAAGTTGATTGACGATCGACTCGACCTCCGGATAGGTCGCGATGATCGAACGGGCCTCTTTGGAAATCTGCGTGTGCCGCTCGAGCGAGGTATTGAGCGGAGCAGTCCCTCGGATCCAGATGTTTCCCTCTTCGAGGGCGGGCATGAATTCCCGGCCCAAGTGGGGCAGCAACACAATCGTCCCCCCGAGGAGCGCGATCATCGTGCCGACGGTGAGGAAGCGGTGTTCTAGGAAGAACTTCAAATTGCGGAGATAGCTTCGTTTCGCGCTCCGCACGAGGAAATTGTCGCGCGCGGGTCCGAGATGTTTGAAACACAATAGACAGAGGACGGGGGCGACGGTCAGCGCTAACAAGAGGGCGCCGGCAAGTGCGAACGCATAGGTGTCGGCCATCGGCCCGAAGATCTGACCTTCGGGTCCCTGCATCGTGAACAACGGCAGAAACGCGCAGACCATGATGGCCGTGGTGAAGAACAGGCCGCGTTCGACTTCGTGCGTCGCCTTGAGAATGCGTTGTTTGAGCGTCAGTTCCGCATATTCGCCCGAGCTGATGTGCCGGTAGATGTTCTCGACCATGATCACCGACGAGTCGACGATGATCCCGAAGTCGACTGCACCAATTGAGAGCAGATTGGCCGACATGCCCCGCAAGTAAAGTGCGGAAAACGCGAACAGCAGCGCCAAGGGAATGTTGATGGCCACAATCAGCGCACTGCGAACGTTGCTGAGAAACATCAGCAGAATGAAGGTCACGAGCGTCATGCCGAGCAGTAGATTCTCTCGGACGGTTTCGGTCGTGATCGCCAGGAGATCGCTGCGGTCGTAATAGGTCTCGATCTTCACGCCGGGCAGCAGCCGACCACCGTCTGGAGCATTGAGTTCAGCGACCCGCTCCTTGACGTCTTTGAGCGCGGGGAGCGTTTCTTCGTTCTTGCGCATCAGCACAATGCTTTCGACGACGTCGGGCTCGTCGTGGCCGACCTGTGCCAGACTCAGTGTGCTCCGCGACGGACGTTCCCGGTCCGGTCTCCAATAGCCAATTCGGCCCAGCCGTGTCTGATGTCCGACGACGACTCCTCGACTTCCCATATCGCCGGCGGAGGCACGTCCCCCCTCGACGATGTCTTCGACGCGAACGGGCTGATTGTTCACCGACGCGATTACAAGTGCGCGAATGTCGGCAATCCGGCGCTGCTCTTCGGCTCGAAGGATCGTGGAAGCGGCAACGGGATTGCTCAACCCCAGCACCTTCGTCACAGGGTCCGAACCGCCCCCCAACAGTCCGATGCTGCGCACGGTGAGGGCGACTTGACCCTGGTTGACGTAGTCGCCGCCCACGTTGGCGTTGCCGTTGGCGATAGCGGTTTGCAATTGCCCCAAGGTGACGCCGAAGTGCCGCAAGCGAGCCGGGTCGGGCTGAATCTCGTAGCGCTTGAGCGTTCCGCCCCAACCGCACACATCGACGATCCGCGGCACGGCGCGGAACTCGCGCTCCAGCGTCCAGTCCTGCAGCGACTTGAGATCGTTCAGCGTGTAGACGTCGTGCCCAGAGGAATCTTTGGGACAGTTCAGGACGAAGCGGTAGATCTCGCCTGTCGGAGACTCAGGCGAAATCGCGGGCGTCACTCCTGTCGGCAGCGGCTGGGAGAGCGTGGCCAGCCGATTGATGACTTCCTGACGGGCCGCTTCGTAGGTGAAGCGTTTCCCGTAATTCCAGCTCATTTTCAGGTCGCTCAAACCGTAGAGCGACTTACTGCGGACGGCCTTTAACCCCGGCATCCCAAAGAAGGTCACTTCCAGAGGGATGGTGACCTGACGCTCGACCTCTTCGGCAGAGGCGCCGGGGAATTGCGCGAAGACTTCCACAATCGCGGGGGCCGGATCGGGATAGGCTTCGACGTTAACGTTTAGAAATGAATAACTGCCGACGATCGCAAGAGCGACGGCCAAGGCGAGAACGACGAGCGGACTATTAAGGGCCCACTCGATTAACTTACGGACCATGAACAGCTCACCAGCGCTGCGTCGAGCTGATCGCGGGAGTCGACGAACCGTGGGGCAAAAGGTTTATGAATCGTAATTTTATTTGACAGATTACAAATCGCACAACTGACTTAGCTCCGAAAGGCCATCAAGTTTTACGGGTTCGTCGTAGTCCACCCCCGAGAAACATTAAAAAGTAGCAGGCTTTCGACGCGGCAAGCGGCCGATTCGGGCCATATAATCGAGGTTTGGCGCTCTTCCTGATTCCCATCCACGATTCCGACGCACGCTGCCCATGCCGGATACCGTTGTCGAGCTTGGCAAGATCGATTGGAAGCGGGTTTTTCCGTGGGTCCGGCTGTTCCGTGTCTTCCGCACGGCGATCGACCTGCGGATGCTGTCGCTGAGTTGTGTGGCGCTCGTCGCTTTGTCCGTCGGCGATTCGATCTTTTCCAATCTCCCGTTCGCTCCGTCCGGAAAGGGCGCGCCGGAATCGCATGCGGCCTATCACTGGGATCGTCCGGCCGCGGAAAACCCGATCGACTTTCCAGCGAAGTTTGCGAATCATCCCTGGGAAGTTCTCAGCGGAATCGGCACACGGTGGGAGCGTCTGCTGCAGCCTGTGCGAACCGTCCTCGAGCCGACGCGGACTATTCTTCAGCCGCAGGCGACTTGGAGCCAAAAGGCCTTGGCCTGGACGCGGCTGCTTTGGGCTCTCTGCGTCTGGTCAGTGCTGGCCGGAGCCATGACCCGAATCGCCGCGGTCGAGCAAGCGACCGAAGCCCCCATGGCGTTCTCGAGCGCACTTCGTTTTTCGCTCGAGAACTTTTTGTCGTACATGACGGCCGCGCTATTGCCGGTCGCCGGCATCGCAGTGTTCTGGCTGTTGTGCGCGATCGGCGGTTGGATCGGTCGCATTCCTTTTATCGGTCCGCCAGCGATCGGACTGCTCTGGGGGCTCGAACTGGTCTTCGGATTTTTGATGGCGCTGATTCTGATTGCTGCCGTTGCGGGCTGGCCCCTGATGTATGCGACGATCGGAGCGGAAGCCAGCGATGGATTCGACGCCTTTAGCCGTTCGTACAGCTACGTCTTTACCCGTCCGTGGCACTATCTTTGGTTCAGCCTGGTGGCGCTCACCTATGGGGCTTTCGTCACCACCTTTATTTCGATAGTCGCGTCGCTCGTCGTCTATCTTTCGGCGGCAGGCGTCGCTTCGGGTCTCGGTAGTCCGCAAACCGCCGCGATGTTGATGGGAGCGCCCGATTCGGTCGGGGGACCGAGCTTCGTGGGCAGCGTGAATTCCTCGCAAGTGGGCGTCGGCACGCTCATCGCCGGGGCGTGGCTGCAAGTGGTCGGACTGCTGGTGGCTGGATTTGCGGGCAGCTTCTTCTGGACGTCGACCACCGTGATCTATCTCTTGCTGCGGCACGTAGACGACGCGACCGATTTTCGCGAGGTCTTCCCGCCTCCGTCAGAAGGCAAAGACGAGCTGCTCCCATTTGTGGGCGTGGCGGCTTCCGACCAGCCCGTTATCGAGCGGCCGGGCGATGGAGATTTTTCGGCGGGCCCGCGTCGAGTGCCGGGCCTCAGCGATCCCAACCTGAAAGGGATCGATCCCACGTTGCCGTCGATTCAGCCACCGTCACCGAGCGGGCCAACTCCGCCTTCCAACCCACCCGCTGCCAATTCCTGACGGTGCGAGTCGTGGTGTACGCCCCTCGAGTTGGGCTCATCAAGCGGGTCGCGGCTGAAACGTTGGGCGAGATAGCTCTTCCCACAGCGCGCGATAGTATCGCATGACTTGTTTGGGATCGGTTGTCGACTGGCACTCGGCCAAGCAATATCCCTCGAAGCGCGCTCCTCGCAACAATGAAAACAGCTCGCGATACGGGTAACCCGAATAAAGCTCGTTGATATGGCAGGTTCGGCCGAGCTTTTTCTTCACGCGGTCGAAGTTCGTCTTCACGGAACCGTTGATAACGTCGCTGGCATTGGAATTCCAGCAGACTCCAACACTTGGATGATCGGCCACCCGCATGATTTCCTCGATCAGCGATAGGTCATTCGAACCTTTGCCGTGCACTTCGAGCCGAATTTCCATGCCGTAGCCTTCGGCGAACTTGCCGCACTCGCGAAGCGCGGTGCCGATCTGCTCGGCGGTCCCGTGGCGATCTTTGCCTTTGACGAGCCCGTTCGGGCGGACTTTCACGCCACTGCCGCCGACGTCGTGCGCCAACATGATGAACTCTTTGGTCAGTTCGATGTTCTTCTTCACGACGGCAGGATCGCTGCTGTGAAACTCGCAGGCGGACCCCAGTCCGATTAACTCCACTCCGGAATCGACGAAGCGTTTTTGAACCTCCGCACGCTGTTCCTTGTTGAGCGAAACCTCGACGCCGTGCTTGTGCGTAGTCCGCAGTTCAGCGCCGGCGTAGCCGGCCTCGGCACAATGCTTGATGAGCGTGGGCAGATCCCAATTGGCTCCCCATTGATACGTCACAATGCCGAGTTTCATGGTTGCTTCTCCCGGAGGTCAGATACGCGGTTAGCTCTTCAATATAAGAGACCTGTATGTCCCCGCGGAACTGTGGCGCTTGGCGCGAGCCCAAGGGAGTCGGGCACTTCGAGAAAATGCTGCGGACGAAGGTCGACACCTGTCAGGCGCGAGATCAAGAGCCTGCTGGACGACAGGTCGAAAAAGTGACGGCTGGCGTGTCTGCCTCTGCAGCGAGGTGACACCCTACCAGCGGAAGAGGGCCGTGCCCCAGGTCAGGCCGGCGCCGAAGCCGCTCAAGAGCAGCGTGTCGCCGGGGTGAATCCGGCCGGCGCGGAAGGCTTCGTCCAAGGCGATCGGCACCGACGCGCCCGACGTATTTCCATAGCGCTGAATGTTGCTGAAGACCCGCTCGGGCGGAATCCCCAGCGCCTCAACGGCCGCATCGATGATCCGCTGATTGGCTTGATGGAGCACGTACACCGAGACGTCGTTCACGCCGAGCTTGGAT
>Ga0210393_10005096_pt1 | contig 10360 bp, 13 predicted proteins | sample IncBWC27OmetaG_FD_160068 | JGI IMG/M metagenome (GOLD analysis project Ga0210393, IMG submission 160068) | Forest soil microbial communities from Barre Woods Harvard Forest LTER site, Petersham, Massachusetts, United States - Inc-BW-C-27-O ...
GCCAAGTATGGCAACACCAGCGCGGCCTCGGTCTCGATGGCGCTCGGCTGGGCCGCGGAGGAAGGCATCTTCCGCGCCGGCGATAAAATCATTTTCTGCAGCGTCGGCGCCGGCCTGACCTTCGCCGGCGGATTGCTGGTGTGGTAGTAATGCCTTTTTTTCGTAGGTCGGGCTCTTGTCCCGCCGTAGCTTTAGCGAAGGCGGATTACGCCCGACGTGTCGGGGATAAACCCCGACCTACATTGTGCAATTTAAAGGTGGAGCGCGGCGTCTCCGACGCGCTCAAATGAAAGATCCAAATTGAACGCGTCGGGACGCCGCGTTCCACCTCGGGATCCGGTCTTTCAACTTTCAACCCTCACCTTTCAACTACCCTGCAGCTCGTAACTTAAAACGCTGAGCGCATAAATCGCCGCGGTCTCGCAGCGCAGGACGAGCGGGCCGAGGGTGATGGGCTCGAAGCCGGCTGACTTGCTCACGCTCATCTCGGCCGGCGTGAAGTCGCCTTCGGGGCCGACGAGCCAGAGCACATTTTTCGGCGCGCGGCCGTTCGCCGAGGAGAACGCCGTGAGCACGCTTTTCAACGGCTTCGCGCCGGGCTGAAGGCTCGCGATGAGTTTCAAGTCGTACCCGCGCGCCGCTTCCATGAACGCCGTTGCGTTTTGCACCGCGAGGATTTCCGGCAGCCACGGGTTGCCGCACTGCTTGGCCGCCTCGAGCGCGGCGGTCTGCCATTTCTCGATTTTTTTGTCGGAGCGTTCGCCGTCGAGATGCACCTGCGTGCGCTCGCTCTCGAGCGGCGCGATGCGCGCGGCGCCGAGCTCGGTGGCCTTGCGCACGATGGCGTCCATGAATCCGCCCTTGGGCAGCGCCTGGCCGAGCGTGATGGTGTAGGGGAGCGGTTTCGCCTTTTGCAAAAACCGCACCTTGAGCCGCGCCGCGCGTTTGTCGGCGGCGGTCAACTCGCAAATCCACTCCGTGCCGCGGCCGTCGAAAGCGACGACGGTGTTACCCGTCTCGGCGCGGTTCACGGCGACGAGATGGTGGGATTCGTCCGGCGAAAGCGTGAGCTCGGTCGGCTCGCGGCTGGCGGGCTGGCAGAAAGCGCGGAAGTCGGGCATCGGGGAAGAAGTAACAGGTATCAAGTGACAGGTGACAAGAATAGAGGCGCCTTGAACGTCCAACATCCAACATCGAACGCCCAACGTCCAAGCCCCGATGCAGATTTTTTAAAGCCGTTTTGCCACGAAGGGTCACAAAGAAAAGGCAGCGGACGGAAAAGCATGATTTCCTTGCGCTCTATGTGATCCTTTGTGGCTAAATTATTTTTAACTGCTTTGGCGGCTCGCAAAAAGATTTACAAGCAAGCGGCGGCACCTAGGCTGCTTCGCTCCTCGCCCGGATGGCGGAATTGGCAGACGCGCTGGACTCAAAATCCAGTTCCCTCTAAAGGAGTGTGGGTTCGACCCCCACTCCGGGCATTAAATGAGAATTTTGACCGGCGCGGCCAGCGCCGGCCAACTCAAGACAATCCTCGTCCAGATCAGCGAGTTCTGAAGCTGGGATTTCCGAAGCGAATTTTTTGGCCGGACCGCCGTTGGACCGAAAAACCCCGTTTTGGCCGGAAAAACAGGGAGAATGGCGTGGATTGGCCGAAGCGGCAATTTGCGCAAGTGACTCAATTCCGTTCTTCAAAGGCAGCTTCGTGGTGTCCGTGTATGTCCAATCGGTCAGCCGCAGGCTCTTGTGCCGCGCCAACTGCATGATCACGCGCGAAGGCACGCCGCGCTTCTGCAGTTGGCTGACAAACGTGCGCCGGAACGTGTGAATGCCCGCAGGCCGGTCCAGCTTGTCTTGCAAAGGAATCCCGGCCTTAACCATATCGCGCCGCAACGTGTATGGGTTGGCGACACCGCGCGGGAAGACCAGCGTGTCTGGCTTCAAAAATTTCTCATCGGGGCGGGCCGCGCGCAGCTCGGGGACGAGCGCGGACAAGATGGGCAGCCAGTCCGCCCGGCGGGCCTTGGTGGCTTCCGGTCGCAGGAACAAGCCGGGATTTTCGTCCAAATGCACATCGCTCCAGCGAAGCTGCTTGGCCTCTTTGCGCCGCAGGCCGCTGAAGGCCAGGAGCCGGTAGAGCAAACGCCGTTTGGGCCTCGCCACGGCGAAAAGCTTTTCCAATTCGTCTTCCGTGAAAGCGCGCGGCCCTTGCGGATACCTCACCGGCACCGCCAGCATTTCGACCCGTTTCAGCGGATTGGGAATCTCATAGGAACGATCAACCCAGTTGAAGAAGGCACGGGCGGCTTCGAAAAAATTGTTCAGAGTGCGCGCCTCATATTTCGTTTGGGCGTTGCGCCAGTCGATGAATCCCCGCGCGGTGACATCGGCCATGCACGACCACTTGCAGCCCTTGGCCAGGGCCAGAAAACGCATCTGCACGATGCGGACATGGTCGCGCGACCGGCCATTCTTTCGCACGCTTTCCAGGTATTCCTCGAGTATTTCCGCCAGCGGACGCCGCATGGCCTTCCGCGTGAACGCCGCCGGGATGAGTCCGACCGATTCCCGCTGCGCGTCCTCATGGATTTCCTTGAGGCGCAGCGCGGCCACTTCTTTGACCGTGGTGTGCAAGGTGACCTCGTGCACCTTGGGATCGTCGCCGACGCTGTAGCGTCCGCGGTAGGTCCGATGCTTTGCGTTGGGTCGTATCAGATGGCACTGCATGGTTGCACCTTTGAGTTTAACGGGCGGCTGCGTTCACGTAGGCCATCAATTCGGCCCTGCGGACCAGAATCCGGCCCCGGATTTTATGAGTTTTGAGTTTTCCTTCGCCAATCAACCGGCGGATGGTTTTCACCGACACCCGAAGCGCACCGGCGACCTCCGGCAGCAGCAGGAACTGGTCCCCGTCGGGCAACGCGCTCGCGATTTTTTCTTCTCTGACCGTGGCTGGCTTCATCCGCGCGTATGACCCCGCCGTGCCGACTGTGTTTTTCTGAAAAGCGTCCCCGCGGTGTGCCTCCAACGCCGGGGCCGTGTAGTTCATTTCGAGTTGAGCGATGCAATTTGTCGTTTTCATGATGACCTCGACTTTGCTCCCGACCAGTGAGCCGACAATCGCGAGCATCTACCCAATTCGCGGTAGATCGCCTACCGAAAAAACGGTAGGCCGCGCGTTTCTCCAGAATCCGAGCCCGCGACAAGCCGACCTCGTGGCGCCGCGTCACCCGCCCTTTTTTGGCCACAGACGCAATACCCTATCGATTTCATAGGACTTCTAAGTCGTTGAAAAACGATTCGCCGATTTCAGCGATTTGCGATGCTCCGGCGTTTCAAAAAGCGGCTTAAATCGACCCCTTTCCGAAGCCAATTTTGATGCTGGAAAGGGGCGAAGTTCAGCGTTTTTTTGAGCGATTTGACCGGCCTGCGCGGCCCCGCTTCGCACCCGATTCGGGTGCTGGCCGCTTGCCGGACAGGGCCATTTTTCTTGCGCTGCCAGTCGTGTTTTTCCCGAGCCTAGGCCGGCTCAAATCACATCTTTACCTTCGCAGAGATTAATCAATTCGGCGAGAGCCAAAACCCATGGTCGTCCGGCCTTGCCCTCGCGCACAACCTTTAGCACGCCAGCCTCACGTAGTTTTTTCAGCATATGCCAGACCATTGGTCCTGTTGGCATACCCACTCCATTTCCGATATCGCTACTGCGAAAAACTGGGCGTTTGAAAATCAGGTCCAGCATGGGCACAGCGAATTGGGAATGGGTCAAATCAAGCACTTTTTGTTTCAAGCGCACGTATAGGTCCACAATTTTCCGGGCCTTGGCTTCATTCGTTTTAGCCTGAGCTTCGGTTGCGGTTAAAAAGAAATTAATCCATCGGTCCCAGCTCCCCGGAGTCCCCAACTGACGCAATCGCTCGACGTAAAGATCGCGATTAGCCTCAAGATATTCCGAAAGATAGAATCCTGGGCCGCCAAGTACTCCTTTTTCGCAAAGAAAAAGTGGAATTAGAATGCGCCCCATTCGGCCATTACCGTCAAGGAATGGATGGATAATTTCGAATTGGGCATGCACAACGGCCAGCTGAACAAGCGGGTCTCGTTCTTCCGCATGATAATATTTTTCCCAGTTATTGAGCAAATCCTGCAAGTCCATGGGGTCCGGTGGCACAAAACTGGCCTCGTCGATGGTGCAACCCTCTGGACCGATCCAATTTTGGTCGGTACGAAACCGACCGCGTGCCTTGTCGCGACCGCGAACACTGTTGAGCAGAATTTCATGCAGGCGAAGGAGAAGATTCAGGTGAAGTGGTTTGGCTTTAAGTTCTTTTTCCGCCACGTTCAGTGCGCGGCGATAATTGAGGATTTCCTGAATGTCTGTTTCTCTTTCGGCGCCTTTTACTGGCTCGCCCGCTTCAAATTTAAGTACATCGTCAAAGGAAGCTTGTGTGCCTTCAATCTTTGAGGACAGCACAGCTTCACGCGTGGCCAAGGGCGCCAGCAAGACGGTCGGATTTGGGATGCCGTAAAGGGTGCCATTGTAGGAGGCCAAAGCGCGATTTGCCCTACTGATCAATTGCACGTGTGATTCCCAATCTATTTCACTTAAGGGAAGTAGGTTAGGCTTAAAGGGCTTCATCGTTAACAGGCTTAAGATAAGCTAAGCAATCTTAAGTAATCGAGCTTTTACTTAATAAGTTTTTTTCTTAATTAACAGTACTAAATTAGGCCATTTTCGGCCCCGGACTTGATGTCCTAAGATCGGCTCGCCGTTAGGCCGCGGCAGGGACTTTCAGGCGCTTGGAGATTTCCTTTTCGGCCAGGTTGCGCTCGCGAGCACGGCCGATGCGGAGAGCGTCCACGAGGGCAAGCAGATCGTAAAGCTCTGGATCGTTGCGCGCCGCGTGCGGCACGCTGGGATAAAGCGGTCGCACGGAGGCGCCCTGCACATGTCCATTCGGGTGGGACCAGACCGGCGGGATTTGTTCGGTGGAACCGAGTTTCCCGCGCATCGCCGGCGCTGACCAGGCGGTGGGCACCCCACGGGTCACTTCCCTTGGGCTGGCCGGAAACGCGTAGGGCACGCCATGAACAAGAAAATTGCGCAGCGCCTCGCGCCGCACCTTCTTGGTCTCAGGGTCGAGCAGACGAGCCTCGGCCAAACGTCGCACAGCCGCGTGGACCTCCGATGCGCTCATGCCTAAGGACCGGCCCAAATCGGCATAGCCTTGCCTGACAGTGCCCAGGCAGAGCTTAAGGGCGACAACGATGTCCTGCGGTTTAGTGAACATCGAAATACACCATTCGCGAATAGCGAATAGTCAAACATCAACAACCGGGCAAAAGAACTGTCGCTGCTACCCAAGGAGCAGGGAACCTCCCGCTTCGCCGCCCGGAGGGGTTGCCACACGTGGCCTTCGTCGCCCCGTCCCGACTCGCTCCGCCATTCTGTTTTTCACTCAATCATCATCATAAAAACAGTCACACGAAATGGCCTGGCCTCCACATCGCGGACACGGCTCTAAATCGCAGCCGAGTTCGTGCAAAACTCCGCACAACACACCGCAGTCGTCGCACTTTGGATGCTTCAGATCATCTGCGCCATCGCCGTAGCGGACACGGTCATAATCTTGACCATTAATGATGAAACGCACAGGAGCCACCCGCGGCTCCTTCTTGCCTTTCCAACGATGCTTTAATTCGCGCCAAGACATGGTTTTTATATGAGCTTATTGTCGACAAGGTAGCTTCTCCCTTCAGGAGTGGCTGCCCAAAACGATCCAGCACCCATTCTCCCGTGCGTGACGCGCACAAATTTGGCATTCGTAAGTAAATCAAAATAATAGTCACCGCGAGCCTTTGGTAATCCTGCATGGGCAATCAAAGTATCGCGCGTAACTTCGTCTTTCCTTCCGACGCCAGAGAGCGCCACGAGCATTTTCTCGCTTTCATCTGGCAGACGATTACTGCTCCTTCTTTCTTCCTGCGCTGTAAACTCACTGAGCTTGGCTTTCAGCTTGGAAAGTTCGGCCAACGCCTTGTCGCGTTCCGCATCTGCTGCCGTCACGCGCGCCTCAAGCGGCAGTACCCGCTGCTGTAACTGCGCGTAATTTGTCTCCAGCTGGAGTGACTCCTTTCGCATACGAAAATATTCTCCATCGAGAGAAGAAATAATTTGCTGAATCTCGCGCAATTCGGCGGCGTGCTTCCGATCAGTAATGCTTTCAATAAGCGACGTGATGAGCGAACGCAGGGTAGTGATGGCGGTAATTGGATCGACGGGCATAAGGTTTTCTTCGTTACATTACAGATGGCCCACGCGAGGACAAGCGTGGCAAAAACGGCCTCGGCCTGCCCCGTTGGGCGTGGCGGTCGATTCTTCATCGGTCAAAAAGCGACCGGGAATCCTTGAGCCGTTCTAAGAACAAAATGAAATCCGCCCCAATAGGGATGGCTGATTTGTAATCGAAGCCGATTGCGGCGACCAAGACGACAGACGGTGGATTGGTACGATAATCCAAAGTGTAGGTCTCGCCGCCACCATCGGACCCGAACATCAAAAGGGCAGGGTAATAATCTTGGACCTTATTTGCGCGATTGTAGGCGATAATTTCTTCTGCGCTCCAAATCTGAAGCTCGTGACCACCAATTACTCCACTGATACCGTCAGATTCGAGCAGAATCTGGCGCAAGGGTTCGGGCAGCTTCCGCCCGAAGGCTGCTTCTACCTTTTCGACGGATTCCGGCGAGGCGCCTTCGGTGCCTGCAAAACCGTCCAAGCTTGCTGCGAGTGCGTCGTCCATCGGTATTAGTGCCTAGAAAACTTCTTCCACACAGGATCCTCAGACAATCGACTAACGGCCGATTTGTATGGTTCATCACTTGTCATCTGAAGTACCGTCGCAGCCTCTCGATAGGCGATGTCATCTAAACCTTCTTCCGACAATGCCGAGAGCGAGAACTTTATGGCATCGATTTCTGATTCCACCCAATCAATCGAGCCAGCTTTCGAGTTCCGGTGAAGCGCATGGCCATATTCATGCAAGAAGGTCGATGCGATGCTGTCCGGCAACATGTCCTGATTTAGCACGATCACCTGCGCGGAGATGAGAATCTCCATGCCTGCTTTCATATCGCCCTTATTCGCAAAAGTCAGCCCAGGTATACAAATGGAATCTCCTGGATGAGCGCCCACAACCCAGAGAGGAGGCTTTCGTTTCTCATTGTTCCATCGTTCAGTGTATTTTTTTATTAAATCGCTGGTCTGTTGTTGGGTCATAAGAATATTCTGACGACAAACATGATGAAAACGTCGCGGAGCGATCTTGCCTTCCGTAAGCCAGCATCAGGTCAACGCTGCTGCACCCGTATAATCTCATCCGGTCCTTCGACATTCGGTCGTTTGATGTCAGGATCACCAGGCTTTAAAGCGCGGAACACCAAATCGGCACTTGGTGGATGCTGCCCCAACTCGCCAGGGCGGGAATCGAAGGACACCGGCACCATCACCAATCCACGAGCTGCGCAGAACTCATTCGCTTTATTGTAAACCTTTTCACGCACGCCCGCGGCCGAAAACCCTGCGCCACTAGCTGAGACCATGTAGGTATCTGGTCCTGCGGGCACTACGTCTGAGGTTGTGCACCCGCTTGTGACCATGAGTGTGGCGAGTGCGACAGATGCAATGATAACGGAAATAATTTTCATCGGGCTGGCTTTGGTGAATTTGAAGAGGTTTGCTAGAACTGAAGCCCATTGAACAGCACATAAACATGCGAATTGAGAGTCGCTCTTAGAGCCTCGCCGCGTCGACCAGCGCCAGGATCGCAGCCCGGATGGATTCGGGCAGTTTGGCCCAGGCTAGGACGACTCGGGCCACGTCCTCCCCAGCCGGACCGGGCGGGCGGGGAGAGGGGCATGGAACGGCGGTTTCGAATTTTTTTGCATCGCCGCCGGTTGCAGTTTCTTTCCCGTTCTGTTCACTGGGTTCGACCCACTCCGGGCATTACAGCCTTCGCTTTGGAAGCGAAGGCTGAACGTCGAACGCCCAACATCGAACATCCAACGCCGAAGTGAGCTTTAGCGCGGAGTACGCAGAGAGAAACGGGTCCGTGGGTTTTTATTTGGCCGGAAGGACTCTGATGGTCCACGTGATGCCACGTGGCGTAAGAGCCTCTTCCTTCCATGATCGCAGCGTTTCGACGATATCTGGCGGTGGCGCCTCAGAACAGAAAAGACGAAATTCAACCTTCTTCTTTTCCAGCTGCGGATAATCGCGGACCAGCTGACCCTGGACTACGTAAGCAATATAAGTGTTCAGCTTCTCCTGAATGTCGAAAAGCAGCGCTTCTCTCTTTTCGTCCCATGGCCGACTCTCCGTCATTCCCAAAATTGCGGAATCGCTCTTTGGGTCGTGCGCCACGACATCGATTTCCGAATGTCGCTGCATCGGCGAAACAATTTCAACTTCTTTGCTCCGCTTGTGAACAACGCGTTGTAAGTTGGAAAACATCTTTTTGGCAAACGTTAGACATATCCCACCCGAGGACAAGCCCTCCTATCCGCGTTCATCCGTGTCCATCCGCGGTTAAAGAACGGTTTTCTCACACCAACCGAAAATCCTTAGCCACGCGGTGGGCTTCGGGTTGGCCGACGCCGGCTTCGTGGGCAAAGGCCGTCCATTTCTCCACCGCCGCTTTCACTTTATCCAGCAGCGTCGCGGGACGGACGACGTTGAAGCGATCCGCGATCGTGAGTAGATCCGCCCGGCCGATGTCATCGAACTTTCCATTCACACTCATGAGGTGCTGGCTGGTCCACTCGCCTTTGGGATTGTGCGCGTGCGTCACATCGTAGGCTGGCGCCAACTCCCACCGACCGCCTTGTTTGAGGCGGAAGCCGAAATTCTTGGTGTGATCGTCGCAGTTGCGCGCCATGACGTTGAACGCCATCCGGCGAAAGGCCTGCGCCAGCGCGTCGTCGCCGAGCTGAAGCTGGCTGATGGCGAGGAAGTATTGTTCGTAGGCGTGGGTCGCCCGCTGCCGGTAGTCGAGGTGCGACATCGCACAAAGTGACTGGATGTGATGCTTGGCGTTCGCATCGCGGTCGAAGCGGCGGGTCATGAAATGGGCGCGTCCGTTTTCCTCCAGCAGCCGGCAGGGTGACATGACGATCCCGGCCGCGGTCGCCATGAGGTGATAGGCATATTCGATACGGCCATAATCGGCGGAAGTGCCGAGTTCGTGATCCTTGCCCACGCCGTCGAATTTCAAAAGCCAGTGTTCAAATCCGTCCGTGAGATCGAATTGCCCGCTGCGGATTTCGCGGGTGGTCGGATTCCACGCGATCACCGCCTTGGCCCGCGCGCCGCCGGCGGAGGTTCCCACCCGGATGATGTTGGCCAGCGCGGCCTGGGCGTGCGTGTCGCTGCTGAAATCCCCCTGCATCACCTTGCGCGCCGTTTCCACGAGCGATTTCATTTCCAGCGGCTGCGCGCTTTCCTTCGCGGCGCTTTTGCTGGGACGAAATTCCAGCGCGCCGAGGCCGCGTTTGCCCATGTACGCCAGCCGGTCGAGCGCGGTGACCGCCGACTTGTCCACGCCATGCCGGGCCATCCAGGCATCGATGAGCCCGTTGCCGAAATCGTCGGGCAATGCATCGGCCAAAAGTCCGGGCAGGCCATGGAAAGACGAGCCCAGCGCGGGGAAGGCGAAGATGCGTTCCGGCGAGGTGGTTGGCATCATGAGTGGAGCCAGCTCCACGCCCGAACGACGCCAGCCTTCATCGTATTCGAAAGCATGGCAGCCCAGCGCCGGGTCGGGCGCGACCGCCCCGACCAGCGTGTTCCAGATGCGAACTTCGATGACCTTGGTCGAACTCATGTATTTTCCCCGCGGATTTCGCTGATGGTCGCGGATCCAAGCATTTTAACCACTGATGAACACTTATAGGCACTTATTAATTCAAAGAAGGACCCGAACCGGATTTTAACCGCAGATGAACGCGAATACACGCAGATGGCTGATGAAAAACTGTGCTGCGAGCGCAGCACACGCCGCACGGCGTGTTGGCCGTCGGGTTGCGCCAGAAAGCGCTTCCGAAGTGCTTTCTGCTCGCAATGACGGCCAGCAGGTTTTTTCAGCAGCCTATTAGTGCTCATCAGTGTTCATTAGTGGTTAAATCCCATCTGTGTTTATCCGCGCCATCCGCGGGAAAAAATATCAATTAGCGGCTGCCCTTCGCCTGACCCTGCGGGGCACGTCGCCCATTTTAAGCAGGGCGAGGGGACTGACCTTGGGTTGTGGCACCAGGGCTTCGATCGCGTCCACCGCATTCAATGCTTTCAAAACCCGCAGGAAAG
>Ga0210393_10005097_pt1 | contig 10360 bp, 10 predicted proteins | sample IncBWC27OmetaG_FD_160068 | JGI IMG/M metagenome (GOLD analysis project Ga0210393, IMG submission 160068) | Forest soil microbial communities from Barre Woods Harvard Forest LTER site, Petersham, Massachusetts, United States - Inc-BW-C-27-O ...
GCTCACTCGATTCGCGCGGCTGGTGATTCGACTCATCCCGGAGTACTTGGTTCTGGTGTTGATACTGAGTGCGAGCCGCGCTTGGCTGTTTCCCGTCGCGGGCCCTGCAGTCGGCAATGACCTGCAATGGATCGTGCTGATGTCCGTGGCCGGACTCTTGTTCGTCATTCCCACCGCAGGGGAAGTGCCCATCGTTCAGGCCATGCTGGCTTTGGGCGTCGGCGCGGGACCTGCCGCGGCGGTGATGATGACTCTTCCACCGATCAGCCTACCGTCGCTCGTCATGACCGGAAGAGTATTGTCCATGCGCGTGTTGGGGGTCATATCGCTGGCGGTGTTGGTCATGGGAATCGCAGCAGGCCTGTTGGCAACGCTGCTCAATTTCTAGAATCGAAAACGGTACCTCGCTCGAGGACATGAAGCGACAAACAAGCGCAGTTCCATCCAAGCCTCATTGAGGGATACGTTCGAAAATAGTGACGGTCATGTACTGTTTTGGAGCGATCCATGCGCGTGCTAATTGTGATTGCGCTGCTTGTCGGAGCGGCATTCATGATTCTGATTGCCCTGGCCGGTCTCGCGCGAGACCTATCGCGACACTCGTTTCAGGCTCCCCCAGACCTGGATAGTAGCGATGACTGGGACGTCGAGGAGGACGAATTCGCCGGTGCGGCACCGGCCATGGTTTCTCAGACGGACCAATCGGCGGCCAATCGGTACCGGTTTCCGCTGACACTCGGTGACCGTCTACCGGACGGCTCGAATGCCTTAGACGACTTGCATTCCGCGTTGTAGGCTTAAGCTATGCGGATGCTCGTCGTCGGCGCCGGCTCGACCGGTGGATACTTCGGTGGTCGCCTTGCTCAGGCAGGCCGCGATGTCACCTTTCTGGTCCGGCCCGCCCGGGCGGCCCGATTGGAACAGCAAGGGCTGGAGATTTTGAGTCCCCACGGGGACTACACCCTGCGCCCGCAACTGGTTACTGCCGACCGGCTATCCGGGTTCTACGATGCCATATTGCTCACCGTGAAGGCCTTTTCTCTCGAATCCGCCCTCTCGGACATGGCGGCGGCCGTGGGACCCGAGACGATGATCCTGCCGGTATTGAATGGGATGAGGCATGTCGACATTCTTGCCAAGCGATTTGGCAGGAGATCCGTTGTCGGTTGCGCATGCAAAATTTCTGCGTCCATCGACGACCGGGGGCGAATCGTGCAACACAGTTTGCTTCAGGACATCGCCTACGGAGAGATGGACGGTGCGGTGTCGCCGCGCATTCAAGGACTCGATGGATTCATGCGCGATGCGGGATTCGACGCGAGACTGTCGAGCGCCATCGAGCGCGAGATGTGGGAGAAATGGATACTGCTCGCCGGCCTGGGCGGCATCAACTGCCTGATGCGCGGCACCATCGGTGAGGTGGCGCAGGCACCGCACGGAGCCGAATTCGGGGCCCGACTCCTGGAAGAGATTGGCGCCGTGGTGGCGGCCGTCGGTGTCGCGCCTGGTCCAGGATTCATTGCCGCGGCGAAGGCGGGGTTGACGGCAACCGGTTCGACGCTGACTTCCTCCATGTATCGAGACCTGCAGCGAGGCGTGTCCATCGAGGCGGATCAAATCATCGGTGATCTGGTCGAACGGGCTCGGTCGGCCGGCATCGAGACGCCGCTGCTCGCGGCAATCTACACCCATCTATGCGTCTATCAGCGCCGGGTACTTGCCTGACTAGAATTTCTTACCGCGCGCAAACCGCCTGAACCTGCGTATCGTGCGTTTGACCAGGGGTAGGGATTGCAACGCGCGCTGCTCGCGTGCGGTCTGCTTTTCAAGATTCCACGGGTAGTCACGGGTGAGAATCCGATCCCGGCGGGTCCTGACGGAGTAACCGAGGACATATGCGCGGCGCGGCTGGTCGCTGGTGTTGACCCCGGCGCTGTGAAGGGTACGGGACAGGTGGATCACGGCATCGCCCGCGCGCATCGGAATCGCGACGCAATTCGTCAGATCCGGTGGCGAAATAGTCTCTAATCCGTGGATTCGAGGATCGTTGCGCGGACTTCTGTGCGGATACAACGGCCCGTGGTTGCTGCCGCGAATGTAGCGCATGCAACCATTTTCGACTGTGACATCCTGCAAAGGCATCCAGATGGAGATTGATTCCGGGACTCCTGATCCCTTGCGATGAAATGCATCATCTTGGTGCCATGGCGTAGCCGCGCCGTTAAACGGAGGCTTGCTGATGGCATGCTCCAAGTCATTCACAAGGTTCGGTCCGAGAATTTGTTCGGCGATGGAGCGTGCATTCGAGGCCAGGTTTGTTTGCCGCAAAAGCGGTTCGTATTGCGAAGGCCGTAAGAGCTGCGGGAGTGCCAGCTCCTGCTCCGGACTATCCGGCCCAATCATGTCAAATAGGTCGCCTGCATCCCAGCCTCGCCGCTCGGAGAACATGCGATCGAAAAGCACGCGAAGCGAAGCGATCTCTTCGTCCGAGGACAAACCTTCGACCAAAAGGTAACCGTCTCGACGAAACGCGACGAGTTGATCTTCACTCACATGCGGCCCGGAATCGCCCACCACAGCGGAGTTGCTCGAGCGATCGGCCGCGCTTCCCGCCATTTGCCCCATGCTCACGCGTACCTTGTCTAAACCTCAGTCCATCCCCATCGCCGATTATAGCCAATATCGATCGCCGCCCTGCGCTTCTGGGTGCGGTGCACAAGACAAATGCCGGCCGGCTCATATGCGCCAGTCTGGTACGGTGTGGGATTTCGCCTACAAGGGAACGGCGGAGCCGGATTTCAGCGTTTAGGATTGCAGTGGGTGTAAATCTGTCAGCCAGCGCGCTGAATCAAGCCAACGTCGTCGGGTGTAGTGGAGTTAATGCGCGGACTGACTGCGTGCGCTTGCATGCCTCTTTGGCTGTAAGGCTGCAGCGTGGCCTTCGCCTCGACGGGAGTTCCGCTCAACCAGGTCTGATAGTCCCGGCGTCGCAAGATGGCAGGCATCCGGCCGTCGGTGTTGGCCACCGCAATCATCAACTCATTCGGCGGCACGCAAATGATCGAGCAGCTCTCGATGACGTCATCCTCCTCGCTGACAGAACGATCCCATATCGCCGCGACGCCAAATATCGACCGATCGAGCAAGGTAACGAAGAATGGCTGCCGGTACCTCGCATTGGTCAGCTGCCACGCGTAGAAGCCGGCGATCGGCAGAATGCAACGTTGACTGTTCAACCAGGGCGCCCGAAACATCGGCGAGTCCTGGATCTCATTGAGTTCCACGATGACGGGCGGAGGGCTGGCCGACTGACCTTCTGCCCACGATGGGATGAGGCCCCAGCGCATCATCACCGCTTCGGACTGGCCGTCGTGCCAGCGGATTGCCGGCACGTACTGCTGCGCCGCGACGTTGAATCTGGACGTGAATTTCCACCACGCTCGCGTTGGGAGAAATTCCCGCTCCGCAGTGGCCTGGTCGGGAAGCACGTAGCGCTCACACATAGCAAGCAAGATTAGGCGGGGCCCTTGACAAAAAATGTGATGGAACCTCCGACTTGGGTTATTCCCACGAATACAATAGCTCCATGTCGTCCATTGATCCGCAACCGGCCGTGCTGACTGCCCACGCTTCCACCCCCAACGACGCCGTGCGCAGCCTCGAGGTGCGGCTGCGCATCCAGGAACCCGGCATTCTTGAATTTCAGTATTCCCTGGAAGCGGACATGTCCCGTGTACGCCTGCCCCCATCCGGGGCGGGTGGACGGGCGGACACCCTTTGGAAGCACACGTGCTTCGAGGCTTTCATCGCGCCTGCGGACGGGCCCGGCTACCACGAATTCAATTTCTCGCCCTCGCATGATTGGGCGATCTATCGGTTCAGTGCCTACCGGGAGAGAATGTCGCCGGCCGAGGTCGGGCAAGCTCCGGAAATCTCAGTGCGCCGAGGCGAGGAGGGGCTTGAACTCCAGTCGACTGTGCGCCTGGAGCATATTGCCGACTTGAGTGATGCCCGTCACCTGCGGATCGCTCTGGCCGCTGTCATCGAGGACGAGAATGGTAGACTTTCGTACTGGGGGCTGCGGCACCCGCCCGGCAAACCCGATTTTCATCATCCGAACGGATTCGCGCTGAAAGTTTCCTGCTCATGAGGTTTGGAATCGACCGACTGCTCGAAGAGCCCGAGCGGCGTAAGCCGCTGGCTGGGCGGCGCGTGGCGCTGTTGGCACACCCCGCTTCCGTAACTCGCAATCTCGTCCATTCCCTCGACGCGCTGGCGACGCTGGGTGACGTAACCTTAAGCGCGGCATTCGGCCCTCAGCACGGCCTGCGCGGGGACAAGCAGGACAACATGATCGAGTCGCGGGACTATGTCGATCCCGTACACGGCATCCCGGTCTTCAGCCTTTACGGTGAAGTCCGGCGCCCGACTCCGGAAATGATGGATACCTTTGACGTTCTGCTCGTCGATCTACAAGACGTCGGCTGCCGAATCTACACGTTCGTTACCACGCTGCGCTACGTGCTCGAGGCGGCTGCGAAGAGCCGCAAAGCCGTGTGGATTCTGGATCGCCCGAACCCGGTGGGCCGGCCCGTGGAAGGGCTGATGCTCAAGGCAGGCTGCGAAAGCTTTGTCGGGGCGGGCGCGATGCCGATGCGCCATGGCTTGACACTCGGAGAACTTGCACGGTGGTTCGTGGAAACTCTCCATCTCGACGTCGACTACCGCGTGGTGCCGATGGAGGGTTGGGAGCCGAACGCGGCGCCGGGATACGGATGGCCGCTCGGGGGGCGCACGTGGGTCAACCCGAGTCCCAACGCCCCCAATCTCTGGATGGCGCGTTGCTATCCGGGCTCGGTGATGCTCGAAGCCACGACGTTGTCGGAAGGTCGTGGGACCACTAGGCCGCTGGAGCTGCTCGGTGCGCCGGATCTGGACGTGCAGGCATTGTTGACGGAGATGCGTTCGCTTGCAACGCCATGGATGATCGGCTGTCAGCTGCGCCCCTGCTGGTTCGAGCCCACGTTTCATAAGCACGCGGGGAAGCTCTGCGCAGGTGTCCAGGTGCACGTGGAAGACGCCGCCTACTATGACCATGAGGGATTCAGGCCTTGGCGATTGTTCGCGCTCGCGTTCAAGGCTCTGCGGCGGCTGCGGCCGGACTACGAGATCTGGCGCGACTTTGCCTACGAGTACGAGAAGAACCGGCCCGCCATCGACGTGATCAACGGCAGCGACCTGCTGCGCCGTTGGGTGGACGATCCGGCGGCGACACCGGCCGATCTGGAGGCGCTGACGGCTCACGACGAGACTCGCTGGCGCAGCGAGCGCGAGGCGGTGCTTCTTTACTGACAGTAGTATCGCGTACCGGCCTCGCGCCTAGTCATGAAGCCTGCGGCAGTTTCAGTGCCGATGCAGCCGAGTCAAGCTTACTCTTGGCATCTTTGGCGACGCTGACGGCATCGGAAACGTTGCCCGACTTGAATTCGGACTGTGCCTGATCCCACGCCGCAGTTGCGTCGGTAAGTCCGGATTTGGCAGCAGTGAGATCGACGTCTTTCGGCACGTGCCTGGTTTTCGACAACGCGTCGACGCGTGTTTGCACGGCGGCAACCGATTGAGGTATGGCCGCGGCCAAACTCCTCCACTCATTTCCCAATGCCTTCAGGCTTTCGTCCTTTTTGGCCGATGCCTCGCCCGCGAGACCACTGACCTCGGCCAATACTGCGGGCGCACCCGCGACCACCGCGGCGTAGTCCTTGTTGTCAAAGGACGCCTTGAGCGCGGCCACTTTGCTCTGGGCGCTGGCCAGTTGGTCGGGAATGTATTTCTGCGCATCCGCCGATGCGGCGGCCAAAGTGGCGTTGATGTTGTCGAGCGCGTTCTTGGCAGGTTCCATCTGATTTGCGCAGGCAACGATTAGGATCGCAGCGAAGTATACGGTCAGATATTGAGCAAGGCTTCGAGTTGTATTCATGGATGACTCCCCATGCAAGCGGTCCGCATACGCTACGCCAGGCCGCGAAAGAAATACAGGTTATTGCATGCGCTTGTTGCGATGCCAGAACCCCACTGCCGGACTCCCGACTCACCTTGGCTACGGTAATGGGCGCGCCCTGCCTCCGTGCCTGTCCTGACGTGCCCGAATGACCGTGCTAATCTTGCGCGCCCGCCAAATCGTGCGAAGTGGAGAATTTGATGAGTGCATCCCGATTCCGCGAGAATGCCTGTCCAACGATCGCGATGCTTGCGGTGTGGTGCGCGGCCATCATGAGTCAACAGAGCCACGCGAATCCCGCAGCGCCTGCGACCGCGGCAGCGCCAACGAAAACCGGCGCATGTCCGGGCGACGACAGTGGGCTCACACTACCCGCCGGCTTTTGCGCGACCATTTTTGCCGACGAGATTGGTCACGCACGGCACCTGGCGGTCGCCTCCAACGGAGTTGTCTACGTCAATACCTGGTCGGGCGTCTATTATGGGAACGACGTGCCTCCCGCCGGCGGATTCCTGGTCGCATTGCAAGACACCTCCGGACGTGGCAAAGCTGATGTCACTCAGCGCTTTGGGGAGACCGTGCAAAGCGGGGGTGCGGGTGGCACGGGAATCGGAATTTACAAAGGCGCTCTGTACGCAGAGATCAACGACAAAATCGTGCGCTATGCGCTGCCGGCCGGATCGATCATTCCGCGAGATCCGCCGCAAACCGTGGTTGCCGGCATGCCCCTCGGGGGAGACCACCCGATGCATCCGTTTGCGATCGATGCCGCTGGCCTCATGTACGTGGATGTCGGCACGGCAACGAATTCCTGCCAACCGCAAAATCGCGTTCTAGAGTCCCCGGGTACCGACCCCTGCACCGAACTCCTTACGCGCGGCGGCATATGGCGCTATGACGCAAACAAGACCAATCAAGTGTTCTCGCCCGCCGAGCGCTTCGCGACCGGAATACGCAATGGGGAAGGATTCGCGATCGATGCGCTGGGGCGCGTTTTCGTCACTCAACATGGGCGGGACCAGCTGCACTCGAACTGGCCGGCCTTCTATGCGCTCAGCCAGGAAGCGACGCTACCGGCGGAAGAGCTATTGTCTCTACGACAGGGCGGCGACTATGGCTGGCCGGAGTGCTACTACGATCCGGGGCTGCACTCACTGGTACTGGCGCCGGAATACGGCGGCAATGGCAAGCGAGTAGGCGCGTGCGCCAAAAAGATCGGACCCATTGCGTACTTTCCCGCGCACTGGGCACCCGATGGCATGGCGCTCTACGACAAGCAGCAATTCCCGGCTCGATATCGTAACGGCGTGTTCATCGCGTTTCACGGTTCGTGGAATCGTGCGCCCTATGCGCAAAAGGGGTACAACGTTGTGTTCCAAGCGCTCGCGGGGGATAAGGCTTCCGGGAAATGCGAGATATTTGCCGATGGCTTTGCAGGCATCGAGAGATCGCCGGACAAGGCTGCGCATCGTCCCACCGGGATCGCGGTCGGGCCCGATGGATCGCTGTACGTTTCTGACGATGTGCGCGGACGAATTTATCGCATCGTTTACCGCGGCGGCGAGGACGGCGCAGCCATCCGCCCGGTCTCGTGCCCGAGCGCATCGGCTCCGGCCGGGGAAATAGTCGCCCTCAATTCAAAGCCGCCGGAAGGGAATCACGCGAATGCCGGAGTACGTGATACGGCGAGTTTGCAGATTCCGGAAGGCGCCACCAAGGAGATGGTTGCGCTGGGTGACCGCATTTACCACGGGCAAGTAGGCGGCGCGACCTGCACCGGTTGCCATGGATCGGGAGCGACGGGCACGCCGCTCGGCCCAGACCTGACCGACGACCGATGGTTTTGGAGCGATGGCAGCTCTACTGGAATTGCAGCGACCATTCGGGTCGGAGTCATGCACCCGAAGAACTATCGCGCACCCATGCCGCCCATGGGTGGGGCCCAGCTGACGGCGGACCAAGTAACCGCGGTGGCGGCCTATGTATGGGCCTTGAGTCAACCCCCCGCTGGCCAATAAGGAAGGATTCCCCGACGCCGGGCACTGGCGTGGCCCCTTATCTCGCGTTCGCCAGTACCGGCCGCCCACTGTAAAGCTCGGGAAACAGGTGCTTGAAGTTTTCGACCTTGGGGAGGTCGTACATCGCGATATAGGGCGCGCTCGGGTTGTGGTACAGGTAGTCCTGATGATAGTCCTCGGCCGAATAAAATCCTTTGAGCGGATCCACTCGCGTCACGATCGGGCGAGGGAACGCGTGCGATGAGTCGAGTTGGCCGATGTAGGCTTCGGCAATACGCTTCTGCGTGTCGTCGGCGTAGAAGATCGCCGAGCGATACTGGGTGCCGACATCCGGTCCCTGTCGATTGAGCTGCGTCGGATCGTGTACGACCGAGAATGCGATCTGAAGTATCTGACCATAGGAAATTGCCGCAGGATCGAAGGTGATCTTGACTGACTCGGCATGACCCGTCGTCCCGGAACTGACCGTTTCGTATTGGGCGGTCGATTTATCGCCACCGGCATAACCGGCAACGACCTTTTGAACGCCGCGCACATGTTCGAACACCCCTTGTACTCCCCAAAAACAGCCGCCCGCGAGGACCGCGGTCTGCAGACCCCCGGGGGCTCTTGGGTTATCGACGGCGGGCGGCGGAACGACGACGGGAGATTCTGCGCCGAACAGCGGCGAGCGCCAGAAAACGGCGCAAACTGCTCCCAACGCCAGCACCGCCAGTAACGGACTCGACCATCGTTTTGTCGGAAAAGTCATAGTTGCTCCTTATGATACTGGTTGATTGGCGGATCTGCTCCGTCAGCCTCGCGGCACGAAATGCAACGCGACCGAGTTCATGCAGTAGCGCAGCCCAGTCGGCCGTGGGCCGTCGTCGAACACATGTCCCAAATGCGCGTCACAGCGTCGGCATGAAATCGCATCTCGCTGCATGCCCAAACTGGAATCGGAACTCTTCACGACATTCGACGCGGAGATCGGCTGCCAGAAGCTGGGCCAGCCCGTTCCCGACTCGTACTTGGTCTTTGAGTCGTAAAGCGCGGTGTCGCAGCAAATGCAGCGATATATCCCGTCCGCATGATTGCCGGCGTATTCACCGGAGTAGGGCGCCTCGGTGCCTTCCTGACGGGTAACGCGATAACTCAGTGCCGAGAGCTGAGCGCGCCATTGCGCATCGGGTTTGACCAGCTTTGGCACGCGTACGATTCCCTCGCTCTTCCCCGCAGCGGAGAAATTCTCGATCGATACATCGGTGCTCGACGCGGGCGCTGATTGCGTCGCCGCGAACGCTCGGGCGACGCCAGTACCGGCGGCCAGGGTTGCCAGACCGATGGCCAGAAAACGCCGTCGATCCAGGGCGGGTTGGCCTCGATTACTCAGAAGGTCGTTCTTCAATACCATGATGCGGTCCTCAACCAAATGTAAATGAATAGGCCTGAACGTCAGTGTCCAAGAACTCAATTGTGAAATCGTGTTCGCTCACTCCTGCAGCCTGCCGAATCAACTGGTACAGTCGTTGCTCCTTGATCACGCCGTCGCCATTCTCATCCGTGTCTTCGCCGTGATTCGCACCGGGGGCCGAACCATCCAGTTGCACGCGAAATCGGATCGGCTTTCCGGCCGGCCCGGGGCCCAGGACGAGATGAAGATCTCGTGCGTAGAACCGATACGCAATCTTCCCCCGCGCCTTGGTCAAGGCGGCCTTCTCGTTATCGATGTACCAAGTCCCGCCCAACGCCCATTGATTCAACTCCAATGAAGGCGGTATGGCATAGGTTTGAAGCCGGTCATGAATCAAGCCGCCGGGTGAGCGGAAGTTTTGCGCTCGCCCATAGCCGAGGTAGGTCTCCGGTGATTGGTCGTGCGCTTCGTCGGCGGCAGCCTGCACACCGACGGCCGTGGAGGTATCCATACCGGGCGGCGGTAGCTTGGTGTATCCCGCCTGGGCGAGCATTTGGCGAATGATTTGCTCCGATTCCTCGTAGTTTCCTTCGCCGAAGTGGTGGCTGCGTATCTGGCCGGCCGCATCGATGAAATAGTGAGCCGGCCAATACTGATTGTTGAATCCCTGCCAAATGGCATAGTTGTTGTCGAGAGCCACGGGGTAGGTGATCTGCAACTCGCTCACGGCGCGTCTCACATTGGCCGGATCCTTCTCGAAGGCAAACTCGGGCGCGTGAACACCGATCACGACGAGGCCATGGTCCTTATATTTCGCGTACCACGTCTTCACGTAGGGTAGCGCCCGCAGGCAGTTGATACAGGAGTAGGTCCAGAAATCCACCAACACAACTTTGCCGCGCAGCTCCTCGCGCGACAGCGCGGGTGAATTCAGCCATGCAGTGGCGCCGC
>Ga0210393_10005098_pt1 | contig 10358 bp, 10 predicted proteins | sample IncBWC27OmetaG_FD_160068 | JGI IMG/M metagenome (GOLD analysis project Ga0210393, IMG submission 160068) | Forest soil microbial communities from Barre Woods Harvard Forest LTER site, Petersham, Massachusetts, United States - Inc-BW-C-27-O ...
CACGGCGATGTGATCGGCATCAACAGCGCGATCGCCAGCCCGACCGGGTACTACTCGGGTTACGGCTTCGCGATTCCGATCACGCTCGCGAAGAGCGTGATGGATGAGCTCATTCAGTACGGCAAAGTGCGGCGCGCCGTGATCGGTATCTCGATCGCGCCGGTAGATCCGGAGGACGCGGGCGCGGCTGGCCTCAAGTCCATCGGCGGTGCCAAAGTCGGCGGCTTCCAGCCGTCCGACGGCTCGAGCCCCGCGCAGAAGGCCGGGCTCGAAGTCGGCGACATCATCGTCGGCGCCGATGGCAAGCCGGTCGATCGCGTGAGTACCCTGCAGCGCATCATCCGGATGCACCAGCCCGGGCAGACCGTCACGCTCGACGTGATGCGGTTCGGTGACAAGAAGACGTTCACCGTGCATCTCATGCAGGCGCCGTCGGAGGAGCAGATCGCGGATGCCTCCGACTCGGCCGTGAAGCCGCCCGAGGGCGCGAGCACCGAGAAGCTCGGTATCACCGTCGAGCCCGTGAGTGCGGAGTTCGCGCAGACGAACAACCTGACCAGCGACGACCGTGGGTTGCAAGTGACCGACGTCAACACGAACGGTCCCGCTCGGGGCAAGCTGCAGCCGAGCGACGTGATACTCGAGGTGCTGTATCCGCAGCCCAAGCGCGATGTGCACACGGTGCCGGAGCTTCAGAACGCGCTCTCGCACACCAAGTCGGGGGACTTCGTCACCCTCCTCGTGTGCTCGCCCCAGCCCCAAGGACCCTGCGGCAAGCGGGTCGTGAGTCTCAAGATCGGCGGCTGATCGCCAATTTCGCCTCCCGAGCTAGATTGCAGAGCAGCAGCAATCTGGCTCGGGTGGCGAAACTGGCAGACGCGCAGGACTTAGGATCCTGTGTCCAAAAGACGTGCGGGTTCAAGTCCCGCCCCGAGCATCTATGTGGCGCTGCGCCAAGTGTGGGCGGCGATTCGCGAATGCGAATCAGTCGCATGCGTGTGGGCGCCACGACTTGGCGCACCACTTTGAGAAAGTCGAGCCGCGGGTCAAGGCGCTATACAAGGCGGTAGTGGCCGCCATCAAAGACATCGGCCCTGTCATTGTTCTCTCTGAGAAGACGCGAATAGCGTTTCAGGTGAGAATGTCGTTTGCGCAGGTGACACCCCGGCGCAGATGGCTCGACGGCCATGTCGTACTGGCGAGGCGTTTGGTGCACCCCAGGTTCCGCCGCATAGACACGATCTCGGTCCGGAACCATGTGCATGTGTTCCGGCTGACCGATCCCGGCGACATCGACAGCGATTTTGTGAGCTGGCTCCGTGAGGCATACGCCGTGGGCCAGCAGCGGCATCTGCGAGCGCCGCCCAAGGGCGGGGGTTAATATTCCCCTATGAACATCCAGGTAACAGCTAAGAAAACAACAGGCGCCGAGCGGCTGCTCGAAGTCTCGGTGCCGGCGGACGATGTCCGGGTGGCCGAGGAGTCGGCGGCGCAGCGATATGCGTCGAACGTGCGGCTGCCGGGGTTCCGCCCGGGCAAGGCGCCGGCGGCGATGGTACGGAAGCGGTTTGGGGAAGCGATCCGGCAGCAGGCGATCGAGTCGTTGATCCAGGAAGCGGCGAAGCAGGCGCTGGAGAAGGAGCACTTGAAGCCAGCGGCCCAGCCGCATGTGCACGATGTGAAGTTCGTCGAAGGCCAGGATCTGACGTTCGAGCTTCACCTGGAAGTTCGGCCCGAGGTGCCGCTGCCGCGGCTCGCCGGGTTCCGCGTTGAGCGTCCCACGAACGTGGTGCGGGACGATGATGTGACCGAGCAGATCGAGCAGATGCGAGATCAACGCGCCACGTGGGCGCCGGTCGACGAGAGCCCGTCTCCGGGCGATCTCGTGACGGTGCTGTTGGCGACGGCTGACGATAATGGCGCGATCCCGGCCGAGGGCAAGGAGTATCGCATCGTACTGGGCGGCGGCCAGGCGATTCCTGGGATCGAAGAGCTGATCATGGAGGCCAAGCCCGGCCAGACGATCGAGCGGCCAGTCAAGTGGCCGTCGGATTTCCCTGACGAGACCCAAAGAGACAAGACGAAGCCCGTGCGCGTGACCTTGCAGGACGTCAAGCGCAAGGTGTTGCCTCCGCTCGACGACGCGTTTGCGCGCGAAGTCGGGGATTTTGATTCGCTCGATGCATTGAAAAAGACCGTGCGGACGGATCTCGAGGAGCATGCGACGCGCGACGCGGATGCGGCCGTGCGGCAGAAGTTGCTCGACGAGATCGCCAGTGCGAATCCGTTTGACGTCCCGCCGAGTTGGGTGGCGCAGCTCGTCGAGGCGTATGCCAATGCGTATCAGATCCCGACGGAGGATCGCGGGCGGTTCACGACCGAGTTCAACGCAATGGCCGAGCGGCAAGTGAGGCGCGATCTCATCATTGATGCCGTGGCTGAGAAAGAGAAGCTCGGGGCGACCGAGGCCGAGGTCGATGATCGGATCGCCGAGACCGCGGCGAAACGGAAAGCGAACGTGGCTGAGGTGTATGCGTCGCTCCAGAAAGCCGGCCGGCTTCGCGAGATTGAGCGCGGGGTTACTGAGGATAAGGTCTTCAAGTGGCTTATGGAAAGGAACGCCGTTACTGAGGCGTGAGGTGCACAGCGCGCCTTCGGCGCGACCGTGTGTAGCGAACGCTGGGGCGGCTGCGCAATGACGGGCGGCACGAGTCGAGAACGTTGTGACGTTGGTGAGAATACAGGCGTGTGATGCGAGAGGACCTGTGAGAGGACCTGAGGAGCCGCGAGAGGACCTGCGGATACGAAGTGAGAGGACCTGCGGGCACGAAGTGAAAGCGCCCGCGGATACGAAGTGGGAGGCCCTGCGGGCACGAAGTGAAAGCGCCTGCGGGCACGAAGGGAGAGCACCTGCGGCACGACGCGAAGCGAGTGCCATCGGCTAGTGCAGTCTCAACGAAGGGCGAACACGAGGCTTTGGTGAGTATGGCAACGATCTATCCTCCGTACGTGATCGAGCGGTCCAGCCGCGGCGAGCGCACGTACGACATTTTCTCGCGGCTCCTCATGGACCGCATCGTTTTCCTCGGCACGCCGATCAACGATGACGTGGCGAACATTGTGATCGCGCAGCTGTTGTTCTTGGATGCCGACAATCCGGACCGCGATATTTATCTGTACATCAACTCGCCTGGCGGCAGCGTGTCGGCTGGACTGGCGATCTATGACACGATGCAGTACCTGCGGAGCCCGGTGAACACGACGTGCATGGGCCTCGCGGCCAGCATGGGCGCGTTCCTGCTCTCAGCAGGCAGAAAGGGTCGCCGCTCGGCGTTGCCCCACTCGCGGATCATGATCCACCAGCCGTCGGGTGGCGCGCAGGGCACCGCGGCCGACATCGAGATTCAGGCGCGCGAGATCCTCTATCTGCGGTCGAAGATGAATGAGCTCATGTCGAAGCACACGGGCCGCCCGGTCGAGCAGATCGAGCGCGACATCGTGCGCGATTATCACATGTCCGCGGAGGAGGCAAAGACCTACGGGTTGATCGACAATATCGTCGCTCAACGCGGCGAGGTCATTGAAGCCTCGAAACAACCCACCGTGACAGCATGACTTACACGATAGTGATGCGGCGCACGATACCTTTGTGAAAAGCTTCACATGATCATTGCGCGCCGCATCGCTATCATATTGACCGGTTCTAGCACGGCTGTTAGTTCTCGGCAGGCTCGTATCCCAGTCGTCCCCTGGCGTCGCTATGTCCCACGATAAACACCTCCGCTGCTCGTTCTGTGGAAAGTCGAAGGACTCGGTTCGGAAGTTCATTTCGGGCCCGTCCGTCTACATCTGCAACGAGTGCATCGCGCTCTGCAACGAGATCCTCGCCGAGGACGAAGAGCGGGAGGTTGCGGAAGCGATCACGCAGGTGCCGTCGCCTCAGGAGATCAAGGACGTGCTCGATCAATATGTGATCGGGCAGGAGCGGGCGAAGAAGGCACTGGCCGTCGCGGTCTACAATCACTACAAGCGCATCAACTCGGCGTCGCTGCGTGACGACGAAGTGGAGCTGGATAAGTCGAACATCCTGCTCATCGGGCCGACGGGCGTTGGGAAGACGCTGCTGGCGCAGACGCTGGCTCGCATTCTCGACGTTCCCTTCACCATCGCGGACGCCACGACGCTGACTGAAGCCGGGTATGTCGGTGAGGACGTCGAGAACATCCTCGTTCGCCTGCTGCAAGCGGGCGATTTTAATGTCGCGGAGTGTGAGCGCGGCATCGTCTACATCGACGAGATCGACAAGATCGCTCGCAAGTCGGAAAACCCCAGCATCACGCGCGACGTGTCGGGCGAAGGTGTCCAGCAGGCGCTGCTCAAGATTCTCGAAGGGACGGTTGCCTCCGTTCCGCCTCAGGGCGGGAGGAAGCATCCGCAGCAGGAATACATTCAGATCAATACGAAAGACATCCTGTTTATCTGCGGTGGCGCGTTCGACGGACTGGAAAAAATCATCGAAGCGCGTACCGGGAGAAAGCAGATTGGGTTCTCCAAGGATGAGCTGAGTGTCGGCCTGATCGCGAAACGGGCGGTGAAAAACCCGTTCGCCGATGTCGAGCCGGACGACTTGCTGCGCTACGGATTGATTCCGGAATTGGTGGGGCGACTCCCGGTCGCGGTGCCGTTAGAGGCGCTGGATGAAGAGTCGTTGGTGCGCATACTGAAAGAGCCGAAGAATGCGCTCACGAAGCAGTATGCCAAGCTGTTCGACCTGGAAGAGGTCAAGCTCACGTTCGAAGAGAGCGCGCTCAGAGCAATCGCGAACAAGGCCCTCAAGCGAGGGACGGGAGCGCGAGGCCTGAGGGCGATCCTCGAAGAGATGCTGACCGAAGTGATGTTCGACCTCCCGAGCCGGGAGGATGTGGTGGAGGTCAAGGTCATCGAATCGACGGTGACCAACGCCGCGCCACCACTACTGGAGATCGCGCCTAAGCGACAGAAGAAGGAGGCGTAGTTCCCACCTTTGCCCGTGACGGCGAGCAGATCACGACCGAGGACCGTCTGCCGGTCCTGCCGTTGCGCGAAGTCGTCGTCTTTCCGCATGTCGTCATCCCACTGCTCGTCGGCCGCCCGGCGTCGCTCGCCGCGGTCGAGGCAGCTATTGCGGGCGACCAGTATCTCCTCCTCGTAGCGCAGGAAAGCGGCGAGGTCCAAGACCCCGCGGCGTCCGACCTGTTCCGCGTCGGGGTCGTCGGGCGTGTCCTGCAGTTCGCTCGTATGCCCGGTGGAACGGCGAAAGTGCTGGTGGAGGGCCTGGCACGGGCGCGCGTGACGCGGTATCTGCCCAGCGCGAAGCTGCTGCGCGCCGCGGTCGCGCCCTATGCGCTCGCGGGCGAGACGCCGGCCGTCGAAAGTCGCCAGGCCATGGCGCGGTTCGAGGAGTACGTCGCCCTGCACCGGCGGATTCCGGACGAAGTCGTGGCACTCGTGCAGGCGATCGAATCAGACGAGCGGCGCGCCATGGCGATCGCCGCCCATCTCGTGCTTCGGCACGATGCGAAGCAGGCGTTGCTCGATGCGGAGACGGCCGTCGAGCTGTGGACCGCGCTCGGGCGCGTCCTCGGCGCCGAGATCGAGCTCTTGCGACTCGAGCGGAAGATCGACGACGATGTCAGAGGGTCGCTGTTTCAGAATCAGCGCGAATTTTATTTGCAGGAGCAACTGCGGGCGATCAATCGCGAGCTCGGGCAGGATGAGGGCGACGATCTCGGTGAGGTCGAGGCGGAGATCACCAAGCGCGGATTGCCCGAACCCGTCGCGGCGCGTGCGCGGCGTGAGTTGCGGAAACTCCGCCGGACGGCGCCGATGTCACCCGAGACGACGGTCGGGCGCAATTATCTCGATTGGCTCTTGTCGCTGCCGTGGACGGCGCGCACGGATGACGTGTTGGACGTCGAGCATGCTCGGACCGTGCTGGACCAAGACCACTACGGGCTCGAGGATGTGAAGGACCGCATTCTCGACTACATCGCCGTTCTAGCACTCGTCGGGCGACTCGAAGGACCCATTTTGTGTCTCGTGGGTCCGCCTGGCGTCGGGAAGACTTCGCTCGGGCAATCCGTAGCCAGGGCGCTTGGGCGGCGATTCGTGCGCATGTCTCTCGGCGGCGTGCGCGACGAGGCCGAGATACGGGGTCATCGCCGCACATACATCGGGGCTCTGCCTGGACGGATCATTCAGGCGATGAAGCGAGCCGAGGTAGTCAACCCGGTGATACTCCTCGACGAAATCGACAAGCTGGGCGCCGATTATCGGGGAGATCCAGCGGCGGCATTGCTGGAAGTGTTGGATCCGGAGCAGAATCGAGCATTCAACGATCATTATCTCGAGCTCGACTACGATCTCTCGCAAGTGCTGTTCATCACGACCGCGAATTCTCTGCAGACTATCCCGGAGCCGTTACGGGATCGCATGGAGATCTTGCGGCTCAGCGGATATCTCGATCATGAAAAGCTGGCGATTGCCCGGCAGTTTCTGGTGCCCAGGCAATTGGCCAGGAATGGGCTGGCGCCCGAATCGGTAACGTGGGCGAGCGACGCGTTGCCCGGCATACTCCGCGGGTACACGCGCGAGGCGGGCGTACGCGAGCTCGATCGCCGCATCGCCCGCGTGGCGCGCAAGCTCGCGCGGAGACGCGCCGAGGCCGCACCGGTGGAGACTCCGGCGGTCGTGCAGGCGAGTGATCTCAAGGCATTGCTCGGCTCCGCGCCGTTCGATCCCGACGATCTGTCCTTCGAGGATGTCGTGGGCGTCGCGCGGGGATTGGCGTATACGTCCGTCGGTGGCGAGACGCTCGACATCGAGGTCAGCGTCGTCCGCGGTCGCGGCAAGTTGCAGCTCACCGGCACGCTCGGCGAAGTCATGAAAGAGTCGGCGTCGGCGGCGCTCTCGTATGCGCGCCGGCGGGCCAAGGAATTGGGGATTGATCGCGATTTCTATCGCAATCGCGATATCCACGTCCATATCCCCGCGGGAGCGACGCCAAAGGATGGGCCGAGTGCCGGCATTGCCATCGCGACCGCCATCGTCAGTGCGCTGACCCGCCGGGCGGTTCGCGGCGATATCGCGATGACTGGGGAGATCACCCTGCGTGGGCGCGTGTTGCCCATCGGGGGGTTGAAAGAGAAAGCGGTAGCCGCGCATCGAGCCGGCGTGCGACACATTATCGTGCCCTACGGCAATGAGCGTGAGATCGAGGAGCTGCCCGAGGAAGTCCGCCAGAGTGTCACGTTCCACGCCGTGAAGTCCATGGACGACGTGCTCGTGATCGCATTGCGCGCGGCGCCTCCGGCGCCAGCGCCTACGGTCGGCCCGCGGCGCAGCGCCAAGACCCCGAGCATCCCCGCCCCCGTCGCCGACACGGTGACACACTGACCGACCCGCTCCCGATTCGGGATCTGGAATTCCTCGGCGGGCAAGCGGCGCCGGGTGGGTGGCGGCCGCCGCCCGAGTTGCCGGAAGTCGCGTTTGCGGGACGGTCGAACGTCGGGAAGTCGTCCCTGCTCAACCGTCTCGTTCATCGCCGCGGCTTTGCCCGGGTCAGCAACACCCCTGGGCGCACGCGCGAGATCAATTTCTTTCGCGTCAATCACCAGTTCGTACTCGTCGACCTGCCCGGCTATGGGTATGCACGGGTGTCCAAGGCCGCAAAGGAGGCGTGGCGGCCGCTCATCGAGGGGTATCTCAAAAGCACGCCCGGGCCGCGTGGCGTGGTCCAATTGCTCGATGTGCGTCGCGAACCGAGCCCGGATGATAGGCAAATGCTCGATTTTCTCGCCGAGACGGGCGTGCCGACTATCGTTGTCGTGACCAAGATCGATAAGCTGAGCTCGCGGGCCGTCACGGAGCACATCGCGCGGCTGGGACGCGAGCTGGAGCTCGATCCCGAGCAAATCATTCCTTTCAGCGCTGTAACAGGAACCGGACGGGACGAGCTGGCCGACGCGCTCGCCGCGCTCGTGTTATCTTGAGCCTATGACGTTCCTCCCACTGCGCAAGTTGGCCGAGCATCCCTCGTTGCCGCTGGCCCAGGAGTGGCTCGACGGGCTAGCCGATGCACTCGCAAACCCTGCGACCGATCGGGCGACGCTCTGTCGACGAACGTTGGCGGAGCTCTACTACCCGGCGTATGCGGCGAACTGGGAGACCGCGATCCAGGATACGAAAGTGCCCGCGGGCGTTCGGCTCTCGTTGGCATCGCTCGATTCGCGTAACATCACGCTCGAGCCCGAGTATTACGCCGAGTGTGATGACGCGCGGTATCAGCCGATCAAGCCACTCTTGTGGCTCTGGTACTCGTTCGACCGGACCCCGCTGGGGGGTCAGAACGTCGACCTCGGTATCCGGTTACGGCGTGTCTTGGCGCAGCACATCTTCAAGCGCGTTGGCGAGAACTTCAAGGCGTTTCAGAACGTCGAATTCTCGTTCGGGTACAACCTCGAGATCGGCGACAATGTCGTGGTGCACCGGAATGTGTTGCTCGATGATCGCGGTGGGATCATCATCGGCAACAACGTCTCCATCTCCGATTTCGCGAATATCTACTCGCATACGCACAGCATCGTCGACGGGCGAGAAGTGACGAACGCCGTCACGCGGCTCGACGACGGCGTGCGCATCACGTATCACGCGACCGTGCTTGCCGGTGTCAATGTGCATTGCCAGGGCATGGTCGGCGCCATGGCCGTCGCGACGAAGGACGTGCGGGCGTATCACGTGAATGTCGGCATCCCCGCGAAGAGTGTTCGCGTCAAGCCGAACGTGCCGCCGGATTTTCGCGACGAAGACTGCTTGCCGACGTCGCGGCGCCGCGGGTTCTAATCACACAGGCGCTTCGCGCACCGTGTGCGGTGTTGTTGGCGAATGCACAGTTGCTGACTATAGGACCCGCAGTACGTCTTCGACGACTCCGGCGTCGCCAGAGGCGAGTAGGTCCACGATGTCATTGAGCGCGGCACGTGACCGTGGCCACGTGTAGCGCGCGAGCGCTTCGTCTATCGTCAGCCACTCGGCCTGTTGATGTTCGGCGCCGAGGACGACGTGCGAGTCCTCTGCCACAAATGCAGCGAAGACGACCGCGAGTTGAACCGCTCCGTATCGGTGCAGGTAGAACGGCTGCACGGTGACGTTATAGAGGCGTTCTACGCCGAGGCCTGTCTCTTCCCGGACTTCGCGGACCGCGGCGGCCTCTGGGGCCTCGCCGGTTGCTACTTCAATATGGCCGTGCACTGTTTCCCAGCTGCCCGGACAGCGCGTGCCCTGGCGGCGTTGGAGCAGTAGGACGTGCCAGGACGGACGGATCAGATAGACATCCACGACGCCGACGGCGATGTCGGTCATCCGTCGCGCGACAGGAGCAGCTTGAGCCGTGCGCCGAGGGCGCGGGGGCGGAAGGGCTTTGTCAGGAATTCGTTCGCGCCCATTTTGAGGGCGCGGACCTCCGACGCCTCGTCGCCATTTGCGGTCAAGACCAACACGGGGAGCGTGGCGCTCGTACTTCGAGTACGGAGGCGAGACAACACGTCGTAGCCGTCGAGCACGGGCAGATTGAGGTCGAGCACGACGGCATCGGGCGAGAGCCGATCGACCGCGCTCAACGCTTCGGCGCCGTCGGCCGCCTCGGCGACTTCGAAGCCATCGCGTTCGAGCAGATTGCGAAGGACCTTACGGAGCGTCTCCTCATCTTCGACCAGGAGTACGAGTGGCATCGTCCAACAATATTAAGCCAAAGGCGTACTGGCCGGTGCTCCTGACCGTATTGTTGCTCGACTGCTCGACCAAACGCCTCGCGGTCGAGGCCTTGTCGCCACCCGATGTGCCGCACGACATCCTGGGCGACGTGTTTCGATTGACCCTCGCCTACAACCGGGGCGCCGCGACCGGCATTCTCAATCGGGGCGAGTCGCGGTGGCTGTTGACCGCGGCGGCGTTGGTGGTCATTGGCATTCTGTGGCGGGCCTACCGGCGCACGGCGCCCAGTGAGACCGCGCGCGTCATTGCGCTCGCCCTGTTGACGGGCGGCGCCATCGGGAACGTGATCGACCGCGTGCGCTGGTCGCGTGGGGTGGTCGACTTCGTGGACCTCGGCGTCGGCTCCCTGCGGTTCTGGACGTTCAACGTGGCGGACGTTGCCGTCACCTTTGGCGCGTTTCTCCTGGCCTGGGTGTTACAGCACCGGCCAGAGGGCGCGATCGAGGTCGAATGCGAACGTCCAGGCGCCCCGTCGTAGGCCGTGCGCGACGTCGAACCGTATGAGGTTGAAGAGGGCCAAGACGCCTAGGCCGGCGGACGGATAGTAG
>Ga0210393_10005099_pt1 | contig 10357 bp, 7 predicted proteins | sample IncBWC27OmetaG_FD_160068 | JGI IMG/M metagenome (GOLD analysis project Ga0210393, IMG submission 160068) | Forest soil microbial communities from Barre Woods Harvard Forest LTER site, Petersham, Massachusetts, United States - Inc-BW-C-27-O ...
CAATGTGAGAGCGGAGGCTGTCCAGTACCTGCGCCTGGTGCAGGCTATCCTGTCGCAGCACCTCGGCGATCCCGGCCTCGTCGAGGTGCAAGGCCGCCGCGCTCATCCACGGTTCGATGCGACTGCCGCCCCACGAGGTGTTGAGCAAACCGATCGGCACATGGACGGTTTTGCGCAGTTCGCGGGCGAAGAAGTAGCCGACCGCCGTGAAGTGGCTCACGTGCTCAGGATCCGCAGGCTCCCACGGGCCACCGTCTACGTCCGAGTCTGGATGCGCGGCCCACGACTTCGGGACCTTGAAATGGCGAATCTCCGGGTCATGCGCGGCGGCGACTTCTTGGGCCCCATGTATCGCATCGACCACGGACCACTCCATGTTGGATTGGCCGGAGCACACCCAGACGTCGCCGGCCAGAATGTCGTGGATCGTGATGTGGTCGGCGCCATCGGTGACCGTCATCTCGTGCGGGCCACCCGCCGGCATCGGAGGCAACGCGACGGACCAGCTGCCCGAAGACTCCGTGCGGGCGGCGTACGAATGGCCGTCGAACGTGACGACGACATCGTCGCCAGGCATCGCCCGACCCCACACGGGCACGCGCGCGTCGCGCTGCATGACCATGCCATCGGTGATCAATCGAGAGAGCTGCAGCCGGGCGATACCATCCATGCGCTGCGCGTACGTACGGATGATCGAGGTGGTGCTCGTGTCGGTGGCGTAGATGGAGTACCAGCCTTGCCGCTCGTGCGGCGGATCGCCGGTGAACGGATCACCACGGTGCCAGAGGGCCCCTGGAGAGACCGGCCGGGCCTCGCCGGACCACGACCAGACGTTGCCACCGGCGACCACCGTCGGCTCGGAGGCGAGATAATAGAGCGCCTCGAGCACGGTTCTCATGAACGCATCACGATGCGTCACCGGTGCCGCGGGATCGTATTGGCGGCCGTCGCGCGAGACGCCGAATTCTTCGAGGACGAGTGGCTTGTGGATCGCTTGTGCTATCGCGACGTGATCGGCCAGGTAGCTCATCGAGCGGCCGAGTGCGACGTCCCAGGTCGCGTCAGGGTGAGCCGGGTCGTACCAACCCCAGTTCTCGATCCACAGATGGATCGTGAGGTAATCAAGAAAAGGGGACCGGCTCACGCGTTCGAACTGCGTGCCGGTCCCTGGCGTGTGGCGATCGAGCTTCCCTTCACCACCGAGCGAGATCAGTTGATGGGGCGCTCGATTTCGGACGAAAGCGCCGATGCGATTGACCCAATTGACGTAGGCCTCGCTGTAGGCGAACCCGCGCGGCTCATTCGAGAGCTGCCAGGCCATGATCGTCGGATCGTCGCGATAGACGACGCTCGTGATAGTGTTGCGGCGGGCGATCAGTGTGGCGACGTAGCGCTCGAACTGCGCTTCGGCTTTCTCGGTGGCGTAGAATCGGGCCGAGTAATTCTGGAACTCGTCCCAGGTATGGCCGTTCTGCTCGGGATATGGGATCGGGTCGCCGGTCGCCCAATTCACATACTGCGCCATTCCCCCGGACCACTGGAAGAAATTGTTCAGCACCAAGACGCCGCGCATGTTGCGCTTCGCCATCTCGGCCAACAGCACGTCGAGGCCTCGAAGGAGCGCCTCGTCGTACTCGCCTGGTGAGTTTTGAATGGCCGGCGTGACGCGGAACGGCTCGGTCGCCGGGCCCTCGCTCGACGCCATCAGGCGAATGTTCGTGACGCCGAGCTGCTGCAGCCGATCGAGCTCGCGGAGGAGACGCGGCCGGTCGGCCGCGCCGAGGTTCATCCCGAACCAGAGATTGACGCCGAGGAAGTGATACGGCGTGTGGCCGATGAAGAACTGGCCATCGCGGACGCGGACAAAATCGTTGGGGACCGGCTGACCTGAGAAAGCGGCAGCCGGGACGAGTACGAGGAGGAGCGCAGTTCGCCGCATCCAGGTTCCCATGGCGCGACTAGTCTATTAGTTGATATTTTTTTCGTCAAGTTGATTTTATAATCTTCCCTAGCGATTTTCCCGCCATGCTGACCGGCACAAACCTGGTGTACACGAAGCAGTACAACCTGCGCATCGTCCACGAGGTGATTCGGCAGTTCGGCCCGATATCACGGGCGGACATCGCCCGGCACACCGCACTGACCGGCCAGACTATCTCCAATCTGGTCAAAGAGTTACTTGAGCTCGACCTCATCGTGGAGGCCGAGCAGCGGAGGCAAGGGCGAGGGGCACCATCGACCTCGTTGGCGATCAATCCCGAGGCCGCTTTCTCGGTCGGGCTCGACTTCAACCGCGACCATTTGACAGGCGTCCTCGTCGACCTCGCCGGCAATGTGAGGCAGCGAGCTCATGTGGAATTGGAGCTGCCGACGCCTGAGCGGGCTTTGGACCTGATGGCCGAAACGGTCGAGACGCTCATCAAGAAACAGCGGTTGCCGATGGCTTCCATTTGGGGCGTCGGCATCGGCATTCCGGGACCCATGCACCATGGGGACAACGGCGACGAATACGTCATCAACCCGACCGCATTCCCGGGATGGCACAACATCCCCCTAGCCAGTTGGGCTCGCGAGCGTCTCGGGTTGCCTGTCTTTTTGGAGAACAACGCGACGGCCGCCGCGGTTGGCGAGCACTGGTATGGAGCGGGGCAGCAGCTGACCACGTTTTTCTATCTCTTCTTCGGCACCGGTCTCGGCGGCGGACTCGTCATGAACGGCCGGCCGTACGAAGGCTTCACGGGGAATGCTGGGGAGATTGGATATTTTCCCGAGTCGATGGCCGGGGATTCGGCGCATACCGGTATGCACTTCAATCTCCCCCGACTGTACGGGCTCCTGCGTGAGGCCGGTGTGACCGTGCGACGCCCCGCTGATCTCGATCCGCTCTTGGAGTCCGACGATCCGACACTCCGCAAGTGGATGGACGACGCAGCCGACTACCTGACGGGTCTCGTGCTGTCCGTCGAATACTTGATCGACCCCGAGGCGATCTTCTACGGCGGTCACCTGACCGACGCGATGCTCAAGGGTTTGATGGAACGCGTCGAGCGCGCGTTGCCGAGCCGCCGCATTGGCGGTAAGGTGACCGCTCCGCGTCAGCTGCTCGCGACCGCCGGCGTCGACTCGGCCGCGCTCGGCGTGGCGACGCTGCCGATTTACGCGTACTTCGCTCCCGCGCCGCAAGTCCTGCTCAAGCAAGCGAAACGAACGTCAGTCGGGGAACGGCATGCCTCACCGCGTGGCGATGCTCGCCACGGCCTCGCTGGTCGCCGCGTGTAGCCACGGACCGGTATCCCCTCAGTTACGGGACCCCGGGCTCGACCTCACGCTCGACAAGCAAGAAGCCTCCTCCGGCGACTCGGTCGGATACTCGATCACGTTCTCGTTCGTCGACGCGCCTGGCGATCCGGTCTACCTCCACATCGGGTTCGACGGGAAACCGACGGTGTGGGATACGCTCGCCGTTCCAGCATCGCAAAAGCCACTGACGGGCGCGTTCGTCGTGCCGGCGAACTTGGCGGCCGGCACGCTGACGGTCACCGTGTTCATGCCGAAGCGCCAAGATTCGACGAGCGCGGACATCCGCATCACGCCACATTCGCCGACTCGCTCGCTCTCGATCGTCGTGCGATCGCCAGCCATGCCGGCGGTATTTACGACCAGTCCGTTCAATCGTGTGCTGGATTTCATCGCCGGGTCGGTGGATACCCTGGTGCTCACCGCGAAGGACAACGCGGGGGTGGCGTGGGTCGGGTGGGCGCTGGGACCGCCGGCCAATCTCCGCGACTCCGTGTCAGTGAGTGGCACGTCGGTCGTGACGACATTCCCGCTCGCGGTGCCCGGCGGTGCGAGCGGAGCGAGCCGAGCGAGTCCGGGAGCCCTCGATGTATTCGCGCGGTCGCAGGATGGGACGCTGACCGACACCAGCTATACCATCGGGGGCGTTGCCGAATATCTCGACCGGCCCGTGCGATCGGTCGCGCTCATGTCCACCGTGCAGGACATGGTCTACGATCCGAAGCGCGATGTCGTCTATCTGGTCGAGCAAGGACAGGCTGGCGTTGTCGTGTTGTCGCTCGCCGGCATGATCTACGCGACACCCATTGCGCTTCCGGGCCAAGCGGCCGGGCTCGACCTCGTGCCGAGCAGCGACAGTCTCGTCGTAGCGATCGCGGGCACCGATGATCTCGCCATCATCGATCTGACGAGTGCTGCGCATACGATGAACACCGTGCACCTGGGGAATCTTGCCCCATACACCATCGTGTTCCCGCGAGTCGCCATGGACAGGAGAGTCCTGCTCGAGCTCGGATCGCATGGCGGTGGCGTCGGTGACTATAATCTCCTGACGGGCATCGCGCAGCTCTATGACTCGAGCGCCGACGGCAGCGTGCCCGTGCGGAGCGGCGATGGATCGATCGTGGTCATGCGCGATGTCGGCGGCTGTGGGCTGGCCGAGTACGATGCCACGAACAAGACGTTCATGTTCTACATCGAGACGTGCGGGGAGCAATTCCCGGGACAGATCGCGGCGAGTCAGACCGGCACACGGCTCAACATCGGCGTCGAATTGCTGAATGGTGGCCTCGCCTCGCTCGGCTGGGCGGAGATCCCCGACGCGCCATTGGTCCTGGGCGTGACCGACGGCGCCGCGGTCTCACCGAGTGGCAATGATTTCTATGTCGTGGTGCCCGCGCTGTGCGGCGGAGTCGCCTGCCCCCAGACCGCGCCAGGGTTTTACTTTCGGTTCGCGTTGTCCGGCGACGCGACGCCCACGATGACGCCTCTCGAGATCGTCGACACGCCCGAGACGCCTGTCCAGCTGCTGCCCATTCCTGGGGGTCAGTCGATGCTGGCCGTCGGGCCCACGAAGCTCATGTTGTTCGACCTGACGCAATCATCTCCTGCTAGTTTTCGCTATGCTGCAACAGGGCATGGCGCACCACCGCGAGGGGCGGCTCGCCGAAGCCGCTGAGTGTTATCGGCGCGTGCCGGCGTCTCATCCCGAGTATGAGAACGCGCGGTACATGCTCGGTGTCATCGCGCACCAAGAGGGGCGGCTCGAAGAAGCCATCACCGTCTATCGACGGGCCCTCGAGATTCAACCCGAGTTCGTCGACGGATATTCGAACCTCGGCAACGCGCTGCAGGAGCTCGGCCGGTTCGAGGAGGCCCTGGTTCCCTATCGTGCCGCGCTGGCCATCGATCCATCGAACGCCGGCATCTGGTACACGGCGGGATGCGCCGAGCGCGCGCGGCAGCGATACGTGGCGGCCATCGAATGCTTTCGGCATGTGCTGGCGCTTGCCCCCGCGTGGCACGAGGCACAGCACAATCTCGCGCACATGTTGTTCAATCTCGGGCAGGTGGATGAGGCGCTCGCGTTGTTTCGGAGCGCAGCGAACGGGCAACATCAACAGTTGCCGCGGTCGATGGTCGCGGTCGTCATCCCCGGGAGTCCGACGAGTGACAATCAGGCTATCCTCGCTGCCCGGACAACGTTTGCGGATCGCGATCTCCCGCCGGCCCGCTCGGTTGTTCACGCACGCCGCGGGCGTCTGCGAGTGGGATACCTCTCATCGTTTTTTCACCGGCACAATTGGATGAAGCCGGTCTGGGGCCTCATCAATCAGCACGATCGCGCCCGGATCGACGTGCATATCTTTTCTGACGCGCCCGAGTCGGCGGTCCAGCACGGGTACTGGCGGCACCCTGGGGATACGTATTACGACATCAGCGCCAGATCGAATGACGCCGCCGCGGATGTGATAGAGCAGGCCGGCATCGATATCCTGGTGGATCTCAATGGCTACAGCGCGATGCGACGTCTGCCCTTGCCAGCGATGAAGCCAGCGCCGGTGCTCATTGGGTGGTTCAATATGTTCGCGACGACCGGCATGGCGGCGTACGACTGCCTCATCGGGGATAGTGAGGTGGTGCCGGCCGAGGAGGAGCGCTTCTATAGGGAGCGCATCGTCCGTGTTCCCTCCCCCAGCAGCTATCTCACATTCGAAGTGGGCTACCCGGTCCCCGAGGTCGCACAGCGGCCTCGCGGAGCGATCACGTTCGGATGTCTCGCGCCGCTCTACAAGATCACACCAGAGGTCATTGCGACGTGGCGGAGCATCCTGACGGAGGTGCCCGAGAGTACCCTGATGCTCAAGGCGACCGCGTTAGCGGGTGAGGACGAGCGCCGACTGGTGCGCGAGTGGTTCCCTGACGGTCGGGTAAGACTCGACGGGCCATCGGATCACTATGACTTCTTGAAGACGTACGACGAGATCGACATCGCGCTCGACACATTCCCGTACAATGGCGGGACGACGACGACCGAGGCGATCTGGCAGGGCGTGCCGGTCGTGACGTTCTGGGGCGATCGATGGGTGGCCCGGACCAGCGCTTCGATCTTGAGAGCGGGCGGACTCGGTGAGCTGGTGCGGCGGGACGTGGACGATTACGTCGCGTACGCTATTCTGTTGAGCCAACAGCCGGCGAAACTCGCCGAGCTTCGGGCGACCATGCGCCCGGCACTCGCACGAAGCCCGGTGTGCGATACACCGGGCTTCGCGCGCCACATGGAACGGATCTACTTCGAGATCTAGTGGTCGTGGTTGTGGCGCCAGTTCCAGTACTCTCTCTGCTCGTCGGCCGAACGCCGGGCGTACTCGACGTGTGGCCGATGGCCTTCGCTCTCCCACTGGCCGTAGAACGTGATTTCGGTATCGTTCCAACGGTGGTAGTCCCGATGGTCCGCGTCATAATAGCGAACCCCGCCGCCTGCACACGCCGCCAAGCCAACTATCATCGAAAGCGCGATTCCCACTGTTGATAGTCTCATGTCTTCCCTCAAAGGCAAGACCCGTGCTACTCGCCGATATGCGGCAATAAAGTTGGCGTTGGCGAGCTTGGCGTGTGGTTTTTTGTGACGTAAGGCACATCGGCCGGTGCGTCGCCCTTCGGCCAGTCGTTTGCCTTGCCGATGTAGTCCGGGCGCGGGTGGCGGAGCACGAACGCCGCGACATCGTAGGCGTCCTGGTCGGTCAGCGTCCCGGGTTGGTCGTAGGGCATCGCGCGACGGATAAATGTCGCGGCGACCGTCAGGCGAGCCATCGAGGCGCCGATGTCGAATGACCGTGGGCCCCAGAGCGCCGGGATCGCCTCGGTGCCCTCGCCGTTCGCGCCGTGACATCGGGCACAGGTCGACGTGAATACGCGCGCACCGCGCGACGTGTCTCCAGCCAGACTCGGAATGGGCGACGGGAGGCCCTCGCCGCGGACCCAGTCGCCGTGTTTGACGCCGGTCGAGAGGTAGGCCAGGTATCGGACCATGTCGCGCATGTCGCGACTGTCGGCGGGAAGAGGACGGCCGGCGAGACTCCGGGTGAAACAGAAATTCACGCGGTCTTCTATAGTAGCCAGCCGATTCTCGCGGACCACGAACCGTGGATACCGCGCGTAGGCACCGAGCATGGAGACGACGTCGGCGCGACGACCGCCATCGAGATGGCAGCTCACGCAGCGCAACGTCGTCGGCGTGTTGTGCGGCAAGCTATCAGGCGTATGCGCGACGATCGCCATTCCGCGCCGGATCGACGCGCCGAGCGAATCGTGTGGGATCGCCGAATCGAGCGGGATGGTCCTGGGATCGATGGTGTCGGCCACGGCCACCGGGCTCGGGGGAGCGGCTTTGAGCTTCCGTCCACCCTGGGCAAGTACCGCGATGCCGACACCGAGCAGGAGGATCGCGAACCCACGCCGGAGTCGCGCCGGCGACACGTACTCGCAGAGATGGGCACCGGCAAAGATGCCCACCGCGGCGATCGCGGTGAACTCGGCGACGGGCACCCATGCAATCGGGACGTGCTGTCCGACGTATCCCGCGAATCCCGCGGCGCAGTTCGCGGCAATGACGAGCAAGGAGGTGCCGATCGCGACCTTCATTGGCACACCACCGAAGAGCACGAGCGTGGGAACGATCAAAAATCCGCCGCCGACGCCGATGAGCCCCGTGAGCGCACCGACCCCGAGCGCGGCGGGAAACAGGCGAGCGATGTGCGCCGGGGCCGCGCTCTCATCATCATCATTTCGCGGACGGAGCATCGAGATCGCGGCAACGCAGACAACGACCGCGAACATCGAGAGCTGGAGGGCGCCGGAGATCAATGCGGCCAGGCGAGCAGCCGCGTAGGACGCCGGGATGGCAATCCCGCCCATAATCGCGGCCACCCGCAAGTCGACGCGGCCCGCCCTCCAGTGGCGGACCGCGCCGATGAGACTCAATGCGCCGACGACGACGAGGCTCATCGCGATGGCTTGCTTCGCGTCGAACCCCAGGACGTACTTGAAGATCGGAACCGTCAGGACCGAGCCGCCGCCGCCGAGCAGACCGAGAGACAGACCAACCGCTAACGCGAGAAAGAGACCGGCGACGGTCAACTAGCCACCATAACAGTATGTACAGCCTTTCTCTTGCGCGCGATTGACGGCGAGCACGCCGATCGGCACGAGCGTGACGCCGGGTTGCAGCGCCGCGACCCATTCCTTGTACGCCGCGTCGGGCGTCACGCCGGCATTGCCGGACAGCTTCTCACTGATCTTGGCCGTCGCCACGTTGCAGGCCGTGAAGATCACGCCGCGGCTCACGAGCGTCGGCAGCTCGGCGCCGGGGAACGGCACGCCGTCCGCGTGAAGGACCGGATTGCGCACCGCCGGTGCCTTCGTGGCCGGGTCATCGATCTTGAAGGACTCGCCGATCTTGTATTTGGCCCACATCGCGTCCGACAGTGCGAACGGCATCGCGAAGTGCCGAAGGCCGACCACCGCGGTCAGGTCCTTGTCGGTCAGGCCATAGGTATCCTTGTTCATGTTCAGCCACCCCCAGGCGAACACGAGGGCAAATCCTTGGTTCGGCTCTACCGCGTCGAAGAACTGTTTGTGCTTGCCGGTGATCTTGTCGAGCCACGCCTCATTCCAGGGGCCGTGTACGGTCTCCCCGCCAAATGAGAATGGGAGCGTGAGCGCCGCGGCGCCCACGGTAAGCCGTTCGAGAAACTCGCGACGGTCGGTCTGCATGATGCCTCCGCGAATGGAATTTCAAGGGAACCCATATTATGGCATTCTGAAATGCAAACGCAAAAATGAATGAACTCGCGACAGACGTCGATCTCGAGGGACGGGACCTCACCACGGTCCCTGACTCGCTTCGGGATCTCCCGCGCTTGGAGCGGCTGTCCCTGAGAGGGAACCGGATCGTACAAGTGCCGGAGTGGATAGGGCAACTTACCAGGCTTCGACACCTCAGTTTGGGGCTTAACGAGTTGGAAACGCTTCCGGAATCGGTCTGGGAGCTGGTGCGGCTGGAGAGTCTCAATCTGTCTGAGAACCATCTGTCCCGGCTGTCCTCGGGGGTGGGTCGGCTCGCCGAGCTCCGGATGCTGGATTTGGGTCACAACGCGTTCGGGGAGCTCCCAGATGTGCTCGGGCGCCTCGGCAGCCTCACCGACTACCTCTACTTGCAGCACAATCAGCTCTCGGATGTCCCGGCATCCCTCGCCGAACTCCAGCGGCTCAAATACCTGAACATCGGCGGCAATCGCTTCTCGGCCCTACCCGAAGCAGTGAGCCGGATGACCGGCCTGCGCGACTTGCTCCTTCGGGGGAACGCGCTCACGGACCTACCGGCATCGCTTGGCGCGCTCCGCCAGCTGCGGCACCTCGACCTTAGGGCGAACCGCTTCGTGAGCCTGCCGACAGTGCTCGGCGAGCTCCCGAACCTGCAGCGGCTCGATGTGCGGTGGAACAAAATCGGCCACATGCCTGGCTGGGTCAAAACTCTTGAGCAAAGAGGCGTCACTGTGCTCTCCGGATATTGATAATTCGCGTATCAAATGGGAGCTTCCTCGCCATGGCGCATGCAGAGCTCCCCGTCCTCACCATGCGACGCGACGCATGGTGGTTGCAGCCGGCGGTCACGGCGATCGTCTTCATAGCGTTTATCGCCTACACGACCTGGGCCGCGTTCCAGAATGCCCACTATCGGTTTGGGCCTTATTTGTCACCACTGTATTCGCCGGAATTCGGGAAACCCGGCATCTGGCCAGCGTGGCTTCCGTTTTCGCCAGCCCTGCTGATACTGCCGTTCCCCGGGCTGTTCCGGGTGACCTGCTACTACTATCGGGGCGCCTACTATAAGGCGCTGTGGGCGGACCCGCCGGCGTGCACGGTGCACGAGCCGCGGAAGACCTACCTCGGCGAGCAGAAGTTCCCGCTGATCATGCAGAACATTCACCGGTACTTCATGTACATCGCGCTGATCTTCTTGATCATTCTTGCGCACGATGTCTGGGACGCGCTCTGG
>Ga0210393_10005100_pt1 | contig 10357 bp, 3 predicted proteins | sample IncBWC27OmetaG_FD_160068 | JGI IMG/M metagenome (GOLD analysis project Ga0210393, IMG submission 160068) | Forest soil microbial communities from Barre Woods Harvard Forest LTER site, Petersham, Massachusetts, United States - Inc-BW-C-27-O ...
TTCTCGAGCGTGCCGGGAACGAGCGCGACGCCGTTTTGCTGCGCGAGCTGCAGGCCGTGAACGATCTGGGCCGTTGAGTGAGCGTCTGAGTGCTCGCCCCAGCCGGAGAACCAACCCCAGCCGCCGTCGGTCAATTGCATTTCGGTCAGAGCCTGCACGCCCGCCTTCACCATGCGAGTCACTTCTGCATTGTCGAAGACCGGGTTCTCGTCGAATCGCTTCCAGCGGGCCGCACGCAGAGCGGGATCGCCCAGCTCCTGCGCATTCAAGTTGGCCCGCTTTTGTTTGACCTGCGCGAGATCGACGTTCATCCGCTTTAGGATGTCCTGCACGATCACCGTCGGCAGGAAACGATTCAGCGTGCAGTCGGTCGTGTTATGCGGATAGCGGACGAGATACGGCAACGCATCGACAAGCGCGCCGGCCAGGCTGGGCGAATAGCGGATTTCCAACAGCGTGTCGTTGATCCGCCGCCGCTCGGGCACCGCGATTTGGAAGGTTGCCGAGTCTTTGTCCGGACGAATCGAGCCGGAGTAGGCCTCCGCCTTGAGCATGCCGTGAACGCGGACGGGAAAGTGCATCTCGACGGCGTCGGACTCTTCATCGGTGAGCGCTTTCATACGTACGATGGCGTCTCCCTCAGCAGTCGCCTTGACGCGCCAATCGATGCGCGTTTCTCCGCCCGCGGCAATCTCGACGGTTTTTTCCGTCGGCTCCAGAGGAGTGAGCGTCTTGCCTTCGAGCTCGAGGACCGTGCGAACGCTCTTGGACGATTTGAGCCGGTTGTGCACGATCGCGGATAGCACGACTTCATCGGTCTCGACAAAGAACCGCGGCGCCTCCATTCGCACGAGTAGGTTCTTCGTGGTGACGACCTCAGCCGTCCCCTCGCCAACACGGGTCCCGGCCGCCATCGTCCAGGCGCGCATTTTCCAAGTCGTCAGATTCTCCGGCATCGGGAAAGCAACGGACGCAAACCCGTCGGCGTCGGACTCGATCCGCGCATTCCAGTAAGCCGTGTCGGCAAACTGCGAGCGGACGGTTGGTTGAACTTCCGGCGCGGCGTCCTTCTTGCCGCTGAACTCCGCATATCCTCCTCGCGCGGGCGCCGTCTTAGCCATTGGTGCGGCGGCCATTTCGAGGGCCACCCCAGCGGGGGCCGCCGGCGCGGGCATGGCTAGCGTCGATGCATGCCCAAACAACCGACGATTCCCGGAAACCGCGTCCGTCGTTCCCCAATCGCCAATGTTCCCGAATACGCCGATCTCACCCATCGGCGTCTCCCCGTGTTTGAGGAGGTCGAAGGAACCTCGATCGAGGCTCGACTCGCCGGCCTGAAAGTGCGAGCGACGCCAACTCCAAAAGAATTGACGGATCTCCGGCACGTTGGAACCGCCTGAGATGTACTCCACACTCTTGTCATAGACGGAGAGGACGATCGATCCGCGGATCGGTTTGCCGTCGAGGTCGGTCAGCTTGATCCGAGTCTCGCTTTTCGCGCGCGGCTTGTAGTCGTGGGCCGACGGCTCGACCGCGACATTCACGATCCGTTTTTCGGGCGGTACGATGATCTCGCGCGTCTCCGAATACAGACGTCCGTCCGAGATTGTGAAGGCTTCGACGAAGAAGTTTGGCATATCGCCCTGCGACACCTCTATCTCGTGCACGACACTCTTACCGTCCAAGTGCAGGATCTGGGGTTTGGAGTAGTCCCATCCCGTCGCGCGGACGAACAGGACCACGGTGCTCCCCGCCCGATTGGTGTTGATCAACAGCCGCACCTTTTCGCCGGGCTTGTATTCGCGGCGATCGGGAATCAGTTCCAAGTCGTTGAAGCGAAACTTCGCACTGTCGAAGCCTTCGCCCAGAATTGTGAGGACCACCGCGCCCTCGATCGTCCGCTGTTTAGCATCGGTCAGATTAAAGCAAAGGCGGTACTGCCCAGATTGGGAGGCTTTCATCTGCAGATGGGCCAGGCCCTGGGCATCGGTGTCGAGGCTCCAGACCTGCACCGGAGTTTCGATCGGCTTCAGCTGCGAGCCGTACGTCACGCGGTGGAGCGTCACACTTCCTTTGCCCTGCACGGCCTTGCCGTCGAGCGTTTTCGCGGCGAATTGGGCATCGATCACATCGCCGACGTGGTAGTAACCTCGGTCGGCCCAGACAAAGACCTCGAACGGCTTGCGCGCAGCGAGCACCTGCCCCGTGCCGACGATCGTGCGGCGCGATTGGTCGACCACTTCGGCTCGAATTTCGTAGCGATGGTCGGAGTCACCGTGCATCGCTTTCGCGACAGCCGTATCGATCGTTACGGGAACTGTTCCGTCCGCGCCAATCGGCACCGTCGCGTCGGCGACCACCTCAGGCGGCGCAGAGTGAGCGGGGAGCCACGAAAAGAACGGCCGCGGATTGCCCCAGGTGCTCCAGCCGGGGTACCAAGTCCAATCGGGCCAGAACCACCAATAACCGCGGCCGAAGCACCAGTCCCACAGCCCGAGCGGGTACCAGCGTTCGGCGTAGGGCGTGCGTGTGACTGTGTAGTGCACACTCGCCTGAGTGACCGGTCCACCGAAGTAATAGGCCGCTTTGATCGTCGCCGAAAACTTTTCGCCCAGCGCTGTTGGCTCGGACGGCGCAGACATTGTCACCTCGAATTCCGGTTTCTTGTATTCCTCCACGCGGAACGACGCGGCACCATACACATCGGTGCGATCGATGATCCCGAGCGAATACTGTCCCAAGGCTGCGTCGTCGGGTAGCCGAAACTCTCCGTCGAATCCGCCGAACGTGTCGGCCGTGTACGATTTTTCGAGCAGCGTCTCGCCTCTTGCATTCGTCAAACGAATCTTGAACGTCTGCCCCGCAAATTTGGATGACAGCGGCGCGTCGTATCGCGCCTCTTCCGCCCACAGCTTCCATTTCATGGTCTGCCCGGGGCGATACACGGGCCGATCAGTGATACCGAAGGCAGTTTGCTGTCCCTGATAGGCATCGACCTCGTCGCCCGATCGATACCAGACTCCCTCGAAGCCGAGGAATGCCAGCCGCTCCCCCGCGCGGGCGATGGCGGTCCATTGGTATTCGGGGAGCAATTGGCGCTTATCGACCACGGCTTGCCCTTGGGCGTCCGTGAGTTCTGCAAAGTTCGCGGTGAGCACGTCGAACTGATTGCGCACGCGGTTCTCGACCTTGTAGCCGAAGAACTCGATGTTTGCTCCGGCGATCGGGCGCCCGTTGACGGCGTCTGCGACAAAATAGAGGCCGCCGGAACGCATTGGCTTGTGGACCAGGGCCGTGTCGGCAATCCACAGGACGATGCGGCTGATGTTGCCTCCGTCCAGTCGAGCCGTGACAAGGTAAGCGCCCGCCCTTTGCAGCGGCAGCGCTACGTCGATCTGCCGGTCGAGATGCTCCGACCGGGGTTCGAGGTCGAGCTTCCACTGCGCGACGCGCTCGTCGAGGTACTGGGTTTGGTTCTGCTCAACGAGGCGGTAGCCAATCTCTCCGATGTTGATCTTCGAGCCATCGAGAGACTTGGGTCGCGACTTGAGGTAAGCCTTCACATCGCCCAGCAGCGATTCGATTTTGATTGCATGGGCCTCCAGCTCGAGCCGCTTGCCGTTGCGGAAGCGGAAAGGAATCGCGCGACCGGGTGTGGCCGGCTGAGTCGACACCGGTTCAAAGCGACCCCAGTTCCCGACGATTTGATCCAGGCGCTTCTGCCAGGCGTCCTGGGGGCCACGGCCAAAGCGCTGAATCAACTCGCGCCAAACGTCGGCCGCCTTCGGATACTGGCGACGGTTTTCGTAGATCGAGGCAAGCGTCTGGAGAGATCGCGAGGCTTCGGAGCGGTTTCCGTCGCGGCCGACCTGGCGATAGATCTTCAAAAAATTGAACTCGTCCGGAAGTGCAAAGCGTTTGACGCCCGTCGCCAAGCGTGCGAGCGTTTCGTCGTCTGTAAGCGTGCGCACCGATAAAGGAGCGGCGAGGGATTCATCGCTCGAAAACGATCGGCCGTAGGCGGCCAGAGTCTGAACGCCGAACTGCGCATGCAGGAAGTCGGCCAGTTGCAGGGCCGCCTGATTTTTCTTCCTGGCCGAGAATTCGCCCGCCTGGGCGAGGGCCCAACGCCAGCGCTCGCCGTCCGACTTGGCCGCGTCATAGCTGCGGGGGACGCGATAGAAGATTGGATTCCCGTCGGCGTCAACCGGCGCTCCTTGCGCTTGGCCGCGGCCGAAGCGTCCAAAGCGATACCCGCCGCCTGGCTCGTAGTCGGGCAGCTTCGACAGATCGGTGAGCACTTGCAGTTGCCACGCCTCCTGTCCCTGTAAAAGCGGACTTGCCAGATCGAAATAAAAGGCGGCGACAGCCTCATGATCGGGCTCCGTCGCCAGCAATGGCATCGCCTGCTGCAGGAGTTGCAAGCCCCGCACGCGATCTCGTGCTACGGCTCCGACGTACTCCCCTCCCCCGCGCTGATTGCCACGATGAAACTCTCCACCGATCATGTAGCCGTAGTGCACGTCGCGATGGACGCTGTCGGCCGCCGCCTGCAGCAGCCGCCAGTTCTTGGAGTGCGCGGCAATGACCGCCTCGCGGAATGCGTCGACCTCGTCTTCGCGAGCCAGACGCTGCAGCAGTTGGACGCCGCGCTGCAAGTCGCGGCCAACGAGCTTGGGATCATCCTGGGGATCGAGCGCCAGCTTGCGGCACAGCTCCCAGGCGTCGCGGTAATTGCCGGCGCGGGAGGCAGCGTCTGCCTTTCCCCGAACTTCGGCCGGCGGCGACTCGGCAGCCTCGAACCGTGCGACGGCAGCGAGACACGCGAACACGGTCAGCAGGATCGCCCCACGGGGCGACTTTAGAAGACGGACGAGCATGAGCGCATCTCCGGGGCCGACGACCTCCTGTTAGACGGCCGCGTGCCGTGCGTAGTTCCCGCACGGCGCGAAAGTCTGTCGTCGGCGTTGCCTGGAGATTATCCGTTCACAACGACATTTGGCGAGCGGCGGGTGTCAGCCCGCCGGTTCTTGACTTGAAGAGCGCAAGTTTGAATACGAAGAGAACCGGCAGGCTGACACCTGCCGCTCGCCCATCGAGAACACCCAAGCGAACCTCGCCGGGCGCGCAAAAAAACGAGCGGGGACGCCGTCGTGGTCGTCCCCGCTCGAAACAGAGAGCGAGCTGGCCCAGGTTGGTTAATCCCGACTGGGCCTCCTCGGGTTTGAACTTTACATGTTCGAGCAACCCGGAGCCGGGCAAGGCTTGGCAGCCTCACAGGCCGGGCCACAAGGAACTTGGCGGCAAACCGTGTGGGGCACGCAACGCGTCACGGTGTACTGCACTTGCCGAGGAACGCAGCGGGTGCAGGTCTTCGTGTGCGTCTCGCACACCTGGCGGCAGGTCGTGTAGGGGACCTTCTTCGTGCAGGTCTCGTTGGTGTAGGTGCAGGTCGTGTAGGGCACCGTCTTGGTGCAGGTCTCGGTCGTCCAGGTGCAGTGGCAGTAAGGAATCTGCTTCTGGCAGACTTCTTTGTGCCACGTGCAGCTCACGTAGGGAACTTGCTTCTGGACGGTGTAGTGCTGCCAGGTGCAGGTTGTGTAGGGGACCGTCTTCTGGCAGGTCTGGTGCGTGTAGGTGCAGGTCGTGTAAGGAACTTTCTTCGTGCAGGTCTGCTGCGTGTAGGTGCAGGTCGTGTAAGGAACCTTCTGCGTCGTCGTGCAAGGAACCTGACGGCAGACCGTGTACGGGCACTGCATGTGCTTCACTTCGGTCTGGTACCGAGTGCAGCACTGTTCTTGCTTGACGATTTTCGGCACCCAGACGCGGCGGCAGCACTGCGTCGGGGGACCCTGGCATTTCACCAGGTGGCAGGCACCCGGTCGGTAGATGCAGCAGCAGGTGTTCGGGTCGTAGCACCATGAACCGGGATCGCACTGGCATTGATCCATCATCGGGCCGGGAATCGTCTCGATCTGGTTCTGCCATTCGCCGCAATCGACGTCGACCGTGCTCTTCTCGACGATCGGCTTGCACTCGGTGTAGCAGACGTCGCGGTAGCAGGTCTGGGTTTCATTGCGGTAGGTCGTCGTGCAGACGTCTTTGTAGCAGGTCTCGTAGTGAGGCGTGCAGACGTTGTAGCAGACGTCGCGGTAGCAGGTCTGGTAGCAGGGCTTGCAGACGTCGTAGCAGACCGTCTTGTAGCAAGTCTGGAAGCACGGCTTGCAGACCGGGATGCAGCAGGTCTTGTAGCAGGTCTGGAAGCACGGCTTGCAAACCGTGAAGCAGCAGGTCTTGTAGCACGTCTGGAAGTGCGGCTTGCAGTACGTGTGGCAGACTTGCTTGTAGCAGGTCTGGCGGTGGGGGACGCAGACGTTGTAGCAAACGTCTTTGTAGCACGTCTCGTAAACGTTTCGCGTGCAGGTGTACGGCACCTGCTCACAGACTTGGTCATAGACCGTCTTGCAGCAGGTCTCGTTGTGCTGTTCCCAAACCGTTTCTTGCACGGTCTTCATGCAAGCGGGATCTGGGCAGCAGCAGCTCTTGGCAGCACAAAAGTCGCCGGCCGGCGCACAACACGCCGGCGGGCAGCAGCTATAGCTCTGCGTTCCGCAGAGCCCCGCATTGACGCTGTTGGCAAAGAGCGCTAGCGCCAGCGCGGCAAGCATTGTTTCTAGGGATGCGATCTTCATCGAACTTGCCCTCGTAAAAGCGATCCATGCGAACAGGTCAGCGGCTCACATACCGCCCTTCCCTCTTTACGTCGTCAACCTACACGGATCGCTTGAGTCACATCCCGCACTTCGCCGCCTCTGCCTGACCGTCTCCTTTTGTCCGGGCAACACAATCCGGAAGCGCGTTACAACCGACATCGTCGACCGCGCGCGAACTTCGCTCTTAACGTCAGCGGCTTGGACCACGCGGCCTCTCACAACCCGCGCAAAGCTGGACCAAAACGCGCCGAATCCGGGGGCGTTCGACCCCGGCCAAGTCGCTGGCTTACAATCGGTCGAAGTCACGAGCAGGCGAATATACCTGCGGAAGTTGAGATGAAGGTGCTAGCGGCCGGAGCCGATCGATGAAGTTCGCGATTTGCCAGGAGCTCTTTGAGGATTGGGACTGGGAACGGCAGTGCCGTTTCATTGCGGAGGTCGGCTACACGGGAATCGAGGTTGCTCCGTTTGCCCTCGCAAGCCGGATCGGCGAGGTCAGTGCCGAGCGGCGCCAGGAGCTGAAGCGACAGGCCGAAGACCAGGGGCTTTCCATCATCGGGCTGCACTGGCTCTTGGCGAAAACCGAAGGACTGCACCTGACTTCGGTCGATCCGGCGGTTCGGCGGGTAACAGCCGATTACCTCATCCAACTGACTGAGGCCTGTGCGGACCTGGGGGGCGAGCTGATGGTCTTCGGTTCTCCCAAGCAGCGGGACCTGGCCCCTGGAATGACGCACGAGGAAGGACTCGACCACGCCGAGGAGGTCTTCCGCGCCGTGCTGCCCACGCTTGCCGAGCGCAAGGTGCGGCTATGCCTGGAACCGCTGACGCCGAACGAGACGAACTTTCTCAACACGTGTGCCCAGGCGCAGGAACTGATTGGGCGGATCGACCATCCGAATTTTGTGCTGCATCAGGACGTGAAGGCGATGCGTTTGGCGGAATCGCAATCGATCCCGGAATTGATCGCCGAGTACGCGGGGCGCGTGGGGCACTTCCACGCCAACGACACCAATCTGCTGGGACCCGGGATGGGTGAAACCGACTTCGTGCCGATCTTCGCGGCGCTTTCGCGCGCGAAGTATTCGGGCTGGGTGTCAGTCGAGGTGTTCGACTACAAACCGGGATGCGAGCGCATCGCGCGCGAGAGCTTCGACGCGATGCAACGCGCTTGGGCGCGCGCTTCGACGTAATTCTGCGATCGCGCGCGAGCGCATCCGAAAAATTTTTCAAAATTTTTTCGATGCGATTTTTAGACCTATCGCATCGCGCTCCGCGTGACGTTGCGATCGCGCGACGCTCGTGCAAAAGAACGGCAATCAACGGGCGTCAAGCGTGCGCAGCGCAAAAAAGCCTATTTTTCTCGATAAAAATGCGTGCCTCGCGCTACGCGCACTTTGTCGAGCGCTGCGTGTCACGAAGACTTGCGTCGCATGAGCAGCGCGCGGCTGAAGCGGAGACCACATCGCTGTCGTGACTTGTGACGATTGTTAGACGCTCAAACACGACGTAAATGGCTTGCACAAATTTATGAAATCCGTAGGATGACCGCATTAGTTGCAGGTCCTGATGACCGGCGCGTTATCGCAGAGAGAAAAGTTGAATCAATCAACCGGACACTCAACGAGACGAGCCACTGTCAACAGGAGTTGCAGCCCGGCTTGTCACGGTTGACACGCCGGAAAGGATTTCGTTTCGTGACTCGTCAACGCCGACTACTAGCCCGGTGTGCCAGCGGCGAGACGATCACTGGGTTGGCTCTGTAAGGAGAATTACGGTGGCCAAGAAAAAAGCAGCGAAGAAGGGTGTAAAGAAGGCGAAGAAGGCGAAGAAGAAGATGAAGAAGTAGCCTTCGCTACTACGCCTGCCTGACTTTGCACGAATTGTGCACGAAGCGGTCGAGAAAATCTCGGCCGCTTCTGCTTTGCGCGGCCTTCAATTTTGCACGCGCCTCGCCGTTAGCTAGAGGCGAAAGATGCAGCACACTCTGGGGTCCGCACCGTGGCGTGACAGCGGAGGTCAGTCCGCCTGGTGAGGAATCGGAGTGCCTTCGATCTCACACAGCGCGTTGAGCGCGGCCCGCTGCTCGGCTTCTTTCTTGCTGTTGCCCCACGCGGCCGGATACGCCTGAGGTCCGATCACCGCGGAGATCTTGAAGCATTTCGAGTGATCGGGGCCCTTCTCGTCCAGAACTTGATACAGCGGAGTCGCTCCGAACTGCTTTTGCGACATCTGCTGCAGCATGCTCTTGTAGTTGCGGCTGAGCCGCGGTTCGATTTCCAGATCGAGCTCGAGGGCCATCGCACGTTCGACGAACGCACGCACCGCTTCGTGTCCCCCGTCGAAATAAACGGCCGCGACAACCGATTCGAAGACGCCCGCCAGAATCGACGACGGGATGTGCTGATGTGTCAGCAGGCCTTTGCCCAAGATCAAGAAGTCGTTGAGCGACAGTTGCTCGGCCACTCGCGCGCAGGTGTTGCGACTGACGAGAGACGACTTAATGCGCGTGAGTTCGCCTTCCGGGTATTCGGGAAACCGGTGATAGAGCGCCTCGCAAATGATGGCGCCCAGAATCGCGTCGCCCAAGAATTCCAGCCGCTCGTTGGACTCGATCCGCGTTCGCGCCACCGACGCGTGCGTGAGCGCCAACTCCAGCAGGCCGCGATCGCGAAACCGATACTGAAGAGCCTCTTCGCACAGGGAAATCTTCGATTCCGCGGTCAGCTCTTCGATCGGCTTGCCCATACCATCTCCTGCGTTTAAGTTAGGCCGCAAAACGGGCCTTGTCAATCAGAAGCAGACTTGGCTGATTCGCGCAACTCTTTAATCTAGCTTAATTTGGGAGAAACGGCCGAAAAGAATTCTTACAGGAACCTTCCAACACCTCCCCGGGCGCAAGTCGTATAAACATTGAACGCCCCGGCTGCATACAATCGCGCAAGTAGACAGTCGTGGGCAAGATTTGAATTAACAGGCAGAAGCGCTTTCTCCCCCCAAAAGGGCCACGGCGCTTTCGACGCAAAACAGGCACACAGGAGGAACGTTATGAAACTTGTCCAGGCAAACGCAAAATGGCTTGCCGCTTTGGCGTGCGGCGTGATGCTCGCCGGGGCCGCGATGGTTGTGGGGGAAGTTGGACGGACGAAGCAGCACGCAGAAGCGACGGACGTTCGTCAGCTCTCCAAGGTCTTTCGCGATGTCGCGAAAAAAGCTCGCCCGTCAATTGTGACGATCTACACAACGGGCAAGGCACAAAGCGTCCGTATGAACGACTTCGGCGGCGAGGACGGCCCCTTCGGTGAACTCTTCAAGAGTCAGCCGGAGATGCGTCAGTTCTTCCGTCAGCGTCAGCAGCAACAGGCCCCCGTGCACGGCATGGGCTCGGGCTTCGTGATCGATCCTCGTGGGATCATCATGACAAACACGCACGTGGTGAACGGCGCGTCTGAAGTCAAGGTCCGCTTTGCTGACGGACGCGAGCTGGTTGCGACGGGAATTAAGACGGATCCTCGCACCGACATCGCCATTCTGCGGGTCACCCCGGCAGCCGGCGAACACTTCGAAGCCCTCACTCTCGGAAATAGCGACCAGTCCGACGTGGGCGACTGGGTGCTCGCCATCGGCAGCCCGTTTGGTCTTGA
>Ga0210393_10005101_pt1 | contig 10357 bp, 8 predicted proteins | sample IncBWC27OmetaG_FD_160068 | JGI IMG/M metagenome (GOLD analysis project Ga0210393, IMG submission 160068) | Forest soil microbial communities from Barre Woods Harvard Forest LTER site, Petersham, Massachusetts, United States - Inc-BW-C-27-O ...
TGGCAAGGGGACCGGCCCCTGGGGCTACACCGTCGATCCGGCCAAGCGCGTGCTGTCCGATAAATGGTCCCCGACCGCGGGAACGGCCTACGACTTATCGATCTACGGCCCGAATGGCTTCTTCCGCCGCATGGCGGGCGGGTTGACCCCGACGTCCGCGAATCTACAGGTTCAGGCATTCACCGAACTGGCAGGCGGCGCCATTGTTCTGATCATCGAGAATCTCGCGGCATGGCCGACGACGGTTAGCGTCGCCAATCAATACTCTAACCGCATGGAGCATTTCCCCCTGGCGCCTCGCGGCCGCGTCAGCGTGCCGGTGCTGATCGAAACCAGCTTCCGCTGGTACGATCTGTTGATCACCGACAGCAGCGACGCGAGCTTCGTGCGCCACTATGCAGGTCATGTGGAAAACGGCTTCGACAGTGTCAGCGATCCGCATATCGGCAAAAGCGCCTGACTGGCTGTTCGTCCGGCGTCGCTCGAAGCTGGGTTGTCGTCAAGCAGCTAATGAAGCAGCCCTTTGACCCGTTGAACCAGCCAATCCGACATGAATTGCGATCCAGGGCCTGTAGGATGTCCTGGTATGACGATGCTTTTAAAATTAGAGTTAGTGCCCGGCTGTGGGTCGGCTACCGTGCCGAGGCCGTTGATTATTTTCAAGCCGCCCAGTCCATTTTCATAAGTATCAATGAACGGCACTGCGCCACCTATCTTTGGCAGGTAGGCGGCAGCGGCCGCGAGCGCCGCGTTGCGTGCGATATCGGTAGCACCGATGATGCTGGTGCCGGCACCGCAGTCGCCGAATACGCCTGTAAATATCGTTATGGCGGTGGGATATCTCGCTACGATTTGTTGCGCGACATACACCGCCGCAGCTTGAAGCTCCGCGTCCGTATATCCGGTGTCGTTTCCGGATCCGGGCACGAGCAAGTAAAATGGCAGGGCGTTGCCGCTTGAATCCACGGGAACATTCGGCGCTACGTCGCCCACATACGGAGTCATCGTCAGGCTGCCCTTGAGAGAGCTTGTGTTGAAGGCCAAGGTCGCGCCGGATACACCGTGGCCCACAAAGATGAACGGCGTCGAAAAGTCACCGCGCGCCACCGAAAAGAATCCCGCGACCGCGACGACGTTTGATAGCGAATTCAATGCACTCTCAATTGCGGCAGGACCCGCATTGAAGGCAAGCGGAGTAGAGGTGCTGGTGGCGCCCCCTAGAGTGATTTCAATTGTAAAGGTGCCTCCTGTAGCAGAGCGAAGCACGCGCCAGGATTCGGCAGGCGGAGCGATGCGGTCTTGAAAATTGAGCCGGTTGTCCGATATACCGATATATCCCGTGCCTCCCTCGCCTAGATTGGTGGGCAGCCAGCCCATGCTCATCGCAAAAGTGTCGATGAGTCTCGGAATGCTGATTGGCGCGGCTGTGCCGTCCCAAAAGCTGTCCCCTACTACCAGTAGCGGCGTTGCTGACCAAGGCGGGGCAGGCGCAATGGGTCCATCGGCAGCGACGCCGGCAAAAATTCCCTGTTCGACCGTGATTTTGCGCTGACCGGATTGATCCCAATTCAAATGAATGTATTTGACGGTGCCGGTACTGCCGTCGAGAACAAAGGGCTGCGTGCCATCCTGAAGAACATATTGCGTCGTATTGTCCGGAACCATCGTCCATGGAGACGCAACGCTGGCGGTAAAGCTGGTGGCATCGTAAGCAGTGATTTGCCGTGCCTCATTGAGAACACCGGTTCCTCCGGCTATTCGCACATAGTATTCATTGTAATAACCGGAAACGTTCGATGAGGAAGAAGACAGAATTATGCCGCTCACCGAACCGCCTTGCGCCGTTCCGGAAACCAAGGCTTCCGCGTATCGAGCCGCGAAATCATCATTGATGTATAGCGTCACCGTATCGCTGAACCCGTACTGAATCAGGTCCAGTGCTTTTCCAGTGTGATAAAACGTGGTGTAAAGCGTTCCCGCCGAGAGCGTGTTCGATACCGAGATATCGGCACTCACCATGCTCTGGCGGGGGAAACTCGCTCCCAACTGCGTTACCAAAGAGCTCGCGGCACCGGTGTATGAAAACACCGGATTCGGGGCGGACACGCCTGTCAAATAGGCATCGTAAGTCGTCAGTCCTGCTGCCTGCGCAGTGCTGAAACTAACCGTCGGCGTGATATCCAACGGAGGCGGAGCGGGCGGCGGAGGCGGAGCGGGCGGCGGTGGGGTTGGTGGCGGTGGGGTTGGTGACGGCGGAGTCGGCGTTGGCGCTGAAGGAGGGGGAGTTGGGGTTGACGTGGTGATTGGCGCTGAGGCTCCCGCGCACCCGAATAGCGGCGCGGCCGTGGCACACAGGCCAACGGCAACCAACAGCTCCCTGCGGGTCATGCCCGGCTCGCCGAGTTCATCGGACCGCACTCCGTCGCATCCGCTCATGTCCCAAAGCCTCCTCGCAAACGCGCATTCGACTATCAAGGCGTCCCGCCGTCAAGCAGCCTTAATTCGCAGCGCCGTCCGATAGCTGGAGCTTGGTGAGCAACGCACCGAAGCGGGGGTCGCCTTTCAAACTGGCGAGAAGCGGGTCCCAGGCGACGCCGTTGAGACCGCTGTCGCGCTGTAGGTAGGCCCGCTCCAACCACTCGAACGCCCTGTCTTTCTCACCGCGCCAGGCGTAGATATCGGCGACTTGGTAGGCCATGTTGCCGGCATTCTTGGCGATCAGCTCTCTGAGCGCGGCCTGCGATTGCTTGTCGCGACCGCCGGCGTATTCGACCATGGCCACACCCATGCGCCGATTCGCTTCGGTGCTTTGCTTCTGGAACTCGGCCTGCGCCTCGACCAGGCGGCCCTGCAGCAGGTCCAGCTGACCCAAGGCGAAATGTAATGAGTCGGCGGTGGGGCTGATGGCGAGCGCGCGCTCGATGGACTGGTGCGCGGCGGGGTAATCGTGGGTCGCGGTCTGGAACAAGCCGACGTTGGCCCAGGCGTAGCCGCTCAAGGGATCCAAGTCGATGGCCTTTTTCATGGCGGTGATGGCTTGAGGAATTTTGCCGAAGGCGGCGATCTGTGCGCCGTACAGGCTTTGCACGGCGCTCTCGCCGGGCGCGAGTGTGAGCGCCATTTCACTGTCGGCGCGCGCGCCGGCGAAATCCAGAGTCTCGAGCCGGAACTGCGCTCGTGCGCGGTAGGCGTCGACGAACTGCGGCGCCAGCTGCAGGGCTTTTTCGGCGGCATCGCGGGCGAGCGCGAAGCGTGCGGCGTCTTGGGTGGAGTTGGCGATGGCGGTCTCGGCGAAGGAAAGTCCGGCGTACGCGGCCGCGAAATTCGGATCGAGCGCGATGGCTTTGCGGTATGTATCGATGGCGAGTTCGATGTCCTCCAAATTGCCGCGGCGGCGGAATTCCCGGGCGAGCAAGAATAGATTGTAGGCCTCCGGGCTATCGCTGCGATGCGGATCCGACCCTAAGGCCAGCAGTTTGAGCTTCAAAGACGAGACTACCGCGGCGGCGATTTCGTCCTGCACTTGAAAGATGTCCTTCACGTCGCGATCGTAAGACTGCGACCAGAGATGCACGCCGTCGTCGGTGCGGATCAGCTGCGCGGTCACGCGAACCGTGTTGCCCGCACGGCGTACGCTGCCCTCGAGCACATGTGCGACCCCTAAGGTGCGGGCGATTTCCTTCAGTGAAACGTCCTGATTCCTGAAGTGAAACGAGGAAGTCCTCGCGATGACCTGCAAATCCTGAATTTGCGCCAGCAGCGTGATGAGTTCCTCCGACAGGCCGTCGGAAAAATAGCCTTGATCCTTTTTCTCGCTCATGTCCAGGAACGGCAATACCGCGATGGCTTTCTCGTTGATCGGCCGCGTGACATAGACCGACTTAGAGTCGTCAAGCGCTTGATCGACGCGCCGCTCGACCTCATAGGCCGCCATGGCGAGCACGAGAACCGCAGCGCCGGCGCCGATCGAAACGACCGTGCGGTTGCGGCGCAAAAATTTTCCGAGGCGATAGCCCAGGCGCGGCGGCTGCGCCGCGATCGGCTTGCCATCGAGATAGCGCTGCACATCATCCGCCATCGCGGCGGCGGACGCATAACGAGCTTGAGGCTCCTTCTCCAGGGATTTGAGCGCGATGCGGTCGATGTCGCCGCGCAGTTGTCGCGTCAGCTGCTCGTGCGTGACGCCGCGCGCGCTCCACGCTTCCTGCACGATCTGCGTGCTGGGTTTGCGCACTTCCGCGGCGGCGATGGCGTGTTCGAGGATGGCGCGCGATGCGCCGGCATTCAAGCGATAAGGCCGATCGCCGGTGAGCAGTTCGAACAGCACCACGCCCAATGAATAGATATCGCTTTTCGCGGTGACCGGATCGCCGCGGATCAGTTCGGGGCTGGAGTAAATCGGCGTGAGCGCGTGACCATAAACCGTGGTGAGCGGTGTCTTGCCGGCAACTTCCCCGTCATCGAGCAGCGTGGCCACGCCGAAGTCGAGCAGCCGCACCTGGCCTCCCAGGGTGACGAGAATATTCGAGGGCTTAAGATCGCGGTGGATGACTTGACGCTCATGCGCGTACTGCACGGCCTCGAGTACCTGCAAGAACAGCCGCAGCCGCGCGCGGATGTCGAGCCGCTGCGCGTCGCACCAGTCGGTGAGCAATTCGCCCTGCACGTACTCCATCGACAAGTAGGGCAAGCTCGCGGCGTCGATGCCGGCGTCGTACAGGCGCGCAATATGCGGATGCTCCAAACTGGCGAGAATGTTGCGCTCGCGGAAGAAGCGTTGTTCCAAATCGTGGCGCACGCGCGTCAGGGAGGGGAGTTTCAAGGCGACTTCGCGGTTGAACGCCCCGTCAGCGCGTTTCGCGAGCCACACTTCGGCCATGCCGCCGGCGCCAATGAGGCGTATCAACTCATACGGACCGACGCGCTCGCCGGGCTGAAGTCCGGTAGGTTCGACCCGGCCGGCGTTCTCGTCGGCGGATTCAAGGAAGGTGGCGAAGTTCCTGCCGTCGGTCGACTGATGGAATTCCGGCAGCAATGCCTGGCACAGGGGAGCAAACAGGTCCTGGTATTCGGCCGGCAGCGCATCGAGCCAGCGACGCCGCCCCGCGTCGTCCAAGGGCAGCGACTCGTCGAGCAGACGGCTCATCAATGTGATTTGGGAGGCGCTTAGCCGCATTGGTATCCCGTAAACTAACGCTTCGGCTTTGCGGGAATTGTCGCATGCCGCGAGGACTGGACGGCAACCCGCGGCGGAGGTTTTGGGCGTGGTGCGGCGCGCTGAGAGGCGAACCCTGGCTTTTAGCGCGGCCGGGGGGCTGGCTTCAATGGAGGCTGCACCACTAAACTATCGGCGCTATTCCAGTGCAATAGGCAGAAAGTCCACTGTGTAACAACAGGGGCGTGCACGACAGTCTGCCGTGGGGTCCGCTCGTCCTTAATGCGAATGAATGAGGGATAAAATTATGGCAAAGGTTTTCATCTTTGCCTTCCTGGTGATGGTTGCGGGCTGTACCGACCTCAAACCCATGGAAGCGCGAATGGCGGATTTGCAGGAGCAGGTCAATAAACTGCAGGCTGACCTCGCGAAATCCTCGAGCACCGCGGCCGCGGCCAACAAGGCGAGTGCCGCGTCTGCGGCGGCCGCTTCCGGCGCCGCGAACAAGGCTCTGTCGATGGGCGAGTCGAATACCGCCGCCATCGACGCGCTCAACGCGAAGATCGATCAGATGTTCAAACGGCGTCCGGATTAGTATCGATGGATGGGTCCGATGACATTCCAATGGACCACGAACCAGGAGAAGAACAGACACGCAAGTCCAAACACGGTGTACTTGATCTTGGAGATCCTGCGCGTCGCCGGGCGTCGCCAGACTGTAATGGCTGAGATGACCGTGAAGATGCTCAGCAGCACGGCGATCGCAAACAGAATGTCGCCGATGAGAAAATACTTGTCCCACGCACTCGTAGGTCCGAGGAAGTCGTTGTCGGCGACGATGTTGATCACGTAGGCCAATCCGACCAACAAAACGATCCAATAAACTGCCGCGGTCGTGTGTAGGACACTCAAGGCCTGCGTGCCCGGCTTTGGAATCGGCTGAGAACTTCGCAGCAAATAGCGGCGCGCGAGCCGCAGCATCAGGGCGATCAGTACGGCGCTAACGATCGCGAAGCTGATTCCGAGCAGCGCGAATATCAGGTGATCGCGTTCATACCACGGCACCCGTTCCAATTGAACGCCGGGAAAGTAGGCGGCCACGCGCACGATGCGGCCGTCGGCGGAGCGAATCGTGAAAAACTTGTGTTGCTCATCGACTTCCTGCCACAAATCCTTGCCGATGGGCCTCAGTCGGGTCGCATGGCCGCGCAAATCCTTGGCCTCGTTGACTTGCAGCACCCCATCCTTGTCGAGTGCCGCGTGAAACTGCGCGAATAGGAGCAGCAATTTCAGCTGCGTGCTGTCCGCGCGACGAGTGGGCTGATAGTCACCCTCGACTTCCTCCATTTCCGCGCGCGGCAGGCTGATAAAGGTCTGGGGCTGCGTTGCGGGAAAGTAACGGTCCGAAAAGCCATTCAGCAATTCATCGCGATCTCTGCCGGCTGCTCCGGCCGAGTTGTAGGAAATGAAAAGCAACAGTTTGTTGCGCGGTTCCACGTAGAACAGGCTGTGGAACTCCACCAAATCGCCCTCGTGACCGATCCATTTCAAGTCGTTGCGCCAGTTCTGAATGAACCCGAGCCCCATGGGCGGGAGCGCCTCGCTGGCTCGAAATTGCGGGGACCACATGGCCTGCAGCAATTCCTGCTTCAGGATGCGCTGACCGTCGAGTTCGCCGCCATTGAGCAACGCCTGACCGAATCGCCCCATATCGGCGGCGGAGGAGGAGAGTCCGCCGGCACCGACTGGACTAAAGATATTGAAAGCCAGCGGGTCGTGGCGGGTGCTCGAGGGATAACCGTGTGAAACATGCTTTTCCAAGTCTTGGGACGGGGGCTGGAGGAAAGTCGAATGCGTCATACCGAGCGGCGAGAAAATATGGTCTGCGACGTATCGCTCGAAGGGTTCACCGCTGACTCTCTGGACGATGTAACTGCCGAGTCCCACGCCGTAGTTCGAATATGCCGGGATTTTTCCGGGTTCGAACAGCCGTCGCGGTTGGTTCTCGATGAGGAACTCGCGCAAGCCAAGGTAGTATTTGTTGTCGGTGACACCGACGTTGCGGATGGTTTCCTCGAACCCGGCCGTGTGGGTCATCAGATTGCGTAGCGTGATGGGCGCGGCAATGCCGTTGTTCGCCTTGATCGGGAAATCCAAATAACGCTGTACGTCGACGTCCAGATCGAGCTTGCCTTGTTCCACCAATTGCATCGCGCTGATCCAGGTGAAGAGCTTTGAGATTGAGGCAAGCCGGAAAATCGTGGAACTGGGGTCGACCGGCTGCTTGGTTTTCAAATCGCTGTAGCCGTAGCCCTTGAGCAGCAGCGTCTCTCCGTCCTTCATCACCAGCACCGACGCGCCGGCCACATCGCTGCGCTCGAGTTGCAAGGGAACGATGCCGTCAAAGAAAGCCTCGAGATCATCCTTGTCGAGGCGATGAGCGGGAACGGGGGCTGCCGATGCGAGGGCTGGGGCGGTTGACGGCGCGTCGTCGGCGTGGCCGACGCGAATTCCCACCAGTAAAACCCCGGATGCGGCAATTGCAACGATCGCTCGGGCTCGCCAAACAGACTCACCGGACATACTTCTTCCTTTTTTTGGTTCTAGGGATCATTTCGGCAGGTTGCATTCTGAGCGCTCCCGCAACCGGGGTGCAGCCGAACCGCAAACGAGTTCGGCATGGAGATCAAAACCCGAGCCCTGGTCGAAGGCTGTGGAGCGCGGCTCCTCAGTGACCCGCACAGAAGCAGAGCTGATGCAGGCTGAAACCAGGTAGGAGATGCCGTACGCGAGCGCGGTGAGGAGCAGCAATCGCCCTGCCACGGTCAGCGCGCTTCGGGGCCTGACTCCCTTGGCGAGGGCTATTACCATGCCTACTCCTACAATGATTCGAGGGCCCTCGTGGCCGGGACGCTTCCAATAGAGGGCGCCCTATACAAGCTAACCCGAAATGGGCGATAAACCCGCCAACCCAGTTAAACTCACGGGTGCAGCCAGTGGCGCGTTCGAAAGTCTTTCAGGAACTTTTTCTGTCTTCCTCCGGCCGCAAGCCACGGGCCAGACGCAGCGCGCTTCCCGAGGACAACCCGGCATTTCAGGAGATTTGGGCGGTGGTCGGGGCGATCCCGCGAGGTGCTGTGTCGACCTACGGCGCGGTGGCGCGGGCTGCAGGCTTGCCCGGCCGGGCACGCCTCGCGGGGCGAGCGCTGCGCGAGGCGCCGAAGGAAATGAAACTCCCCTGGCACCGGGTGGTGGGCGCCGGCGGCAAGATTGTGTTTCCGCCTGCCTCACTGCATCACCGCGAGCAGGCGCGGCGCTTGCGGGCGGAGCGTGTTGAGGTCAAGGCAGGAAGGGTGGGCCGCGAGGCGCTCGTGGATTTGCAATCGTTCTAATCAATCGGATTAGGAGGCGAAATGAAAGCAGTTCGATTGTACGAATACGGCGGTCCCGAAAACCTGAAGTATGAGGACAATGTGCCCGAGCCCGCGTTGAGCGATGACTCCGTGCTCGTGGAATCCTCGGCGACCAGCGTGAACCCGATTGATTGGAAAGTACGATCGGGCGCGCGGCAAAAGGATTTTCCTTTGAAGCTACCGACCATTCTTGGCCGAGACGTGAGCGGGGTGGTCCGGGCGGTGGGGCGCAACATTCGCACCTGCAAGCCGGGTGATCGCGTGTTGGCCCTAACCACGCAGGCCTATGCTGAGCTTGTCGTGGTTGAAGGCTCCACTCTGACTCATCTGCCTGAGGGGCTGAACCTGGTCGATTCCGCCGCCCTGCCGCTGGTTGTATTGACGGGTGATCAGCTGGTGCGCCTGGCGGCTCGGGCCCAGCGTGGCCAGACCCTCCTCGTGAGCGGGGCGCTGGGAAGCGTCGGGCGGGCCGCCGTGCACACTGCCAAGAAACTTGGCGTCAATGTGATCGCGGGTGTCCGCGCGCGGCAGCTGGCGGAAGCGGGGGCGCTGGGTGTCTCCGGTACGGTTGCCATTGACGACGACGCGGCGATCGCGGGGCTGGCGATGGTGGATGGCGTTGCCGATACGGTGGGGGGCGAAACCGCCGGAAAACTATTTCACAGAGTGAAGAATGGCGGCAGCTTCGGCTATGCCTCGGTATTTCCGGACGAGATATCCAAACTGAATCCGACGGTCACGGTCACCCGCGTGTTCGGGCGCGCCGATGCCTCGAAAGTCCGCGAATTTGCCGATGACGTCCGAGACGGGAAATTCCTGCTGCCAATCGATCGCCGGATGCCTCTGCGCGACGCGGGTGAGGCGCAGGCGTTGGCGCAAAGAGGCGGCATCGGAAAGATCGTACTGACGTGCCCGTAGAGCACCCTGCGATCGCCGCCGACGACGGTCTTCATCTGCGGGGTTAGCGTGGCTTGCGGAACTTCAGGAGGAACTGATCCGTATGGCCTTGGACGGACTTGTCAAATACCTTGATGGTGCGCGGATCAGCGGCATTCGCGAGAAGCTCGCTGTCGCTGTCGAAGACAAAGCCCGCGGCTTCGATTTCGCGACGTACTGCGGACGGATCGATGCGGTGTAGAGTCTCCGTGACATCCGCGGGCGCACCGGGCGCAGCTCTGTGGTCGAGGACAACGTAGGCGCCGCCCGGCTTCAAGGCATCGAACGCGGCTTTGTTGAACGCGACGATGTCCACCGGACCGAAGTACTTGTTATGGAGATCGTGGTAGTTCTGCGAGATCCAGAACAGGTCAAGCTTCGCAGGCAAGTGGAGACTCTGGAGCGCAGTCTCGACTGAGACTGTGATGTTGCGGTGACCGGCCGCGTAGTCCTGTAACTCGGCGGTCGATTTCGCGATGTATTGCTGAATTTCAACGGGCTCGATGGCGTAGACATGGCCGCGATTCCCGACAACGCCGGAAAACAGACGCGTGAAGTACCCGGCACCGGCATTAAAATCCGCGACCGCATCACCAGGTTTGACCCCTGAGAATTGCAGTGATTCGACCGGCTTGCGCGCCGCATCGCGGTTGCGATCGCTTTCCGGTCGTGCCGGATCGGCGACGGCCGATGCAATGATGTCGGTTAAGGAGTCGGCGGCCTGCGCATAGCCGCCGAACACGTTCGCGCCGGCGAAGAGCAGGGCACAAAGCCCACCAGAAAGCGTTAATTTCATCGGACCACCTCGGGTTTCCAGTGCACCTAAGGTGTTCTGTCAGTGGCCCGTACAGAA
>Ga0210393_10005102_pt1 | contig 10355 bp, 12 predicted proteins | sample IncBWC27OmetaG_FD_160068 | JGI IMG/M metagenome (GOLD analysis project Ga0210393, IMG submission 160068) | Forest soil microbial communities from Barre Woods Harvard Forest LTER site, Petersham, Massachusetts, United States - Inc-BW-C-27-O ...
CGCCAGCCTATCCAGGTGGCCCAGAATTGACACGGTCATTAAGCAGCGATCCTCCAAGGTCAAATAGAACGCAAGTTAGCCTTGCACAGGACGCAAAGCAGACTTGTGGAGCTCCCATACCACATGCAGGAGACCCCATTCACTAAGGTTCATTGGTTGATATATATTAGCAAACCGCTCGTACAATACCATGCGTAATCGCTTTACTGGGATGGGGCACCTGCATTCGTACTGGGTCTGTTCTGAATTTTCTTGATTGCCCTTAATGGCTCGCACTAAAATATTGTGGCGACACTGTTAACAGCGCAGCAACAATTGCGCCGCGGGTCAGGACCGTTTGTGGATCTTGTGGAACGCGTCGGGTCCAATTTACCATGATCGCGGAGGCGCCGTTGACGTTCCAACCCGAAGCGGTGATTGCTGTAGCAACGATTGCCGATCAGCCGGACATCGCGGATCTTGTACCATCGGAAACCTCAGCATCGCCGATTATCGAATCGGCAGGTGCATCTTCATTCCCGAAAGTGCTGCGTAGCCGCCTGGATAGGTTTTTTGCCGATCAGAGCATTTCTCCCAAAGCGAATCGCGCAATGTGGGTCAAGATCGCTCTGGGTCTGGCAGTCCTCGCGGGCGCATGGATTGCTCTCTATACGCTCAATCCCGGTTCATGGCAATTTGTCGCCCTCTATGTTTTAGGCGGACTCGCGCAAACATTCCTGTTGCTGAATATTGCCCACGATAGCAACCACAACGCCATCTCATCTCGGCCGCAGGTCAACAAAATCCTGAACTATGTCTTCGATCTGTGCGGAATGAGCTCCTACATGTGGCGAATCCTTCATCATCGGGGTCATCACTCCTGCATCAATCTCCACGGTGAAGACGACGCGCTTTCAGGACGCGGCATCTTTCGCTTTACGCCTTATGAACCCCTGGCGCCTTGGCACCGGTTCCAGCACATCTACGTGCTCTTCGTTTACGCGATGTTCTCTCTCGATTATGTGTTTTTCAGGGACTTCCAGTGCTTTTTCTTTCCAACCCATGAATATCTGAGACGCACGAAACATCCACTGCGTGAATATGCCATTCTCTTTGCGGGCAAGGGCTTCTATCTCACTTACATGCTTATTCTGCCGGTGATGGTGCTGGGGAAATCGCCTCTGCTGGTCGCCGGGGCGTTCCTTCTGGTGCATTTAATTGTCGGTTTAGCCGTAACCCTCGTATTCCAATCGACGCACACCGTCGACGGCACCTACTTTCCTTCGGATCGCAGCGAGTTCGAAAACGGCGTGTATCACATCTTCGCGACAACGGCGGATTATGCAACGGAAAACCCGCTTGTCGGTTGGCTCGCGGGCGGGCTCAACCATCACGTAGTCCACCATTTGTGTCCTTTCGTGTGTCATACCCACTACGCTCCGCTGACCAGAATTGTGAAGGAAACTGCCAAAGAGTTTGGGGTTCCCTATAGGCAGCACTCCACCATGACCCTGGCAATCCGCCATCATCTGATACTGTTGAAGCAACTGGGAGAATGAAGACTGATTTTGATCGGCATATCTTTTCTTTGTATGGGCGACCTTGCATGGGCAAGCTACCGCTTCCTTCAAGTGACATGAGATCTCCTGCGGTTCGAAGCAAGTATCAGGACGACTTAGTATGAGGTCATCAATGCCTGCCCCCGTTATTTCTCGGCTTCGCTGCTTTGCGGATTCTCGCGCCATGGCGCGCAATCCGGTGCAGATTTTGTCCCGCTACAACGAAATGTTTGGCGACACGTTCTGGATCCGCATAGGCGGTCTCAAGGAGGCGATGGTTACCATCGATCCTGCCGTCATTCAGCACGTGTTGAAGACCAATGCGGAGAACTACCAAAAATCAGAAATTCAAGTAAAGCGGATGGGCCACTTCCTGGGAAAAGGCCTGCTCACGACCCACGGAGAAGCTTGGCGCACACAGCGCCGTCTGATCCAGACAGGCTTCGATCGAAAGCAACTCGATGCGTTGTCCTCAATCATGCAGGACTCCCTCACCGATTCGTTGCGCGATTTCGACAGCCAGATCCGGCGCGGCCCCGTGGATATTTACCCCCAGCTCATGAAGGTCACCTTCGCGATGGTCGCTCGATCGCTATTTGGCGCGCGCTTGAAGGAGGAAGACATCGATCTTGTCAGCCACACCATCTGCACCGTCCAGGAATTCATTGTCCGGCAAACCCTGCAGCCCTATCTGAATCCCTGGTTCGCGGTCTCGGGCGAACTGCGCAAACACGAAGACATGCGCACCCGCGCCGACGCCGTTCTGCTCGAATACATCCGGAAGCGCCGCAACGAACCGCCCGGCCACGATCTGCTGCAGACTTTGATGGATGCGCGTTACAGCGATGGCAAAGGCATGAGCGATGAGCTCATCCTGAGCGAGAGCATGCAACTTCTGGTTGCCGGACATGAAACATCGTCGAATGCTCTATCGTGGCTTTTTTATCTTTTGAGCTCGCGTCCGGATTGTCTCGAAAAGGTGCGGCGGGAGTTTGACTCCGTCCTCCGAGACGCGCCCATTACGTACGCCGACGTTCCCAAGTTCGAATTTGCGACTCAGGTAATTATGGAGGCGCTCCGCCTCTACCCGCCGTTTTGGATGGTCGACCGCATGGCTGTTGCAGACGACCGCGTGGGAGACCTCGCAATACCCCGCGGATCGACGGTCATCGTGTATGTGTACGGTGCCCACCATGCTCCGCGCTACTGGCAGAATCCCGAGAACTTTGATACGGAGCGTTTTACCAAAGAAAACGACAAGCTGCGTACACCTTTTACCTTCCTTCCCTTCGGAGCCGGACCGCGAGGCTGTATCGGCGGAAATTACGCGATGCTGCAGATCCTGATGATTTTGAGCGATCTGCTCAGAAAATACGATTTTCAGTTGGCTCCAGGGCAAACGATCGAAGCGCGCCCGATGGTCATCCTCCGTCCGAAGCACGGGATCCGCATGACATTCACCAACACCACCGCTTCCGCCCCGTGCGTCGCATAAGACGTGATTCCGGGCCTGAACGGACTTGAGTAGCACCGCCCCAATACCCAGCAGCGAACCGAGACTGACCTTCCGCTAGCCCATAGAACGCCTGGCCGCGATTGGCAACTTAACCCCATCCTAGTCGCCGGTCTCCCGACGGCAATATTCGCGGATCGATCAATTCTGACCAGTTTTCAGAGTGGGTAAGGACGATAATCACGAATCAGAACGCTCTGTACATGCAGAGACAATTTCGTTAACCAACCTGGACTGCAAATAGTCCTTGGTGCAGGAGGTCTCGATGAATCAAAGTCTGATGGATCCGAAACTGATTGGGCTTGTCGCTGTAGTGATTGTGGTCATAGCCGTGCTGGCTTGGATGTACGTTCGAAAACGCAGAACTAGCCGTGCACAGCTACGCCAGCGATTTGGACCGGAGTACGAGCGGGCGGTGCGAACGCACGGGTCCGAACGCCGAGCCGAAGCGAAGTTGGCCGATCGTGAGAAGCGGGTCGGAACCATGAAAATCCGCGAACTCGACGCTGCGGAACGTGAGCGCTTTTCCGCCCAGTGGGTCTCATTGCAGACTCGCTTTGTCGATTATCCGAAAGGAGCGGTCACGGAAGCTGGCGAACTGGTGTCATCATTGATGCAGGCTCGCGGTTATCCCGTAACCGATTTCGATCAGCGTGCCGCTGACATTTCTGTCGACCATCCTAAAGTGGTAGAAAATTATCGGTCCGCGCACGCCATAGCATTGCGGCTGGGCAGTGGAGAAGCAAGTACGGAAGATCTTCGCTCCGCGATGATCTACTACCGTTCCCTGTTTGAGGAACTCGTGCAAATGCCCCTTGAAACCAAAGCCGTCGCCTAATGGCCGGACGGAAAACCACTCACGAATACATACCAGGACGCAGGAGAAAAAGATGAAACCCAGCACGCAAGACAAAACTGAAGGCAAGATTCACGAAGTGAAAGGCAAGATCAAGGAAGAAATCGGAAAGCTTACGAAAAACCCCAACTTGGAAGGCGAAGGGAAAGGCGAAAAGTTAGCGGGCAAAGCTCAAAAGTGGGTCGGCAAGGTTGAAAAGGCTATCGAAGGATAAACCCCGATCAGCGGGCTGCTCCGCGGCACGACGTTCAGATAGCACACCATACGATAGCCCCCAAACCCCACTGCTCTAAAGATTCTCTTGGATAAAGCGGGGACTGAGGTGAACGTCGAATTGGACCAGTGGGGAATAACCAACCACCTTGAAGCTGTGGATCTCACCAGCCTTGATTACAAAAACGTCTCCAGCGCCGCCCTCGAAGGTCTTGCCGCTTACTGTCCACACTCCATGGCCTTCACGAATGAACTGGATCTCGTCATAAGGATGCCGGTGCGGCCCCGGCCCCGATCCGGGCTTACCGTGGAACAGGAACACCGAAACACCGGTGTTGCCCTGCTCAGCTCCGATAAACTCATGCGAACTACCAACAAAAGGCAGGTTCTCTTGGCGCACGTGAAACATCTTTCTTCACCCTCCTGTCAAAATTTGATGACGGTGGCCACGGTTTGGCTCCCGCGAATGCCTGAGCGATACTACAACAACAAACTGAGCGGATGGGCAGAGTTAGAGGCTAGAATTCTGGCGAACAATGGCCTTATTCCTCGATTATCAAGAAGCCGCCACTTGCAACGACGGCGGGCTGCTCCCGAACAGGAGTTCGAAATTCAACCCTGAGCGCCGTCGCCGCAAGCAGCAAGAAAAGCCGCAACGTCGCGCCTGCGAGTCAATCTACGCACCGGAACGTCCGGTCCATAATGAACTCTAAGCGACTCAATGCGCGGCCGGTTGACCCGGTCAAATTTCCAGATGAAGGCTAGCACCTCGCTGAGTTTGCCAATCCGGTGCGCTTCACCGCTTTTTAACACTCGCGTGATTGCACGCCACGCACAGGATATTCTTGAACCTTCTAGCCAAATCACCAGCGTGGCGCGCGGCAATCGGATGTCAAAGCTCGCGACAGCAAAATTGCCATCGCTAATCCACGCATCCCCGGCATGCACCTCCCTTATCAAGGCTCGAAAAGCAGCGACGTCCTTCTCGTTCCAGCCAGATTGCCAAATGGCATCCAGGCAGATAACGGGAGCGCCGGTTCGTTCGCCAAGCTGCCGCGCCAACGTGGTCTTGCCGCTGCCCGCGCAACCCAAAATGACGATTCGTGACATGACGATTGGCTACGCAGGATTTAGCTGACATTACGCGCAACATGAACCACTGTCCGCGTCCCGAATCTCAGTACGCGCACCCTGCCTTGGGCTTCAGCATGGCTTCGTTAGCCTTCGCGGTGATTTGGTTTCGCACATCCCAAAGTTCCTTGTAGAAAAGATGCTCCATCCGTTGATGAAGAACCTCGACCGGCGTACCCATCGTGCCGATCACGCCGCCGCCAATGATTCTCTGCGCGAGTTTGAGATGATGAAAGCGAAAAAGGTGTATGCGTTCGTCAAAATCCAGAAGACACTCCGCCACGTCGTGCAGGCCGAAGAATTCATCATGCCGCCGGTAAACGTCATCCACGCTGAGGTTCGCTTTGCGCAACTGAGCATGGAACACCTCGCCCAGCCTCGGTCCCACGTGCAGCATGGAGAGAAATCCCGGCGAATCCAACCCACTGCCGTGTCCCAGGCCGGCGCGGATAATGTGGTAGTCATAAGGTGTGATGGTTTCCAGCACATGGAGCATGGAAATCGGATACTCCAGCATCTGGTTGGCGCGGCGAATCAAGCGCGCGGCATTTGAGAACTCGCCTTCTTCGATGTGCAGGCGCGCCCGGTCCAATTCCCAGGCGACCCCTTTCAGCAGCAGCTCAGAGGCTTGATGCACCACCTGAAACGTCATCTCATCTTTATGCAGAAACTCTTGCGGAAGCTTTTGCAGCGACAGCAATTCATCCGTGTGCAAGTAACGTTCGTAGTCGGAAGCTCCCTTGCCCGGCAATATCGGTTTCTTCAAATCGTCCATGCTACTCGTCTCCAGATAATGGCGAATCAACTCGCGTGACTAGTTCTTTGCTCCGGTCCACTGCGGATCCTTTTCCGGCGCCACGATCTCGCCATCGCGCATGTGAATAATACGGTCCCCATAGCTGGCGGCTTCCGGGTTGTGGGTAATCATGAGCACGGTTTGGCCGAGTTCCCGGTTCGAGTGCCGCAGCATATCGAGAACAATTACCGAGTTCTTCGAATCCAGATTGCCCGTCGGTTCGTCTGCCAGCACGATCGCCGGCTTGTTGATCAGCGCACGTGCCAGCGCGACCCGTTGCTGCTCGCCTCCAGACAGCTCTGAGGGCCGATGCTGCAGGCGTTTCTCCAAACCCAGCAGGCCCACGATCTTGTCGAAATACGCTGCGTCGCGATTTCCATTAGCCCCGGCAATGTCCACCGCAATATTGATGTTCGAACGCGCATCGAGCGTGGGCAAAAGGTTGAATTTCTGGAATACGAATCCGATTTTGCGTTTACGCAAGCGGGTGCGTTCCGCGTCGGAGAGTTGCGCGAAGTCGTCTCCATCGATGATGACATGGCCCAAGTCGGCGCGAGCCAGTCCACCCAGAAGATAAAAAAGTGTAGACTTGCCGCTGCCCGAAGGGCCGACCACGCTGACGAACTCACCCTTCTGAATGCTGATGGAAATCCCGCGCAACGCGGGCACTTCCACCTTGCCCACGCGGTACGTCTTGTGCACATCCACGGCTTCGATGAGAACTGCCATCCAAACAATCGATATTACACGAAGCCCGACTTGCCAGCAGACCTCAACTCGCGGCATACCGTTACAGTGGCTTGTTAGGGATTGTCGTCCCGACCGTAGGCTCTCATTCCAAAGGAGAATGAGTAGCGGAGCGGAGGGACCTGCTGTTTTGCCGACGCTACTGAAATACTGCAAATGCTCTGGCAAGGAGAAGTTCGAGAGTCACCACCGTCTCTCTGGTCATGCGCGAGGCCGGAAGTCAGTCGCTATAAGACAGCCAGATGTAAGATACCTTCCCGTTGCGTATCCCGAACTTGGCTAAGCTGAGATCCCCCATCGCTTGGCCCGCGCCGTACTGCAGTTCTTTGTCACCCAGGTCTGGCAACGTGTCGTCCTTTTGGTAGCCTTTGACAAGTTCCCGGTACGTCTTGGAATGCGGTTTTCCTTCCCGCGAAGGCTTTCCGTAGGCGTGCAAGACATCTTGCTCCGAGCTTCCAAGGCCGATTCCTTCGGGAGTTCTCCACCGGTTCAGATTGTCCGTGGTCGATGCTGTCGCCATGTGCATGCAGTTTGGAAAATCGGAGAGGAAAGCAGCGTCGACAGTCGGAGGGACTCCCTCAGCGGACCGCAAGTAAAGGAACACTCCATGATCCTTGGATTCGTAACAATACGGCGCGAATTCCGAGCTCCTGGGCGCGGGTCCCAGTTGCTTGAACAACTGGCTGATCACTGCGTCTCGGTTGAGGCAATAGGGCCCAAGGCATCTTGGCCCGGCATATTTCTGTGCGCTGGTCAGGCCAGAGGACAAAAGCATCGTGATCGAAAGAATCGCTCTAAGCACGAAGCTCCCATTCACTGTTCAATTAGATTCAGGCCGCGCTGGTGCGGGAAGGAGATTGCGCCATTTGCGCCGGCGCACGCTTCGGACCACGCTTGCGAACCAGCAATAGGCGGATGCGCTCCAGCAACTCAGCGGGAGCGTACATTCCTTTCGGCAGAAACACATCGGCTTTGCTGTCACGGTCGTAGATTTTGACTTTACCCGACAAGAGAATCACTGGAGTCTGTGGTGAAAGGCCCTTGATCTCCTCGATGAGTTTATTTCCATCCAGCCCCGGCATCATCAGATCGGTGAGGACGAGGTCGACACCACCCTTCCTGAATCGCTCCAGGGCTTCCTCGCCACCGGTGCAGGAGACCACGCGATAGCCCCGCGTTTCCAGCATGACTTTACGAATGGAGAGCGCCTGTTCGTTATCGTCAACGCAGAGGATGGTTCTTTTTGGTTTCATTCTTGTTTCCGAAATGACATGCCAGTCCAGCCCGTGAGCTCGGGGAAATCCGAAAACTTTCTTTATAGAGAATTCAGAGCGAGAAGAATCGTAAAGGCGAACTCATCAGATGTAAAGTGCCACCGATGCTAATGGGAAATTTGCACCATTGAAAAATTTCTGCAGTTGTGCATGCCGTCATTTTTCCAGCAGATTCGCGCACTGCGCTCTCAGAAAGTAACTTCTCCGCGGATCACCTCGACAACATTTCCACCGACACGCACATTAACCACTCTGTCATCCCGGCGTGACGCGCGCACAAAAATCCGGCTGGGACGTTTCATCTCCACTCCCTGTTCGATCAAGACGCGCTCCTCCGGCTGTGCGACGCCATTCGCCACCATCCATGCCGCCGCGCATCCCGCGGCTGAGCCCGTCGCCGGATCCTCGCCGTTGTAAAATATCATTCGCGCGTGCAGTCGGGCTGCGGGGTCCAGCGTCTCGCGACTGACGAAGTAAAAGAACTTCCCTCCCGAACGCTCCAGATATTCGTCTGCCCCTTTCATGTCCACACGAAGATTGCGGATGATCTCCAGGCCTCGCAGCGGAACGACGGTGAAGGGCAGGCCGGTGGAAATTGTCTCAATGGGCAGGGAAGGATCAATATCGCCATCCCGCAGACCAATGGCGCGCACCACGGCTTCGCGGTCATGCCGCGGACCGAACTCGGGATTGACTTGGGTCATCTCGCCGAAAACCGGCTGCCCCGGCTTTTCCTCAAACTGAACTGGAACCCTTCCCGCATTAAGATCTAGGACAACTTCCAGCTTTCCCGACGCCCCGCGTAATTGAAATGCGGTTCCAAGGGTCGGGTGACCCGCAAACGGCAACTCCTCTTGTACCGTGAAAATTCGTACCCGCACGCCGCGCTCCCGCTCGATCGATGCTTCCCGCGGCAGAACAAATGTGGTCTCGGATAGATTCATCTCTCGTGCCAGTGCCTGCATTTCCTGGTCGCTGAGGCTGCGGCCGTCGAGAAAGACCGCGACTGAATTTCCCTCAAAAGCCCGCGATGTGAAGACATCTAATTGCACGAACCGAAGCCGTCGTAGTTCTGCCATGGCTTGGTCATTGTATCGCCAGCGGTGAGGCAGGGGCTCGGGACGTAACTGATTTTCCTTTCAGTACCTTTATGGTTGTCGATTCCCGACACTTGTTTGACTGGATTCGAGCCGCCGCGTATCCTGACTAATGTATGAGCTTCCGCTCCACGCCTCGGCCTCTTCGTTGTTGTGTGTCGGCCATTGCGTGTGGGTAGTGCGGACCGGTTCTCTCACACCCACCTGGCGAACTGAAGGTGGGTTTCCTTTTTATGACTGAGACACTACCTTTTAAAAGCGCTGCGGGTCCCGAGTAACCCTATTCACTAAGGAGAGATTAAATTATGAGCACGGATACTTTGACCGAAACTGGAACCAAGGTTCTTCGCATCAACGACACCGCCCCCGATTTCACCGCCGAAACCACGCAAGGTACAATCCACTTTCATGAATGGATTGGCGATGGCTGGGCCGTCCTGTTTTCGCATCCGAAAGATTTCACTCCCGTTTGCACCACCGAACTCGGCTACATGGCCGGACTTCAGCCCGAATTCGCCAAACGAAATACGAAAATCATTGGCCTGAGTGTCGACCCCGTGACCAACCACGGCAAGTGGGCCGCCGATATCGAGGAGACCCAGGGACACAAGGTGAACTACCCGATGATCGGGGATACTGAACTCAAGATCGCGAAACTCTACAACATGTTGCCGGCTGAGAGCGGACATACCTCCGAAGGGCGCACCGCTGCCGACAACGCCACCGTGCGCACAGTCTTCGTCATCGGCCCCGACAAGAAGATCAAGTTAATGCTCATCTATCCCATGAGCACGGGCCGCAACTTCGACGAAGTCCTGCGCGTGCTCGATTCCATGCAACTCACCGCCAAGCACAAGGTTGCTACGCCCGTGAACTGGAAGCAAGGTGGCGACGTCATTATTCTGCCATCAGTCTCGAACGACGAAGCGCAGCAGAAATATCCCGGAGGCTGGAAGTCGCCCAAACCCTATCTGCGAATCGTTCCCCAGCCGAAGTAAATGTTAATCGTAGGCTCCACTTTTCTTCAGATGACGTCATCCTGTCTATAACAACGACGGCGGTGTCAAGGGCGCAAGGGAGCGGCGACGCTTTGGGTTTTAAAAAAGCGCCATTTCGCTCTCGATGGGGTTTTGACTTTTTCACGAAGACCAAGACTCGCGCATTTCACGTTGAATCACAGGTGGCAGCTT
>Ga0210393_10005104_pt1 | contig 10355 bp, 9 predicted proteins | sample IncBWC27OmetaG_FD_160068 | JGI IMG/M metagenome (GOLD analysis project Ga0210393, IMG submission 160068) | Forest soil microbial communities from Barre Woods Harvard Forest LTER site, Petersham, Massachusetts, United States - Inc-BW-C-27-O ...
TGCCGGTGGCGACTTTGCAGCCCAATGGCAGCGGCATTAGTATCTACTACGTGCATACCGATCAATTGAACGCACCGCGGGTGATTACGCGCCCCTCGGATAACGCCATCGCTTGGCGCTGGGACACGGACCCGTTTGGCACGGTTGTACCGAATCAGAATCCGGCTGGCCTCGGCACTTTCGCTTACAACCTACGTTTGCCGGGGCAGTACTACTTGCCCGAGTCGGGGCTGAACTTGAACTACTTCAGAGATTATGACCCGCAGACCGGGCGATACGTGGAGTCCGATCCGCTGGGATTGTTTGGTGGAAGCGCCTCGACGTACGCATACGTTCACGGGAACCCAATTAGTCGCGTCGATCCGCTGGGGCTAGATGACAGCATCTGTCAGTTCAACCCATCGATGTGCACTGGGAGTCCACAGCCGCCCACGCCCAGGCATTGTGTAACTCCGCCAGCCGGTCCACCGGGTGCCAACCTAAACAATAACCTCGACCTATTCAAAGGCGCCACGATCTGGAATATCCCGATGGACAATCTCGCGAAGAATCTGATGAAGCGAGGCGGCCCATGGGACTACAGGACGAACCAGGGCCAACAATATGATGCTTTCGGGAATTTCAACTATGGCGCGATTGCCGCCCAAATGGGACTGCCGTATTACGTGGCACAGAATTTGGCCGGTTACTACCAGGGAGAAGGTCCGGGAAACGGCACCTTGCTTCTCTCGTGGCCATATGGAGATGACCTCGCAGGTGCGTTGCAAATACAGGCCGGATACGATTACGTGGCTGACAACTGCGGGTGTAACAAGTGAACTCTGCAGCAGTGCGAATCATTCTCTGTATTTACTTTTTGGCGACCTTCTCTGCGTGCGGCAATGACACTAGTCGGCTAAATGCAGGCACTCAGTCAAGTTCTCAAGCCGCGCCCGATGGTTTGGGTCGAGCGTTCATTTGGTTACCGAAGGACACGACAACTCTGGGGGCTACGAATTCTCAACCGTACCAGGTTTGGGTGGAGAATCTACAAGGTGAAAAGCACCAAGAGCTTGTTTTGAAAGCTGACGCAACCGACGGGGTTGCGATTGAATGGAAGGGGCCTCGGGAGCTTGAGATATGTTACGGGCCATCCCATATTTATTACTTCAATAACCTTTTCGATTACGCAGACCAGAGTTCGCGCCAGCTTTATCGCGTGGAGGTTCACCTACGACGGGTCCAGTCCCTTTCAGAATGCAAATAGTTTTGAACTACTTCAGAGATTATGATCCACAGACCGGAAGGTACATCGAGTCAGATCCGATCGGACTCGCCGGCGGAATCAACACATTTGCGTACGCAAATGGAAGCCCAATTTATTGGTCAGATCGTTTGGGGCTAAAACCTGGCGACAAATTTCCCTCGAGCAATTCTGGTGCGCTTCAAGCCGCAGCGGTCGATGCACTAAATTGGATTTATGAAACCTACGGAACGGTGAACGCAGAGTACGCCGGAACCATCTATTTGGATTCTGAGGGGAATTATGTAGCCACGAATCCGATCACTCAGGGACAGGGGGCCACCGTTCAGCCCAGTTATCCTGCTGCTGGATACAACGCGGTGCAGGCGTATTACCACTCGCACGGCAAATGTCTTAAGAACTACGACAACGATCACTTTTCTCACGGTTACCTGAGATCAGACTTGCAGCAAGCAGACTGGCACTTGCCTCAACCTGTTCCAAGCTTTCTCGAGACTCCCGGTCGCATGATATTGCGATACGACCCCGATCCTAAGCGAGATCAATGGAACGGTTCCTACAACCAGCACATAACTACGATTCAATCCGGCACAGATTGTCCGTGCAACGCGACTCAGCCTTGAGGGGCGGTCAGCAGACGATATCCGTAAATGAAGGAGAACCGACGAATGCTACTGAAACATATAGCTATGGTCTGTATTCTGTTGCTAGTTAGTAGCGCGGTCAGTGCTGACGACGCACATATGGCATCCGCATTCAAGCAGTTCATGGCGGCGCCCGATGGTCCAATTATTCTTCGAGGAGACTACTTCAAGGCCGCTCTGATCGCATATCGCGACTTTGCCAAGGTTGTCGCTCCTAGTTTACAGGACGGTACTGCACATGACCCGAAGCAGGCACGCAATAGGCCTGACATTCGCGACTATGACATTTCAATAGATCAGACGCCCGCTGTTTTCATTGTGCAGTTTGGAGCTGCCAACAGGGATCCTTCGCACGTCGTGTTTGGCGGCGGCGCGAAATACACGATCGATCGAGCGTCATTGAAAATCCTAAATCGAACCCTGTTGAAGTAGGGCGGAAGCGCGCAAGTAATTACAACTACTTCAGGACCTATGGCCCCCAAATGGGGCGATACTTGGAAAGTGATCCGATTGGCCTTGGGTGCGGAATTAATCCTTATGCATATAGTGGCGACAATCCGCTAAGCTTTATTGATCCTCTAGGGTTAGACGCAATCTTCGTGCACTACATCGGTTACACCGTCCAATCTGGAAAGATTGCGATGCCAACCGGCCATTCGGAGGTCATAGCTGTCGATCCGTCGACAGGCCAAACCCAGTACTTCGAATTTGGTCTGTATGGTGGCAAGTGTGGCAATGTTCGCGGTCCATTCGATGTCGGCAAGATCACTTTTGACGCAAATGGAAATCCGACAACAAACTCCGTCGAGGCTGTGCTTCAAACCGCATCGACCGCATATGGCAAAAACAACCCGACCTACTACGAGTACTCGACGAAACCATATAAAGACGTGATCGACTACGCGAATCGCCGCAAGAAAGAGGCCGATTCGTGCGAGCGCAGGTACAAAGTCCTTTCTGACAAATGCAATGATTTTGCGCGGGAGGCGTCTGGCAGATGAAGTTCAAACACTGGCTTCTTGTGGGGTCCGCGCTTGCTGTTGTCTTGCTCGGCTGGGAAACCCTAAAACTAGCAATTGAGAATGACGGATTGCGGCAGGTGGCAGAAGGCCATAAACGTTCAATTCAGGCCCTATTGGTTTACGCGAGTGTTGCCACTCGATGCGATGTCACCGTGCAGGAACTTTCCAATTTGCTCGCTGCAACAGTTCATGCGTCGCCCACGGATAGCACCTCTTCGGTGGTCGCCAAATTGGCCTTCAAGGCGCAATACACTAAGGGCACGATAGCCCGCGTGGAGATAGTAGACGTCGGTAGTGTGTCGGTATGCCAGTCGAAGTAACTTAAACCACTTCAGAGTCTACGACCCGCAGTCCGATCCGATCGGCCTGCGTGGCGGTATCAACACATACGCATATACTGCGGGGAATCCGATTTCGCGTAACGACCCCTTTGGACTCACGTCACCACATGGCGACTTCATTGCGACTCTGTTCGAAAGAAACTGCGGTGCGACAACAGGGTTTGTAACTCACATCAATCTGCGACACTCCACGGACGTTGACCGACCAGATACTCACGGTGTTATTGCCAGTGGTCAGGTGCTAATAGCGAGAGGTCAACCCAAAATAGGAATGAGTTGGCAAGGCGACAAACTGATGCTGCGAATGAGCAAACAAGATTCTCTCAGCCTTGTCAGCCGCCAAGAAACATGGGAGTCGGTTCTCGTGCAAATTGAAGAATGAGACTTGAACTTCTTCAGAGATTACGATCCGCAGACCGGAAGGTACGCAATCGCACCGAGTCCCTGCGACTCATTCGTCGTTTCCAAGAAAAATATTGGTGCTCTGCCAGCGCTCTCAACTATCGAGGGAGTCCGATTAATTGATACAAACGGCTCCTACGTCGATGTTTATTTGAAAGGCGGGCAAGTATCGAAAATAGGTGTGTCGCCGACACTCAAGCTTTCTAGTACCGGTTTCCATTGGTGACGAAATCTCAATAGCGAGGGAAAAGCTGATTTCTGCCTTGAAGGCAAGAAGCAGCCTTTCCATCTACTCCATAGTTGGTGAAAACAATGGTGCGCTGCGCGGCAGCCAGGCTCAAGGCGATCAAACCGAGAAACGACTGTCACGAATGGAGAACTACGACATTCATATCGAGCAAGATGCCGACAACTACATGGTACACGGCGCCCCGACCCTCAGAGATCATGGACAGGAGGTCTTTGGAGGGGCCTCCACGTACGTAGTTAGACGGATCACGTTTCAAATCGCCCAAGTGACACCGTCAAAATAGCTAGCCGACGTCCTCCATACCCAGCTCCTTCATCTTGCGCGTGAGCGTGTTGCGGCCCCAGCCGAGGAGCTTGGCCGCATCCTGCTTCAATCCGTCGGCCTTACGCAGCGCGACGCGGATCAATATGCGCTCGACTTCCGGCACCGCCTGATCCAGCAGCCGCTGCGTGCCGGCCGCCAATTCCTGCTCGGCCCAGTGTGAGAGCTTCGCCATCCAATCATGACTCGCCGCTTGCCCTGCCTGCACGCCGCCGAGATCGGGCGGAATGTCCTCGGCGCGAATCTCTCGTCCCGGCGCCGTGACGGTGAGCCGCCGGCAGGCGTTGACGAGTTGGCGCACGTTGCCCGGCCAATCGAAGGCCACGAGCACATTCTCGGCCGGCGAGGTAAGAAGTTTCGGCTCGACTCCGAGCTCCTGCCCGGCGACCGCCAAGTAGTGCCGCAGGAGTTCGGGAATATCCTCGCGGCGTTCGCGCAGCGGTGGAATTTCAATGCGTATCACATTGAGCCTGTGCAGCAGGTCCTCGCGGAAGTGACCGGAAGTCACGCGCGCTTCCAAATCCTGGTGAGTGGCGGCGATGACTCGTACCTCGACCTTCACCGGCGTCTGCCCACCGACGCGATAGAACTCGCCTTCCGCCAGCACGCGCAATAGCCGCGTTTGCAGTGCCGGGGACATATCGCCGATTTCGTCGAGGAACAGAGTGCCGCCGTCCGCCTGCTCGAAGCGCCCGCGGCGCAGCGCATCGGCGCCGGTGAACGCGCCCTTCTCGTGGCCGAAGAGTTCGGATTCCAAGAGATCCGCGGTGAACGCCGCGGTGTTCAGCGCGACGAAGGCCTTGCTTGAGCGCGGGCTGTGGCGATGCAGAGCGCGTGCGACGAGTTCCTTGCCGGTTCCCGATTCGCCGGTGATCAGCACCGTCATGCTGGAACGGGACAGCCGGCCGACCGCGCGAAACACCTGCTGCATGGCGGCCGCTTGGCCCAGAAGTTCCGGAATGCTGCGCCGGGCGGCCTCAACATCGATGGAGACCGTGGCTTGCTGCGCGGCACGGCGCACGAGGTCCACCGCCTTGTCGATGTCGAAAGGCTTGGGCAAGTACTCGAACGCTCCGCCTTGATAGGCGGCGACCGCGGCATCCAGGTCGGAGTGCGCGGTCATGACGATGACGGGCAGGCCGGGCCTCGACACCTGAATGTCCTTTAGGAGCTCGAGGCCGCTGCGCCCGGGCATGCGGATGTCGGTCATGAGCACATCGGGCGCCTCGGAGCGCAAGGCCATCAATACATTGTCGGCTTGATCGAAGGATTTTGCCGTCATGCCGCTGCCCTTCAGCGCCTTCTCGAGCACCCATCGTATCGAGGCATCGTCATCGACCAACCAAACTTGCAGCGGCTTTGCGTTCATGCGGTGTCCATGGGCAGAGAGATGACGAATATGGTTCTGCCCGGCGCACTGTCGAATTCGATCAGTCCTCCGTGACGGCTGACGAGATCCTGTGCGATGCCGAGGCCCAATCCTGAGCCGTCGGCTCGCCCCGACACCAGCGGATAGAAAATCGTGTCGCGAATTTCGGCGAGCACACCTGGACCGTTGTCCTCGAATTGAATCGACGCCACCAACCGATGGCGCTGTGTGCCGACGCTGACGTTGCTCACCGCGCGGGTCCGCAGGATGAGCCGCGGCGACGGTATGTGGCCTCCCGACAGCGCCTGAATGGCATTGCGCCCGAGATTCAGCATGGCCTGGATGATGTGGTTGGGGTCGACCGTGAGCGGTGGCAAACTGGGGTCGTAGTCCCGGTCGACGGTGACGCCTTCAGGCGCTTCGCTGCGCAGCAGGTGATAGACGCGCTCCAGCAATTCGTGCACGTTGATGAGCTGCTTGGAGGGCGGACGTCCGGGACCCAGCATGGAGTCGAGCAGATTGGTGAGCCGGTCCGCCTCGCTGATGATGATGCGCGTGTACTCGCGCAGCGCGGGGTCCAACAGCTCCCGTTCGAGCAGTTGCGCGGCGCCGCGCAAGCCACCCAAAGGATTTTTGATTTCATGCGCGAGCTGGCGGACCATCAATCGGCTGCCCCCCAACTGCGCCAGCAGCGCATTCTCGCGAGTCAGGCGCCGATGCTGCGTGATGTCCTCAATCTCGAGCAGCAATCGGAAGGTGTGCTGCCCCAGCGTTATCTGCGTCACCGCGCAGTCGAGAATGCGATCGACTCCGCCCTGCGCCGGCCAGGCGAGTTCGCGCTGCACCACTCCTTCGCCCCCCTGGCGCGCGCGATCGAAGAGCGGCATCAAGGTCTCGGAGCCGCGTGTAAGGTCCGTGATGCTTCGGCCGAGGGCCTGATTGGGACCCAGGCCGAGCAAGGTCTGCGCGGCGGCGTTCAAATAGAGGACGTGTAAGTCCTGATCCAGCAGAAAGACGCTGGTCACGAGGCTGTCGAGCAGCTCGTTGCCCTCGATTCGCAGCGCATCTAGTTTGAATTCAGCGGCCAAACCGTGCATCCGGCCGGCCCAAGAGGGCGCTTACGGGTTCTTGTGCTGCGGCGACAGTTCGGAAGGCTGGCGAACGTAGAAGGTGACGCTGTCGCAGGTGCGCGATTCCCCGCTCGCCTGATCCGTGATGGTCGCCGCGATGACATAGGAGCCGCGGTCCACATGCGCCATCACAAAATGACTGCTGGTATCTTCGAGTTCCTTGCCGTTCAGGTGCCAGGTGATGGTCTGTCCCGGCTTGAGCGTGGGTTCGAGAGACAGACTCACGGCGACCATTTCGTCGCCGAAGAAGGTCTGTTCGGGGGTGGGCGAGGATATGGCAAATGTGGCATAGCCGAGCGGCGTCTGTTTCTGGGCGGCCGGCGCCGGCGAAGAATCGGTTGCGGCCAGGCCCTTTGCGGCCGAGGAGCCGCCCGCCGCGGTATAGATCTTTTCGGCACCGGGTACCGATTGGTCGGAGTAGTGGACCACCCCGTCGGCATCGGTCCATTTGTAGACCACGGCGGCCTGGCCCCCGACGGCGGCGAGGCAGGCCAGCACTATCCATGGTCTCCAAGGGTGCATAAGTCGAAAGCATAGCCTCATCGCCTCCCGGCCACAAAACCCAAGTGCCGGCGTTGTGACCGACTACACCTTAACGCTCTCATGCACCCCCTAATCCAGCGAGCAGCCCTGAGAACACCTCACAAGCTGTAGTACATCTCCACTTCGATCGGATGCGTGGTCATCCGCACGCGCGTCACTTCCTTCATCTTCAGCTCGATATAGGCGTCGATCAGGTCGTCGGTGAATACGCCGCCGGCCTTGAGGAAGCCGCGATCCTTGTCCAGGTAGTCGAGGGCCATGTCGAGAGAGTGACAGACCGTCGGTATTTTCTTGTCCTCCTCCGGCTCCAAGTCATAGAGATCCTTGTCGCCGGGATCGCCGGGATGGATCTTGTTCTGGATGCCGTCGATACCGGCCAGCATCATGGACGCGAACGCAAAATATGGATTGGCGGTTGCATCGGGAAAACGCACCTCGATGCGGCGGCCCTTGGGATTGGAAACCCAGGGGATGCGGATGGAGGCGGAGCGGTTGCGGGCGGAGTAGGCCAGCTTCACCGGCGCCTCGAATCCCGGCACCAGGCGCTTGTAGCTGTTGGTGCTCGCATTGGTGAAGGCGTTGATGGCGCGCGCGTGCTTGATGATGCCGCCGATGTAGTACAGCGCAATGTCGGACAGGCCGCCGTACTTGTCGCCCGCGAACAGCGCCTTGCCGTCCTTTTGAAGGGACTGGTGCACGTGCATGCCGCTGCCGTTGTCGCCGACGATGGGTTTCGGCATGAATGTCAGCGTCTTGCCGTAGCCGTGCGCCACGTTCTGCAGCGCGTACTTGAGAATCTGCACCTCGTCGGCTTTCTTGGTCAGGGTGTTTGCCGCCACATTGATCTCGCCCTGTCCGGCGGTCGCGACTTCGTGGTGATGCACCTCGAACTTCAAGCCCATTTCCTCGCAGGCCATGGACATCGCCGTGCGAATATCCTGTTGCGAATCCACCGGGGGCACCGGAAAGTAGCCGCCCTTGACGACCGGGCGATGGCCCTTGTTGCCGTCTTCGTAGGTCTTGCCGCTGTTCCACGCGCCTTCGTAGGAGTCGACCTCGTAAGAACAGCCGTTCATGCCCGAACTTACGGTGACATTGTCGAAAATAAAGAATTCGTTTTCCGGCCCGAACAGCGCCGAGTCGGCGATCCCGGTGGACTTGAGATACGCCTCGGCGCGCTTGGCGAGCGATCGCGGATCGCGCTCATAGCCCTGCATGGTCATGGGTTCGATGACGTCGCAGCGCAAATCGACCGTGGTCTCTTCGTAGAACGGATCGATGACGGCGGTGGCCGGGTCCGGCATCAAAATCATGTCCGACTCATTGATGCCCTTCCAGCCGGCGATGGACGAACCGTCGAACATCTTGCCGTCCTTGAAGAACCCCTCATCCACAAGACGTGTCGGGATGGTGACGTGGTGCTCCTTGCCAAGAGTGTCGGTAAAGCGGAGATCGGCGAATTTCGCTTCTTTTTCTTTGATTAATTTCAGAACATCGGCGGGAGTCATGTGCGTCCTCGCGAAAGTTGTTGTGGCCGGCGGATCGCCGGGGCTCTGTGCTATTGCAGCTAATGTGCCATTGCGGTGCTTGTGGGATCCATAGACGGATCAAGCACTTGCAATCCGGGGCAGGCACGGTCTGCATCATAATGGAACAAACGAAGATAATGTGCGCCACTTTTTGGTGCACGACAACGTCAGAACGCCACAGTGGGCTGGCAGTGGGCTAATTGGGTGCGCCGTGAACCCTAAGACACTGCTGTGTGGCGTCGCTATACTCCCGGCCTTATCTTTGGCGAGCATTCCATGCCCAAGGCTCTCACCCGGCTACCCCGCACCTTTCAAGAGCTGATTTTTGCGCTGCAGACATACTGGTCCGGGCAGGGTTGCGTCATTTTGCAGCCCTACGACATGGAAATGGGCGCCGGTACCTTTCATCCGGCTACTTTTCTGCGCGCCGTAGGCCCCGAGCCTTGGAGTTCGGCGTACGTCCAGCCTTCGCGCCGCCCCACCGACGGGCGCTATGGCGAAAATCCGTTCCGCCTGCAGCACTACTATCAATTTCAAGTCAGCATCAAGCCCTCGCCGGATGACTTTCAGGAGTTGTACTTAGGTTCCCTGCGGCACCTTGGATTAGATCCCCTGACTCACGACATCCGTTTCGTTGAGGACAATTGGGAGTCGCCCACCCTGGGCGCCTGGGGGCTGGGTTGGGAGGTGTGGCTGAACGGCATGGAGGTATCTCAGTTCACTTACTTTCAACAGGTGGGCGGCCTCGACTGCCGCCCGGTGATGGGCGAAATCACCTACGGGCTCGAGCGCTTAGCCATGTACATGCAAGGCAAGGCAAGCATCTTCGATGTGGTGTGGACCGACGGCGAGTTCGGCACCATCACCTATGGCGATGTGTTTCACCAGAACGAAGTGGAGCAATCGACCTATAACTTCGAGAAGGCCGACACCACCGTGCTGTCGGCGCACTTCGATGCGCATGAGACCGCCTGCCGGCAACTCCTCGAGGACAAATTGGTGCTGCCCGCCTATGAGCAGATGGTCAAAGCGTCGCACGTCTTCAATTTGCTGGACGCGCGGCACGCGGTCTCCGTCACCGAGCGCCAACGGTACATTCTGCGAGTGCGCACCCTGGCGCGCGGCGTGGCCGAAGCCTATCGGGCCAGCCGTGAAGCTTTGGGCTTTCCGCTGTCGAAGGGCATCGCTGCCCAGCCCATCGATCCGGTCGCCGAGCCAGTCGTCGGATGAGCGCGCGCGAATTGTTGTTCGAGCTGGGCACCGAGGAATTACCGCCCCGCACCCTGCTGGAATTGTCGACCGCCCTGACCCAGGGGGTGCTCTCGGGTCTGGATGCCGCCGGCATTCCGCACGGCCAGGCCCATGGCTTCGCCACACCGCGGCGCCTCGCCGTGCGAGTACGAGGAGTGGCGGAGCATCAACCCGACAAGCAGGTCGAGAAGCGGGGGCCGCCGCTCAAAGTCGCCTACGACGGGCAGGGCGCTCCCACTCAGGCCGCCATCGCCTTCGCAAAGAACTGCGGTGTGCCGGTGACCGAACTCTCGGCGCTCAAGACCGACAA
>Ga0210393_10005106_pt1 | contig 10353 bp, 9 predicted proteins | sample IncBWC27OmetaG_FD_160068 | JGI IMG/M metagenome (GOLD analysis project Ga0210393, IMG submission 160068) | Forest soil microbial communities from Barre Woods Harvard Forest LTER site, Petersham, Massachusetts, United States - Inc-BW-C-27-O ...
TTTCATGGAAAACGAACTGGCGGGCATTGGATTGATCCAAAACATGGGGATGGCTGGAAGCACGATCAAGGCAGATTTGAAACTCCCCATGATTGCCACGCGTGACATTGGCGCGTACGCGGCGGAACGGCTGTTGAAGCTGGATTTTTCTGGAAAGACGACGCGCGAGCTATTGGGCGAACGGGACCTGACCATGAACGAGATGACCTCGATCATCGGACGGGGCATCGGCAAGCCGGATTTGCGATACATGCAGCTTTCTTACGATCAGGTGGAAAAGGTTCTGAGACAGATGGGCGTTGCGGAGAAAACAGCGCACCTGTTCTTGGAGATGTTCCAAGGGATTAACGGGGGAATCGTGGCGGCAGTCGAGCCGCGTACTGCGGAAAATACGACGCCTACCTCGTTCGAACGTTTCGTGCAGGATGTATTCGTGCCCGCCTATAAGGGGCAGGCCGCCAGCGCATAAAGCGAAAACAGTAAGGCGCTGATAGCGGTGGACCTGTTCAAGAACTGACAACCGATAGCGCGGAAGGCATAATACATTTGCCTTGCCTGCTGCACTTCTCATTACCGGGGCATCACAACTCCTGACGCTGCGCGGGCGCGGCCCGCGACGCGGAAATTCGCTTTGCAATCTAGGCATCATCAAAGACGGCGCGCTGTTGGTGCGCGAGGGCTTGATTGCGGCGGTGGGGCCGCGGGGAAAAGTGGAAGGGTCGGCGGAGGCAAAGTCCGCAGAAAAGATGGACCTCGGCGGGCGGGTGGTGCTGCCGGGATTTGTGGATTCGCACACGCATTTGATTCATGCAGGGAGCCGGGCGGAAGAGTACGAACTGAAAATTGAGGGCGCGAGTTACGAGGAAATAGCGCGGAAAGGCGGCGGGATACTGAATTCGGTGAAGAAGTTGCGCGCGGCGACGGCAGGTGCACTGAAAAAGCGGGCGCATGCGGCGCTGGCGCAATTCGCGTCTTACGGGACGACGACTATCGAAGCCAAAAGCGGGTACGGGCTGGACGTTGAGAACGAATTGAAAATTCTGGAGCTGCACAGAGAGTTGAGCGGGGAGCAGCCACTGGAAATTGCTTCGACATTTTTGGGAGCGCATGTGGTTCCCGAGGAGTTCCGAGCGCGAGCGGATGGGGCGGCGAAATACGTCGAACTTTTGATTTCGACGCTGATGCCCGAAGTAGCGCGGCTAGAGCTTGCGGAATTTTGCGATGTTTTTTGCGAGCGCGGGGCGTTTACCCTCGATCAATCAAAGACGATATTGGATGCGGGGAGGCGGCAGGGATTGGCGCCGCGGATACATGCGGAGCAACTGTCGCGTACCGGGGCAACGCAGCTGGCGGCGGAAATTGGGGCGGCGAGTTGCGATCACCTCGAGCAGGTGAATAAAGACGATATTCGCGCGCTGGGGAAATCGAATACGGTGGCGACGCTGCTGCCCGGGTGCGATTTTCATTTAGGATTAAAACAATATGCTCAGGCTCGGGCATTGATTGACGCGGGAGCGATCGTGGCACTGGCGACGGATTACAATCCCGGAACTAGCCCTACGTTGAGCATGCCGATGATTCTTTCGCTGGCGTGCACGCAATTGCGGATGACTCCGGCGGAGGCGATCGCTGCAGCGACGATTAATGCAGCATACGCATTGCGGCGCGAAAAACGGATCGGGTCGCTGGAAGTTGGCAAACAAGCGGACCTGGCCGTTTTCGGAGTGGCCGACTATCGGGAAATTCCCTATTATTTTGGTATGAACACCTGTTCGATGACCATGAAGCGGGGTGTGGTGATTCATGGAGCCGTCTAAGCCACAAATGAGGGTGGTGAAGAAACCTCTGGGCAGGATCAAACTTCCGGCGCTCAGCCGCGTGAAGGGCAAGAGTTTGTTCGAGGAGTTCTACTATCCACTTTTGCTTATCTTTTCCGGTTGCATTATTTTGCTTCTGAAAGCCGCCGGGATGTCTTTTTACGACGCGACGGTGGCGGGGTTGTGGCTTGGAGCGATCGCATTTTTCGTGACGCAAGTGATTCGGTATTTTCAATTCCGTGCGAACCCGCAGACTGAGGCGAGGAGCGTGCCATCGGGTGCGCCGGCGGAGAAAAAAACGGCGCCGGCAGTGGCGCAACCAGCGCAACGGATGAAACCGAAGCTAGTGCCTCCGAAGCCGCCGGTGGTCAAGGAGGCGGGAGCCATCAAGCTGGTGCCCAAACCGGGACAGGCACCGCGCCCTCCGATTATCACCGGCACAGCTCCGCCAAGCCCGTTCATCAAGCCGCCGAAGTGAAACCGACCGCAGACGCAGTGTTTTGCATCAAACCTACGCGAAGGACGCTTGCGAGCGTCGCGGACGAAAATCGCCAAGAGTGTTGGAATGAAGGACGAGGATCAAGAGCGAGATGAAGCGACTCATCGAATGCGTGCCAAATTTTTCCGAAGGGCGTGATGCGGCAACGGTCGAGGCGATTGTGCGCGCGATGAGCGCCGTCCCCGGCGTGTACGTGCTGGACCGCGAGATGGACGCGGACCACAACCGGTGCGTGGTGACGCTGGCGGGGGAGCCGGAGGCGGTGGCGGAAGCGGCGCTGCGAGGCACGGGAAAGGCGATGGAGCTCATCGACCTGACGAAGCACACGGGAGCGCATCCGCGGGTGGGCGCGACGGACGTGGTGCCTTTTATCCCCATTGAAGGGGTGACGATCGAGGACTGCGTGGCGCTGGCGCGGCGCGTGGGTCATGAAATCTGGAAGCGCTTCCGAATTCCTGTTTTTTTCTACGAGGCGGCGGCGACGAGGCCGGACCGCGTGAATCTCGAGAATGTGCGGCGCGGCCAATTTGAAGGGCTGCGCGAGGAACTAAAACACAACCACGAGCGGCAACCGGATGTCGGTGAACCGAAGTTGCATCCTACGGCGGGTGTCACGGTGGTGGGGGCAAGAAAATTTCTGGTGGCGTACAACGTTAACCTGAACACTTCGGACATCAATGTGGCAAATAAAATCGCGAAGGCGATTCGCTATTCGTCCGGCGGGCTGCGCTACGTGAAATCGATGGGAGTGGAATTAAAGGCGAGGAATCTCGCACAGGTATCCATCAATCTAACGGATTTCGAGCAGACACCGATGCATCGCGTGTATGAGATGGTGAAGCGCGAGGCGGCGCGCTACGGCGCGATTCCGGTGGGCAGCGAAATTGTGGGGCTGGTGCCCAAAAAAGCGATCGAGATGGCCGCGGATTTTTTCCTGCAATTGGAGGACTTCTCGCCGGCGCAGGTGTTTGAAAATAAATTGACGGCGGCGCTCACCGGGGCGCCGCTGGAAACGGGAAAGAATGGAAAGTTCGCCGGTCTTGCGCGTCCGCTGTTGGAGGCTGTGGCCGCGCCGACGGCGACACCGGGCGGCGGAAGCGTCGCGGCTTACGCCGGCGCGCTGGGCGCGTCGCTGGGACAAATGGTCGCCGGGCTATCGCGAAAGAAAAAATCGCAAGCCGCGTTCGCAGACGAACTTTCCGCGGCGCTGGATGACATGCGGCAAACCGCCGAACGGCTGACCGAGGAGATCGACCGCGACGCCACTTCTTACGACGCCGTGATGGCGGCGTTCAAACTTCCGCAAGGCAGTGCGCAGGAAATCGAAGCGCGCCAGACCGCTATTCAGAGCGCCACGAAAGGCGCTGCGGAAGTTCCGCTGCAGGTGGCGGAACGGTCTGTTGCACTTTTCGAACGTCTGGTGCAACTAGAGGCTATTGCCGCGGCATCCATGCGTTCAGACTTGCAGGTAGCGCGGTTGATGGCCAGCGCGGGGGCGCAAGGTGCGTTGGCCAACGTGGAAATCAACCTCGATGGGATTGCAGACGCAGAGTTTGTGGCGTCCATGCGCGCGAAAGCAGCACAGCTGCGCGAGCGCCTGAATCACGAACCGCACGCCAAAAGCGCGTAGAATAGAGATTCCACTGGCCCCTTCGAAAGGAGCACCAAATGAAGATGAGAAGCAACCTCCGCAGGCTCGCGGCCGTTGGAGCGATGATGACAGTTTTGCTGGCCCTGCCGAAGCCGGCGAAGGCCGGCCGGCTGGGCCCGGATATCATCGGGCTCTTCCCGAAAGAGGTCGGTGAATTTGCGTACGCTGATTTGAAAAAAGCGCGCTCGCTGAAATGGTTCTCGCAATTGCAGGAGCAGATGCTCCCCGACCGCTTCAAGCAATTTGAAAAGTTTCTGGCGTCGGCGGGCATCGATCCAAACTCGCAGGTGGAAGAACTGGCCTGGGCGCTGGTGCCCGAGGGCATGAACGCAAAAACCGAGGGAGCCGGTTCCGATGCGGTGCCGAACGGCGAGCAGATCGTCGGAGTGGCGCTGGGCAACTATCAGCCAAGCTCAGCCGAGAACTATTTCAAACAACAAAAACTGCCGACCTTCAAGTCGCGGGGCTACACGCTTTACGCTTTTGGGACGGGGTCTGGCCCGAACGATCTTTTTTTCTTTTTCATCGATTCGAACACGGCGGCATTTGGCCACCGGTCGTTGCTTGAGAAAATGATCGAAGTGCGTTTTGGCGGCGAAGAAGGCTTGCTGCGCAACGACACGTTTTATCCGCTGATCAACGAAGCCAACGGCACCGGCGTGGTGTGGGCCGTACTCGGTCCCGCGTACACACGGCTGGCGATGAAGCAACTGGCACCGGAGGTCGAACAGTTCCCCGAGGCAGCCAAGATCGTCATGCGGATGCAGAACATGATCATTAACGTGAATGCCGACTCTGGGCTCGACGGAAAATTCCAGGCTGTCTGCGGCACAACGGATGACGCGAACACGCTCAGCCAATTACTCCAGGCGGGCCTGCTCTACAAACGTTACCAGGCGCAGAAGGACAATCCCGATCTCGCACAGTTGCTGGATCAGGCGAAGGTTTCACCGGGGGGCGACCGCGTGCAGATTCGGATGTCGCTAAGCGACGATCAAATGACTGCGCTCATCCGGCACAATACGTTTGCGTTCAAGATGTAGTCCGCGAGGATTTCAGCGGTTGAAATCACAACGCGCCCGGCCGCCGTTCCGCTGCCGGGCGTTTTCTTTTTGCAATTCTTAGTAATCGGGTGGTCCCTGGGTGAGGTATTTGGTGAGACGCGTAGTCACAGTCGTACCTTGCGTCTCATACTGGACGCGATCCACGCCGTTCAACGGGCCATGGCCAGCTTCGGTGTCGCCCGTGCGCGCCGCAAACCCGGCGATGGCGTCGAGCCCAACGGCAGGCGCGGCGTCCCCATGGTGCGTGAGCGCGACTTCGATGCGATCCGCAAAACGAGTCAATGTAACTTCAAGTTGTGGGTTATTCGCGGAGAGGTGATCGAACGCCTCTTGGCAGGCAGCAATCGTAACCGCCTGCAACTTGGAGACAGCATCCGTTTCCAGGCCGCCAGCGTCGGCAAAACAACGGGCCGCGCCTCCCACTGCCGCCGCTAGGCGCGCGTCAGCATCGATCTGCAGGCAAAGACTCTTGGGTTCAGTGGCCACTGTTATCAGCGAGAGAAACGTCGCAGGCTTCCCGGCAATCGGGGCAATAGTACAGTCCATCCATGCAAAGCCGCACGTTATGCTGGCCTTTGCAAATCGTGCAGTATTTGTCGCACGAGCAATCGCCTTCCGGTCTGTCGCACTGCACGCAAAGGATTTGGGCGGGCATGAAACCCTCCGAGGAAACTTTACCTGACGATGGGAGGGAACAGCAAGGCGGGTTTTCGTCGGGCACGGCGAGATTCGCACTCCGCCGGGGCCTCCAAATGGCGCGCACTTCGCGTTCTTTGACGCCCTTGGGGGCGCATGCTAGTATGAATTTCTGCCCGAGCTAACGGAATGGAATCTTCCACGACGCCCGTTCAATTCGAACCGCGTAAGACCGCATTGAACGCCTTGCACCGCCGACTGGGCGCGAAAATGGTCAATTTTGGGGGATGGGATATGCCCGTCGAGTACCCCAAGAGCGGCGGCCTGATGGCGGAGCACAAGGCGGTTCGCTGCGGTGTTGGCGTTTTCGACGTGAGCCATATGGGAGATATCCGCATTCGAAGCGGGCGCGTGGCTGGCGGCGCTTTAGCGGCGGTCCAGCACCTCAGCATGAACGACGCTTCGCGTCTGGCCATCGGGCAAGCGCACTATTCCGCAATGCTCTATCCACAGGGCACTTTTGTGGACGACGTAATCGTTCATCGGCTGGGCGAGGACGACTATCTGCTGGTCATCAACGCGGGGACGCGCGAGAAAGACATTCAATGGGTGCGGGAAAATACCAGGGGATTCGATTGCGTGGTCGAGGAGTTGAGCGACGCCTATACGCAACTGGCAATTCAGGGGCCGCGCGCTGTAGATGTTCTTCAAAAACTGACTGACGCACAGCTGGCCCCCATCAAGAATTACTGGTTCACGCACGGCACCGTTTGCGGTTTGAAGAACACCTTGATTGCGCGAACGGGATATACAGGCGAGGACGGTTTTGAGATTTATGTTCCCTCGGATGTTGCGACGAGCGAAAGAGTTTGGGGCGAAGTAATGAATGCGGGGGACGCATTCGGGATCATCCCGTGCGGCTTGGGAAGCCGGAACACGTTGAGGCTGGAATCAAAAATGGCGCTATATGGCCACGAAATCAGCGAGAGCATCAACGTCTGGGAAGCTGGTTTAGAGCGTTACTGCAAAATGGAGAAGCCTGAATTTGTCGGTAAAGCGGCATTGGCACAAGTAAAAGCAGCGGGCCGTACGCGCACACTGGTGGGACTCGAAATGATCGAGCGAGGCATCGCGCGCGATGAGTACCGAGTGCTGAACGAAGGTGGCGAACAAATTGGAGTCATCACGAGCGGTTCACCCTCGCCGACACTATGCAAGAATATCGCGCTGGCCTATGTGCCGCCTGCGATGGCCGCGATTGGAACTGTTGTTTGCGTAGAAGTGCGCTCGCAAAGTTGTAAAGCTCAAGTTGTTGCGACGCCATTTTACAAACGTCCGAAAAAAGCGGCAGAGCCCCAAGCCGCCGCAGTTCGATAGAATTCCAAAGTTTATGCGGCCTGGCGAATCCAGGCCGGTGAGGAGCCGTCCGATGGGATATCCAGCGAACTACCGGTACACGAAGGAACACGAATGGGTTGACGCGAAGGGCGATATGGCCACCATCGGGATCACCGATTACGCGCAGCATGAACTCGGGGACGTGGTCTTTGTGGAATTGCCAAAGCCGGGCAAGAAAATCGAAGCGGGCAAGTCGTTCGGCACGGTGGAGTCCGTGAAGGCGGTGAGCGAAATTTATGCGCCCGCCGCGGGCGAAGTGGTGGAAGCGAACGGCGAGCTGCAAAACACGCCGGAAAAGATTAATACCGATCCGCACGGCTCGGCTTGGCTAATCAAAGTGCGGCTCGCAAATCCCAGTGATGTGGCCAACCTAATGAACGCCGCGGCCTACGAAGCGTACATCGCTGAAAAGGCCAAGGAAACCTCCGCCTAATGCGTTACCTCCCGAAGAGCCCCGCCGAGCGGCAGGAGATGCTCGCCGCCATCGGCGTGAAATCAATCGACGAGCTTTTTTCCAGCATCCCGGACCGCTACCGACTTCGCAAGGCATTGAATTTGCCGGGGCCTTTTTCGGAAGCGGAAGTCATTCAGTATTTCAAGGAGCGCGCGGCCGAAAATTCCGGCGGCTACACGAGTTTTCTGGGCGCGGGCGTTTACAATCATCTGCGCTCGGTGGTCACCGATGCGATTATCCAGCGCGGCGAATTCCTCACTTCTTACACTCCGTATCAGGCGGAAATCAGCCAAGGGACGCTGCAGGCTATTTTTGAGTTTCAGACTTTGATGTGCCAGCTTACCGGCCAGGAAGTGGCCAACGCGTCGATGTACGACGGTTCGAGCGCAGCAACCGAAGCGGTCCTGATGGCCGAGCGGCTTACCGGCCGCCGCCGCGTGCTCGTGGCACGCTCGCTGCATCCTGAATATCGTGATGTGCTCAAGACCTACGCGAAAAACTCCGGCTTGCACGTTGAGGAGATTGCTTACGCGTCCGACGGGACGCTGGATGTCAAGGCGCTGAAGGCTACGTTGAAGGACGACGTGGCCGCGGTCGTCGTACAATCGCCGAATTTTTTTGGCGTGATCGAATCCTTCTCCGAACTGGCGGATGTGGCCCATACCTCCGGCGCGATGCTGGTCGCAACAATTACGGAAGGCGTTTCGCTGGGACTCCTAAAACCTCCCGCAGAGGCGGATATTGTGGCGATGGAGGGCCAGAGCTTCGGATTGCCGCCGAGTTACGGCGGACCTTTCGTCGGCGTGATCGCTTCGCGCGACAAGTATGTGCGCCAAATGCCAGGGCGGCTCGCCGGCCAGACCACCGATTCCGAAGGGCGCCGGGGGTTCGTTCTCACGCTAGCGACCCGAGAGCAACACATTCGCCGCGAGAAGGCTACGTCGAACATCTGCACCAACCAGGCGCTTTGTGCGCTGGCCGCCACCGTTCATTTGACGCTGCTCGGCAAAGAAGGCTTGCGCGAGACGGCGCAGCAAAACTTGTCAAAGGCGCATTTCGCGTTGAACGAGTTACTTAAGATTCCGGGCGTGCGCCGCGCGTTTGACGCGCCCTTCTTCAACGAGTTCACGATCGAACTGCCGCGCTCGGTGAAAATTGTTAACGCACATCTACTGCGCGAAAAAATTGTCGGGCCTTTCGTGCTGGGCACGGCGTATCCGGAATTGACGAAGCACGCGCTGGTTTGCGTTACCGAAACGACCACGCGTGCAGAGATTGAACGTTTCGCCGCGGCCATGCAACATGCGCTCGAGCAACCAGTCTAAGGAAAGGTCCTTTTCGTGGCCGCGGCTTTTTGCCCGCGCCTGCGTTTGAATCCGGACTCATGAAAGAAAAAATCAAAAAGGCTTCGCGTCACACCAGCCAAAATGAAGGGCTGATCTTTGAGAAATCCTCGCCTGGAAAACGCGGGTTCGAATTGCCGCCGCTGGACGTGCCCTCAGCCGACCCGGAAAAAACGCTTGGCGCAAGCCATCGCCGCGAAGGCGTCGAACAATTCCCCGAAGTCAGCGAGATCGAAGTGATTCGCCACTTCACGCGCCTCTCGACATGGAATTTCGCCATCGACCTCGGGATGTACCCGCTGGGGTCGTGCACGATGAAGTACAACCCGCGCGTAAACGAGTTTGTGGCCCGCCTCGACGGAATCGCAACCGAACATCCCTACCAGCCGCAGGAACTATCGCAGGGCTGCTTGAAAATCATGCAGCTTCTCGAGAAATGCCTACTGGAAATTACGGGCATGGACGCCATCACGCTGCAGCCTGCTGCCGGTGCGCAAGGCGAGATGACCGGGTTGCTTTTGATTCGCGCGTATCTCGAAAAAAAGGGCAACCCGCGGAAAAAAGTTTTGATCCCGGATTCCGCGCATGGGACAAATCCTGCGACTGCCGTCATCGCCGGCTACGATGTGGAAAACATCAGGTCCGAATCGCATGGACAAATCGACGTCGAGAAGCTGCGCGATCTGGTGACCGAAGACGTTGCCGCATTGATGATCACCAACCCCTCGACGCTCGGTATTTTCGAACAGCGAATTCCGGAAATTGCGGAGATCCTTCACGCCAAGGGCGCGCTGCTCTATATGGACGGCGCCAACATGAATGCGTTGACGGGCGTGACACGCCCCGGCGATTTGGGCGTCGATGTGATGCACTTTAATTTGCACAAGACCTTCTCGACGCCGCACGGCGGAGGAGGACCCGGGGCCGGCCCGGTGGCCATGAAAAAAATCCTGGAGCCCTTCCGTCCCGTGCCCATCCTCGCGGAAAAGGAAGGCGGGCGTCTTGCTCTGGAAACGCAGCGGCCGGATTCCATCGGAAGAGTAAAGGCGTTCAGCGGCAATTTCGGCGTGCTCGTGCGCGCGCTCGCCTATATTCTCGCGTATGGACCCGGTGTGCGCCAGGCGACGGAAGACGCTGTGCTCAACGCGAATTACATTCGCAAACAGCTCGAAGGCGTTTTCGATTTGCCGTATTCCCTGCCCTCGATGCACGAGGTGGTTTTCAGCGACGCGCTCCAGAAAAAAAATGGCGTAAGCACCATGGACATCGCTAAGCGCTTGATCGACTACGGATTCCATCCCTACACGACGGCGTTTCCGCTCATCGTACCCGGCGCGCTGATGATCGAACCCACGGAATCGGAATCGCGCGAAGAGTGCGATCTGTTCATCGACGCAATGAAATCGATCGCCGAGGAGGCCGCGGAAAATCCCGAACTGGTGAAGAGCGCGCCGCACTCCACGCGCGTCCGGCGGTTGGATGAAGTCGGTG
>Ga0210393_10005107_pt1 | contig 10353 bp, 7 predicted proteins | sample IncBWC27OmetaG_FD_160068 | JGI IMG/M metagenome (GOLD analysis project Ga0210393, IMG submission 160068) | Forest soil microbial communities from Barre Woods Harvard Forest LTER site, Petersham, Massachusetts, United States - Inc-BW-C-27-O ...
CGCGGATCTCGATCCTGGCTGCCAGGGTGCCGAGTGCATCGCGTGCGCGCGCGACCGTGCTGGCGGCGGACGGGGCGCACACGTAGATCGCCCTGGCGTGGCGCGGCGGTGCGCCGGGCACCCGTGTTTCGGCGGCCGGGCAACCGTAGTCGCCCGTCCGGGTCAGGAGCTCGCGCATGATCGCGGTGGTCCGGACGACGGTCTTCGGGGTGAGCTCGGCCTCGATCGCCCAGCATTCGCCGGCCCAGCCCACGGGCGCGCTGTCTGGCCAGTGCACCTCGGCGTCGGGCAAATGATCACGCAGGCCGAGCCGGCCGCCGACGCGGGCGCGTAAGTGACGTTCGCTGCGCCAGTGCGCGCTGGCGTCGCGGTAGGCAGGTACGGCCGCCAGCGCCAGCCGCACCGCCGTCACCGCGCGGATGTGCGCGAGCCGGGCGAGTGCTGGCGGGGCCGCTGCGTACCGGAGGCCGCACGCCGTAAGGCCGGTCCTGGTGAGCCAGACCCACGCCGGTCCGGGACCGAGTACCGCCGACGTGGCCAGCCCGCGGCTCGTCCACCGAGTCACGATGGCACTCGCCTGCCGGTCAGTCAGCTGTAATAACGCCGCGAGCTGGTCGAGCTGCAGCCCGTACATCTCGGCGGCGAAGGTGAGGCCAGCGACGTCCCGGCTAGCCACGGCTGCCCGCTGGTCGGCCGTGCTCGTCACCCATCCATCAGAACACGACAGCGCGGAGCAGGGTAGTGGCGGCGCGGCGCGACCGGGTGGTGCTGGTGCAAGGGCCGGCCGTAGTGCACAATGAGTCGCGGAAGATCGCCAGGACGGCACTTGGTCCTGTCGGCATACGAGGTCGTTGGGGAAGACGCATCCTCGTCTGTCGCAGGGAGGTCTGGGTGTCCGTAGAAGGCGTGCTGCAGGTGCACTGTGCGCCCCCGGCGCTATGCCCGCATATCGAGTGGGCAGTAGCCGGGGTTCTTGGCGTGCCCGTCAGCATGCCGTGGGTGGATCAGCCCGCCTCGCCCGGATCCATGCGCGCCGAGCTCCTCTGGCGCGCCAACCCTGGCGCGGCTGGCGCGATCACGTCGGCGCTGGCGAACTGGAACCTGACCAGGTTCGAGGTCACCGAGGACGCCAGCCCCGGCTGCGACGCGGTCCGGTACAGCGTGACCCCGTCGCTGGGAACGTTCTGCGCGGTCGTCGCCGCGAACGGGGACGTGATGATTCCGGAGAACCGGCTGCGCGCGGCGATGGCGCTGGCGGCGTCGGCGAGCACGGCTGACAGCCGGCTCGGTGGCCTGCGCGACCTGCACGGGCCGCGGCACCCTGCGCTCGGCGGCTCGCTGGAGGCCGAACTCGCGCTGCTGCTCGGCGAGCCATGGGACGCCGAACTGGAGCCGTTCCGCCGCGCTGGCGACGGTGCCCCGGTGCGCTGGCTGAACGCCACCGGCTAATCCTGACCCGGGCCTCGCGGGCCCGCGGTGCGCGTATCGTATGCGCGTGCATAATCCGGTCCAGATCCCAACCGGGACGGTGACGCTGCTGTTCACCGACATCGAGGGGTCGACCCGGCTGTGGGAGGCCGAGCCGGAGGCCATGACGCGTGGCCTGCGGCGGCACGACGAGATCCTGCGCGGCTCGATCGAGCTGGCTGGCGGCTATGTGTTCAAGACGGTCGGCGACGCGTTCTGTGCGGCGTTTTCGACGGCTGAGGCGGCCCTGGACGCGGTGCTCTCCGCGCAGCGGGCGCTCGTGGGGCAGGACTGGCCAACGACGCAGCCGATCCTGGTGCGGATGGGCCTGCACACCGGTGCCTGCGAGGAGCGCGACAACGACTACTTCGGCCCGGCCGTCAACCGGGTAGCGCGGCTGGAGTCTGCTGCCCACGGCGGCCAGGTGCTCCTGTCGGGCGCCACGGCGGAGCTGCTGTGGCAGTCGCTGCCGTACGGCGTGCGGCTTCGCGATCTCGGCCCGCATCGGCTGAAGGACCTGGGCCGGCCCGAGCAGGTTTTCCAGCTGGAGGCGGACTTCCTGCCGTCGGCGTTCCCGCCGCTGGCCTCGCTGGACAACCCGGATTTGCCGAACAACCTGCCTGGCCAGCTCAGCGCGTTCATCGGCCGGGAACGTGAGCTGGCCGAGGTGCGCACGCTCGCTGCCTCGGCGCGACTGGTGACGCTAACCGGGTCGGGCGGCAGCGGGAAGACCAGGCTGGCCCTGCAGGCCGCCGTCGAGCTGCTGGATGTGGCGCTGGACGGCGTCTGGTTTGCCGACCTCGCGGTCGTCACCGACGGGGAGCAGGTGGCTGGCGCCGTCGCGGCGGCGCTGGAGCTGCCTGACCACTCCGGGCCCGCCGTGCTCGCGTCGATCCTCGAGGTCCTGACGGGGCAGGACGCCGTGATCTTGCTGGACAACTGCGAGCACGTGATCGACGATGCAGCCCGGTTCTGCGAGCAGGTCATCAGGTACTGTCCGCGAGTCCGGTTCCTGGCCACCTCGCGCGAGCCGCTCGGCATTGAAGGCGAGCGCGTGTACCGGGTCCCGTCCATGTCGCTGCCGCCGCGCGATGCGATCAGCGCCGCTGACCTCGCCGGGTCTGACTCGGTGACGCTCTTCGTCGAGCGGGCCCGCTCCCATGAGCCGGCCTTCATGCTCGACGACGCCACCGCCCCGCTCGTTGCGACCATCTGCCGTCGGCTCGACGGTATCCCGCTCGCACTGGAGCTGGCCGCGGCCCGGCTGTCGTCGATGTCGCTGCGGCACCTGAGCGAGCGGCTCGACCAGCGGTTCCGGCTGCTGACCGGCGGCAGCCGGAACGCGCTGCATCGGCAGCAGACGCTTCAGGCCACCGTCGACTGGTCCTTCGACCTGCTCAGCGTCGCCGAGCGGGAGACCATGCGCCGGCTGTCGGTCTTCGCAGGCGGGTTCGAGCTCGAAGCGGCCGAGGCGATCTGCGCGGCCGGCGGGATCGACGCGATCGACGTGATGGACCTGCTCGGCTCGCTGGTCGACAAGAGCCTCGTGCTCGCCGAGCGGATGACGCTGGAAGGCGCCGAGTCGGTCCGGTACCGGCTGCTCGAGACCGTGCGGCAGTATGCGGCGCAGGAACTGTTCAAGTCGGCCAGCGAAGACGAGCTGACTGCGATCCGGGACCGGCATGCCGCGTTCTACCTGCGGGTCGGCGAGGAGGCCGGGCCGGCGCTGACCGGCCGGCGCCAGGGGCACTGGCTGCGGCGGCTGGACGCGGAGTGGGAAAACCTGCGCGCGGCTTTCGGCCACCTGGCCGACGCCGGCCGGACCAGCGACGTGCTGCGGCTGGGGACGGCGCTGCAGCGGTTCGCCGTGAGCCGCGCCCAGCCTGAGGTCCTGAGCTACCTGCGCGCCGCCGTCGACGCCGACGATTCGGGCGTCACCGAGCTGGCCGCTCGCGCGCTGCTGGCGACCTCCAGGCTCCTTGCCATCCTGCTGCAAGCCGACCCGAACGCCAGGGCTCTGGCCAGGGGCTACGCCGAGCGCGGGCTGGCCATGGCAGAGGTACTCGGCGTTCCCGCCCTGCGGGCACGGGCGCTCGGCCAGCTGAGCGAGCTGGTGTTCACCGAAGGAGACCTAGCGCGGGTCCGCGAGCTGGCCAGCGAGGCGGTGGCGATCGCGCGCACGACTGGCGACCGGCAGCTGCTCGGGGAGATGCTGAGGTGCCTGGCGGCGGCCGAGCCGTCGGCGGCGGAGAACCGCCGCCTGCGGGCGGAGGCGCTGGATTGCTTCCGCCAGTCCGGCGACGAGCTGTTCGCCGCCAACGAGCTGCACATGCTGTACGCGTTCGACATGGCAACCGGCGGCGTGACCGAGGCCGGGCTGCACCTCGAGGCGGCCATTTCGGCCGCCGAGAGCCTTGGCGATGAGATGTACCTGTACTACTTCCGCCAGGACCTGGCCATCCTGCTGCTGATCGAAGGCCGGCCTGAGGACGCGGTGCCGCTGGTGCGCCGCTGCCTCCAGGTAGCCAGGCGCAGCGGGATCCGGCTGGACGTATGCGAGGTGCTGTTCAGCGCGGCCTGCTGCGCCGCCTGGCAGGGCGACCTGCTGAAATCAGCCCGGCTGCACGGCGCCGCCGACGTCCGGATCGGCTACGCGCTGGCCGACGGCAGCATCACCTGGTCAGCCATCGAGGAAGAGCTGCGGAAGGCTGAGCAGGGCAAAGTCCGCGATGTCCTCGGGCAGGCCGAGTACGGGGACGCCTACCGGCAGGGTGCCAGCCTGTCGCGGCAGCAGGCCGTTGCGCTAGCCCTGCGCTGACCCTCGCGGGCCGCTGACCTGCGCCGTCCTGGCGAGCCTGCGGAATCCGTTGTCGTGAAGGGTGTGGCTAGAGTGGCCGTTGTTGACATGACGGTGAGTAGCGGTTTAAATACTTCGAGTTCACACGTAAGTGGTGGCGACGCGCTGACCCCCCGTAACCGCGACGCCTGACTTGTTCTGACTGAAGTGGGGCACCCCCCGGTCCCGCGCCCCTGACCCCTGCGCGGCTCGTTGAGTGCTGGGTCGGCGACCGTCGTCGCCTCACAAGGAGGCGACAGCTCTCATGCTAATGAGCGCGCACGCATCTGAAGATCATCTCGTCTACGAGCAGGAACTAGCAGGTCACCAGCGTGATCTGTATCCGGCGGCGCTCCGGATGACGCGGAACCCCAGCGATGCTGAGGATCTGGTCCAGGAGAGCATGGCCCGGGCATATGCCGGGATCCGGCACTTTACGCCAGGCACCAATTCGCGAGCCTGGCTGTTCCGGATCTTGTCGAACACCTTTGTCAGCGGCTATCGCAAGCGCCAGCGCGAGCCACAGCACGTGCTCAGCGCCGAGTTTGACTCTCTCGCGGCCGCCCCCGGCGCCGCGGACGAGGGCCCGGCGCGGGCTGCCCCCTCGGCTGAGGAGGCTGTGCTTGGCCAGTTCGCCTACTCCGACGTCCGGCAGGCCCTGAACGAGCTGCCGGAGTGCTTCCGGGCGACCGTGTACCTGGCGGACGTCGAGGGCTATCCCTACCGGGACGTCGCTGAGATGCTCGGCGTACCGATCGGGACCGTCATGTCCCGCCTGCACCGAGCCAGGGCCATGCTGCGAAAGCGACTATCGGCATACGCCTAGGCGATTCGGACCACGGATCCGGTCGAATTTCGGCCATAAATCAACCGGATCCGTGGCGCCCCTGTTGCTCAGGATGCCGACCGAGGCGGGCGCGCCGCCAGCGCGGGTGGCGCCCGCGAACCGCGTTTGGTCATGATCCCGAACGATTCGACAGCTTCCGCTGTGCTATTTACATATCTTGCGTCGCAAGACACCATGTGAGGCATGGCAGGAGATAGCGGCGGGCTTACCGAGCTGCGACGGGGTGTGCTGGGCCCGTGCGTGCTGGCTTTGCTTGAGCTCAGGCCGCGGTTCGGCCTGGAGCTCGTCCGTGATCTATCGGCGGCCGACGGCCTCCTGACCAGTGACGGCACCGTGTACCCGCTGCTGAACCGGCTGCGCGACGCGGGCCTGGTCACCAGTGAGTGGCGCGACAACGAGGGCGAGCGCGCCCGCCGCTACTACTCGATTACCCCGGCCGGCCACCAAAGCCTCAAGAGGTTCCGGACCGACTGGGCTCAGTTCGCGGCAACGGTCGCAAGCGTCCTCGACCCGCGCGACAGGGGAAAGCCATGAGCGGCACCGCGCTCGAACACCGGCTCGTTCGGGAGTACTTGACTCAGCTCGACGTCGCGATGGGCAGTCTGCCGTCCGCCAAGGCACGCGAACTGAGAAGCCAGATTGCCGGACACCTTGAGGACGCACTGCCGCCGGATGCAAGCGACGAGGACGTTGCGGCGGTGCTGCATCAGCTCGGCGGCCCGGCCGACCTGGCCAGGGAGGCGCAGGCAGGCGCGGCCTCCGGGGTTGGCGCGGCGGTTGCCGCGGCCGCGCGCCGCGGCTGGGTCCGAATCATCAGGTCCCGCCTGCGGACCAAGCTGATCGTGGTCCTGATCGCGCTTTTGCTTGCGACCGGGGCCACGTTCCTGAGCATCTTCCTGTCCGCGCAGCTGCCGAACTATGTTGGTGAATTCGCGTGGTGGTATCCGCAGGACTACAACCACGAGGTTGACTCCACTGCCGACGGCGCGCAGCAGACGACCGTGCTGATCCGGTCGGGCCAGTGGCAGGGATTCGGGATCGGCATCTACAACTCCAGCAACTTCACTGAGACCATCATCGGGCCGCCGGTCACGGAAGACGGGCGATGGGACAGCCCGAACGGCGGTACGCAGCCTCGGATCGAGGTCTCGGCTCCGGACCGAGCGATTGAACATGGCGGGTTCACCCGGAACGTGGCCTTCGAGTCCCTGCCCGTCTCGATCCCGCCGCATCAGTACCGGCTGCTACGCATCACCTGGATCACCGACGTTTGCATCCTGGGCGGCACGAAGTCGAACAACATGCTGAATGATGGCTACCAATCCATCGATTCGATCTACCTGCGGGTGCGCGTCGGCTGGTTCACGCGCACCGACGTCATCCCGCTCGACATGGCCGTGGCCCTCGCCGGCCCCAGCCACGGCGTCTACAACGGGCCCGGGCCCTATCACGGCACCTGCTACTGAGAGCCTGATCGGCATGGATCCGGCCCAGGCCCTCCGCGACGTCGCCTTCCAGCTGGAACTGGCGAGTGCCCCGACCTACCGGGTGCGCGCCTTCCGCCGGGCCGCCCAGGTGGTGCAGGAGATGCCGGCTCCAGAGCTTCAGCGGCGGCTCCGGGACTCGAGCCTGCAGGAACTCCCAGGCATCGGCCCGGCGACTGCCGAGGTCATCGTCCAGGCGGCGGCGGGACAGGAGCCGGCCTACCTCCGGCGGCTGCTGGACGAGGCGGACCAGCCGCCGCGGACGGCGATGCGCGCGGCCCTGCGCGGCGACTGCCACACGCACTCGGACTGGTCCGACGGCGGCAGCCCGGTGGCCGAGATGGCCGCGGCGGCCCGCGCGCTCGGCCATGAGTGGATCGCGCTGACTGATCACTCGCCCCGGCTCACGGTCGCGAACGGCCTGTCCGCAGACCGCCTCGAGCGCCAGCTTGACCTGGTCGATGAGCTGAATTCCGAGCTGGTCCCATTTCGCATCCTGACCGGGATCGAGGTCGACATCCTCGAGGACGGCGCGCTTGACCAGCGGGAAGACCTGCTCGGCCGGCTCGACGTCGTCGTCGCGAGCGTCCACTCCCAGCTGCGGATGCCGTCCGAGCCGATGACGCGCCGGATGCTGGCGGCGGTGGCGAACCCGCACGTGGACGTCCTCGGGCACTGCACCGGCCGGATGGTGACGGGCCGCCGCGACCGGCCCGAGTCGCAGTTCGACGCGCAGGCGGTGTTCGAAGCTTGTCGGGACCACGACGTGGCCGTCGAGATCAACTGCCGGCCCGAGCGGCAGGACCCGCCTGACCGGCTGCTGAGACTGGCTGCGGAGATCGGCTGTCAGTTCGCCATCGACACCGACGCGCACGCGCCGGGTCAGCTGGACTGGCTCGACAGCGGCTGCCTGCGGGCCGAGGAGGCGGGCATCCCGCCCGAGCGGGTCATCAATACCCGGCAAGCCGCCCACGTCGCCCGCTCGTGAGGTTGCGAGCGACCGACTTGGCTACTGATTCAGTCGCCGCATAGACTGCTGGCAACTTATTTCGTGCCAAGGGACGTGAATCATGACTGATACCGGCCTTTCGGCGACCGCTAGGACGCGGCACGGACGGCTCCGCGAGCAGGGCCGCTCCGACCGGGCTGACCTGATGGCGGTGCTGCGGGCCGGCTTCATCGCGCATCTGGGCGTGCCGACCGCCGAGGGCGTCATGGTGATCCCGACCGTGTATGGCTTCGACGACCAGCACGCCTACGTCCACGGGTCGGTGGCGAGCCGGAGCCTGGCCGCCGACATGCCCGAGGTCACCCTGACAGTCACGGTCGTCGACGGGCTGGTCCTGGCCAGGTCAGTGTTCGAGCACGCGGTGAACTACCGCAGCGCCATGATCTACGCCCGGCCGCGCGTGGTCGACGACCCGGCGGAGCTCCTCAGCTGCCTCCGGCTGGTCTCCGAGCACCTAGCCCCTGGCCAGTGGGACTACGTGCGGCAGCCGAGTCGTAAGGAGCTGGCCGCCACCCGGCTCATCGCCCTCTCCCTGGCCGAGGCCTCGGTGAAGGTCCGCACCGGGCCGCCGGACGACGGCGACGGCCCCGACGCTGAGCTCGGACTGTGGGCCGGGGAGCTGCCGCTCGACACTCGCTGGGGGAGCCCCGTGCCCGACCCGGCGCTGCCAGCTGGCACTCCGGTGCCCGCGCACATCTCTTCCAGGGCCGGGAACGGGGCCTATTTCCGTTAGTCCTGCCCGGCAGAACTCCCTATCCTTCGTGATGTGACCAGGCCCGAGCAGATCCCGACGGGCACAGTCACGTTGCTGTTCACTGATATCGAGGGTTCCACCCGGTTGTGGGACGCCGACCAGGCGGCGATGGCGATCGCGCTTCGGCGGCACGACGCGATCCTGCGCGCCGCGATCGAGAACGCTGCCGGTTACGTCTTCAAGACCGTCGGTGATGCGTTCTGCGCGGCCTTCGAGACGGCTCAGCTGGCCGCCGAAGCCGCCATCGCAGCGCAGCGGGAGCTCGGCGCGGCGGAGTGGTCCACCAGTCGGCCGATCCGGGTGCGCATGGGGCTGCACACCGGTGCGTGCGAGGAGCGCGACGGCGACTACTTCGGCCCGGTCGTCAACAGGACCGCGCGGCTCGAGGCGGTCGCGCACGGCGGGCAGATCCTGGTGTCAGGGGTCACGGCTGAGCTGCTGTCAGATGCGCTCCCGGCTGGGGTCACGCTGCGTGACCTCGGCATGCACCGGCTGAAGGATCTTGGGCGGCCCGAGCAGGTGTACCAGTTCGAGGCGAGCTTCCTGCCCGCGGCCTTCGCGCCGCTGGCCTCGCTGGACAATCCGGAGCTGCCGAACAACCTGCCGAGCGTCCTGAGCGCGTTCGTCGGGCGCGAGCGCGAACTCGCGGCCGTGCGTGACCTTGTCGGATCGGCACGCCTCGTCACCCTGACAGGGGCCGGCGGCAGCGGCAAGACCCGGCTGGCGCTGCAGGCGGCCGCTGAGCTAATTGGCGTCGCACCCGACGGGGTGTGGTTCGCCGATCTTGCGCCGCTGACCGAAGGCGACCAGGTGGCCCGCGCGGTGGCGGCCGTGCTCGGGCTGCCGGACGAGGGCAATCAAGCGGACGCAGTAACGGAGGCGCTGGCCGGGCAGGACAGCCTGATTGTGCTGGACAACTGCGAGCACCTGATCGACGCCGCCGCGGAGCTCTCCGACCAGGTAATCCGCCGCTGTGCCAAGGTCCGGTTGCTCGCTACATCGCGGGAGCCACTCGGAATCGACGGCGAACGGGTCTACCGCGTTCCGTCCCTGACGCTGCCCGCCAGCGACGCCGAGTCGGCCGGCGACCTGGCCGGCAGCGACGCGGTCCGGCTTTTCGTCGCGCGGGCCAGCGTGCACGAACCCATCGTGCTCGACCACGGGTCGGTGCCGCTCGTCGCGACCATCTGCCGGCGGCTCGACGGCATCCCGCTGGCCCTCGAACTGGCCGCCGCCCGGCTGTCGTCGATGTCGCTCGCCCAGGTGGCGGCGCGGCTCGACCAGCGGTTCCGGCTACTGACCGGGGGCAGCCGGAACGCGATGCCGCGCCAGCAGACCCTGCAGGCGACCGTGGACTGGTCCTTCGGCCTGCTGCCGGCGGCCGAGCGGGACGCGCTGACGCGGCTGTCGGTCTTCGCCGGCGGATTCGAGCTGGAGGCAGCCGAGGCGATCTGCGCAAGCCCCGAGGTCGACGTGCTGGATGTCATGGATCTCGTCGGCGCTCTGGTTGACAAGAGCCTGGTGGTCGCCGATCGCGGCACCGAGTCCGTGCGGTACCGGCTGCTGGAGACCATCCGGCAGTACAGCGCGCAGGAACTTGTGCGGGCGGCCGGTGACGCTGAGGCGATGCTGGTCCGGGACCGGCACGCCGAGTACTACCTGGCCCTGGCCGAGGCGATCGCGCCGCAGCTGACCGGGCCGCTGCAGGGCCGGTACCTGCGCCGGCTCGACAGCGAGTGGGCCAACCTGCGGGCCGCGTTCGCCCACCTGCGCGCCGACGATCGCAACGGCGACGTGCTGCGCCTCGGAGTCGCGGTCGGGCGGTTCGTACTGAGTCGGGGGCACGCGGAGGTCATCGACTATCTCAGCGACGCCGTGGCCAGCGCGGACCTTGATCATGCCGAGGTAGTGCCGCCCGATCTGCGGGCGCGGGCGCATCAGGCCGTGGCGCAGCTG
>Ga0210393_10005108_pt1 | contig 10351 bp, 9 predicted proteins | sample IncBWC27OmetaG_FD_160068 | JGI IMG/M metagenome (GOLD analysis project Ga0210393, IMG submission 160068) | Forest soil microbial communities from Barre Woods Harvard Forest LTER site, Petersham, Massachusetts, United States - Inc-BW-C-27-O ...
TGACGCATGTTGGGTTGGCAGACGACAAAGTTGAGCGTCACACGGCGGGGTGGACGACGATCACGGACATGCTTGCGGCGCGGGCCAAAGCGCGGGCATCGAAGTAAGTCGCGAGATGGCGAGATGGCGAGATGGCGAGATGGCGAGATGGCGAGATGGCGAGATGGCGAGATGGCGAGACGGACGAAAGCCCGGGCTTTCGTGTGTTAGCGAGTGACCACTGGCCGGTCGCACCGTATCCCGGCATCTGTGTCTCGATCCCTAGGGTCGTCTCGACCCCTAGGGGGTTGACCTGGCGGTCACGCGATTTGCCGCCCTCAGTAGTTGCCTACCGGCCGGACGCGTAGTCCCGGAGGCTTCGTTCAACCCCAACTTCGGATTCGGCTGGCGGAGTGCTTGCCGCCGTCAGCGGTCCCTCGTTCCGTGCATGACGAACCTACTGCTTTTCAACATCTGATTCAACGTGGAATGTCCACGAGGTGTGAAGTGACCACCCAGATCTCGTCGTGTCTGCTGGCGCTGGTTGCTGCCGAGACGTGCTTGAGAATGATCGTGACCCAATCGGGCGCACCTACGAATGGCAACTCCATTATGAAAAACGTGCGAGGATATCCGAGATGCCGTCCACAATATCCCGGATTGAACTTTTCCCGTGCAAGGGCCCCGATGACCATCGCAGCGTCATGAAACGATCGTCGCACGAATATATGGGACACAGTCTCCTGATCTATCATCACTGCGCGCTCAGTAGTGTCGATGCGAAGCAGTCGACACACGTCATCAGGCACTTCGGCGAGGATCTCCGCGTGGCGCACGCACGATCGATACCGCGTGCCGTCAGCCGATCGTCAGCTACTGACCGCTGGCAAAACGATGCCGCTGCAACGGCCAAAGCCGACGCGGTGAACGCCCGGGCGCTCGCAGAAAGCGCGCAGCACGATCTCGTCGCCATCCGCCAAGAACGAGCGGGACTCTCCGCTCGGCAGCGTGAGAGGCGCGGCGCCGCGCCGGGTCAGCTCTAGTAGGCAGCCCAACGAATCCGGCGTGGCGCCGGAGATCGTACCGCTGGCGAGGAGATCGCCTGGGCGCAGATTGCAGCCGTTGCTCGCGTGATGCGTGAGCATCTGGGCCGCGGTCCAGTAGAGATCGCGAAAGTTGCCGCGACTGAGGCGAAAGGGAGCGTGGCCCGACTCGCGCATGCGCGCAGTCGTCACATACACCTCGATCCACAGATCCAGCGTCTCGGCGCGCGACTCGAAATCAAGATCAAGATACAACAAAGGCGATGGGTCGCCCGCGGGCCGTGGGGATACAGGGACCCGAAATGGGGCGAGGGCGTCCAACGGTATGATCCACGGTGAGAGCGTCGTCGCGAAGCTCTTTCCGAGAAATGGTCCGAGTGGTTGATACTCCCATGACTGGATGTCGCGAGCCGACCAGTCGTTCACCAGGCAGAATCCGAAGATATGATCCTCGGCTTCGGCGATCGGGATCGGAACGCCGAGCGCGTTGCCCGGGCCGACGAAAAAGCCGATCTCGGCCTCGTAGTCGAGCGAGCGCGTCGGGCCGAAGACTGGGGCATCGGCGTCCGGCAACTTGCTCTGGCCGCGAGGGCGCCGAATGGGGGTGCCGCTGGGAACCAGCGATGACGCACGGCCGTGGTAGCCGATTGGCACGTGCTTGTAGTTCGGCAGGAGCGGGTTGTCTGGACGAAATAGGCGGCCGACGTTCGTCGCGTGGTGCACTGACGCGTAGAAATCCGTGTAGTCGCCGACTGCGGGGAGTGCGAGATCGGCCGAGGCCATCGGCGAGAGCAACTTCTCGGCGGCGCTTCGCGCGCGTCTTCCCTCGTCGGTGTCCGCCGACAGCAGCGCCGTCACTCGTGAGCGCAACGACCGCCAGGCCCTGGGGCCCTGTGACATCAGTGCGTGCAATGAAACGATAGGGCTCGTGAGAAGACCGACGGCGTGGGCGGCGCTGAGATCGAGAACCTGGTCCCCTATCGCCACGACAACGCGCCCGTCGGCGAGCACGCCGAATGGCAGATTACTAAGTGGGAAGTCCGTCTCCGGCGTCTCTGCAGATTCGACCCAAGACGGTCTCGGCACGTCAGACATTCAAATCAAGTGCAACGCGCGCAACTCGTCGACCGGCTCGTTGAACGAGCACGAACCGAACGAGAGCGAATAGTTCGCGCGCGCGGCCGTGATCGCCGGCGTCGTGATGCGCCGATTCCGCCAGGTGACCCCCCCGCCGTCGAACTGGAACGCCTCGGCCGCGGTCTCCTCCATCATCGCCACCGCGTCCGTCGCGGGGATGCCGGTTCGAACGAAAGCGGCCGTGCAGAACACGTTCAAGAATCCATGCATGACGGCCGTGGGACTATCGGGCGCATACGTCAACCGATACTCCCCGCGAACCGCGTGATGCAATCCGGCCGTCGCCTTGAACGCCACCGCCCCCCGCGCGCACGCGCGCAGAAATCGCACGACCTCGGCCACTCCGGGAACCGCATCCGCCACGATGCCACCGGTGCGAATCTTCGCCCGACCCCCAGCCCGCGAGATCTCGCCGATAAGTGGCGATGGGTCGGCGGCTGTTGGGATCTCGAATGTCAACGCGACATCCGGCGGCCGCTTGCTCGCGAACGCCGAGATCTCGCTGGCGGTCGAGGCCTTTGCCTCGATCACGTCGATCGAGGCTCGACCGGTGCCGCGACCCGGGCGATGCCGGCGATTGAAGTCCGCCACGCGCGACATGCTGGCCTCCAGGTCATCCGCCCCCGCCAGCACGCTCAGATGCCATCGCGGACCGCCGCGGCCCAAATGTGGCGCCGCGGCCTCCTCGAACTCCTCGAGTCGCGCGGCCGGCACGATGAACGTCCCGAGCATCCGCCGCTGCTCGTCGCCCGCATAGTTGGCGTAGTTCCGAACCGCGGTCGCCATGTCGAGCCCCGCCGGTGGGAACAAACCAGCGTAGTCGATGAGCCCCGACATGAGGCCGTCGATCGAAGCGAGAGCGGTTACGGGAGCCACGGGCGTAATATCGGCGTAAAAGCTGAATCCCGGTACGCCACCGTTACCGGTCTATCGTCAGCACGATCTTCCCAATGTGCTCCGCGGATTCGATCCGCCGGTGCGCCGCGACCGCGTCGGCCAGGGGGAACGTCGTATCGATGATCGGCCGCACACGCCCGGATTCCAGCAGCGGCCACACGTGCTGGTGCACGTCCCGCGCGAGCGCGCCCTTCTCCTCGACCGACCGCGGACGAAGGGTCGAACCCGTGAACGTCAGCCGCTTGGCCATGATCGGATGCAGGTCGAGATCAACGCGACTGCCCTGCAGAAACGAGATCTGCACGAGACGGCCACCGATCGCCAACGCCTGCATGTTGCGAGCGACGTATGGGCCGCCGACCATGTCGAGAATGACATCGACACCACGACCCCCCGTTCGCTGCATCACCTCGGCGACAAAGTCGGCGCGCGAATAATTAATCGCCGCCTCGGCGCCCAACGACTCCGCCGCCACACGCTTCTCGTCGGATCCGACCGTCGCGAACACCCGCGCGCCGGTCGCGGACGCGAGCTGAATAGCCGTCGTCCCGATGCCACTCGTGCCACCATGAACGAGACACGTCTCGCCCATGGCGAGGCGCCCGCGCTGAAACACGTTCGTCCAGACGGTGAAGAACGTCTCGGGGACCGCGGCCGCCTGGACCAGCGAGAGCCCGCGCGGCACCGGTAAACATTGTACAGCAGGCGCCACGCAATACTCGGCGTACCCTCCGCCGGCCACGAGCGCGCAGACGGCGTCGCCGACCTTCCATTGCCCAACGTGTCCGACGTCGCGCCCAACCTCGGCGACTCGACCGGCAACCTCGAGTCCCAGGATCGGCGACGCACCCGGGGGCGGCGGATACTTGCCTAGCCGCTGGAAGACATCCGGGCGATTGACGCCCGCCGCCGCGACCTCGATCAGGACGTCGGTGTCGCCGACCGCGGGAACGGGGCCAGTCGCGAGCTCCAGCACGTCCGGCGGCCCCGGCTCCGAGAACGCGATATAGTGCATCGAGTGCATGAGATTCAGACTTTGACGCCGGCGTTCTCCGCGGCAACGCGACCCAGCACCGCTTGATCGCGATTCTCGTAGCCGCGGGCCATCGCGCTCACGAAGGCATCGTGCACGAGACTCGCGACCGGCATCGGCACCCGCAACGACTCGGCCGCCGCGATCGCGAGACGCACATCCTTGAGCGCGAGCGGCACCGTGAATCCTGGGTTTTGGTCATTGGCCGAGACCAGCAAGTCGCCGTACGTGTGATAAGCCGGCGCGTTGAACAACGACGACGTCAAGAGATCCTTGAAAGCCGCGACATCCACGCCTGCCTTCCGGACCAGCGCAAACGCCTCGGCCAATGCCTCGATCGCCGCGAACAACATGAAGTTGCCGGAGAGCTTCACGAGATTCGCGTTGCTCGGGTCTGCGCCCATCCGATACGTCCGCTGACCGATGGCGTCGAAGAGCGGCTGCACGTACGCAAGAACATCGTCCGGGCCGCCGGCGACCACGAACAAGCGACCCGCGGCGGCGGCGTCCGGGCGGCCGAACACCGGCGCCGAGACGTAGCGTTGGCCGGCACGGGCGTGGGCCGCCATGAGCCGGCGGGCGAGCGAGACGCTGATCGTGCTCGCGGAGACGTGCACGGCATTGTTGCCCATCGCGGCGAGAATGCCATCGGCCGCGAATACCACATGTTCTACGGCCGGGTCGTCGGCCAGCATCGTGAACACGACCTCGGCGCCACGGGCTGCCGCCTCCGGCGTTTCGGCCAGGACGGCGCCTCGCTCGCGCAATTCTTCCCCGCGCTGGGCGGTCCGGTTATACACCGCGAGAGAGTGCCCCGCATCCACCAGGCGGCCGGCCATGCCCACGCCCATGCGGCCTAGGCCAACGAATCCTATGCGCATACGCTCAAACTAAGGTTCTGAGGGGCGCTTCGCGCCGGCTCGCTTCGCGTCGCCCGGTGACGACAAACTCGAATCACCCGTGACATTCGTGTGATCCGCCGCGACAATACTACCTGACATATATGCGATATGACCTATTGTGCATCGGCAGCGGCCCGGCCGGTCAGCGCGGCGCGGTGCAAGCCGCCAAGCTCGGCCGCCGCGCGATCATCATCGAACGCGGCGCCGTCGGCGGCGTCTGCACGGGCACCGGTACGATACCGAGCAAGACGTTTCGGGAAGCCATCCGCACCTTTATCGCGACCCAAGGCACGCCGCGCGCGTCGGCCCGGCCCTCGGCCACCGACCTCCTGGCCCGCGTCGGACAGGTCATCGACCGCGAAGAAAGCGTCATCACCAACCAGCTCGCCCGGAATGGCGTCGACATCGTACAGGGCAAAGCGTCGTTCGTCGATCCGCACACCGTCGTCGTGCAAGGCTCGAACGGTACGCAGCAGATCGAGGCCGAGCACGTGCTGATCGCGACCGGGACGACGCCCGCGCCGCCGCCGGGCGCCGCGAGCGACGGCGAGACGATTATGACCAGCGACGATATCGGCGGGATGAAACGCCTGCCGATGTCGCTCACCGTCGTCGGCGCCGGGGTCATCGGCGTCGAGTACGCCTCGATGTTCGCCGCACTCGGCGTCAACGTCACGCTCATCGATCGCCGCGACCGGCCGCTCGAGTTTCTGGATCACGAGATCGTCGACGAGTTGCTGCACCAGCTCCGCAAGGTCAACGTCCAATACCGGCCGAACGAAGGCGTCGATCGCATCGAGAAAGTCGATGGCGTCACGCCGAAGGTCGCCGTGATGACCGAGTCCGGCAAACGCATCGTCTCGGACATGGTCCTCTTCGCGGTCGGCCGCCTCGGCGCGACGTCGGACCTCGCGCTCGACAAGGCTGGCCTCGCGGCGGATGATCGCGGCCGCCTCGTCGTCGACCCCATGTTCCGCACGAGTGTGCCGCACATCTACGCCGCGGGCGACGTGATCGGGTATCCGAGCCTCGCCGCGACGTCGAGCGAGCAAGGGCGGCTCGCGGCATGCCACGCCCTCGGCGCCTCGGCGCGGCCTATGGCCGCGCACTTTCCCATCGGGATCTACGCGATTCCCGAGGTCAGCATGGTCGGGCAGCCCGAGCACGAGCTCACCAAGCTTAAGGTGCCGTACGAGGTTGGGGTTGCGCGCTACCGCGAGATTGCGCGGGGGCAGATCCTGGGCGACGACAGCGGGTATTTCAAAATGCTGTTCCATAGGGCCGATCGCCGGCTGCTCGGCGTGCACATCATGGGCACAAACGCCACGGAGCTGCTGCACATCGGGCAGGCCGTTCTCGGCCTAGGGGGCGGGCTCGATTATTTCCTCGAGACCGTCTTCAATTACCCCACGCTCGCCGAGTGCTACAAAGTGGCAGCGCTGAACGCCGCGAATAAGCTCGCGACCTAGTCGCCACCCGACGTTGCCTTCGTCCATATAACAATCACCGAGCAGTTCATCGGCGCGACCACCAGCGCGGGCGGCGCCTCGGCCGCGTCATAGACCTCGAGGCCGATGATATCCTCGGGTCGCACGACGTCGTCGATCGATCCGAGCGGGCGGTCATAAAACGGTGCATTGTCGACCATATACGCGACGCATCCGCGGTTCGAGGTCGACTTGCCGCGACCCTGCAGAATGACCTGTTGGCCGGACCGAGTCTCCCGTACGATGAGCCCCGGGATGGTCCGCGCGAGATCGGAGAGCCGCACCGCGCCGCGATTGTTCGCGTCATCTGCCGTCAGGAAGTGCCCGAAGCCGGCCTTTCGGCGGTGCTCGAACCCAACCCGCTCCAGCGCCGCTTCCCGCGCGGCGTCGACGTTGACCTTGCTGAGCGTCACGGCTGCCGAATGCAATGTCATGGCGAATTCCACGGGAGACTTGGACGACAGCATGAGCGCGGTGTCGGTCGCCGTGAACCCCACCTTTCTGACTTGGATCGTCTGAGATCCCGCGGGCAGGTCGCGCAATGCGAACCTCCCGCTGTCGCCAGTCGCGGTCTTGATGTGCGACCCAGCGAGTGCGACGTCCACGTGCGGGACGGGCGCGCCTTTCTCGTCGACGATACGGCCGACGACGACCGCGGTTCCCCGCTTGACCGTGTCTAGACGTACGGTCACGGTGGCCACCAACCACTTCGACACGTTAGCGGCCATATCGCCCGTTACGACCTGACCGCGCGTCGCATGCACGGTCCCGCTGCCGATCGTGGGCAATCCGCACAGGACGAACGCCCCGTCTTGTTTCGACTTCGCGTCCTCGATGAACGTCGCTAGGCCGACGATGGCAGGGTTTCTCGTCAGGTTTTTGAGAGGCTTCCAGGTCGCGGTGTAGCGAACCGTGGCGTCCGCGACAGGATCATCGCTGTCAGGCGTAAGCACGCGGCCAACCACGGCCCCCGGACCTTTCTGTCGTTCAGTCTCCGAGCAGTAGACCGCGACCACGGTCGGCGCGGAGGGCGTTGCCATGACGACCGACGTCACCTGACCGGCGCCCAAAGTGACGTTCTTGCTCCCCACCGAGATGTTCAGCGAGTCGAGCAACGGATGAAAGACGCCAAGCTCGTGATCGCCTGGGGGGATGCTGTCCATGCGGAATCGGCCGGTCGTGTCGACGGTTGCCTGGCGGTCGGTGCCGGAGACGACGACGATCGCCCCAACGAGCGGCCCCCCATGAATGCTGTCGACGACAACGCCGGCGAGCACGGCATAGGGCGATGCCGCCGCGGGCTGCTGCTGCGCTCCGAGTCGCGCCGCGAGGAGAAGTCCCAGAAGTCCCGGCACCCAGGCGCGTGACAGCGACACTAGCGGGTACCCACGTACGTGTCGGTCCAGACAGCGATCATCGAGCACCTGGGGTAACCCCTCGTCCTGACCCGGTCGAGCAGGTCTTTTGGGATGTGCCCGTACTGGTAGTACTCGATGCCCGCGATCCTGCCGGCTGGCGCGGCATCATTGATCTGGCCGCCGGTCGCGTTCATGAAATACTGGCTGGAGTTGGCCTCGTACCACAGGCCGTCGACGAGGTACCAGATGCACCGGGCCACCGCCGCGTGGGTCGGCACGAGCAACGGACCGCGCTGCGTCGACACTTCTATAAGATCCGGCATGAGCGGCTGCAGATCCGCGATGTAGCGTGCGTTGCGCTTCTGGATCGTGTCGGCGGTAATAAATACCCCACCCCCGGCTGCGCGGCGCTGCACGAACCCCACGGATACGAGTGTCGCATCGACGGACCGCGCCGGCGGCGCCGGAAGCGCGATCGCGACGACCGTGGGTTGCTGCGGCCCGAGAATCGTGAGAGCGACTCCCGTCTTCGGGAACCCGACCTTCTCGATGTCCAGTATCTGGGACCCGAGCGGCAGCTCACGCAACGCGAACGTCCCGCTGTCCGAGGTCTGCGTCCCTTGCGGTCCCCCGTGCAATGTCACGCGCGCCGCGGGGACAGGCGCGCCTTTGTCGTCGACGATGCGTCCCCTCACGACACCCGCGTGAATCGCCAGCGTGTCGTTCGGCGCCAACCGCAGCGTCACGACGGCGAGCGGGGCGCTCGACAGATCGACCGGCACGTCGCCAGTGCTGACACGACCTTTCGTCGCCCGAATGGTGCCGGAGGTGCCGCGCGGCACGCCGCAGACGACGAAATCTCCGCTCGGGCTCGCGGCCGCGTCTCGCGTGACCGTCGTGTGTTGGAGCCCGACGTTCACCCCAACCTCGATGGAGACGCCGGTGTAGTGCACGAGCGCCCCCGTAACCGGATCATCGCTCGTGAGCTGCAGCACGTGGCCGATGATCGCGTCGGTGCCGAGCTGGCGTTCGGCGTCCGAGCAGCGGCGCGCGATCCACGTCGCGGCCGATGGCGTGGCCAGAATCACGTCCAGCGTGGCGCCGGGCGCGAACGCGATCTTGTTCGTCTGGAGCGTCAGCCCCATCTCGTCGAGCAGTGGGTGCAGGACGGCCATCGTGTGATCGCCGGCCGGGATGCTATCGATCCGGAATCGGCCCGACGAGTCGGAGACGCCCTGAACTTCGGCGCCTGAAACGACAATGGTCGCGCCAACCAGCGCTCGGCCGTGCACACTGTCGACGACGACGCCGACAGCGGTGGCCAGTTGCGCGTGCATCGCGCTCGCGCACAGGAGGGATGCCGCAAGCAGACGGAACATTGCGGCGCGAATATAGCACACGCGTTACGGGCGTGTTAGGAATGGCGAGAACGATGGCAACGCGTCCGATGCGCTGCTCGATGGTTCGAGCACGAACACTGGTCGGTTCCGACATGTCGCGAGCAGCAGCGAGTCCCGAGTGCCCAGATCACGTGCGTACACATTGCCATCATCGAGAATCGATTCGGGCGCGAGGGGTGTGACGCCACGCGCGGAGAGTGTCATCTGGCGCGTACACCACTCCGGATACGGGTAGCCGGCTTGTATCGCGATATTGGCGCCCGGACCGGCGGCAACTCTGTGCACGAGCGCCGAGTCGCGCAATAATGGCAGGAGTGCCTGCTCGGCGCGCGGATCGGGTGCACTGTGCGTATCAGGCGCAGACTCGAGCGCCGTGATCGCGCTATCGAGTCGGCAGGCGTCGGTCGCCAGCACTATGCGGTCGACAGAGGCCGGCGGCACGCCGAGGGCCCACATGCGGGCGACGAGCTTCGCCTCCCAGCCTTCGCGCACGAACACCAGCGCATCGTGCACCCCGGCGCGTCGCGCGACATCGGGCTGTGCCCACCGCTCGGTGGCGAAGCTCGACGCCCACTGCGCGGCGCGCGCCGGAATCCCAACCGTGGCCGCGATGACAAAGCTCGTGACGAGTCCGGCCACCATCGCGCGCGAGGTGGCGAGCGTCGGGAATCGGGCGGTCCATAGCGCGAACATTGGCGCGAGCGCAAAGAAGAAGCGCGGCCCGAGGAAAAATCCCTCATGCCAGTAGGCGGCGTAGATCAGCGTCAGCAGCGCGGCCGACGCGAGCAGGTACCGATCCGGCGCGTCGATCCGACGCACCCACGCGAGAGCGGCGATCGCGGGGAGCAGCGACGGAACCGGCGTCTCGAAGAGATACCTATTGAGCTGGAGGAAATAGGTCGAGACGAAGCGCAGGCCCTCGCCCGGCGTGTGCAGGTGGCCGAGTGGCGACTCGTGAAAACCCAACTCATGACCCTTACCCCAGAAGACCTCGTAGCCGAACAGCAGCGGGCCGCCCGTCGTGTTCGCGTTCACGAGCATCATGAGGCCGATCGGGATCGCGACGCCGGCGGCCGCGGCGAGCGCGTTCGGCCAGCGACGCAACGACCAGATCC
>Ga0210393_10005109_pt1 | contig 10351 bp, 8 predicted proteins | sample IncBWC27OmetaG_FD_160068 | JGI IMG/M metagenome (GOLD analysis project Ga0210393, IMG submission 160068) | Forest soil microbial communities from Barre Woods Harvard Forest LTER site, Petersham, Massachusetts, United States - Inc-BW-C-27-O ...
GACCTTGCGTTCGGCAGACCAAACATTTTCACCGCAGTGCTGTTGGCATCGACGAAGCGCGCGCCCTCGAGAAGAAACACGCTGAATTGGGCATTGTTGAACAGGGTTCGATAGTGATGCTCGCGGCGACGCAGGGTATACACGTAATGATTCAAGATGGCCGTCATGATCAGCATCAAAGCGGTGAATGCCGCGGTGGCCCCGATGCTCATCTGACGCCGCTCGCGCCAGGGGGCGAGCGCCGCATCGCGCGACTGGCCCGCGACGATATACACCGGATAGCCGTTCAATAGATCATAGGCGTAGATCATGTCCTTCTTCACCAACGATCCGTAGCCTTCGATGACTCCGGCGTTGCCCCCGGCGATGGCGCGCCGAAAGGCTTCGGTCGAGGCGACATTGTCGCCGGCAGAAACATCGCGCCCTCCCACTTTCGGTATACGCACAAGAATGGTGCCGTCGGCCGAGATGATTCCCATCATCAATATTTGCTCGCGAAACTGTCTATACAGCTCGTCAAACCCGTCGAAGCTGAATAGGCCGCCTGCCCACGCAGTCGAGCCATCAGCCAAGGCAACTCGCTGCGCAATCGGAATGACCAATGCGCCGGGCCGCTCCGGATCGGCCATGGGTTTGCCCACCCACGAATTGCTCGAGCCCGATTGGGTTGTGGTCAGCCAGTCCGGCGTCCAGCTGTCGGATGCCTTCTCGCGGTTTGCCAGAACAAAGCGTCCGTTGTCGGCGAGAAAGAGAAAGCGAACATAGTCGCCGCCGGTCAGTTGCTTTTGCAGGGTGGCGGAAAGTTCGGCGCTGCTGGCGCGAACAATTCCACCCAGCGACTGCAGCTCATTGGCACCGGCAACGGCGGCGCCCACGCCATCGTTGAGCATCGCCAGCATGGCGCTTCGCAACGTCGCGCCGACGCCGCGCAGGGTATTGCGCTCTGCTTCCAGCGTCTGCACATAGTCGGTGTGAATGCGCGAGGCGGCGTATGCCCAGCCGATCGCGATCGCAAACATCGCGTAGGCCAGCAGAGCCCAATTGAGCGCCGGCGGAAAAAGGAGGCGTAACGGACCCGAGCTCGCACGAGGCAGCGATAGCGCATCCCCCGATTTCTTGAGTGGCACCGATACGCTCCTAAGCGTGTATGGCCGACCCTTCTCGGTTATTTCGCAGTTTCCCCCAAATCCAGAGTCGCGTACAGTTCCGGGATGCCAATCGGTGCCCAAGACCATCTCGAGGGGCTGTATGGCCGGCAACGATTGTTGTCGGAAGAAGCCACGCACCTCGAATGCGAGCGGGACCTTCCCGGCCAGACTTCCGATCGCCGCTATATTCTCGAACTCGAGATTGTGGCCTTACGCGAGGAGGCGAGTCGGATCAGTGCTCGAATTGCCGATGTCCTCGAGCGGGACCTGCAGCGGTAGGGGCGGTGGCCCGATGCTTTGATTGTTATAATTGCGCGAGAGGATGGTACTGGGCGACCTAAATGCATATTGCAGGGGGGTCTTAAGATGCGTTCCGGATTGATTGTCATCGGCGCCCTCGCGGCTGTGCTGGGCGCCAACCAGGTAAAGAGCGCGACGCCGGATAGCTGCCACGCCCGCTTGCTGCTAAAGCTTAGCCTCGATGTCCCCAATCCACGTGCTCAGAGTTTCCTGAGCGCGCTGACCTCCAGCCCGTTGTACGAAATCATTTGGATCAAGGGACACGACTCGACCGCCACGGTTGAGCTGAGGGGACCTGCAACCGACTTTCATTGCCAGGAAGAGATCAAGCGCATGCGCAGAGACTCGCAGATTGAGGAGCTCAAGGTCCTCGGACCGGGCTAGAGAAAACCCACGAATACCTTGCGCTGTTCGTCCCATAAGCGAAAAGTGAGGAATTTCAGACTCGCAATCAGTGTGACCGGCTTGATCGTGTTGAAGAAGGGATCCGCCTCGTGACATTTCTGAAGATGGTAGTTCGGTATGCGGGGACTCAAATGATGTATATGGTGAAATCCAATGTTGCCGGTGAACCATTGGAGAATTCGCGGCAGCTTATAGAATGAACTGCCTTGCAGGGCGGCGGCCGTGTAATTCCAATCCGCGGAGCGTGCCCAAAAAGCACCCTCGAATTGATGTTGCACGTAGAAAAGCCATAGACCCAGGGCGCCGGCGACGCCGGATACCGTCAGCTGGATCAACAAAAACGCCTTCAGGCCAATCATCACGCTCATTGCGAGCGTGATTCCCAACAACGCCCAATTCGTGGCTCGAACCGACCGACGCTCCCGGCGGGGTGCCGCAGACGCCGCAAAACGATGGTCTACGACGAAGACATAGAGCGGTGCTATCACAAAAAGCACGATGGGGTTGCGCGCGAGGCGATAAGCCAGCCGCCGCCAGAGCGTGCTGCGCAGATATTCCTGTACGGTGAGCGTCCAGATATCACCGGAGCCGCGTCGATCCAGATCGCCCGCGGTTCCGTGGTGTAAGGCGTGTTGCCAGCGCCAGTGCCGGTAGGGCGTCAACAGCAACAAACCCACGAGCGCACCGGTCGCGTTGTTGGCGCGTTTGGATTTAAAGAACGATGCGTGGCCGCAGTCGTGAAAAATAATGAAAATGCGGACCAGAAAGCCCGCGGCAAGAATTGCAATCGGAAGCATCAACCAATAGGAAATGATGAGCGCGCGCTCCATGGCGAACCAAAGCAACGCATAAGGAACAAACGAGTTGATCAGCTGCCACCGCGCTCTCCACAGAGAGGCTGACTCAAACCTCGCCACGTTTTCCTTCGAGAGCTCCGCTGTCGCGGTGCGGGGAAAAGGGTCTATTTGGCGAACGTTGTCCATGCGACTCATGCGGCAAGCGGGAGCCAATAAATCTGCACGCCGGGTCATTTTCAGTCTGTACGCCAGCGCACATTGCCGCGACGAAAATCGGCTTCCGCGAAACACGCTTCTCGCCGCCACACTCCGCCACAGTTGCCCCACCGCTTCGCCATAAAGCATTGCGAAACTGTTCCGGTCGAGCCGGCGCGGCCTAAGCAACGGGAGGATGGCAAAAATGTCTGGGCGCTTGGATGCCTTTTTCGAGTTCATGCGACGCGGGATCATTGAGCCGCTGGGCCGGCTCGGGGGTTGGATGGCCGCTGCCCTCCGCCATCTTGGCGCGGGCCTCTGGCGCTTTCGTAGGCGGGTGTTGACCGTCGCCGTCTTAGGTTTGATCGTTTTGGGCCTTTGCACCCATCCGCCATTTGATTCCGTACGGCGCGGCGAGGTCTTGGTGCGTAGCGACGCGCTCGAGGGATCAGTGAACGTCTACACCGCGGGCACGATTCTGGTGCTGCCCGGAATCCACCAGGTGCGGCGCTACTCGATTCGCGATCAGGTGTATCGACCGAGCGAAAGCGCCAGCGCGACGGGTGCAGCGCCGTTCCAGTCGATCGAGGGACTGTCGATCGGCGTCGATCTCGCGGTTCGCTGGACCGTGGACCGTGCCCGCCTCGCCCAAACATCCAAGGAATTTCCGGACGACATCAGCGGCGAGTTGGTTGCGCCCGCGGTTCAGGGAATTGTCTATCCCACATTTGCGCGCTACTCGGTGCGGGAGATTTTTTCGCAGCGGCGCACGGAGATTCGCGACGAGCTGATGGCGGCGCTGACGCCAAAATTCACCGCGATGGGACTGGTGTTGCGCGAAGTCGAGATGGGAAAGGTCGATCTGCCGCCCGATTATCGCGCCGGCATGGAGAAGTTGCTCTCCGAGGAACTCGAGACGGAAAAAATCCACTACACCTTGCAACTCAAGGAGGCGCAGGTCAAACAACAGCAGCTCGAGGCCGAAGCCGACAAGGTGCGGCGGCAGACGGCCGCGGAAGCCGCCGGGCAAGAGCAGGTGATCGCCGCGCGCGCGCAGGAGGAGACCATGAAGCACATCCTGCCCTTCAAGCAGAAGCAGATCGAGCAACGACAACTCGAGGCTGAAGCCGATAAAGTCGCGCGAATTCGCACAGCGGAGGGCGCCGCCGAGGCGCGCCGCATCGAGGCCAAGGGTGAAGCCGATTCGCGCCAAAAACTCGCGGACGCGGAGGCCTATCGGCTCGATCTGGTGGGCAAAGCGAACGCCGGCCAGATGGAACGCGAGGGCGTATTGGTGGCACGCTATCCGCTGTTGATTCAGAAGACGCTGGCGGACAAGCTGTCCGACAAGATCCAGGTCATCATCGCGCCGCTCCCCGCCGCGGGCAAATTTATGGGCTCGAGCCTGCTCGGCGACCTCGGCGCGGCGAGTCCAGTTGACGACGCGGCCGTTGCGACTGCCAAGCCGGCAGGTGCCCGGTGATGCTCGCCCTCGCAGCGACGCTCGCCATCGTGGTCCAGGACCACGCCGCATTGCGCGCCGCGCCCCGCTCGAACGCCACCGAGCTCACCCGGCTTTGGCAGGGAGATGTGCTCGAGGTGCGCGGCGAACAGGCCGGATACCTGAAGGTCTACAACTATCGGCGCGAGCGGGGCGGGTACTTGCGCGGCGACGCGGCCCGGCCGGTTGAACTCTCCGAGACTGCCGCCGCCGAACTGCTCGCCGTGCTGCGCTTCTTGCGCGAGACCCCAGGATCCGAGGCGCTCGGGATCAGCTACGCCGCGGCGTATCTCAAGGCCGCGCCGTCGCGCGCCATCACGGCCGAGCCCTTCGATGCCATCGCACAAATGGCCGAACGGCTCGCGGACCAAGCCTCCGGCAGCACCGACCATGCCGCCGATTTTGCCTCCCACTTGGAAGTCGTGGAGCAGTTCGGCGTTCGCATGCGCAGTTTCGAGCGCAACGGTCGGATGCGAGTTTGCTACGACGGCGAATTATTTCACCGCGTTCTGATGCTCCCGGCGGCGCAGCCGCAGGCGCGCGCGCGTGCAGTTCTCGGCCTCACACGGCCCGAATGCATCGATCCGGATTTAAGTCCTGTTGCGCGCGCGTCCGTCGACCTCGAACGCTCCTTACTGCTGGAGCAGATCAAGGACACGGAAGTGGACGCGATGACGCGCAGCCGCCTGCATGCACGGCGCGCCGGCGTCTGGGCGTCGCTCGCCTATGCCCACGACCGCCGCGGCGAACCCGCCGTCGCCGCGGCGGAGCGTGCACTGGCGGAGCTTCTCGCGGTGCATCCCGATGAGCTGGGTGAGGACCGGCGGCAGGAGTATTCGGACGCAGTACTGCGCGTGGGCGCCATCCGCTGGGCCGGCGCGGCGCCCGCGCCGCAGGGCGGACCCCTGGCCTTGCGCGCGGCACCGGGGAGTCCCGGCCAGACGTGTATTGCGCTCGAGGATGCGCGTCGGCCGCGCACCGCCGCCACCATCCAGCGCTGTACCTACGGCGTGGTGAGAATGGCCTCGATACACGCCATCCCTGAAGCCCCCGCGTTGGTGCTCGCCGTGCAGCCGCTCGAGGGCTGGCGCGAGCTTTGGGTATTTCATGAAGGGCAGGCAGGTTGGATGATCGATGTGATCCCGCCGGGGATCGATGATCCCGAACAGGGCTATGTCGAATTCGCGGGCTACGCGCCGGGCACCCGGCGCCTGCTCATCGCGCGAGAAGTAAAGGATCGCGGACGATTTCGGCGCAGCTTCGAGGAGCTGCGGCTCGATGACCTTGCCTTGGTGCGGCAGGCCAGCAGCCCGGAGCTTTTGCGGGATTTCGGCCGATGGCAGGACCTCGGGTGGCGTCGGGATACGCTGGCGTTGCGTTAGCGTCCGCGCTAGCGCCGAGATGGTATATTACTCGACGTAATAGGCGAATTAAGACTATATTTAACTATAAATCGTCATTTTAGGCGAATATGAATATTTAATGTCAATGTCATTATTCGTCCTAATAGGCGAATAGTAACCGTTTATATGATAAACTCGCCCATATGGACGAATTATGAAAATCATATCTGAGCTGACCGATGCGGCGGTTCTGCATGAAATCGGCGACCGCCTGGAGCGCCGGCGAATCGACGCGGGACTGACGCAAGCCCAGCTGGCCGGGGAGGCCGGCATCTCCAAGCGCACCGTGGAGCGATTCGATGCCGGGCACAGCACCGACTTTGTCATGCTAGTGCGTGCGTTGCGGGTTCTGAAGCTCTTCGCGGCGCTGGATCAGCTGGTCTCCGACTCGCCGCCAAGCCCTCTGATGCTCCTCAAGACCCGAGGCCGCACGCGCAAGCGCGTCGGACATTCGCGGCGCCTGCCCGACGGCACCGCGGCCCCCAAAGCGGCCGCGCCTTGGAAGTGGCGGGAATAGGGAATGGCCACCGTGGCGGAAGTGCGGCTATGGGGCCGAATGATCGGAGCGGTCTCCATGGAGGAGGGCGCCCGGATTGCTGCTTTTCAGTATGACCCCGCGTTTCTCGACAGCGGCATTGAGCTCTCGCCGATTACCATGCCCTTGTCGCGACGGATTTATCAGTTTCCTTCCCTGGCGGAGCTGTCCTTCCACGGCCTGCCGGGTCTGCTCGCCGATTCACTGCCCGATAAATTCGGCAACGCATTGATCGACGCGTGGCTCGCCACTCAGGGTAGGCGGCCGGAGAGCTTCAACGCAGTTGAGCGCCTTTGCTACATCGGCGTTCGCGGCATGGGTGCCTTGGAGTTCGCGCCCGCGAAGGGGCCGCCGCTGCAACGGTCGGCCAAAGTACAACTCGATGAGCTGGTCAAGCTCGCTTCCCAGGTGCTCACGCATCGCGCCTCGCTGCAAGTGTCCTTTGCTCCAGGCCGGCGGCACGACGGACTGCAGGAAATGCTGCGCGTCGGCACGTCCGCCGGCGGTGCGCGGGCGAAAGCCATCGTCGCGTGGAATCGAAACACGAACGAAGTGCGCTCAGGGCAAGTGAAGGCGCCGGCCGGCTTCGACTACTGGCTGCTCAAGTTCGACGGGGTGAGCGCCAACAAGGACAAGGAACTCGAGGATCCCAAAGGCTATACGGTCATCGAGTATGCGTACGCGCTCATGGCGGCCGATGCCGGTATCGAGATGTCAGAATGTACTCTGCTGGAAGAGGGCGGCCGGCGCCATTTCATGACGCGGCGCTTCGATCGTCTAAGTGATGGCGGCAAACTGCACATGCAGTCCCTGGCTGCGCTCGCGCACTTCGATTTCAACGCCGCAGGCGCCTACTCTTACGAGCAGGCCTTCGGCGTGATCAGGCGCCTGGAGCTTCCCATGGCCGCGCGCGAACAACAGTTTCGTCGGATGCTGTTCAATGTTGTCGCCCGCAACCAGGACGATCATGTCAAGAATATCGCCTTCCTAATGGACAAGGCGGGGGCCTGGTCGCTTTCGCCAGCATTCGATGTGACCTACGCGTACAACCCGACCGGCCTGTGGACCTGCCATCAGCAAATGACGATCAACGGGAGGAATGACGACTTCACCCGGGACGATTTCAAGGCGGTTGCACTAGTGGCGGGGCTCAAGCGCGGACGCTCCGAAGCCATCCTCACCGAAGTGATGGAGACGGTTAAAGCCTGGCCGCGCTACGCCAAGACGGCGGGTGTGCCCGGGTCGCAGCGTGAGCAGATCACGCGAGCATTGAGGTTGAAATTCGATCGCCGCGGCATCCTCACGTCGCAGACCTAAGGCCTTGGAGCGCTACTTGGGCAGCGGCATCGAATGCGCGCGATCGCCCGCGCGCTCGCCGTACATCGAGCGCCTACACCGCGCGTCGGTCAGAGTCCTACAGCAAGTAATCCCGGCCAAGATTCAAGATCGCGCGATGACCGCGCTGCGAAACAAACGCCAAAAAATGCTCAATTTTTGATCAACTTTGGTGGAACATTTTTAATTCCTCGGCGGTCCCACGTTTGCTGTGACATCGCGTTAAATACATGGGAGGGGCAGAGCGCAACTCGCCTGGATCTATGACAACGCAAATCCCCTTTAGCGGTTTTTGGCCGCGCCGAATTCCCCGCACATTCTTGATCCTGCTGCTTTGCGCAACGCCGTTGACGGCGTTTACGCAAGCACCGACCCCAACATCGCCCAGTTCAGCCGCCGTGCCGACGATCGCGGAGAATCTCTCCGTTACACCGAAGTTCGGCCAGACGCAGCAGCAGCTGGCCGCGGATCGCGCCGAATGCAGTCAGTGGTCGCGCGGTCAGACGGGCTTCGACCCGGGGCAAATTGGCGGCGGAGTGGCGCGGTCCGACTACACTGCGCGCCGTCAGCAGTATGGGCGCGCCCTGGCGGCCTGTCTCGAGGGACACGGCTATAACGTGCGCTTTGCCATGCCGGTCGTTGCGCCGCCGATCAATCCGCCACCCCCGCCGCCGGCGGCCGTTGCGCGGCCCGTCCTCGCTCACTCTGTACCACCGAGCCCGGAGTTGAAATATCACCCCTTCGCTTTCCAGATCGACGGCGGTTACACCGTGACGACTGGCGCCACGAGCAATGAGATCGATGGCGGCGCCAACGGCGGACTTGGCCTGAGCTGGTTTCCAACCTCGGCGCTGCCGGTCGGAATTCGAGTCGACGGCAGCTACAGCTGGTTTCAAGCCAAGGATCAGTTGCTCAATGCGGGAAACTTTTCCTACGGACACCAGGATATCTATGGAGGCGATGCGGATCTGCAGCTGAATCTCGCGCACCGCTCATCGGCGCGGCAATTTTACCTGTTCGGCGGAGCGGGCTGGTATCGCGAACAAACCGTGTTGCGGCAAGTCTCGATCGTCAGCGGCACCGTGTGCGGCTTCTATTATTGTCGACCGGGGTTTTTCCCCGCCGTAACGGCCGAGCAGCGCACGACCAGTGACTGGAACCATGCGTGGAACGCCGGGGTGGGATTCGAAACGGCGATCGCCGATAAAGCATCGTTCTTCATCGAGGCACGCTATTTACGTATTTTGCCCAACAGCAACCAGACCAAGTTCGTGCCCATCACGCTGGGCTTTCGCTTTTAACCAACCGAGATAGTCCCATGGCAATCATTGCCTGCAAAGAGTGCGCTCGAGAGGTCTCCGACAAGGCCACGGCTTGTCCTCACTGCGGTGTAACGATCGCCGGAGCGGCCCGGCAATCGAGACGCCGCGCCAGACGCTGGGTATATGGAATATTGATTGTCGGCCTGCTGGCGTGGGGCGGTCTGACGACGCTCTGGCTGACGGGGATAACTCCGGTGCCAAAACCGCTGGCGGGTTTCATCGGAACGAGAAGCACGCCGTTCCGCTCGATCAAAGTCCCCGCAAGCGCGGTCGCGCCGGCTCTCCCTGCCGCGACCACTCAATCCGTGGCTGAACTCGAACCGGTAAACGGCGCCGTCTATCGCACCAGTGTCGAACAGCTCTACCAAGATTACGATGCGAATGAAGTGGCCATCCAAAGTAAAATCGGCGGCAGCCCAATTCGCATCAGCGGCAGCGTGGCGCAGATCAACGAGGACCCTTCCGGTCACCCGGTGGTGACGCTACATACCAGCGGCGGCGACAACGCCGAGATGCTTTTGACCGATGACCAGAGGTCCGCCGCAGCGCAACTGTCCAAGGAAGATGCGGTCGAGATCCAATGCAATAAGATTCAACGCATCGCGGCAAGACTGCGCGGCCGCGGCTGTGGCGTGATGCTGGTTGACGCGGGGGGCAAATTCGCCTATCTCGCCGTTTCACTGGCGGCCAAGAGCGGCAATGCGCCCCTTTATATCGTGGGCCCCATGCCGCGGCAGACCTGCCTCGCGAGCAGTGATTCCATCGCTGCGCAACTAACCTCGAATTCCACCAGCGAGCACATTCTCTCCAAGTCATGCGCCGCGACTGTGCGCGAAAGCGTTTCGATCGAAGGCTGCCACCTCAACTCAAGCATGACCGCGATACCGGATCTGCCGACCGCTCATCTGTGGAAATACGATTGCGTCGCGCCGGGTGCTGAAACACGCGTGATTGCGGAGGCGGCAAACTCAAAGGGCAGTCAGAAAAAGCGCACGGCCGCGATGGCAATTTTGCAAACCCCCGTTTCGCAACCTGCTTCGGTGTCGCAGGTCGCCTCGCTATCGCAACCCGTGGAAGCCGCGGCTGCGGCATCGGATTCGGAGACGCCGGCGCCGAAAGCGCACTCCAAAGAGGCCGCTTCCAGCGGCGCGGCGGTCGACGTCCCTGCACCGGCGCCGATAATTACGGGCCCAACACCCTTGATCAACACGGCCGCGATTAGCACGGCCGCCATCAACACGCCTGCCATCAACACGGCCGCCAACAACGCGCCCGCCATCAATTCGCCCGCCATCAACGCTGACAGTGATAGGGGCAGCACGCAGCCGCAGCCGCAGCCGCAGCCGCCGGCTGCAGTGGCCGTTCCGGTTTCAACCTCGACGGCTCCGACTCCGCCCGCAGCCGCACCCG
>Ga0210393_10005110_pt1 | contig 10350 bp, 9 predicted proteins | sample IncBWC27OmetaG_FD_160068 | JGI IMG/M metagenome (GOLD analysis project Ga0210393, IMG submission 160068) | Forest soil microbial communities from Barre Woods Harvard Forest LTER site, Petersham, Massachusetts, United States - Inc-BW-C-27-O ...
CCATGCGGGATTCGCGTACACCCAGAAACAGATGTCAGAGTTTGGTGATGCACATGGCTGGGTAGCGCGTTACATCGGTGATTGGAACCATCCGCGCCAACAAAGGATGCTGGAGTACTGCATCAAGTCCTAGTCGACAAGACAAAGGTCACTTTCTAAATAGATCGTCCAGGGCGGACTTGGACTTCGCCAGCTCCGCCTCGTTCTTCGCCACATAGGCGCCGGCCTTGGGCTTGAAGTGATCGCAGAAATTCGCCTCGTCTTTCTTCCGGACCTCCTCCGCCGTCGGTTCCTTGCAGTGCTTGGCATACGAGGTGTCGTACTCGACACACATCTTGCACACGTGCAACTCCGCATTGCAGGCCTTGCACACATCGAGGCGGCGCAGAGGCAGGCTGAGCGCGGAAAGAGAGGCGCCGCAGCGCCAACAGACCAGGGAGTGGGACATGGCTACGGCTACCCGTCGGTTGTGTACGATTCATTGAGCACGGCCGATGGTCGCATGCGGGATACCGCAAAACAATACGGTCGGCACAGACCTCGCCGATTCACTTGCCCGGGCTAAGGTGTCGCCTCTCGCTCGCATACTGCAATTCGCCCGCTGAGAAATCGCCGCTCCATGGGATTGCGCGCGACCGCAAACGCGGCACTGAAGTGCCGGCGTGCGGTTTCCCGTTTTCCGCAGCGAAGTTGGAGTTCCCCCAATGCGGCGAAATAAAAGGGATACGCGACAAGGCGATCCCGATCGCCAATTGACTGGATCTCTTCGAGTCCGCGTTCCGGGCCCTCATTCTGCGCGATCGCGATCGCGCGATTCAGCGCGACGATGGGGGACGGTTTCAACGTCATCAAGGTATCGTAAAGGGAAACGATGAGTTTCCAGTCGGTTTCCTCCGCGCGGGCGGCCTGGGCGTGCGCGGCCGCGATTCCCGCCTCTACGTGGTATTCAGTCAGTTCGGAACCCACTGCCGAAAATTCGAGGAATCCCAAGCCTTCGCTCACCAGTTGCCGATCCCACTGCGACCGATCTTGATCGAACAACGCGTGTAGATCTCCGGACGAGTCGATGCGTGCCGGCAATCTCGCTGCGTTGAGGCACATCAGCGCAAGGAGCGCGCGGGTTGCGGGCGCCTTTCCGAGCGGATGGTCCAGCAGTATCGAAGCGAGACGCATCGCTTCGTGACACAGTTCAGCGCGCACTGCGGCCTCGGGCGATGCTCCGTGATAGCCTTCATTGAACAACAGATAGAGTGTGCGCAGGACCACCGGAAAGCGGGTCGAGAATTCGGCGGCCGAGGTCACATCGAATAGCCGCTTGGATCCGGCCAGTATTTTCTTTGCGCGCGTGATTCGTTTTTGCATTGCGGCGTGCGTGTTGACGAAAGCGCCTGCGACTTCATCGACGCTGAAACCGCAGAGGATGTGAAGAATCAGTGCGACCTGCGCCTCTTCAGGCAATCGTGGGTGGCAACAAGAGAACATCATCCGAAGTTGATCGTCCTTGATGGCGTTCGCCGCAAACAGGTCCTCCATTACCGGCGCGAGTGTCCACTCGCTTTCGAGCAGCCTGCCAAGCTCGGGAGCGAACGAGCGTGCGGTGCGCTCGCGTCGCAGGGCATCGAGTGCACGGTTCTTCGCCGTCGCCATGAGCCACGCCGAAGGATTCTCCGGCATGCCGCGAAAACTCCAAACTTCCAGTGCACGGCAGAAAGCGTCTTGCACCACGTCTTCCGCGAGCGCGAGATTGTGGACGCCGAAGATGCGCGTCAACGTTGCCACCATTCGTCCCGCTTCGCGACGGAAAAGATGATCGCTGGAATCCACTAGATATTCATGATCATGATGGGCCGGACTTCCAGGACTGCGGTTTCGGCCTCGAAGATCGGACAGCCCTTGGAAAGCTCGACGGCTTGCTCGAGGTCGCGTGCTTCGATCAACGTGTAGCCGCCGACGAGGTCTTTGGACTCGGCAAACGGGCCGTCTATCACCGTCTTCTGTTTACCTTTCACTCGTTTGCCGGTCCGTTCGAGAGGGTGACCTTGGTCCTTCATATGACCTTTTGCGGCGAGGTCTTTCATCCAGGCCGTCCATTTCTGCATTCGCTGTTGCAGTTGCTCCGGGGATCCGCCCCGATCCGCTCCGCGATATAGGAATAGAAATTCGCTCATGAGCCTTTCTCCTTGGACTGTGTGTCGTGAATATGGAACGTTGCAAGACACTATCGACCATTCTGCAGTCGCACTCGCGCGGACCGCTCGGTGAGTTTCGCCGCCGCGAGTTTCGCCGCCGCGAGTTTCCCAACTGCCGCCGTTTCTTCTACCGTATGCGGCTGCGGTTTCGTCGACTGAAAGCTCGGCCGCTCAGAGTGGCGCGCGAAGTAGTCACTAAGACTCCTGGCCGAGCGCACCATATCGATGCCCTCGGGACATTGCTGCACGTAATGGAGTACGGGCAGTAAATTGATGTCTGCAAGTGAAAAACCGTCGCCGGCAAGATACCCGGTTCTTGCCACGGTTCTATCGAGGACGTCGATCTGCTCCTGCATCGTCGGCAGCGCTCCGTCGACCACGGCGCGGTCGGGTTGCCCGTTGGCTCCTTTTGCAACCAGATGGGCTAAGACATAGGTGCGTATCATGCACGGGTCGATCGCGGTGTTGACGAGCGATACCCATTGTTCGACTTCCGCGGCGCCGCGCGCGTCTTCCGGAATCAACTTCGGGCCGGGAAATGCTTTGTCGATGTAGGTTGCGATGGCTTTCGACTCGCACAGTCTGATATCGCCATGTCGCAATACCGGCATTTTCCCGAAGGGGTGGATGGCGTAGATCTCTTCACTGTGTAGCCCTGCCGGCACGAGCTCGTACGGGACCCGTTTCTCCACGCAGACCATGCGCACCACCCAGACGTAACTGGAAACCGTCGCTCCAAAAATCTGAATCATACTCATCTCCGTTCGCGGCTGATGGGATCGACTACGGAGAACCACCCGCACCCGAGTCGGCGGAAACGTGAGCTGGACCCGTGTGCGTCCCAACCGGAATGATGATGGTTGCGTCACGCGTACCTTCACGAGCAACGAACGCGGCACCGGTTGGATTACCGTCGGGGCCGATGTCCGCTCCGAGTTCGGCGTTGGTGAGATAGGGAACGTAGAACATCACATGCGGCGGGAACGGCTGCACGACGCCTTTGTCGTTGGGAACCACGTTCTCCGTCGACAGCATGTAGTCTACGCTCGTCCGGGAGGGCAGCTGGAAGATGCCTTTGACAAACGCGTCGTCCACGAAACGCTTGATCTCTTCGAAGTTTTTCCCCTGGGCACGCAGCTCGGCCACCTTGAGCACCTGCGGCAGGTGCGTGCGCGTGCCTTCCGCGTTCATGCACAGCGGTTCCACACTTGTCGGCAGCAGGTGCTGGACGATGGCCGTGAATCCGTTCTGGCCCTCGCGGACCTTCACATAACCGGACAGCTGCAATATGTACACCGCGGCTTTGCCCGCCACAGATGTTGGACAGGCGCTTAACGCGAGCGTGATTTCCTTTTGCCGATCCATCAGCGGCGGCTGATTTGCAACCGGGCCGCTCGATTGAGCCGCAATTGCTCCGCTCACGGCAAGTTGCAATGCCAATACCAACCAGAAGAGGCATATCCCCGCGGCTCGCTTACCAAGGTGTTGCATCGGTTTGACCATCATGGAAGTCTCCTCAATTTGTGTTTCCGCCCATTAGACGTTTGAGACTCACCGCAGTGGACACATTTTTTAATCCATCATGCCGCCGTGATCGAAACCTCCGGATGCTTGGCAAATTCGCGCGCCAACCAATCGATGAAGACTCGTACGCGAAGCGACAGCTGTCGCCGATGCGGATGGAGAAGCGATACGGGCGTGGGAGAAGGCCGGTGTTGAGGAAGAATTTCAACCAGCGTGCCCGCGGTGAAATCAGCGGCAACGTGGTAGTGCGGAACCTGTATGAGGCCAAGACCTAATCGCGCGGCCGCCACATAGGATTCGGCCGCGGCCACCGTGACGTTGGCCGGTAGCACGAGATTTCGAAAGACACCTTCCACGGTAAATTCCAGCGGCAATACGGCGCCGGTGGCCGAGGACATGAAGGCAACGGCGACATGTCCGTCGAGGTCCGCGAGCGTGGCGGGCACACCGTAGCGGGCTAGATACGCGGGACTTGCACACGTAACTTCCGTCAGCATCGCGACTCGCCGTGCGATCATCGCGCCGTCCTGCAGATCTCCCACGCGCAGTACGCAGTCGATGCCTTCGCGCACGAGATCAACCAGACGGTCGCCCTCGCTCATCTGCAGTTGAAGTTCGGGATATTCGGCGAGGAACGCGGGTAGTGCCGGCAGCACGAAGTGCCGCGCCAACGTGCCATGCACGTCCACGCGCAGCAGCCCCCGCGGTTTGGCATCCCGAAATCCGGATTCGGCGTCCTCGATCTCTGCCAGAATCGCCACGCAGCGCTGGTAGTACGCCTCCCCGTCCAGCGTCGAGCGCACGCTCCGGGTCGTTCGCTGCAAGAGCCGCACACCGAGCCTGATTTCGAGTTCCTTGATGACCTGTGTGGCGGTCGACCGCGGCACGTCCAAATCCTGAGCAGCCAGGGTGAAGCTGCGCCGATCCACGATCCGGGTGTACAGCCGCATCACGTCCAATCGGTCCATGGGCTCCTCATTGTTCGCACCACACGAACAGTATTGGCAATCTAGCATAGATTATCTTAACGATAACGAACTGCATGCTCTCCCTACCCGGTAATTTCGCCGGAAAGGAGAAAACAAATGGAACAGAACAACGCAAAAGTCGCCTTGGTCACCGGGGCCTCCCGGGGCATTGGGATGGCGATTGCCGAGCGCCTGGCGCGCGACGGCTTCAAGCTGATCATCAATTACTCCGAGAACGCGGGCCCCGCCAAAGCGCTGGTTCGAAAGCTGGAAAATGCCGGCGGCCGTGCCTTCGCTGTGAAGGCGGACATCAGTGATCCGAGCGCCGTCCGCAAGATGTTCGATGCCGCGGAGGTCGCCTTCGGCGGCATCGACGTGCTGGTGAATAACGCCGGCATCATGACGCTTGCCCCGATCGCCGATACTGACGACGCCAGCTTCGATCGGCACATCGCGGTCAATTTAAAGGGCACGTTCAACACGCTCCGCGAGGCGGCGAAGCGGCTGCGCGCCGGCGGACGCATCGTCAACTTCTCCTCGAGCGTCGTGGGAATGCTGATGCCGACCTACGGTGTCTATGTGGCGACGAAAGCCGCCGTCGAAGGGCTGACCAGCGTCCTCGCCAAGGAACTTCGCGGTCGCAACATCACCGTGAATGCCGTCGCCCCGGGACCTACCGCCACCGATCTCTTTCTCAAGGGGAAACCTCAGGAAGTCGTGGACCGCTTGGCCAAGATGGCTCCGCTCGAGCGTCTGGGCCAACCCGGCGACATCGCGGATGTCGTCTCGTTTCTCGCAGGTCCCGACGCCGGCTGGGTCAATGGACAAGTGCTGCGCGCCAACGGCGGCATCATCTAATCAACAATTCAAGTCTCACAGGAGCAGACCATGAAACAAGTCATCGTAATCACCGGGGCATCGAGCGGTTTCGGCGCCCTCGCCGCCCGCCGCCTGGCAGATGCCGGCCACACGGTATATGCCGGTATGCGCGCCACGACGGTGCGCAACTCAACCCAGGTTGAGGCGGCAAATCAATACGCGCAGGAGCACGATGTGGACCTGCGGGCTGTCGAAATGGACGTGGCCAGCGAGGCATCATGTGCTTCGGCCATACGCCAGATCATTGCGGAGCAGGGCCACCTCGATGTCGTCATCCATAACGCCGGCCATATGTCCTTCGGTCCCGCCGAGGCCTTCACCCCCGAGCAATTCGCGGAGCTCTACGACGTCAATGTCTTGAGCACCCAGCGAGTCAATCGCGCCGCGCTCCCGCAGCTGCGCCGGCAGGGCAAGGGCCTCATCGTGTGGGTATCGAGCAGCAGTACGCGCGGCGGCACGCCTCCGTACTTATCGCCCTACTTCGCCGCGAAAGCCGCCATGGATTCGTTGGCCGTGAGTTACGCGAGCGAGCTCACCCGCTGGGGCATCGAGACCAGCATAGTGGTGCCGGGAGCGTTCACCAAAGGAACCAACCATTTTGCGCACGCAGGCGCACCTTCCGATACCGCTCGCGCCGTCGAGTATGACGAGGGTCCGTACAAAGGCGTTCCCGAGACGGCGCTCAAAGGACTTGCGAGTTTGGAGCCGGCAGACGCTGACGCGGGCTCGGTCGCGGCGGCCATTGTGAATGTGGTCGATGCGCCCTTCGGCAAGCGGCCCTTTCGTGTCCACGTGGATCCTTCCCAGGATGGGGCGGAGATCGTCAACGGCGTCGCCGATCGTGTCCGCGCGGAGATGTTTCGGCGCATCGGCTTAGAAGACCTGCTGCATCCGGCGATCATCGAGGGACAGGTGAGTTGATAGACAGAATGGAATCGGCGGCACGGGGAAATTCGTGCCGCCGATTTAGTTACGTGTATTCGCCTTGTTCGGTCACCCGCTCCGAGTGATCGTCTTCCAGCGCCTCGCGCGCACGCCCATGACGGCGGGAGAACTTGCTCGCGGTCTACCCATCTCGCGCACGGCAATTGTCCAGCATCTGAAGTTACTGGAGAGCGCCAGATTGGTGCAGGCATCGCTGGACGGCCGCAGTTATCTATCGCGTCTCCCGCAGAGGACTCGCACCACTGGAAAACTGGCTGGCACAGTATTCGCGCGAATGAGCTTATGATGCGAGGCCCTGCATGAGCCCAAGGCCGCAAGGTCCGCATGCGTTACGCATCGGTGAGCGCATCAAAGTATCCGTAAGTATTACGGATTAAATACTTCATGGTCAGCTCAACTACTTGTCAATACTTTCGCGATCGACGCCGTCCTACCGCGCATTAGGACTCGCTAAGAGGACCCGCTTAGCGGCAACAGCAAACCGTGAAACAGTCCCATGAAGAGGATCATCCAAAGCACGATCGCGAGATGCAGTGTCGTTGCCATCGACAGTTCGGCGACGTCAAGTCGTGCTGGATCGGTGTAGTCGCCCGGCTTCGATGATGAGCCGTCTAATCGAGGCTTCTGATATATGGCCGTCGGGATTCTTGGCGGCGATGATGGCAGCGGCCTGCTGCAGCGCCGGCAGCGCCTTGTCGTACTGACCGTCGAGCAGGGCGAGACGGCCGGCCTGGTAAAGCAGTCGTCCGTCCCAGTCTTCCTGGATCTGCGCGGCGTTCAGTTTTTCCGCCGACAGTCCGTCCAGCAGCTGATCTACTTCTTCCCCATGGTGCAGGTCGAGCCGGCAATCGGCGAGGTGGTAGCGCAGCGTTTGGGTCGTGGGTGCGCTCCAGCCGAGCGCCGTACGCGCGCTATCGAGCGCGGCTCTCAGGGTCATCTCTGCATCGACCAGCCGGCCGGCGAACTGCTGCGCGACGCCGGCGTTCATGCGGGCGTTGATGGCCTGGAGCGAGTCGGCGCCGAGAATGCCGGCAAAGCTGGTTGCCAGCTGCGCGTACGCCTGGGCGGCTTCCGCATAATGTCCTGCCTGAAACTGCAGGTCCGCGAGTACTCGATAGGCGGTAGCGGTTCGGATCGTGGCCGGACCCAGTTTATCCAATAGACACGCCGCCGCCTGATTGGCCGTCGCCAGCGCCGAGTCGATGTCGGCGCCGGTGTAACCCTCGACGCTCGCCACGAGCGTGCTCGTATAACAGGGCTGCGGGTGGTGCGCACCGAGGCGCGCACGCTGGCGCGCCAGCAGTTCCGTGGCCTGCGACTGGGCCTCGCTAAATCTGCTGGTCATCTTCAATGCGTCCGCGTACGAGAACTGCACTTGATCACGCAGCTCCGGCGGCAGGCTCAAATCCGTCTTCGCCAGCTCCCAAGCCCGACGGTAATCCTCGAGCGCGTCCTTCAGGGCCATGCGGAAGCTTTCCAGCCGAGCGTGCGCCCAGAGATAGCGAACCACCACGGCATTGTCGGTGAGGCGGCCCTCCCGCATGAGCTCCGCGGCCAACGTCAACTCCTTGGCGGCCTCATCCAATTTGTTGGACTGTGCGAACATCGCCGCGAGGCCGATGCGCACCAACGCGAGCTGCCGGGTATCGGCGGGTTGCCCTGCATTGAGCGCGGCCAGCGCCTTGTGACCCTCGGCAATGGAGGCGTCGACGTCGCTCATGCCTCCGAAGGCGTTTTGCATCGCGGCGTGCAGAGCACCGCGGATCTGTGGATCGGCGCTCTGGAACACCACGTCGATGTTCGACGCCGCATTCTTCGCCGCCTCCACCACGGTTACGTCCTTGCGTCCGGTTTCAGTCGGATTGGCGATCGCGATGAAGTTGCTGGTGAGGAAATTATTGAGCGCCTGCGCCACGGCAAATTGGCGCGACTGCGCCTGCTGGGCGTCGGACACGCGCTTGGATTGCAACAAAGCCGCACCGAAACCGGCCGACAAAGCCACCATGGTGGCGATCAACCACGGGCGGCGCGCCCGCCATAGGCGCACGGCCGCCGCATCGCGCAGCGCCTTTTGCGCGGCGGCGTCGTCGTCTGCGCGCCGCGTACGCCGCTGTTGGAGCCGCCGGATGCGATCGGCGAGTTCCACGGCACTGGCGATCCGCCGCATCGGATCGCCGTCGGTGGCGGCGGCGATGTCTTCGCGGAGCAGCGCATCGGCAATATCGCGCTCCCACCCCGATGACAAGCTCTTGCGCAAATCGCCGCAGAGCAATTGATAGAGCATGACGCCAAGCGCATATACGTCGCATTGCGCCGTCGGCGCCTGTCCGCGCAGAATCTCGGGTGCGATGTAGGGCTGGGTACCGCTGAGGCCATCCGATCGCGTCGTTTCGGTGGCGGACAGGCTGATGCCGAGGTTGAGAAGGCGCTCTTTGTCCACCAAGCCGCCGATGCCGAAATCTGTCAAGCGCACGCTCCAACCGCCTCCGTCCGCCGCCATGAGTATGTTGCCGGGCTTCAGATCTTTGTGCAGCACGCCGACGCTGTGCGCGGCTGCGACCGCGTCGACTAGGCGGCGGAAGATCTCGAGACGCTGCGGCTCCGCGGCGCGCATCAAGTGCCCGGCATCCGCCCACTCGTTCAGGTTGACGCCGCCATATTCATATTCAAGAAAGTAGGGCAGGGACTCCAGATTCCAATCGATGATGGCGACGAAGGCATCGTGATCATCGAGATTCTCGGAGAGGATTCTGAACAGCGTCACTTCGCGCTTGAGCCGGGTGAGATCGTCGCCGCGCTGCGCGAATTTGTAGACGCGCGGCTCATGCGTATGTTCGTGCCGCGCCAACCAGACCTCGCCGGCGCCTGACTGTTCGAGCAGAGACTCCAGGCGGAAGTTCTCGCGCCGCGGGATGCGCTGGCCTTGCTGGAGCATCAGCCAGCCTTCGAGGCGCCGGTCAACCTGGTGGCGATCGACAGTGCCCGTCAGACGATAGCCGATCCTCGGCTGGGTGACGATGCGCTTGGCATTCTCTTCGCCGAGCGCTGCGCGCAGCTTGGCGATGGCGTTGCCGACAACGTTTTCAACGGGCGCCATTCCCGACCACAGATGCTCGAGCAATTCGTCCTTGGTGACGACCGAGCCGGCGTGATCGAGGATGTATTTGAGCACGTCCAGCGGCTTGCGCTGAATGTCCACCAGCAATCCAGAGACACGCAGCTCGAATCGACTCTCGTCGAACTCCACGCTGCCGAAATGATATCGGTAGCGCGGCCGAAGCGAGCCTTCCGTTGATGCGTCCATATCTATTCGCTGGTTCCCTGACTGACCCTGAATGACGACTCTGACCGCCGTTCTTTTCTGCGCGACGCTCCAGCGCGTGATGCACAAATTATCAATCGGTGATGTGCCGGTGAAGACTTAGGTACATCCCGCCATTAGTGTCGCACGGCCACAGGGGAAGCCGCACAGTCTTTTTGCGGCAATCCAGCATCGAGACTGCCGGGGAGACAGCATGGCCAGCGTTGAGGTGCCGCCGCCTAGAGAAGCCCATCCGCGCTGGGTCCTGGGTGTTGCTGCGCTGCTGCTCGCAGGTTGCGGCCAGAGTCCGCCGTCGCTGGCCGAAGCTGACATGGCCGTGAAGCAATTACCGGAATTGCAGGTATTGGTGGGTTCGCAGATCAACAACCCCAGCGTGCATCTGGTCACGGACCTCAAGTGCGGCAAGTCGGGCGATGAAACGTTTTTGTGCCAAGTGCTGCTGCCAAAGAACCCGATCAACGGTCTGCAGCAGACCGTGCCGGTCAACTTCGTGAAGCTCGACGGCAAATGGCGCGCGGTGAGC